>Ga0182018_10000601_pt1 | contig 45678 bp, 48 predicted proteins | sample 812P2MmetaG_FD_120490 | JGI IMG/M metagenome (GOLD analysis project Ga0182018, IMG submission 120490) | Permafrost microbial communities from Stordalen Mire, Sweden - 812P2M metaG | ecosystem: Environmental > Terrestrial > Soil > Wetlands > Permafrost | place: Sweden: Stordalen | collected... | reverse complement strand
TGAGAGCATGACCCTCAAAAGCGCCCACGATCAAGTCACCGAGCTCGAAGCCGACATGCGCCGCCAGGTCCCGGAAATTTCCGATATCCTTACCCACATCGAGAGCGAGCCGGCCACCATCGAGAAGCCCGAAGCGGTGGTCAGCGACGCTGAACTCGAACATCGCCTTAAAGCCGTGGCCTCGCAGTTTCCCGAAGTCGTCGACGTTCACGACTTCGTTATCAAGCGCGTCCGCGGACGGATGTACATCTCTTGCCATTGCACGTTGTCCGACGATCTTTCTCTGGCTCGCGTGCACGACATTCAGACCGAACTGGAAATCCGCTTCAAGCAGGACGCTCCTGAATTGTTCCGCGTCCTGATACACCCCGAGCCCAGCACCGACAACCGGAGATAGCAGCACGATGATCACCGCCAAAGCAATCTGGACGGACCATGAGCGTTACATCGGCGAAGCCAGCTCAGGTCACGCCATAGTGATGGACACGGCGACGGAAAAGACAGCGAGCACGCCGATGGAACTTGTGTTGATCGCGCTATGCGGCTGCACCGCGTCTGACGTTGTCGGCATTCTGCGCAAGAAACGCGAGCCCTTCACCAGCCTCGAAGTCAGCGCCAGTGGCGAGCGTGCGATGGGCTATCCTGCCGTATACACGGAAATCAGCCTCGTCTATCGCATCGCTGGTAAAGTTTCTCGCAAAGCGGTGGAAGATGCCGTACGCTTGTCGAAGGAAAAATATTGCTCGGTTTCCGCCATGCTCGAAAAGACGGCGAAAATTACCTCCAAGATCGAACTGGTGGAGTAGATGTCATCGATCCGAGTCTTGCTCTTCACTCAGTCCGGCTGCCTCTCTTGCGAACTGATGAAGATATTCCTCGAAGCCAAGGGAATTGCATTTGAAGAGCGCGACATCAGCGCCGATTCCGAAGCCCGCCGCGAAATGACCGAACAACACGACAGCGACGAAACTCCAACACTCGTGATCTTCTCCGCCGAAACCACGGAAGTAATTATTGGCTTCGATCCCGTCCGTCTCGACCAGTTCCTCGACTCGGGCTCGGTGACTGAACCCTGAACAGCACCCGTCCAACTGCTTCTCATCCCCTGCGCGGATATTGTTTTATCGGCTCCGCCGCATTCCTCTGGGGAGTCTCCGCCTCGCTCGGCCGCGCCGTCTTCACCGGCAAACTGCTCTTAAGCGGAGAAGCCCTCCATCCCATCGACCCGCTCATCCTTTCGCAAACGCGCGCGTCGTTCTCGCTGCTGGTGTTGCTGGCTCTGCTGGTGGGGCGACGCGGCTGGCAACGCATCACACTTCCCACGCCGGATCTCATCCAGTGCCTCATGCTCGGAATGTTCGGCGTAGCCGCGTCGAACTATTTCTATTACGTCGCGATCCAGAGAACCAGTGTAGCCATCGCCATCATCGTGCAGTACACCGCGCCGGTCTGGGTGCTGCTGTATGTAGTCGCCCGCGGGCAACAAAAACTTTCCCTGCAGAAACTGGCCGCCGTGGGAGTGGCCATCACGGGCATTGCCTTGACCATCGGAATTGTCAGCGCGAAATCGGCCTCAGCTCTGCGTCTGGACTCCTACGGATTCCTTGCCGCCCTGCTGGCGTCGTTTTCTTTCGCGTTCTACAACGTTGGAGGGCACCGCATTCTCGCCCGTTACGACCGCTGGCGCGTGCTGGTCTGGACGCTGATTTCCGCGTCGATGTTCTGGTTGTTCGTGAATCCTCCGTGGAAAGTCGTCGCCGCGCACTACGCGCCGGCGCAATGGGCATTTCTGTTCATCTTCTCCATGATCTCGGTTCTGGGATCGTTCTCGTTGTACTTCCTCGGCCTGCAGCATCTCGAACCCACCCGCGCGATCATTGCGAGTTGCCTGGAACCCGTATTCTCGATCCTTCTCGCGGCAGCACTGTTGGGGGAAGGTGTACACCCGATCCAAACGTTGGGAATCGTTCTGGTGCTGTCGGCGATTGTCATTGTGCAGCTGCCGGGGCGCGGCGCAAGAAATCAAGTATCGGTCGTAATCGATCCCATCGAGTGACCGCCCAGTTTCTGCTTCAATTGATTCTCAATCGACTTTCGCAATTGTGCCAAAATGACTTACCATGCAAAACGTATGAGGAACCGCGAAGCGTAAAAAAGAACCTGTGGGCGTACGACGATTCCCAATCCTTTCCCGCAGATCCCGCACGGCTGTTATTTTTCGTCGCGGCCCGCCGAGGGAAGCAACTGTCTCGGGAAGCCTGGCAGTCACTCCAGCCTCTTCCCCTTCGTTTCTGGCAATTGCGTCGTCATCAGCGCGGCCAGTAGATATCCCGCCGCGCACAAATAAAACGCCCAGCTCAATCCCTGCGTCTGTCCGACGCGCCCAATCACCAGCGGAGCGACGGAACTCAGCGCCCGCGCCCCGTTGTAGGTGAAGCCGAGCGCCCGCGCCCGCACTGCGGTAGGGAAGATCTCGCTGCCCATAATCCCCGACCCAGAAAAAATTCCAGTGCCGAAAAATGCAACCAGAGTTCCGAGCCCTAGCAGCACGCTCTGAGACCGTGCCGCGGCATAAAGTGGAATCAGAAGAGCTGCCGCTAGCGTATAGAACAGACAAGCCTTACGTCTTCCGAAATGATCGGCAGCCCATCCGAAACTGACGTATCCGGGAAACATTCCGCACAGGTTCAGCACCACCATCAGAGTCGTCATCCCCAGGACGCCGAATCCGCGTCCCCCCTGCTCGACAGGAAGAGAGAGGTAAGGCGGGAGCCACGTAAACAAGCCCCACCAGGCGAACAATCCAAAAAAATTAAACAGCAACAGAGCGAACGTAGGCCGGGCATAAGGAGCGCGAAAAATTACAGAGAATCTCGCAGAGACGCAACTTGTTACGTCTTTGCGTGCACGATCAGTATCGTCCGCAACTGGACTTTGCCGCTCGCGCCACATCTCCGATTCCGGCACGCTGCTCTGAATCCACAGCGTCACCATCGCCGGTAGGATCCCCACAAAAAATACCGCCCTCCAGCCGTAATACCGCGCCACCGGACCCGCCACCAGCGCGGCCGCCGCAAAGCCCAGCGCCCATGAACTCTGCACCATCGAGATTGCCTTGGCGCGAAACTCCGTGGGCCAACTCTCCGCCACCAGAGTCGCGCCGGTATTCCACTCGCCGCCCATACCCAGGCCCAGCACGAATCGCGCCACCGCCAGCATGGCAATACTGGTTGCCAGTCCGGAGGCAAATGAACATATCGAATAGGTCAGAATGCTCGCCATCAGCGCCTGCTTGCGTCCGATGCGGTCGGCCAGAAAGCCGAACAGTATGCCGCCAATCCCGGAAGCCAGCAGCGTCAGCGTTCCCAGCGTTCCCGCGATGGTCTTGCTCATGCCCAGATCGCGCATCAGCAAGGCCAGCACCAGCGAGTAGAGCATGGCATCGAACGCGTCCAGCGCCCATCCCATGGCCGCCGCCAGCAGCGTGCGCCGCTGCCCGGGCGTCGCCTGCCGGATCAGTTGTAGGGGACCGATGACCATGAGTGATCGAGAATAAGTGTGGCGGATTGTAAAGCGAGGCGAATTCTAAAGCGAGAAGCGAATGATCCATTTCGTTCCGGCGCAACGCCGCTTACGTTTTGGCGAGAGCGATAGCTTGCCGCACGTGCCCCCGTGATTTTTTCAAAGCGGCAGCGGCCTGGGATGGTTTCACTCTCGCAGCCAGCATCACCACCGCGACGGGCGTCCGATGGCCGCTAGCTTCGAGAGCAGCGCTGGCTTCGTCGTGATTCGCTCCAGTGGCTTGTTCCAGGATTCGGACGGCGCGCTGGACAAGTTTTTCGTTCTTGGTCCAGACATTGACCATGAGATTTCCGTAGACATAGCCCAGCCGAGTCATGGAACCCGTAGAGATCATGTTCAGGACCATTTTGTGCGCCGTGCCCGCTTTCATGCGGGAAGATCCGGCCAGGACTTCCGCTCCAACCTCGGTGACGATGGCGAAATCAGCAGCCCGTTCGAGGGGTGAGTTGCGGTTGCAGGTGAGGGCGATGGTGCGCGCTCCGCGGCGGCGAGCATATTCGAGGACGGCTATGGTGAAAGGAGTACGTCCGCTGGTAGCAATGCCAAGAACAATGTCGCGCTTGCCGGGCTTCCGGTTTTTTATTTCCGCGACAGCCAGGGACGTGTCGTCTTCGCTGGCTTCGGTCGAAGCGCCGAGGGCCTTGGGACCTCCCGCCATGATGTATTGCACGATGCTCGGATCGGTATTAAAAGTGGGAGGAATCTCGGATGCGTCAAGCGCGCCGATACGGCCGCTGGTTCCGGCACCGACGTAGATGAGCCGCCCGCCGTGGCGAAGTCCTGCGACCACGACGTTGATGGCGCGGGCAATCTGCGGCAGAGCGCGGCCGACTGCCGTCGCGACCGTGGAGTCTTCCCGGTTCATGAGACGCACGATTTCGAGCGCCGACATATGGTCGAGATCGGTGGCGGCGGGGAGGACTTGCTCGGTAGGCAGGCGGCGAAGATCAGATTTCACTTTGCGAGTTGGGCTCAAGTCGTGGCCTTTCGGGTATTGGTAAAGCAGGTCATTGTATTACTCGCGGAAGCCAGGCACGCCGGGCTTGGTAGCAAAGCCTGTTTTCGAGATGCATTTTCGAGGAAGTCATCCCCACCGTTGCCGCTTTTCAGGCGGAGGGAGGGATCTCGCGCGAATCTGCCCCGACCGTCCGGAGCCCGCTGGCCGGCGTCAGCGCTTCGACAACGGCGTCGTGAAATTTCGGACGGACCTGCTTGATCGCCAAGTTCGCGCAGTCAGGCCAGGTGCGATTGGTCAATAACGTGATCGACAGCTGGCGCTCGGGATCGATCCACAGCGATGTGCCAGTGTACCCGAGGTGTCCGAAGGAATTGGACCCGAAATATTTTCCCGACTGCGAGGCGCCAGACGGCGTGTCCCAACCTAGAGCGCGGGACGTGCCGGTAGGCAAAGATTCGCGGCGCGTAAATAAGGATACAGTTTCGCGGCGAAGGATCGGATGTCCTCCGTGAAGCATCGCATGCGCGAAGCGCGTCAGGTCGTGGGCAGTGGAGAACAGACCGGCGTGGCCGGCGACACCGCCCAGCACGGACGAATTTTCGTCCTGAACTTCCCCTTGGATAATTTTCTTACGAAAGATGCGGTCGTCGGCCGTGGGAGGGATTTTTCTGCGAGCGCCCGCCGGGGGATTGAAAGTTGTATCTATCATCGAAAGCGGCTGGAAAATTTCACGCCGGCAGAAAGCGTCAAGAGATTCGTTCGCGATGCGTTCCAACGCGGTAGCCAGCAGAATAAATCCGATATCGCTGTATTCGACACGCTCGCCGGGGTCTGCTGACAGCGCAGTGCGGAAGGCGGCTCGCAACAGATCGTCGCGCGAATGCGCCTCCAGGAACAACTTTTCATATGCTGGCAGGCCGGAGGAATGCGCGAGCAGCATGCGGAAGCTGACCTCCCAGCGCCGGGGATCGGGCTGTCCGCTGGCAGCAGCCAGGAACTCAGGGACGGTTCGGGATACAGGCGCGTCAAGGTCCAATTGACCGCGTTCGTACAGAATCATCGCCATGGACGTTGTGGCCACCACTTTGGTCACCGACGCCAAGTCGAAGAGGGTGGCAGAGGTGGTCGCAGGAGAATCGGCGTCGTAAGTGAAATGCCCGAAGGATTTCAGTGCGACCAGGCCATCGCCATGGGTCACTGCCACGGAGGCGGCAGGAAAGGCGTGCTGTTCGATCGGCTCGCGCAGCAGAGAGAACGCCCTTGCAAAAAGTGCGTCCTGCTGGTCCCAGGCTGGGGCCAGGGTGCCAACGGTATTCAGGGTTTTATTCACTGACAAATTCCGAACTTGAGGCGTTATAGCAGAGTTGCCGGGTAGGGTAAAGGTTACGCGGGGAGGGGAAATCATCTTCGGCGAGTACACCTGGATACAACGAATATCCAGGTTCTGGAGACGCCAGAAGCGCCGCTATTGGCGGATGCTGGAGAGCTTTGCGGTCTGCACGCGCATGACCTCAACGGTCCGTTGTAAATAGTCGTGGACCGCGGCGAGTTCCTTGGATGTGTAGTGGAAGTGTAGTGAGTGGCGAGCGGGGTCCATGGTCGCGCTTAGGGAAGCGAAGATGGGCCAGACCACGTGACGCAGTCCCTGCACGCGCAACGGATGGATGATGACGCTAGGGCGATCGCTGGGATGGCGCGTGCGGCCTGCGTAGCCGGCTCGCTCCGGACGGTCGACGATGCCGGTGATCGCGCCGGTCGGGAATCCGGAGAGTTCTGCCAGACGGCCGGCGGTGCAGGGACCATGCTGATCGAGAGGGCCCCAGCATGTCCAATCGGTCGCGCTTAGACCCAGGCGGGAAGCCACCGCCTCGTGAACCAGGACTATCGCGGTGCTGAGCTCGCGACCCAGCCAGCGGCTGGGCGTCCGAGAAACGAGGGCTTTCCAATTGCTCTTGTTCATTGCGTCCTAGCTGACTCTGGTGGCGTGGGGGCTGCGCGAATGCGGTCACCCCAGCCCGGAAATGGCGCGGTCCGCCGGGAAGGTGTACCGAAGACGTTTGGCGTCAGCGCAGTCCATTTAGCCCGGTTCTGGAGTAGCCTCGGTTCTTCACGGTTTCCGTCCCCTTTGAACCTAGGGCCCGTTTTTATCCCGCGCTCCGGATAACCCGGACTCGTGGGCCGGCGTCTAACCCTACGGCTCAAGATTGGGCACTCGCCGTGTTCCGACCGGGGGTATAATCAGTCTCAAGGAGTACCCTAATGAAACTCAGATGGCTGGCAATCGCTGTGGCTTTGGCGGCGTTCAGCGCGGGGCCCTGGACGTTAGCGCAAGTTTCCGACCAAGATAAAGATCAGCCGAAAGCCGGTGATGTGCAGAACGCGCCCGCGCAGGCGCCTGCGTCGCTGCCGACGGCGGACGACAGCCAGATCAAGCATGACGGCGGCAAGACCGACGTTGATGCCGTAGGCAACCGCAACGTGGGATGCGGACGCGGTGTGGGCAACTGGTATACGGTCGAAGGTCAAGTCGCACGCGGTCGGGTCTATGCCCAGCAGATCGAATCACAAATCAAGCTGCTCAACGATCCCGTGATCACGGAGTACGTGAACCGGATTGGCCAAAACCTGGTGCGCAATTCCGACGCTCAGGTCCCTTTCACAATTAAGGTTATCGATTCCGACGTGGTCAACGCCATGGCGCTTCCCGGCGGATTCTTCTATGTAAACTCCGGGCTGATTCTGGCGGCGGACGAAGAAGCCGAGATGGCAGGGGTGATGGCGCATGAAATCGCTCACGTGGCCGCTTGCCACTACGGGCGCGAAATGACGCGGGCGAATCTTCTCCAAATGGCGTCCATCCCGTTCATCTTCATGGGCGGTGCGATTGGGTATGCCGGGTATGAAGCAGCCGGCTTGGGCATTCCCCTGACGTTCCTGCACTTCTCGCGTGGATTCGAGGCGGAGGCGGATTACCTCGGGATCGAGTACATGTACCGCGCCGGATATGACCCGTCGGCCTTCGTCTCGTTCTTCGAAAAAATTCAGGCGATGGAGAAGAAAAAACCGGGAACGCTGTCAAAAGCCTTCGATACCCACCCGCAGACTCCCGACCGGATCGAGAAGTCGCAGGACGAGATTCGAAGGATACTTCCTGCCAAGCAGCAGTATGTTGTTACGACCTCGGAGTTTGACGAAGTCAAGGCACGGCTGGCCGCCATCGAAAACAAGCACAAGGTGCTCGACCAGAAAGATTCGAACAAGCCCAGCCTGCGGCGGACTGCGAACACAACCGACAATTCCGGAGACACCAAGAGCGATGATGATCGTCCAACGCTGAAGCGCCGCGACGATTCGAACTAGGGTTGTGTGTAGAGACAGCTGCCTCGGCTGTCAGGTTGGCTTATTTTTATCTCGGTCTTGCCGGCGGCTGCAGCCGCCGGCTTTGTTTTGGTCGGAGCACACTCGGATTCTCGGATGTAGGGATAAAATCACTGCTGAGCGATATCACGGACGGCTGTGAGACCATGTTCGATCGAACTGGGGAACGAACATTCTTGGCGGGGCTCTAGCTGGGCTGGGCTCGAGTTGGTCGCAACTGGATAAGGCGGAATATTCCCATGCCTGAGGACACGCTCACCATTACCGATAGCCGCACCAACAAAACCTACACCCTGCCGGTCGAGAACGGCACGATCCGGGCAATGGATTTGCGCCAAATTAAAGACGGCCCCGACGACTTCGGATTGATGACGTACGACCCGGCATTCATGAACACGGCGTCGTGCAAGAGCGCCATCACTTATATTGACGGCGACAAAGGAATTCTCCGTTACCGCGGATATCCCATTGAGGTTCTGGCCGAGCGCTGCACCTTTCTGGAAGTCGCTTACCTGTTGCTCTTCGGCGAACTGCCCACCGACAAGGAACTGACCGCATGGGTCCACAACATCACGCACCACACCATGCTGCACGAAACCACCAAGAAATTCATGGAGGGCTTCCGTTACTCTTCGCACCCCATGGCGATGTTCGTAAGCACCATTGCGGCCTTGTCGAGCGTGTATCCGGACGCTAAGCAGGTGCACGATCCGGCCAATCGAATCCATCAGATTGCGCGGCTCATCGGGAAAGCGCCGTCGATCGCGGCCATGTCGTACCGGCACAATGTGGGCTTCCCCTACGTCTATCCCGACAACGATCTCAGCTACACCGAAAATTTCATGAATATGTTGTGGAAGATGGTCGAGCCCAAGTATGTCGCCCAACCCGCGATCGCGCGGGCTCTCGACATTCTGTTTATCCTGCACGCCGACCATGAGCAGAACTGCAGCACAAATGCGATGCGATCGGTAAGCAGTTCCCAGGCTGACCCGTATCTTTCGGTTGCGTCGGCGGCTTCGGCCCTGGCTGGTCCGCTGCACGGTGGCGCCAATGAAGAAGTGCTCAAAATGCTTGACGAGATCGGCTCCAAAGATCACGTTCCGGCCTACATCAAGCGCGTTAAAGATGGGGAGATCAAGCTGATGGGTTTCGGGCACCGCATCTACAAAAATTACGATCCGCGGGCGAAAATCATCCGCTGGACCGCCGAGCAGGTTTTCGAAGTCACCGGCCGAAGTCCGAAGCTCGACATCGCGCTGGAACTGGAGCGCATTGCCCTGGAAGACGATTATTTCGTAAAGCGCAAACTCTATCCCAACGTCGATTTCTATTCCGGCATCATGTACCAGGCGATGGGCTTTCGGCCGGAGATGTTCACTGTCCTGTTTGCCATTCCGCGCACGGCGGGCTGGCTGGCGCAGTGGCAGGAACTGGTCACCGATCCCGAACAAAAGATCGCGCGACCTCGCCAAATCTACACCGGACACCCCGAGCGGGAGTTCCAGCCCATCGATAAACGAGTCGCAGCGCCGATCTCGGCAGACTATCCCGCGCGCTGAGATTCCTCAATGCTTTTGTGCACGATTCCCGTGAGAGTGCACACACGGACTGGTTCTTTCTACAGCCCATTGTTGTCGACAGCCTCGGTAGGCCGCGCGCTGCCGACTGCTATCGAGCTATACCAATCGGCGTTACGGGTAAAATACATCACCGCAGCGACTGCGAGAAAGCTCGCCACTGCACCGACCAGAAGGGCGTTGTCGTCCAGACGCAACAACAAGTAAATGAAAAAGTAGAGAAGGCCGAATACCACCAGAGCGCGTAGGCCCTGCACTCGGCTTGCGAAAATCCACCTGGCGTTGGCCGAAAGCAGAACTACCGTGGCGCCACCGGCCAGCAAAAAGCCCAGGTCAAAACCAACCCGCTCGGCCAATGAGAGCAAGAGAAGATAAAAGATCATGTGGACCACGCCGACCAGAACATACTGGGCGGGGTGGACGCGCTTGACGGCAGTGGCTTCAAAGAGAAAGTACGAGAGAAACAACCAGCCGATAAACAGAAGTGCATATTTGAGCGAACGACGAACCGATTGATAAGGGTCCACCGTTTCGACAAAGGAGATTCCCATCGCTGTTTCAGCAAGCGGGCTGACCGCAATATTAGTGCCTTCGGCCGGAATCCCACGGGCCATGAAGGGTATGGACCACTCTCCGGTGAAGCCTTGCGCGGAGACGCTACGTTTCACGGGTAAGAAGGCACCGTCGAAACTGGGACTCGGCCAGTCGCCTTCTGCGGTGAGATGGGTGCTCTTACCATAAGCTAAGATCGCCAGTCGCTGAGCGCCGGAAAAGCGTAGGTTAGCGGTTACGTTGAACGTCGAGCTCGGCTGGGTGAGTTCGGAAACTCTGACGCCAAAATAAGCTAGCGGCAGGCGCGGGTTTTGGTCTCCGACATTTTCTGCCGGGACGAATGTGATTGTCTTGCCATTAGCCGTAATGGTTCCATCTGCCAAAGCCCCGCGGGCGTTGCTAGCGGCAATCACTATCCCCGCTCGAGTCCAATCCAATTCTGCGCCTGCCGGTGCTGCGGAAGGCACGCCCGTCAGGTCGAAGGTCGCATCGAATTTTAGTTCGGCCTCGTAGACCGGCACCTTGAATAGAGAACGATGCCGTTCTTGGGTGCGAACTCTTACCATAGCATCGCCTTGAGTTGGAAACACCACGTACACACCAGGCGCAGGCGAAACGTCTTTAGAAAGTGGCGGAACTTTGTAAGGAATTGACAGCGTGGGACCAAGAAAGGTCTGCGGACCGCCGGACCGGCCGCTGATCTCCTGGATTACCCCTGTGGCCCGCTTTGTCCGTTCCTCCACAACGCTGTTCACGAAGAGGGACGGAATCATCATAACCAAAGCGAGTCCGCTGACTAAGAGCAGCTTGAGTCCCATAGAGCGGGACCGGTTCTGAATCTGGACACGCAACGGGGAAGAGGAAACTTGGTTCACCCTTTACTCCCAAATTTACAGACCAGCAAGGTTGGCGTCCCCAATATAGCACAAACAACTTTTCATTACAAAGTACTAAAAGCGTACCTAACTTAGGAGAGGAATATGGAGAGGAATATGCAGAGCAACGGCTGCGTCCAGCCGGGAATCATCGGCCGTTGGGTCAAAGCCGAACTGGTGCAGGTGAATGTTGGTTACGATGAGGATTTCGTTTCGAACGCCTGCGGTGTGATTGCCCAGGTTAGAGCAGGAACTCCCGATTCTCACGCTGCCGAAACTTCGCCCAGGGCAAGGCGCCCACTCCGTTGGTGATGCCGCCGAGATCAAAGCCAGGGAGCGCGCCGAACTGTCTTGACCTACGCCGCGTGCTTCGCCAGCTGCGCCAGGCGCTCGCGGTGACGCTCGGGCGAAGTGATGACTTTCATCCCTTGCCAGTCGTAGGGAAATTCTCTGCCGCAATCGAGACAAGCCACGTAGGTGCCAGTCAGACCAGCGGCTTCGGGACGTCGCGCCTTGGCGCCGCGAATGGTTACTGGAAAACTAAAGCGAGCGTGCCTGCAGCCGAAGAGCACATCCACCAATTTAGCGAACATGATCACCTTCCACATCGAGCTGGGAAGCTCGAGCCCTGAAAGAACTATACGCCCCCACCCCAACAACGGCACGTGCGGGGCGGTCATAAAATACTTAGATTCCAGAATTGATAAAACGGTTACGTTTTGTGCACAAAAGGGCTTACGCCCCGACAGATATCGTAAGTCTCGGTGCTTCAAACAGTTACGTGGAAGGGGAGTCTTATACGCTCTGCGGACCGCGTTTTTTTTGTTGCTGGCATTTGGTCATGATGGCCGATCGCAGTCGAACTCGCAGATCGTCTGGCAGTTCGTAGAGTTGGGAGTCGCGGTAAATCTCGATTGTCTTCTTGGTCGTGTCGCAAACTACGTAGCAGTTGTGGCACCACGAAAGATGGTTTTCTAACTCGACTTTCGTCTTCTCGTCGAGGACGCCGTCCAAGTAATTGGTCAGCTCGTGCAGGAATTCAGCGCATTTCACTGGTTGCCATCTCCGCTCGTAACCTCACCCGTTTTAACCTCGACACTGTCGACATTCTTATCCGGGTCGCTGCTCTTGCCAGTTTCCCGTCTCTGAAAGTACCGGCCCAGCCGCTCGCGAAGCTGCAGCCGTGCCCGCAACAACCGGGATTTCACCGCCGGGACGCTCAACTCCAGCGCGGCCGCGGTCTCCTCGGTTGAAAGTCCCTCTACATCCCTCAGCACAAACACCGTCCGGAATCCCGGAGGCAGGCCTTGGATGGTCTTGCTTAAAATCTCGCGCAGCTCAGCTTGCGTGTACTGCTGTTCCGGATTCGGACTCCAGTCCGCGATTTCGCGGGGAAGGGAATCGTCTTCCGTCTTGATATCTTCGTCCAGCGATACGGTGCGCTCCGGCTTGCGCCGGCGCAACTTCATCAGCGCTTCGTTCACCGCAATCCGGACCAGCCACGTATAAAATTTTGACTGTTCCTGGAACTGCGCCAGATTGCCGTAAGCCTTCAGGAACGCTTCCTGCACCACGTCTTCCGCGTCCTCGCGGTTTTGCGTGATGTGTTGCGCGATGCGAAAAACGTTGCGGTCGTAACGCCGAACCAACTCTTCGAACGCTGAGTCGTCGCCTCGCTTGGCCGCCTGTACAAGCGTCAGCTCTTCGCTTACTGGTCCGACTACTTTGTTTTGGATGGCTCCCATTGGCGTGGCGATGCAGTATTTTCGGTTCGCGAAAAAAGCTCGTTACCGGCCATGTGCCGTAAACGCGCCGAATCGAACTGTTATTCTACTTGGTAACCTGCCTGTTTGCCCAATGGCTTTGCCGTAGGCGGCAGGAAAACTTTGCGATAGAGTTCAAGGAGCCGGGCGTGACCCAGAAGAGCAGGTACCGAAGTACTCTGATGTCAGCATACAAGTACCGTATAATCAGCGTTTAGGGCAGTGTCCTTTGGTGTGAATCGGGCGCTTGGTGGAAAGACTCTGGCATTGAAAATGGTTTTCTGAGTATGGCGGACAGTAAGGAACTTCAACAAATCGTCGAGCAGGCAGTAGCCCAGGTGTTCGACCGCCAACTTCCAAAGTTGCAGGCGGAGTTGGTGGCTCGCGTCCTGGCGGAATTGCCTGTGCCTGCGGCGCCGGCGGGAGGCGCGCAAACTGGCGCGGGAAGCGCAACGCAGGCGAATCTCGTTCAGGCTCTCGCCAGCATCCACGCCGGAACCACGCAAAAAGAAATCCTGCGAGCCTTGCTCGATGCCGGCAGCTTGTACGGAGCGCGCGTCGCGCTCTTCGTAGTGCGAGCGGGTGCCGCCAGCGGTTGGCAGGGCCGCGGCTTGGGCGAGGAGAATGCCGTCAAAGATTTTCCTCTGGATATGACGGCGGGACCGGCGGCTCACGCCTATCAGAATCGCACCGCGACTCCGGCGAACATTGCCGAGATGGATCGGCGCTTCGTGGAACAGTTTGGCGGACCAGAGAACGAGCAAATCCTGGTGCTGCCGCTGGTGCTCAAGGATAAAGTCGCAGCTTTGCTCTATGCCGACGGCGGCGCGGACGGCGTGCTCGACGGGCCGTCCCTCGAAGTGCTGGTGCTGGACACGAGCGTATGGCTGGAAGTGGTTTCGCTGCGCAAGCAGACGCAGAGAGATTCTGGCGATGCTCCTACCCCGGCCAGCGTGGAACGGGCTGCAGTCGCGGCGCCGGTACAAACCGTCAGTACATTTTCCGATCCCTTCGCGGCTCACACTCCCAAACATATTGCGCCCGAACCCACCCCGGAGACGGAACCGGCTGCGGAGGTGGTTGAAGTCGCGGTGCATTCTGCTGCCGCGAATGCCGCTGCGTCCGCTCCGGCTGCGGCCGCGGATCCGTTCGCCGGCATGTCCCCTGAGGACGCCGATACCCACCGCAAAGCTCAGCGCTTTGCGCGCTTGCTGGTGGATGAAATCAAGCTGTATAACCAGGCAAAAGTCGCGGAAGGCCGCCGTAACCGGGACCTCTACGATCGCCTCAAGGAAGATATCGAAAAGAGCCGCTCCACCTTCCAGAAGCGCTACGGCAACACGGTGGCAGCCAGCGGCGACTATTTTCAGAAGGAAGTCGTACGCAGCCTGGCGGAAGATGACTATTCGGTCATGGGCGCGAACTTCCGCAAGTAAGAATTGGTTTTGGGAAGGGCACAGCTTCAGTCGTGCCGTTTCGACCTGTGACCTTGCGGTCACTTTAGCCCCTGAGGGTCGCTCTCCATTGCCGAGTTCCTTTCAACGCAGTTCTGGCATCTCAACAGACAGGGTCCGCTGTTCGCGTCCCCACGTAACCAATATTCACGTAACAAATATTAAGGTGGGTCGATTGGGTCACAAGTGGGGGTGGGTGGTTGCGCTGGGCGTGCTGGGCGGGCTCCTGAGTAGCACGCATTCCGTGGCGCTCCCGCAGCAGAATTCCGCTCCCGCGGCTTCTGATACTTCTACTGTCGACAAAAACTCGGCAGCACCTCAGAAACCGTCTACGAATTCCGCGCCTCACAAATCCGCGCCGACGAAATCTTCATCGACAGAGTCGAAGACCGCCAAGGCCGCGGCCAGCAAGGCTCCCACCAAAAAAACAGGCACTGCAGCAACTCGTGCAGCAGCCGCGAGAAGAAGGAGGCGGCCGATGTCCCCCCGCGTGCGCCGCATCCGCCAGGCATTCGTCGCGTCCACTACCCTCCGCCCCATGGCCCAGCAGTTGATTCAGGATCGTTCTCCTGCCGGGTATGCCGGAGTTGAAGCTTACGCGCGTGCGCATGCCAAGGAAGATGCCGGGGCTCTGGCCTGGCTGGTTGTGGGATACGCGCACGTCCTCGATCACGATTGTGCGAATGCCATTGATCCCCTGAACCGCGCCAAGCCGCTGGCCGGCGACTTGGGAGATTACGTTGCCTACTACCTGGGGACCTGCTACCTGCAAACCGGCCGTCAGGCCGAAGGTCTGGCCGCGCTGGCCAAGTTCAGCACCGCCTATTCGGATTCGTTGTTGATTCGCGATGCGCACTTCACCTACGCCAGTGCGCTGCTTTCTGAGGGCCGGGCAGCCGACGCCGCCGAACTGCTGGAGAAAGATCGGCTACCGGCAAGATCCGACATCGAGTTCGCTTTGGGCCGCGCCTACGCAACTTTGGGTCAGAGTTCGAAAGCCGCCGAAGCTCTGGCGAATGTCTATTACAAAATGCCGACTGCGGCTGAAGCGGACGCGGCCTTTATCGAGTTGAAAAGAATTCCGTCGGCGCCGCCAGCGACGCCCGCGGAGTGCAAGACCCGGGCGGACTTGCTCATGAAGGCGAAGCGCTACAACGACGCGGCCGATGAATATCGCGACCTAGCAATCCATGCCCCGCCGGAAGCCCGTCCAGCGGCAGAACTGGCGCTGGCCGATGCGCTGCAACGCAGCGGCCAAAACCGTGAAGCAAAGGCAGAATTGACGACACTCCCGGGCGTGACCGCCGAGCAGAACGCGCAGCGGCTCTACATTCTTGGCGAAGTCGCCTGGGCCTCGGACGAAAACGATACTTTCTACCGCACCGTCGATGAACTGCGGCAAACGGCGCCCACCAGCCCATGGCTGGAAGCAGCTCTGCTGTCGGGCGCGAATCTGCACCTGGTGCACCGCGAGTACGACCAGGCTCTCGACGCATTTCGCGAATTGCAGCAGCGATTCCCCAAGGGCGCGCGTGCCTCTTATGCGCACTGGAAGGCGGCGTGGCTCACGCTCCGCTTTGGACGCAACGAAGAAGCCAAAAAGGAATTTGACGAACAGATCGGCATGTATCCCGCAGGCAACGAGACCTCCGCCGCGCTCTATTGGCGGGCGCGCCTGGCCGAAGAAGACAACCAGCCCGCCATGGCTCGCGCCTATTACCAGAAATTATCGGACCGCTACCGAAATTATTATTACGCGGAGCTGGGACGCGTACGCTTGCAGAAACTTCCGCAGACCGCCGACCCGCCGGGGCAGTATCCCTTGCTCGATCACATTCCGCCGGTCGAGCATGGCGAGAAAGTCACGTTGTCGGAACCGCCCGCCGACGATCTCCATCTGCAGAAAGCAGAATTGCTGGGCAATGGCGGTCTGGTGGATTTTGCCGTGCGTGAGTTGCAGGCTGCGGCCAGCGCCGACGGCGGAAACTGGGGCCCGGCAGAGACGGCACAGCTCTACATCGATACCAGCCACTTCGATCGCGCTATCGAAGTGATGAAGCGTTCCGTCCCCAGCTATTTTGCGGTCGACATTCCGACCTTGCCGCGGGCCTACTGGGAGGCTTTATTTCCGCGGCCTTACTGGGCAGACCTGAAAAGATTTTCCTTGTCCAATGGACTCGATCCGTACCTGGTGGCGTCGCTCATCCGGCAGGAATCGGAATTCAATCCGCTCGCCGTTTCCCGCAAGAATGCCGTAGGCCTCATGCAGTTGCTTCCAAAAACCGGCAAAGTCGTTGCCCATCAAGTGTCGCTGAAGCATTTCAGCCCGGCTCAACTGTTTACTCCCGAGGTTAACTTGCAATTGGGCACGCGCTATTTCCGCGGCATGGTCGACCAGTTCGGCGGATCGTTCGAGCACGCTCTCGCCGCTTACAACGCCGGCTCGGACCGCGTCCAGGACTGGATGGGACAAGGTCCCTATCGCGACTCCCCAGAATTTGTCGAGTCCATCCCCTTCACTGAAACCCGCGAATATGTGCAGGCCATCCTCCGCAACGCCGCCGTCTACAAACAACTTTACGGCGCGCCGTAGAAAACACTGGCTTGCCACAGATGGGCACGAATCGATGGGGATAAAGCAAATACTCGCATTTGTCTAAAAGGGACTTCGGGAAGGGCAGGGCTTGAGTTGTTGCCGAAAAAGCCCGTCTTTGCGTTTGTCGGGAAAGGGCGCGGCTTCTAGCCGCGCCCCTAAAGTCGTGCACAATGAATGACGGCCTCAGCCGCTGAGGTCCGATGTCTCTAAACCGCAGGCCGCTCATCCCTTGGGGCCGTATGAAACAAAATCTCAATCACCAGCAATCCCGCGCCCACCACAATCGCGCTATCCGCCAAATTAAAGACCGGCCACTGATACTGCTTCACATAGAAAAGCAGAAAGTCTACCACCCGCCCACTGGCCACACGGTCCCAAAGATTTCCCACGGCGCCTCCCAGGATGAGCGAGAGCGCGATCCCGGTAATCGTCAGCGCGCGGCTCTGTCTCCACAACAGAACCGACACGATCAACATCGCGATAAACGAAAACCCGATCAGCAGCAGAGTCTTCCAATGCGATGGAGAGTCGGCAAACAGGCTGAACGCCGCGCCCGTATTTTCCGTATGGGTGAGCCGGAAGAATCCCGGAATGATCTGGATGTGGGTATACATCGCGATGCGAACCGCTACCAGCCACTTCGTCCATCGATCGAGCAGGACGACGAGCAACGCCAGCAGAAAGTGTACGGTGCGCGCGGAAATTGGCTTCATCAATATCGACATCAAGGCGCGGGTTGGGCTGCCAGTTCTTTCAGCACCGCGCTGCAGCGCTCACAGACTGTGGGATACATTTTGTCTTCGCCCACATGCGTGGAGTAATTCCAGCAGCGGTCGCACTTGACCCCATCAGCCTTCTTCACCTCGACGTGCACGGCGCCAGTCCCGTTGCCCGAGCCGGGCGCCAGCGTGACCGCTGAAACGATGAACAGGTAACGAAGCTGCTCGGCGTATCGCTGCAACAGGGAATACATGGGATCGGACGCGGTGATCGCAACCTGCGCCTCCAGTCCGGTCCCGATCAGCTTGTTGTTCCGCGCCTCCTCCAGCACCTTCAGCACTTCGTCGCGAATCGAACGCAGACTTGCCCATTCCTCGTCAGATTTCGAACCAGTCGCGGGAATCGCCGCATCCCCCAAGATCTCCCCTGTATCCGGAAATTGCGCCACATGCACGCTGAGCTCACGCCCTGCAACTTTCGGCAAGTACGGCCAGATCTCTTCACAGGTGAAGGTCATGATCGGCGCCAGCACGCGCACCAGTGCTTCTCCAATTCGCCAGATCGCAGTCTGAGCGCTTCGTCGCCCCTGCGATTTCGTAGCCGAGATGTAAAGCCGATCCTTCAGCACGTCGAAGTAGAAGGCGCTCAGATCCACGATACAGAAATGGTTTACGCGATGGTAAATTTTGTGAAAAGCAAATTCTTCGTACGCCTTGCGGACATCGGAGGCGAACCCGCAGGTCAGGCGCAGCATGTACGAATCCAGTCCTTCCATTTCCTCGAATCGCACCGCATCCTTCCGGGGATCGAAATCGTACAGATTCCCCAGAATGTAGCGGAACGTATTGCGAATCTTGCGATAATTCTCCGCCACCCGCAGCATTAGCGCTTCCGAGCCCACCACATCCTCGCGGAAATCAACCGAAGCTACCCACAACCGCACAACTTCTCCCCCGAGCCTACCCGCGATGTCGACCGGGTCCACGTCATTCCCGCGCGACTTCGACATGGCCTGGCCCTTCTCATCGAGCGTCCACCCCGGGGTGACCACGCCTTTATACGGCGGCGTCCCCTGCGTCCCCATGGCGCAGAGCAGTGAAGACTGAAACCATCCGCGATACTGATCTCCACCCTCCAGATAAAGATCGGACGGCCAGGGATAATCGGGCTCATCTGCCACCAGCGCCAAATAACTCGCGCCCGATTCCAGCCACACGTCGAAGATGTCGGTTTCCTGCTCAAACTTCGCCCCGCCGCAATGTGGACACTTCGTTCCCTCCGGAAGAATCGTGGCGGACTCCGGGGTAAACCACGCGTCGGCCCCAGCCCGCGCGAACAGCTCAACCACCTTGCGATTCACCCCGTGGTCGTTCAACGGCTTGCCGCACTTCTCGCACAGAAAAACGGCAATCGGCACTCCCCACACCCGCTGCCGCGATATGCACCAGTCGGGCCGCGTCTGAATCATGTTCGCCAGCCGCTCTTCACCCCATGCCGGGTCCCACTTCACCGTTTTGATTTCTTCCAGCGTGCGGCTGCGCAGCGTGTCGTTTTTAGAAACTCCTTTCGATTTTCCGCCGGGCATCGGCGATTCCATCGAAATGAACCACTGCTCGGTCGCGCGGAAGATCACAGGATTGTGGCAGCGCCAGCAATGCGGATACGAATGTTCGGTCTTCTCCGTGTGTAGCAGCGCCCCGCGGCTTTTCACCAGATCAATGATCGGCTGGTTCGCCTCCCACACGCGTTTCCCGGTATATTCCGGCAGTCCGTTGCGCAAAATTCCTTTTTCATCGACATTGCTGGTCGCATCGAGGCCGTATTTCGTGCCGGTGATGAAGTCCTCCGCGCCATGCGACGGCGCAGTATGCACTACGCCGGTTCCGGTGTCCATGGTGACGTAGTCGGCTAGCACCCCGAGAATCTTGCGATCCAGAAACGGATGCTGAAAGTTCAATCGCTCCAGCTTCCGTCCCGGAAAGTGCGCCAACGCGCGCGGATCTGCCAGGCCGCATTTCGCCGCCACATCAGCCGCCAGCTTCGACGCGACGATGTAAACCTGGCCGCCCGATTCCAGCGCGACATATTCTTCCTCCGGATGAAACGCCACCGCCATCGATGCTGGCAATGTCCACGGAGTCGTAGTCCAGATAATCGTCGAAACTTGTTTCCCCGCGAGCGCCGCATCTATCTTTGCCGCATCGTCCAGCAATCGATACTTTACCCACACCGTGCTGCTGGTGTGGTTTTCATACTCGACCTCGGCCTCAGCCAGCGCGGTCTCATCGTGCATGCACCAATAAACGGCACGCAACCCCTTGTAGACGAACCCATTTTCATAAAAAGAAAAAAACGTCGACAGCACCACCGACTCGTAGTGCGGGTTCATCGTTGCATAGGGCCGGTCAAAGCGTCCGAAAACGCCGATGCGCTTGAACTGCGTCCGCTGCAGGTCAAGAAATTTCTGCGCATATTTCCGGCACTCGGCGCGCACCTCCGTCGGCCGCATCTGCAATTTCTTGCCGCCCAGTTCCTTGTCGACTTTGATCTCGATCGGCAACCCGTGGCAATCCCACCCGGGCACGTAAGGAGCATCAAATCCGGCCATGGTCTTTGACTTTACGATGAAATCCTTCAGGCACTTATTCAGAGCCGTGCCCATGTGAATTGGCCCGCTGGTGTAGGGCGGCCCATCGTGCAGAATGTAGCGCGGCGCGCCGTTCCGGGCTTCACGGATACGCTCGTAAATCCCCATCTGCTCCCAGCGCTCCAGCATTTTGGGCTCGTTCTGAGGCAGGTTGGCCTTCATGGGAAAGGCAGTCTGAGGGAGATTGATGGTCTTTTTGAGCTCGAAGGCCACTCGGTTCGCGTCTCCTAAAGGATTGAATCTTTTCATTATAGGGAGCCCCGCCGTGAACGTCCATGCAGGCGGACATGATCCCGGCGGGCATGATCGCAGTAGGAGTTTCGCGTCCGCCATCGCTCTCGGGGAGTCATCCGGAACGCGCCCGTTCTTCAGGCGGAGGGAAGGATCTCGAGTACGGAACCGGGCGTGCCACGGGATCGCTGCGCAAAAAACAAGTCTCTCCCACAATCGCCGGGTCCACCGAAATGCACTGTCGGAATGAGCCGAGTAGAGGTACAATTTCAGAAAGTCGAGAGGGACTGGCCCGACCTGCTCATGAGCGGTCGATGGTTACTTCATTTATAAAAATTGGGCTAAAATCGAAGCAACTTGCCGGATATGTCGATCATCTGTGTAAAGTAAGGTGTAACCCGGATTTCGCCTGGGAAGTTACCGTAGGGCATTGCGCTGCGTAGTAAGGACGTCCACCAGAAATATGGGACCCGAACAAATCAATCCGAGCCTCCCCGGCAACGAGCCGGAATTGCATCTGCTTTTGGCCAGAGATACTTTTCAGGAGCCCCTCTGGAAGTCGCTTTTCCGCGAGCTGGATGACTTTTTCTTTCCCAAGAAGCTTCCACCCCTCAAGCTGGAATCGAAGCCTGAGCCAGTCAAAGATATCTGGGGTTTCTACAACAACAAAAAGAATGGTGCGTTAGGCTCTACCGGGGTGCATGTTCTGATCGTGGCAATCATCATTGCCGGCACTCTGATTGGCCGCCGCATGGTCAATGCGGCCCCGGTGCAAAAACCGACTGTCACCTTAGTCGATCCCGGTCCTCTTCCTGACCTGAAACCTTCCCGGACGCAAGCGGGCGGTGGCGGGGGCGGCGGTGATCGGGATGTGCTCCAAGCGACCCGCGGCAAGCTTCCAAAGTTTTCCATGACTCAGATCACCCCTCCCGTGGTGGTGGTCCGCAATGAGCATCCCAAGCTGGCGGTTGAGCCCACCATCGTGATCCCGCCGCAAGTGCAGCTGGCCACCAATAACATGCCAAACTTGGGCGATCCTATGTCGCACGCTGTGCTTCCTTCCAACGGCACAGGCTCAGGCAGCGGCATCGGTACTGGCAGTGGCGGCGGTGTCGGATCAGGCAAGGGACCAGGTTTCGGCCCCGGTGAAGGCGGCGGTACTGGCGGAGGCATCTTCCACGTAGGTGGCGGCGTTTCCCCGCCGCGCCAGATTTACGCCCCAGAGCCGGAATTTTCGGAAGAAGCTCGCAAAGCGAAATACCAGGGCGTCTGCACTCTCGGCCTGATTGTCGGAACCGATGGCCTCCCTAGCAACATCCGGGTGTTGAGTAGCCTGGGCATGGGCCTCGACGAAAAGGCCATCGAAGCCGTGAAAAACTGGAAGTTCGAGCCCGCCATGAAAGATGGGCACCCGGTCCGAGTCGAGATCGCGGTCGAAGTTGACTTCCACCTGTACTGAGTTTTGAGCGTGAGACGGACTCCCCCGATCCGTCGCCTTTGATCTTGATCTTGACCTCGAATTTGACCGAGAACTTAACCTTGCTTTTTTCCCTTTGATCTCGCATTTCTGCCGCGATAGCTCCTAACTCCTGCGCAGCACCGCCAGGTGAGGCGTGCTTCTCGTGCGAAATCCCAACCGCTCATACAGCACAACCGCCCGCGTGTTGTCGCGCCTGACATGAAGGAACGGAATCTCGCCGCGATCGCGAATGCCCTGCGTAATTTTTGCGGTCAGCATCCCGCCATAACCCTTGCCTGTGTGTTCGGGGTGCGTGCAGACCGCGCTGACTTCCGTGTAACCCGGCACTTTGAGGCGCTCGCCCGCCATGGCCACTAACTTTGCCTCCCAACGAATGCCCATGAACGTCCCCAGTTCGTGGGTTCGACGACCAAAGGGACCGGGCTTGGTCAAGTCAGCCAATTCCACCATCTCTGGCGAATCCTGTACTCCGAGCCGCACAATCTCGGCAGAAGCAGACTCAACCGAATCAGATCGGACCGATCGTCCGCCGCGGTTTTCACAAACCATCTGCAGTAGCGGAGCCGCCGCCACCAGATCCCATCCCGGGCGCGGCTCGTACTCGCTGTCGAGAAACAGCGCACCGGTACCGCCAACGCCCACCAATCCGGCGAGAGCCGCGTAGCCTTGCGGGCTCGGTTCCTCGAATGCGCACAGCGAGGTCACCTCACGAACAAACCGTCTGGCCTTTTCGAAGCTCTCCGCAAACGGCGAGTCCCGTGTGGTCAGAGCCTGCCAAATCACATTGTCGAGAGAATGCATAGAATGCGTCTGAGTCTCGTATCCTCAATTCGATTGGGCTCAGGGTGTAAAGACGGATTAATTTCAACAACAGATTAATTCTGGGCAGCCGCGCCGGGCTATCCGAACCTTGCGGCCAAACCAGTTATTTCGGATCGACCTGCAAGGATGTGTCCCATGGACTTCCGGAGGCCGACGGCAGAAGTTTGATCGACTCCAGCCCCCAAAAGGGGCGGCATCTGTAAGCCCGGCACGGCGTGCTGGGGATCTTACAGCTTGCTCAAGTAATCGGTAATCTCCGGCTCCGTCCAGTCCACCGCCCCAATGAACTTGCGCCGTATCACGCCATTGCGGTCAATGATGAAAGTTTCCGGCCAGCCGTGAGTCCCGTAAAGCGCCGGCGTTTTTTGTGCCGGATCGCGTACCGTCAACAGGTCCACGCCATGCTGCTTCAGAAATGCCCGGTACGCATTCTCATCCACATCAATGCTCACCGCCAGCACCGTTACGCCCTTCGCTTTCATGTGCCGTTGCATCTCCACCAGCGACGGCATTTCTTCCACGCAAGGCGGGCACCAGGTCGCCCAGAAATTCAGCACTACGATTTGGCCGTGAAACTGGTTGAGGTCGACGGTGCGACCGGAATCTTGCACAGTGAATTCCGGAGCATTGGAACCAATGCGCGGAGGCCTCGAGCCGCTGTAGCAACCGGAAAGCGCAAGCAGCAGGAGACAGGCAGAAACAGCGGCCGGAAAGTGGGCTGTGCGGGGCACATAGCTATAATAATAGATGCGAGCGCGATTTATTAACTATGACTGCGATGGAGACCGCTGGGGCGCCAATAGTTTCGGTGATTATTCCCGCGCGAAACGAGGAGGCGTGCCTCGGCGATTGTCTGCAGTCGCTGGTTACGCAATCGGGAGTCGCTTTCGAAATTATTGTCGTCGATGATCACTCGACCGACCGCACCCGCGAAATCGCACAATCATTTTCCCATGATAAGGTTCGCGTGATCGACGCGGGAACGCTGCCTGAAGGCTGGAATGGCAAAAACAATGCCGTCACCACCGGCGTGCGACAGGCTCGTGGCCAGTGGTTCCTCTTTACCGACGCCGACACCGGGCATCTTCCCGGATCAATGGCCCGCGCCCTGGCCGAAGTTCGGGACAACAATGCCGAATTGCTGTCTTATTCGCCCGAACAGATTGCGGTAACTTTCTGGGAGATGGCTGTTTTGCCCGTAGTCTTTGCGGAACTGGCGCGGCAATATTCTCCATCGGTGGTGAGTGATCCGGCTTCGCCCGTTGCCGCCGCCAACGGCCAGTTCATTCTCGTCCGCCGCGATACCTATGAGGCCGTCGGTGGGCATGCCGCGATTGCCGGGGACATTCTGGAAGACGTGGCTCTAGCCCGCGCCGTGAAACGTTCGGGCCGAAAGATTCGTTTCCGCTACGCGCCTGATGCCGTTCGAACCCGCATGTACCGGAACTACCGCCAGCTTCGCGACGGATGGACGAAAAATCTTGCACTGCTGTTTCCCAGGCCCGGCTGGCTCGCCGCGAAGACGCTGGCGCTGTGGGGAGTCCTGTTACTCACCTTACCCCTAGCGGACGCGACGCATCACTGGTGGTGGAGCGTGCTGTGCGCAGCGATGTTCGCGTATGTCGTGACACGACTCAGACGCTCCAACTTCACTTGGGACAGAGTAATTCTCGGTGCCTTGTTCGGCATGCCCATGTTCGCCTACCTGTTGTTGCGGTCGAAGCGCGCACACGCGAACGGCACCGTCCCCTGGAAAGGCCGCACGTATTCTGACAAACCCGCTGTACTGGCAACTGGCCACTGACAGCTGGCAACTGAGCCCTATGGTCTATTTAACCCGCAAAGCTGAATTCTCCGCGTCGCACTACTATCACAATCCCGACTTTTCTCCGGAAGAGAACCGGCGCGTCTTCGGAAAGTGCAACAACCCGAACGGCCACGGCCACAACTACACTCTGGAAGTCACGGTGAAGGGCGAGGTCGATCCCCGCTCCGGCTTCGTCGTCGATCTCAAGCAACTCAAGGAAGTGATGCACCATGAAGTGCTCGACGCCATGGACCACCGCTTCCTCAACAAGGAAGTCCCGGAATTTTTCACCCAGATTCCGACCACCGAAAATCTGGCGATCGCCGTCTGGCAGCGGCTGGAAACGAAGCTTCAAAAAGCACGATTGCACCGCGTCCGCGTCTACGAAACCCCAGACCTGTTCGTGGACTTCTATGGAGAACAATGAGAGCTAGGAAGCTAGTAGCAAGAAGCTGATCATGAAAGCCCATCTCACTCGCCGCTATCGCTTCTCCGCCTCGCACCGCCTCCACAGTGAGGAGATGTCCGCGCAGGAAAATCGCGCGACCTACGGCAAATGCAATAATCCGTTCGGGCACGGCCACAACTACGCCCTCGAAGTCACCGTTAGCGGACAGGTCGATCCTTCCACCGGCATGGTGTGCAATCTCGTCGATCTCGATGGCGTGGTCGAAAGGGAAGTGCTCTCCCGCTACGACCTGTCGAATTTGAATGCGCTTCAAGAATTCGCCCAGGTTGTGCCCACCACGGAAAACCTTTCGATGCAGATCTTCGAAATATTGCAGCGCGGCTTTGCCCAGGCGCATCTGGATAGAGTGAGATTGGAAGAAACCATGATGAACTCCTTTGAATATGCGGGAGGGAGTGAACCGAGGCACTGACTTCAGCGGTTCAGAGTTTTGCAGGGAAGGAACCCGGCAACGTTATGAAACCAACTTCGCTCGAACGGTCGAAAGAAGCACCCACCCTTACCAGTGCCACGTTTGAGAATCTGGTTCACGAAATGCTTGTCCGCCTGGGCGAGGATCCCGAGCGCGAAGGCCTTTCTCACACGCCGGAACGGGTTCACAAGGCGATGAAGTTTCTCACCAAGGGCTACCAGGAAGATCCCGAGGTGCTTTTGAAGGGCGCCCTGTTTACCGTGAATTATGACGAGATGGTCATCGTCAAAGACATTGAAGTGTTCAGCCTGTGCGAGCACCACCTGCTCCCGTTTTTCGGCAAAGTGCATGTGGCCTACATCCCCAATGGCCGGGTTATTGGCCTCAGCAAAATTCCGCGGCTGATTGAATTGTTCTCGCGCCGGTTACAGATTCAGGAGCGGCTGACCACGCAGATCGCCGAAACCATTCAGAAAGTGATCGAACCCCAGGGCGTCGGCGTGGTCATCGAGGCTCGCCATTTGTGCATGATGATGCGCGGCGTCGAGAAGCAGCACTCTGCTGCGGTCACCTCGTCAATGCTCGGCTGCTTCCGCAACGAGGAAGAGACTCGCTCTGAATTCCTCTCCCTGATCCGCCAGCGTCCCAACGGCCTGTAACCATATCCCCGAGGGTGCCCCACCCTTCTCGCGTTCTGTGCGAGAAGAGCCTGCCTTGAGCGCAGTCGAAGGGTCGGGTTTTTGAATTTCGCCTTCGCGCCAGAATTCAAACCCCGTGATATAAGATCATTCCTCGATTACGCGACTGCTTATCGTGACGAAACAACCTTCAAGTAACACATTAAGGTCGAAAATGCCCCTTCGCAGCCAAGTCGCTCTCGTCACCGGCGCTACACGCGGTATTGGACTGGCAATCGCACGCGCTTTGGCAGGCGAAGGCTGCAACTTGATTGTGACCGCTCGTAGCGAATCAGCGTTGGCCCGCCTCAGCAGGGAACTGGCGTCTGCCAAAGTTCAAATCATGGCCCGTTCCTGCGACGTCCGCGACCCTCACTCAGTCGATGCTCTCTTCCGCGCCGCCCGCCAACGATTCAAGCGCCTCGACATTCTCATCAATAACGCCGGCATCGCGCATCCAAATCTTCCAGTGGAGAAGCTTCCATTTCCCGTGTGGAAAGACGTGCTCGAGACGAACCTCAATGGCATGTTTCTGGTTACGCAGGCGGCGCTGGCCATGATGAAGCGCGGCGGCACCATCGTAAACAATCTGTCGATAGCGGCTACTCGAGTATTCCCTGGCTCTGCCGCCTACAACGCCTCTAAGCACGGGGCGCTCGGTCTGAGTAACACTCTGCGCGAGGAACTCCGTCCGCGCGGAATCCGCGTGATCGCGCTGCTGCCCGGTGCGACTGACACCGACATTTGGACTACGTTGTGGCCGCAGGCTCCTCGCCGCAAAATGATGTCGCCCTCGACCGTTGCGGCGTCGGTCGTTCAAGCTATTCTGCTCCCCGCCAATGCCACCGTAGAGACTCTGGAAATCCTTCCCACTGTAGGCACGCTGTAATTCCTGGGTCCGACTCGAATCTACTACGGGCACGACCTCGCCTTCAGCCTCTGAGATACAATGCTGACCGCTACTCAATCTTGGAGGAAATCACAATGTTGAAAACCTCATTCGTAGCCGCAGCCATTCTCGCCGCCGCCATCCTGACCCTTCCGGTGCGGGCGCAAGACGCCGTGAAGAAAGATGCTGCCGTCAAAACGTCCGACAGTCCTTCCAAAGTTGTTCTCGATTCGTGGAACGATATTGGGCGCAAGCTCGTCGCCATGGCTGAAGATTTTCCTGAAGATAAGTTTGATTTCAAGCCCACGCCTGCTCAGCGTTCGTTTCGTGAGCAACTGCTGCACGCCGCCGGAGCCAACTATTACTTCACCAACCCTGCTACGGGGAAAAAGGATCCGGTCGACGAGAATCCCAAAGCCGATCAGTACCAGACCCGGGCGCAGCTGGTTGCCTTTGTCAAGAAATCATTCGCCGACGGCGCGGCCGCTATTCAGGCTAAGGGCGACAAAGGAATGAATGATCTGCTTGTTGATCCGTTCAGTCATCAGCAGGTTCGTGTCTACGACTACGCTTACGGCTTCATCGAGCATTGCGGGGAGCACTACGGGCAACTGGTGGTCTACTACCGCCTGGCTGGTTTGGTGCCACCGGAATCGCGTCCCAAGAAATAAGCCAGTCTCATTCCGAAGATTTCATCCCGATGCATAAAGTTAAAATCCCCGCCCTGTCTCTCCAACCAACGGAGAGACAAGGACGGGGAAACCCTCATCGTTAACGGTAGGCGTAGGGTGTTCTGCGGGCGCGTTCCGGAAAGAATTTGATCATCACCAGGCCCGCTACGAATCCGCCAACGTGGGCCCAGACGGCGACGCCTCCCACATCTCCGGCGCGCGCCATCGAGAGGGTCGTGGCTCCGGAAAAGAAGTTCAGCACGAAAAATTCTCCCAGTACAATCCACGCGGGAAGATACAGCACGAACACAAAAAACCAGGTCAACACGCGAGCGCGCGGATACACAATAAAATATGCGCCCAGGATTCCGGCAATCGCGCCACTGGCTCCAACCGTAGGCAGATTCGAGTGCGGATATACGGCCACTTGCGTCGCCATGGCGAACAGTCCGCAGAGCACATAAAACACAAGATAGGTGAAGTGCCCCAGGTAATCTTCGATGTTGTCGCCGAAAATGTAGAGATACCACATGTTGCCGAGCACGTGCATCCAACCCGCGTGCAGGAACATCGAGGTAAAGTAAGGAATGAGGATCGTCGCCAGAGGATACTTCGGGGAGCCCGCCAAAAACGCGGACAGATGGCTTGGGACCACTCCAAACTCGCGGGCAAACAACTCGTAGCTGCGAGGATCCAGAGACGACTGAAACAAGTAAACGAGAATATTGAGCGTAATTAAGAATCCGTTTACGAAGGGCGTGCTGTATCGTGGTTGATCATCTTTGATCGGAAACATAAGAGATTTGGTACGTTAGTAGACGAGACTGTTGGAACTCGAGTCCAGTTGCGTATTTACCAAATTACCAAATCCTTGGCATGAACGGCGTCCTCATCATCGACAAACCAGCCGGGTTGACCTCGCACGACGTGGTGAACCGCGCCCGCCGCATTCTACAGGAACGATCCATCGGGCATCTGGGCACCCTCGATCCCATGGCGACAGGCGTTCTGCCGCTGGTCACGGGCACGCTCACGCGCTTGGCGCAGTTTTACGCGGCATCGGAGAAAACCTACGAAGGTACGGTGAGATTTGGCTTCGCCACCAATACGTACGACGCTGAAGGCGAACCGACTACCACTCCGCAAACGGTAAACTTGCGTGCGGAAGAGGTGGAAGCCGTTGCAGGCCGTTTTCGCGGCGTCCTCGAACAGACCCCGCCGCCGTTTTCTGCGAAAAAGATTCACGGCGTTCCGGCCTACAAACTGGCGCGCCAGCAGAAGGACGTTGTGCTCAAGCCGGTGCAAGTTGAGATTAAAGAGTTTGTCATCCTGGGGGTGGAAGTCGATCGCGCTCGCTTTCGCGCCCGCGTCGCCTCCGGAACCTACATGCGTTCGGTTGCGCACGAAATGGGCAGGGAACTGGCCTGCGGCGCGCATCTGGAATGGCTGCGGCGAACCTCAGTGGCGGAGTTCAATCTCGAAGACGCGCACACGTTGGAAGAAGTCGCCGACGCAGCCGTTGCCAGCGGTTCACCCAGTCTCGACGATCTTTTCATCCATCCGCGCAAGTTGCTGCCACAGTTTCCTTCCGTCACCGCCGACGAACCGACGGCCGCTCGCATCCGCAGCGGACGGACGGTCAATCTTTCTGAGCTCTCCCGCGCTCGCCAGGTCAAAGTCTTCAGCGGACAAAGGGAATTGATCGCCATTGCCACGCGCGTAGCCGGCACGCTATTCCATCCAAAAATCGTGCTGTGTGGAGCGGAAGCTTCGGTGCGGCTCTGATTTAGCTTACTTCACCCTGTTCAATGACACGACCGCCGTCCGCCCGTTGTTCACGCTTTTCAGGTCAAGATTGCCGTTTATTTCGTCCTGTCCCGATCGTGTTAGGTCATAGCTAAATCGCCACTCGTGACCTCGAACCTCAAATGGTCTCCTTCGACCTTGCCATTCTCGATCGGATATTGTTCCTGTGCATCCGGGCCGGCAGACCCGTTCAGCTTGGTCCCATCCTGTTTGGAAGATCATCATCTGGGGTATGGTATGATCTTCGCCGTTAACCTTGAAGGTCCCGGACCATGTGCCCCTCACGTCGCTTGCCACCGCACTGATCGCCCACAGCACATTTCGATGACGACCAGTGCGCGATTTTCCCGCGGCTTGACCGCTCCCACTCAGCCCTTTAGTGTATCGATACGCGACCCATGAAACTCTCCGTAGTCATGCCCGTTTATAACGAGCAGGCGACCCTGCGGGAAGTGATCGCGCGGGTCCTGGCCGTCCCGCTCGAGATTGAGCTGATCTGCGTCGACGACGGCTCGACCGACGGCTCCCGGGAAATTCTGATCGAATTCCAGACCAGCCATCCCCAGATTCGAATCCTGTTCCAGCCCAAGAACATGGGCAAGGGTGCCGCGCTTCGTCGCGGCATCCAGGAAGCAACGGGAGACTTCGTCATCATTCAGGATGCCGACCTCGAATACGATCCGTCCGACTATCCTGCTTTGCTCGTGCCTCTTATCGATGGGAAAGCCGACGTCGTCTACGGATCGCGTTTTCTGGGATCGGGTCCGCATCGTGTCCTTTATTTCTGGCACTCGGTGGGCAACTCCGTGCTGACGCTGATTTCCAACGCCCTGACCAACATGAACATGTCCGACATGGAGACCTGCTACAAAGCTTTCCGCCGCGAAGTGCTGCAGTCGATTCCGATCGAGGAGAACCGGTTCGGCTTCGAACCGGAGATCACGGTGAAAATCGCCAAGCGCCGCCTGCGCGTCTACGAAGTCGGTATCGGTTACTGGGGCCGCACCTATGAGGAAGGGAAAAAGATAGGCTGGAAAGACGGCTTCCGCGCCCTGTGGTGCCTGCTGAAGTACACGATTACCTCCGGTTGAGGCCCGGGTCGTGGCGAAGCTTGATAGCTACATTCAATGTCCGATAACAGGTATTATGTAAAGCCAGCGAAGTCGCTTCCGCCCTGGAAGTTACATCTTGTACTTCCCTAAATCGTCGTCGTTCAGGCCCTCCAGATATTTGCGCAATTCCTCGCTGGTCACCCGGTCCGACATATTCGCCGCCAGCTTCGAAGTTTTCAGAACCGTCTCCTCGACAAAAATGGGACAATCCACCCGCAACGCCAGTGCCAGAGCATCCGATGGCCGCGAATCAATGCTGATGACCTCGCCCCCACGCTCCAGCCAAATGACCGCATAAAACGTATCCTCGCGTAGCTCAGTGACCACAACCTTGTGTACCTGCGTTTCCAGGCCGGTCAACACGTTCTTGATCAAATCATGCGTCATCGGCCGCGGCGTGCTCACTTTCTCCATCTCCAGCGCGATCGCCTGCGCCTCGCAATTTCCCACCCAGATCGGCAGCACCGTGTCCCCACCCACATCCTTCAGCACCACAATCGGCATATTCGAAACCGGATCCATTAACAGGCCGCGGATTGTCATTTCTACTTCCATGGGGATCTCCTGCTATTTGCCATTCTTATACCACCAATTCACCCAGCAGGCTGTTGGGAAAACTCCCCGTCACCCGCACCGCCACATACGTTCCCACCGGGGGAGCGGCGGCCGCCGTGAAGTTCAGGGTTTTATTCTGCGAGGTGCGGCCAATGGATTGGGCGCGGACTTCGTTTTGTCCCTCAACCATTACTTCATAGATTGTCCCGATGTATTTCTTGTAGCGCGTAATTTGGATTTCGCGCTGTTTGGACATCAGCCCTTCCAGGCGGCGGGCTTTTTCTTCGTCGGGGATGGCGTCTTCCCTGCTGAGCGAGGGCGTATTTGGCCGGGGCGAATACTTAAAGGCGAAGACGGCGTCGTATCCGACTTCTGAGAGCAAATCGAGCGTGGCGGCGAAGTCGGCTTCGGTTTCGCCCGGGAACCCGACGATCACATCGGTGGTGATGCTGATGTCTCGCTTCGCGGCCTTGATCCATGCGATGCGCTCCAGGTATTGATCGCGTGTGTAGAGGCGCTGCATGGCGTCGAGGACGCGCGTCGATCCGCTCTGCACAGGCAGGTGAACGTGGTCGCAGAGCGTGGGTACGGCGTCAATGGCGTCCACAATGTCGCGTCCAAAGTCGCGCGGGTGCGAAGTGGTGAAGCGCACGCGGCGGATTCCGGGAACCTCTCCAACGGCGGCCAGCAATTCGGCGAAGGTTTTTTTCGAACCCGGCTTCCCTTCCGGATCTTTATACGAATTCACGTTTTGCCCGAGCAACTGAATCTCGGTATAGCCGAGATCGGCCATCTGGCGCGCTTCTGCCAGCACCGATTCCGAAGTCCGGCTGCGCTCCTTGCCGCGCGTGTAGGGCACCACGCAATAGGAGCAAAACTTATCGCACCCTTCGATGATCGTGATATATCCGCGGTGCGTATTGGTGCGGGCGGTGAATTCCGTCTCGAAGCACTCGTCGGTCTCGCGGTCGTCGAGCCCGGTCACGCGCTGCTTTCCGGCTTCAATCTGTATCAGCATGTTCGGCAAGTTGCGGTAGGATGCCGATCCGCACACCAGCGAAACATAGGGCGCGCGCTCGAAAAGCTTTTCGCCCTCCTGCTGCGCGACGCAGCCCAGCACACCAAATGTCTTGCCCTGCTTTTTGTACTTCTTGTAATCGGAGAGGCGGTTAAATACCTTCTGTTCAGCCTTGTCGCGGATGGAGCAAGTGTTGTAGAGAACCAGGTCGGCGGCTTCGACCGTCTCCACCTGCCGATAGCCTTCCTGCAGCAGTGTGCCGACGACCTTCTCAGAGTCGTGGACGTTCATCTGGCAGCCGAAGGTCTCGAGGTAAAAAGTCTTCTGCGAATCTTGTCGCGGAACCCCAGACATATGGAGCTAGTATAACCCGCGTGGGCCGGACACTCTTGTCCGTCCCACGGTTGATCCCTGCTTTGGTCTCGGGTGTTTGGGCTGGTAGATGCCTAGCTTGCTACCGCTGGGAAGGGTCAGGGTGGCTCGGTTTCCCCAACGCTGTTCGTTTACGGGGGAGACTGCGACGTTTTTTGATTTGAGATCGCGCAAGGTTGCGGCTAGGTCGTTGCACATTAGGTAGAGTTCGTGGTGGGAGTTTTGCCTGGCATCGTCTGGTTCCAGACCTTCCTTTCCTAAATCATGAAAGGCGGCTTCGGCGGGAGGTAGGGCGAAGATGAGCCAGCCGTGGCCTGCGTCTACGGAGGGGAGCTTGAGGACCTCGCTGAAGAAGGCTCGGTCCGCCTCCGGATTCTTGGTATAGATAACAACGTGGGCGCCGTTGATCATGGCAGGACTCCGGGGTGCGGGATCATCGTCTCACCGTGCGGGGGAGTTCGCAAGCGGGCCGCGCGATGCCCAAGTGTAGACGAGAGTGCGAGGAGGATCGTACTCGAGGATTTCGCCGCGACACTCGAACTGGCTGACATGGTTGACCATTTCGGATCTTTTTTCCGTGGCGTAGCGATAGCGGCCGCCGGGGCGGGCCATCTCCCAGAGCTTAACGGGGCAGGCGGGATCGTTAAACCGGCTTGAGTCGGGCGGGGTCCGTCAGGGTTTGAAAGACGCGCGCCGGCGGCGCGGCGATATCAATCTCGGTGACGACGGCATCTTGATCGGGAGTGATGGAAGGGGTTGGCATCGAGTCTCCGAGTTAGGGCTGCGACGGTCGTTTCATTTTGTCGCTTCCCTCTTGCGCGATCCTTGCATCTTTCGCGCGTGCTCGGCTTCTTTGCTTAGCCGTGTCGACCAGAAGCGGCGGTAGTGTTCGATCCATGAATCGACGGCACGCAGCGGCTCGGGGTGAAGGTCGTAGATCCGGTTCCGACCTTCGCGGTGTTCGCGGACTAAGTGGGCGCGGCGAAGCAGCCGCAGGTGCTTGGAGATGGCCGGGCGGGACACGGGGAAAGCATGGGCGATGTGGCCGGCGGGCTGGCTGCCGCGGCGGAGCAGATCGAGCATGGCTCGACGCGTAGGATCGGCAAGGGCCTGGAAGACGTCCGCGAAATTACCCGGGGAAGTTCGCGCCGAGGTATATGTAACCGAACGGTGACGCATAATGCGTAACCCTATAGTTACGCGACAAACTTGTCAAGGGCAAAATGAGGACCAAGATTGAGGACCGACCAAGTCTGATGGTTAGGCCTGGTGAGATCGCCGAGCCAGGGGGCCAGTGTGGCCTCGGACAAGTGGAGCGGTCTAAGCCACCAGCTTAGGGATTTCACCGTATCGATACGTACTAGAATTGCCGCACGCGACTCCGCGTCTGATGCAAAAACAAAAAAAGGTCCGTCTACGAAGTGATGCGGACGCTTCCGCGGGTTTCGCGTTCAGGGCTTTTTGCCGTTCGCGACCAGCTCGAGGAAGGCTCGGTGAATGCGAGTGTCGTCGGAGAGTTCGGGATGGAAAGTGGCGGCCATGGCTCTTCCTTGCCGGACAGCAACGGGGTCGGTTCCTTCGGTAGCGATGACTTCCACGCCCGGGCCGATGTGCTCGATTTTCGGCGCACGGATGAAGACCATTTCCAGCGGCGAGTCCCCGAGGTTTTCCTGGAGAAATCGGCCTTGGCGGATAGAGCTGTCGAGCTGCCGTCCATAGGCGTTGCGGCGAATGCGGATGTTGAGCGCGCCCAAGCCGGACTGCTTGGGGTTCTCGACTTCGGCGGCCAAAAGGATTGCGCCGGCGCAGGTTCCGAACGTGGGCTTGAGGCGGACAAACTGTTTGAGCTTCTCGAATCCGGTGTCACCCAGCAGTTTCAGGAATGTGCCGGACTCGCCGCCGGGGATGACGAGGCCGTCGAGGTTGTCGAGCTGTTCGGGTTTTTTGACAAGTACGACTTCGGCACCCAGTTCTTCCAGCCGGCGGCGGTGGGCATCAAAATCGCCCTGCAGAGCTAGGACACCGATTTTCATGCAGTCCTCAACTTCGGTCTTTCTTCGTGGTCCGGGGGGTGCGTGGGGCGCTTTTCGTACTACTGATATTACCGGATATTTCGGGAAGCTCGCGGCCGGTTACATCTATTAGCGGAAGACCGGAGGCGCAAGTACATGACTAGTGCGAAGCCACGAACGGCTGCGAGAAGGAACATCAAGAAGGCGGCGGCGGCAAAAAAGAAACGAACAATTTCTCATCTTCCGAAGTCGTCACGGACGGCCTTAGGCAAACAGGGTGCTAAAGTCGCGAAGCAGAAACGGCGAAGTTCGCAATAATGTTGGTTTTTTGCACGTTAATTAAATATGCACGTTAAATTAAATTAGAAAGCAGGGCCCTCGACTGCGAGAATCGTCTGCTTTGCCGCGCGTCCTCGGCGCGGGTGACAATTAGGACATTGAGCTCGTCGCCGAAGAGCGAGATATTTCGGCAACCGACTCAACGGCTGTTTAAACCTACGGAGATCTCGCATACGGCGTTATTTTGGATGGCCTTCATCTTGACCCGGCCGCTGGGCGCAACCCTGGGGGAGTTGCTCACGAAGCCTCATGAGAATGGCGGACTCAATCCGAGCCGCATCACTTCTTCCCTGACCATTGCGGTGCTTATGATTCTGTGTATTTTGTTGACGTCGCAGAAGGCAGGGCAACATCCGGGCGAGGACGAGAAGCGTCGGAGCGAATAACGCGAATCTGAGGAGTAGCCCGAGATGGCGGTTCGATCAGACCAGCCTCAGCTTCCGGGCTTTCTTAAGGCTGCTCCGAGTACTTTGCCTGGCCCCGACTCCTGCACCAGAGCAACCAGTCGAATGTTCTTTGGGTCGGTGCCGGGCTTGAGTTTCAGTTGAACGTCTTGGGCAAAGCTTTTCCCTTTCGGAAGCTTTCCTATCTTGGTGAGCTCCTGCACAACCGCAACGTGCACCAAGTGTTTGCCCCCGTTTTCTCCACGTAAGACCTGCGACTCGACATGATCGAGAGCGATGGCCACGAAAACGTCGGCGTTGTGTTTTTCAAAATTCGCTTCCGTTTCAATGTGCGCTCGCAGCGTGGTTGGATTCGCGGCATCCACGGTTATGTCGCCGATACGCACGGGGATCATGGGGGTGGCAGCAGCTTTCTCAAGGAGCTCCTTGGTCTGTTGGGCATTACCGAGGCGCATTTCCTGGGTTCCGTCCACGATCACTTGAGGAGTGAAAGCCGTCTTCTGGCCCAGAACACCTTCGTAGGAATTCTGGCGGTCGGTCAGCGAAGACGACGAGTTGGGATCCCTCCAACCATCCTGGTCCCAATAAGTCACATGCTCACTCAGAACAATCAACTGCGCGCCAGGGATGGGTTGGCCGGCGTCCAACTTCTTGAGGAAGACGTCGGCCGGAGGGCAACTGGAGCAGCCCTCGGAGGTGAAGAGCTCAATGAGCACGGGATTCAGGCGCGAGGTATTAGCTGAATTGTCACCGGCTTGCGGGCTCTGAGCAACGGCGGAAAGCGCCGCGTGCAGGCATAAAAGACCGCAGAACAAAACCGCGCACCTCACCCATCGGGCTGAGCCGTTCCGCAACATGACTTTGATTTTAACAGTTGCCTTGCGGGAATACATTCACTTTCATCTTTCGTCCATCTTTTGGGGCTGTTGGGGGGTGCTGTGCTACCGTTTGCACCACGGGCCCCTGAGCGGCGTCTGTGTGTTGCCGTGGGCAATGGCAAGAGATTAAGCGGCAATTTCCTTGGGCGCATGTCGAAGTGGGCGGAGCTTCCACGTTGTGGCAAACGTGACCGGAGGTGCATGTGGCTAGCGCATCGATTCCGAGAAATAGAAACGAAGACACGCGGTCGGCGCGTATCGCAATTGTCGAGCAACACATTCGACTGGAAAACGAGCATGACCTTGAAGGTGTTCTCCGAACCTTTGGCGATACCGCTCGGTACGATGATGAGGCGTGGGGAGAGCACTATAAAGGCGGGAACGGGGTCCGCCGGTTTTACGAGCAGCTCATCGGGGCGCTGCCCGACTTGGAAATTCAGGTACAACGCCGGCATGTCACGGACGACGCTATTCTCGTCGAAGTCATGATTCGGGGCACGCATCTGGGGGAGTGGCGCGGTCTTCCCGCGACCGGACGGCGGGTCGAGGTCCCGCTTTGCGGGGTGTACACGTTCGACGCCGATGACCGTCTGGCGGGCGAAAGAATCTACTATGACCCGGGGGACGGTGTTGCGGCAGCTTGGCGTTTTCCACGAGCCGCAAAGCATATTGGGGCAACTCTGCATTTTGGCGACGCATCCGGTCACGATGACGCGTGCTGTCATGAGGAAACTTTTGCGCAAGTGACAGCTACCTAGTCCTCGAGTTCGTTCCATTCGGCTAGAGCGGAAGAGCGCTGGGAAAACGCGTCTGGAAATCCAGCAGGCCGACCCAGTCTGGTGTGATCGTGATGCGAACCATGGAGGGGATCATCTGTCCCATTTTCGCGACCCAGGCCTTGCCCTGGTCGGGCCCGAAATAGCGTTCCGCGGCCATGGCATATTCGGGCACCACCCCGTTCATGGGTTCCAGATGTGCCGTGCCGCGGACCAGCAGCACCTTGTGCGGAAAAGTGTTGTCGTCAATGGTAAGCGAAACTCTGGGATTCTTAGCTAGAGCTTTCAGCTTAGGAGCCTTGGGTGGCGTACCCATGACAAACTCAGTTCCATTCCAATGAAACCAGATGGGAATCACCCGCGGCGTGCCGTCGATTGCGATATAGGCTAGGCGGGCCGGAATCTTTGATTGAAGAAGCTCCCGCGATGCGGGGTGCTGCAGGAGACCCAGATCGCCCTGTTTGACAGGCATAATTTGCTCCCCTTGAAACCATCACTCAGTTTGGCCGCAGCAGTATACCTCCGATTGTGTCTGCATTCGACGACATTGCGCTTTAACAATTTGCCGGAACCACAGGATCGGCGGCGAGGCTGCCCCCACCCTAGCCGGGGGTGCCCCGGATCTCGCCGCTTTTGCGAGATCTGGGACTTGGCGCGAGAGTTGGGAAACGCAGCCAGCGCTGTGCCTAGGCGACAGCGACCCGGTCCGGGCCCAATGTCCGCGGGCGGCTGATGTTAACGATCTCGAGCCCCTTTTCTGTGCAGAAACCCACGTACTTGTGAGTCATGGACCGCCAGTCCTCGTGGGACAGAGTACGTCCCTGGCTGTCCAGATACTCCAGCGCCCCCTCCACGACAAAAAAGACCTCGCTCTCCTCTTGCAGTACGAGGGTATGAACGGAGCCGGGCGTTTCGTGAACTATGTCTCCGGTGCGGGCCACCCAGTCATGTTCCAGGTATCGCCACGCTCCACGAAGGGTCAAGGCAAGGACGGAGCCGTAATGCCGGTGAATCCCGAGATTTCCACCAGCCGGCCCGCGCAATTTCACGATCCAGCGGCCGGTCATCGGATCGGCTTGGATGAGTTGTACGTCGCATCCACTCTGCTCATACGGAAACCACGGCGTGTCGTCCGCCGAATATACAGCGCGTCGTAGGCATTGATCTCTGTGGCCATGCGTTCCCTCCTCGACTGATGCGAGGATGTTACTACAGATTTCGAGGGCCCAGCCCCGCCTTTGCCAGCGTTCCGAAATTGTGAAGACAGCGATACTGGCGGCAGAGATGCGCACCCTTCGAAAACCGTAAAGGGTGCGGCAGCGTCGGTTTTGCTGACCTGACCGGGCCTAAAGTGAAGGTCGAGTCCCCGCATTCACGCTGGCGTAGTAGCCTTTGCGGACGAACGCGCGGCGTTTGTGACCGTCCTTTTCGGCGGTGATATCAATGGCCCGATACTGGCCGTCGCGCTTGAAGAGAGCCGGCTTGTAGGAGACGAGATAGCGGCTGCGAATCACCTGCTGCGGTCGGCGAGACTGCCGTTGAGACCGCGAACGGAGCCCGGCTTAAAGGCCGTTCCACCAGTGAGCTCGGCTAGCGCGGTGAGCAACTGAAGATCGAGGGGAGCGATGCTGGAAGCTTTTTGAATGGCCTCTTGCGCGGCGGGAAAGTGACTCAGAGCGAGTTCGGCGCAGCCAGATTCAAATAGGAATTGGGCAGGTGATCGTCGAGCGCGATGGCTTGGGCGAACTCGGAGCGCGCCTGATCATTTTGGCCTTGACCGAGGTAGGCTGAGCCGAGCGCATTGTGCGCTGCGACGAAGCGGGGATAGATCGTAGTGGCTACCGTCAGGTGCCGCACAGCTCCCTGGTGGTCTTTGCGCATAAGGAGCTGATAGCCCTTCTCGAATTCTCTACGGGCTTTGCCGGGAGCTTCGAGGTCGAGCTTAGAGAGAGAACCGCGAAGGCTCTCGAATGGGCTGTGGAGGCTGGATATAGCCCACAAATCATTCGTGAATTGTTCCGTCGAGGTCAGGCCGAGCGACCCGGGCAGACCTCTAAGATCCCCAGTATTGGAAGACGGGATGCTCATGACCTGAGCAGACGCAGCAGATGAAAGGAATAGAAGGAGGAATGCCCGAAGTGATGCGCGATCGATCATGGCCTCTCTGCCCCTGAGAGAAGACTTCAAGAACTAACTGCCCAATTCGCCAGCGAGAGAAGTTTAGTCCGCCCCTACGGTTGGGGCAAGAAAGAAGGGGTTTCCGGAGCGGATCGGAGAACTCAACGGGAACAATGCGATGACCGCGGTGGCGGTTCAGGCGGGGCATTCGAGGGCGTACGCGAACGCCTACGCCAATTCCAGGGCACTATGAAGGTCAAATCGGTCGCTTCCGGTACGACGATTCTGTCCAGTATTCCAATCCTGAAGCGCTCGGAATCGTAAGCGATCTGAATTCCAAATTGAAAGCACTGCCAATTCGCCCAAACCGCTTGACAGGCAGGTCTTTCGCCTATACATTTGCTGACACTTAGATTGAACCGCAATGGTTCAATGGGGCGTTTCCTGGCCGAGTTTCCAAGATACAAATGCGACGAGGATTTTGTACGCCAACTTCGGTTGGCGGTGATCGTAGTGAACGACGATCTTAGTGAACAATGCGGAGCGGACTACCGATTCGCTACGCTTCAGGAGAATCAAGTGAAAAACCTTCTACGATTTGCTTCTGTCTCTCTTTTCTGTGGATTGTGCGCAGCACCGAGTTTTGCCGGAGGGCCGCCGGTGCGGGGTGCCTCGCAAAATGGCGTTGACAGTATTGCGCCCTTCTGGAATCTGGCAGGTCCAACCAGTCCAATTCCGCGTCACGGCGGAGTCGTAGCGCTGGAAACCCAAATTGTTTGCACTCACCAGGATGTTTCCGCAGCTGTGGACAATACCGACGCCACCGACGCCGGAACTTGCCTCAGCGGGGGCTACACGTTCCTGTTCCAGATACAGACGACGGCGCCCAGTCTGACGATCACGCTCGGCAATCTGGTGGGATTTACACCTCTGATAGCGGATCCCGGGAGCACCTACGGAGTTGCTATTTGTGATAACGATCCGACCAACCCACAGGCTTCGAATACATTACAGCTGTGCACGACGGTTTCCGGGACACAACTCTCCAACATCACCGCGACCGTCAACAAGAAAAGCGCGAAGATTACGGTCGTGGTGCCCAGCATCCCGAGCTTTTCTGCGGGCGTAGGAAAGCAAGGTCAGGGGTTGACTCTGGTGGTTGTGACAGAACAAGGCGCAGGCCACCCGATCTCAGTCCCCAAAATCAGCTTTAAGTAAGAGTGCAGCCAGATTTTTTGAGGAATGGAGAAAGACTGACCGACGAGGTCAGTCTTTCTTTTTTGTGTTCGCAGGTTTTGACTGGCGGCTGACACGCGCAGTTTTTTCTCGCCTTCCGCGGCCTTTCTGGCGAGCAGCTTGAAACCTGCCTGAGCCGCGTCTTTTTCGAGCCGCCGGAACTCCTCGCTTGCCTCCCCGTAAGCCCCGGATGCCGCTTGCGCTTCAGCTTGGGCCAGCCGGGCCTGGAACTCGTACGCGGGCAGCGGAATCAGATGCGCCCGCGCAACAAGGCCCTTCAACTGGCGCAATGCTTCTTGCGAAGCCCCCGTGGCCGCGGCAAGTCGCGCCGACGTGATCTCCATGTTCAGGATGATGGATTTGTCGTGAGGTGCAATCTGCCGGGCTCGCTGAAGTTGCGTCTTTGCTTCTGAGAATTTCCTTTGCGCGAGGAGGGCCTGCGTCACAACAATGCTTGCAACCGCCTCCTGATCGCCGATCTTCTCGGCGTGAAATTCGTCAGCCGCTTTCCGCGCCAGATCCTCTGCCTGGCGCGGCTGACCCATCTCGAGCCCGAGTTCGGCAATCGACAATTCACTGCTCGCGATATCGCCGCGCTGGCCGAGCGCGGTTCTTATGGTCAGAGACTCCTGATAATTTTTTTCTGCGCTGACCAGATCGTCCTGCGCCAGGTCGGTATCGCCGATCCACTCGAGGTTGTAGGCAATGCTGCTCTTCAGGTCGAGTTGCCGCGCTTTGGTCATCGACTCCTGCAGGCTTTTTTGCGCCTGTACAAAATCGCCTTGATTCACGAATACCATACCCAGGTTGGTCAGTGTGTTGATAGTGTCCAACTCGTCGCCAATTTCGCGCGCCGTCTTTAGGGCCTCCTCGAGAACGGAACGGGCCTGCCGGAAGTCGCTTTCGACGATCAAGTTTGCGCCAATATTGCTACGGGCCAGCAGGGCGCTGGGCTTGTCGTCGATCTCGAGAGCAATAGCTAAAGCTTCCTGGTAGCGCCTGGTTGACTCCTCCAGATTCTGCTGGAGGGCCAATACGTTTCCAATGTTGATCAATGCACCGGCAACGTCCTTTTGGCCGCCAACCGTCCGAGCCAGCGCCAGAGCGGTTTCGTGCATTTTCCTGGCCTCGGCGAGATTACCTTGGTCGGCGAGCACGTCGGCCACACAGGTCAGACTCCTGGCTTCTCCCCGCAGATTGCCCTCGGCAGCCAGTACGCCGCGCGCTCGTTCTCCGGCTACGCTCGCTCCCGCGAGGTCTCCCATGTTGCGCAGCGCCCAGCATTGTTGAAGCACAGCCTGAGCCGCCAGAAGGCGTGCGCCCTGCCGGCCAGCTTTATCCATGGCTCGCGCGGTCGCGGTCTGCTCACGCTTGTAGTCAGAGACTGCTTCCGCCGCGGAAGCTTCCGCCATGTCAATGCGCGGATCCCCGCGCAGACGTGGGGGAAGGCTCCGCAGGGCCTGAATCGTAGCGAACGCCTCCCGTGCCTTGCCGGCCGCGACCTGAGCATTTGCCAGGTGCAGCCCATATTCGAGGTCGTCGGGAAAGAATGTCCACAGGGAGCTGTAAATATCGACCGCTTTGTCCCATTCATGATTCTGTTCGCGGTAGCCGGCTTCGATCGAGAGCTTGTCTTTGCGGGGCAAGTTTGCGGACGTATCGAACGCCTGTTTTGCCTCTTTCTTCGCGTTATCGTCATAGCCGAGTTGAGACCACGCCGCTGCCAGGGCCGAATGCGACAAGGAATGGTTCGGATCGGAAGCAATGGCTTTCTCCAGCAAGTCGCGAGCCGCCAGAAAATCGAAGTCGCGGAGCTTTTCCAGGCCCTCCGAATAGAGACGCACGGCATCGGCACTGCCCGGTTCTGAAGCGTCGGTGGCGGCGCGTTGTTCAGCAGTGAGGTCTCCCGCCCCGCAGCTCTGCCGCAGGACCTGACCTGCGCGCTTCACCAGTTCGAAAAACTGAGCTTCTGAACCTTGTTCGGGCACTGTAGCGACGACCTCACCGGTGGAGGTGTCCTGAACGCGCAGGTCCACGCGGATTTGTCCGCCGATGTTCAAGTAGGAGCCAAGGACGACCAGGTCCGTGTCGAGAATGCGATCGATCTTCTCCAAAGTCTCATGCGCCAGGCTCTCGCTGTCTGCAAAGGAGAGATCCGCTTTCATTCGGGCTACGTTTTCTCCCGGGATCGTGCGCAGTTTCCCGTTCGCTCCCAACTCGGTGGTGAGCATTTCGGATAGTGCGGTAGAAATCCATGCGTCGGCGGGCTTCCCGCTGAGATTCTTGAAACCCAACACGGCGACTGTGCGCCTCGGCCCGACGCCACTGGCGGTCGTTCTTCGCCGCCAAACGATGCCGCCGATCAGAACTGCAAGCAGGAGCATGACGACTCCAGACCACAGGATCAGCCTTCGTTTTTTCCCCTGCTGCTGTGCCGATGGTCTTAGGCCGGCTTCAAGACGCTCCAGGTCGATGCGAAACTCCTGCGCGGTCTGGTGGCGGCGCGCCGGATCTTTTTCGAGTGCCTTGAGGACGATGACCTCAAAACCTGAAGAGAGTTGCCGGTTCAGTTCGTGCGGAGGCCGTGGCCGGCTGTTCAAGATCGCGTTCAGAAGCGTGGCCGCCTGAGCATCCGGGAATGGGCGCTTCCCGGTCGCCATCTCATAGAGCACCGCTCCCGCGGCCCAAATATCGCTGCGGACGTCTGTCGCCTCGCCCCGTAACTGCTCGGGCGCCATGTAGGGCAAGGTACCGCTGACTTCCAGTGCCATGCTCAGGGTCTCTGCCATGCCCATTTCGCTGGCGCGGGGCAGCAGCCGGGCGAGTCCGAAGTCGAGAATCTTGAGCCGTCCGTCGGGAGTGACGCGCAGATTGCCGGGCTTAAGGTCGCGATGGACAATGCCCTGCGCATGCGCCGCTTCGAGTCCTGAGGCAAGTTGAAGGCCGAGTCTCAGGACCTCCGATTCGGGCATGCCGGAGAGCGGCAACTTTGCGTCAAGTGTGACGCCGGGCACATATTCAGTGACCAGGAAATCGGTTTCGCCTTCGGTATCGAAGTCGAAGACCATCGCGATGCTCGGGTGGTTGAGCTTGGAGAGGGTGAGCGCTTCCGTGCGAAAGCGCTTGCGTGTGGAGGAATCGGTGAGCGAATGCGGCGGCAGTACTTTCAGCGCGACGTCCCGATCCAGACGCTGGTCGCGGGCCCGGTAGACGACCCCCATTCCACCGGCGCCAATTTGTTCAAGGACGCGATAGTGAGAGATGGTTTGGCCAACCACCGGCAGAGAGGCTCCGTCCTCGCGTCATGGTAGGTTTATCTACGGAAGTAGTCAATCAGTCAGGAATTCGGATACTCCCGTCTTCTGCGATCGGAAAAAAGGGATTCCAGGCAACCTCCCACAAGAATCCATCCGGATCAGCGAAATATCCCGAATAACCGCCCCACGCGGCTGCCGTTGCCGGCTTCAGAGGTTTGGCGCCGCGGCTTTTGCCTCGGCAAGAACCGAATCTACTTCTTCACGGTTTCGCGTGTTATACGCGAGAGCTATCCCGTTGAATCCCTCGCCGTCGGCGGGAACGTTGGCATCTTTCGCGAGCTCATCACGTGAAAACAAGGCCAGAGCCATCCCGCCTGTCTGGAAGAATACGATGCTGTCCTCCTTTGCCATGGACCGCCGCCAGCCGAGGCGCTCGTAGAATTCCCTGCTGCGCTTTAGGTCCGCCACGCCAAGAGTCACGATGCTCAGCCTTTGCTCCATGGTGCTCCTCCGCAATGCTGCGAACATTTCCATCAGTGTAGTGGAGATTTGTGGGGGGAAATGCGGGGACGGAGTGCTCCTCGTTCCGCGATGGCCGGCGCGAGTACATTCTTTCTCGAGGCAGCTTGAGGGCCAGACAGGCCGACTCTCGTCGGAGTCTGCACGCGTCACTCGAGACGAGTTCGGACTCACAAGTGTGAGATAGTTTCGACTCAGATTCTCACCTCGCCCTAGAGGAAGAATTCATGGCCACGCATTCAAAGATAAGAAGCCTGGTTCCGTTCGCGCGAAATATTTTTCCCGGACTCCTGGTGGCGCTGGTCGTCCTCGCTGGACCCGGCTGTCACGGGCTCAGGCCCGAAAGATAGAGTTGGACGACCTTCGGAATACTGTCGGCATCTCCAGCCCGGAGACTTCGCCGGATGGAAAGTCCCTCGTAATCATCGTGTCTCGCGTGAATTGGGACGAGGACCGCTACGACAGCCAGCTCGTGCTCGTCGATGTCGCTACCGGTGCTCAGCGGTCGCTTACCAGTGTCCGCAAGGGATTGAGCTTGCCGCAGTGGTCGCCCTCGGGCGATCGGCTCGCGTTTCTCGCGGAAACGGGCGAAGGTGAGAAGGAAGATAAGCAAGCCACCGCGCAGATTTTTGTGCTGTCCATGAACAGTGGCGACCCGCAGCAGATCACCAGCGCGCCATTGGGCGTCGAGCCGTTTGCATGGCGCCCGGACGGTTCCTTTCTTGCTTTCGTCTCACCCGATGAACCGCCCAACCAGGCGGAAATCGAAAAGCACCACGATCGGGAGTTTACGGGGCGGGTCGGCCGCAACGGTACCGGTCCCAAAACTAATTAGAAATCTGGTGACAGACGGGACGTTCCCCATTTCTCCGCGACCCGTTGGCGGCCAAAAATGGGACAGTCCCGTCTATCCTCGGTTTCGTCCTGTCCAGTTTCAGTATTGCTCCCGCCTGGGGAGAAGTCACGCCAAACGCGGCTGCTCGATATCGCAATGCAGCCTCAGTCTGGTCTACAAAAGATGTGCTAAATCGCGCGCGCCGTGAACGACGCGGAGGATGAGCACCTATATCGGATGAACAAATGCAGAAGCTTTGGTCGGGCGTCCTAGCGGGCGAAGCAAATAGTCCGGGCAAATTCTCCAAGCGAACGGTGAATCTGCTAGCAGACTTAGACAAGCGAGACGCAGAGCTGTTTACGCGTCTTTGTGGATTTATTTGGATAATTGGAGGCTTTGCCCCTTTGGTTTTCGTTGTTCAAAATGAAATCTATCGTCGCGAGGGCCTCAACTTTAATTCGTTGACTCACCTCGATACTCTTGGATTGATAGAGTTTGACAATATCGCAGGTTTCTTAGGGCTAGGTTTTGCCGAAGAAGGCAACAGCGTTCTACTACGGGCAAACCCGTTGAGCTGATGCTTCCGAATCAGCAAAATAATCAGATTGGAACCGGAAAAGTTCTACTGACTAAACTAACGCCGGCCAGGAACTGGCTCCTCATTTGCGGCTCAGCACCGATTGAGGGATTCTTTGAGTTTGTGTGTGAGCGTTGGGCAAGCCAGTCGTTGATACCCAAGAAAAAGCCTAAGCCCAGCCCACAATCTGGCAACTAGTGTAGTGTCCAACAAATAACTGGACAATAAGAATTGGGTTTCGCTATGCTGTGAGTCATGCCACGATCCGCTCCCGCACTCGCCCTACCAGAAGCCGACCAAC
>Ga0182018_10000600_pt1 | contig 45694 bp, 25 predicted proteins | sample 812P2MmetaG_FD_120490 | JGI IMG/M metagenome (GOLD analysis project Ga0182018, IMG submission 120490) | Permafrost microbial communities from Stordalen Mire, Sweden - 812P2M metaG | ecosystem: Environmental > Terrestrial > Soil > Wetlands > Permafrost | place: Sweden: Stordalen | collected... | reverse complement strand
TCGTTAGCAAGTAGAAATGTCCGCTTTTCGTAGCAAGTGAAGTGTCCGGTTTTATAAATCATCCAGTAGTCGTAGTAGAGGCGGTGGGAAAGTGCGAATCCCGCGTATTTTGCGGGATTTGCACTTTGAAGGTCCGGAATTTCAGCCGAACGTTATTTTCATGAAGAGCATCGGTAGGAAGGGAGGCCGGCGTCGACGTCTTCTAAAGCAGGAGAGCCCAGGCTCAGGTCGTGATAGCCCGATCGGGCGAATATACGCCGGCTCATGCCCGCCGTCATACAGAGAGGCATGAACATTCATCAATCTGCGACTCTCGGGATGGTTGGCCGCTAGCCGGACAGAACTCTGGCTCAGGCACTCGTGCCGAGTTGAGGAAGGATCCGCGACAAGCAAGGAACAGATCGTCACTTGATGAAAACTGGGCATCCCATGAACTGAGGTCGCCACTGGGCAAGCACTCCAGGAGAACTGGCCAACTCCTGGTTCCGGTTGTAGAGCCGGGGCTTCACCTTGTTCACCTTAGTCAACTGGCTGAATACCAAAGGATCAGGTGGCCTCATTTCGTCTGTGTTGAGTGGTTTCATTCCGTTGTAATGACTGGCTTCATTCCGCTGTGATCTGCATCAGAATTCTACTCAACGAAATGCCGCCCGGTTGCTCGTCGTATCCGACCCGCATTTCTTCGATCACTTAAAGTCGGTCACCCGCCGAGGCAATTGAGCAGAAGAGAATATATTGAGAAGTAACAGGACACGGAACTGAAGACGCGGGCCAATGAAAAACCTCGCTTGTCGATAAGACAGAGAAAGTGGACTTCCCGATGAGGAGCACTTCCAAGGGGCGCGCATTGGTCACCATCGCCGCTACTGTCTTCGGAGCTGTTTGCGGCACGCTGGCGGGGCATTTCATTGGACGATTGATCGTGCTGCGGCTGACCGCAGACAAACTTGGCCCAGAAGCCACACACTTCTCCAGGTTGGGCGACGAATTTGCGCAAGATACAAAGACTGCGCTCACTCAAATGAACGCCTCGACTTTGCCGTTCTGTTCTGAGGCGGATCTTGAGTCCATTCGAAACATTCTCTTCCATTCACATTTTCTGAAAGAAGCGGGAAGGATTCGTGACGGCAGGATTATCTGCTCGGCCACGTTCGGGCGTGTTCAGGTGCCCGCAGCCGAGCTACCCCAACCGGATTTTGTTGCTCCGAATGGATTGAAGCTCTACAGGAATCTCCCCGCGTTCCGGTTAGAGAACTGGCTCGTCCTGACTTCGCAAGCCGGTGAATCGTATGTCGTTGTCAATCCTTATATCAATAGCCAGCGGGACCCCTTCCCGATGCATTACACGGTTACGATGGTGGATGGGCCGCCGAATCAAACCAATCAACTGATGAGCGATTTTCCCCAACTCACAGGTCGGCTATTGACGACAGATGGCAATGGGCGCCAGGGAGAGGTCCTTTACTCGACGCACTGTTCAATGGGCGACCGCACCTGCATCACGACGATTCTTGCGGTTTCGGAGGCACTCAACGCCGAGCGCGGCCAGCTGACCGGTTACGTTGCATTCGGTGGAGTTTCCGGTGCCTTGCTTGGATTTTTCGCATCGCTTGTTCATCGCAGGAGGCGCAGCACGGTCCAGCAGCTTCGCCGGGCGATCGGAAAAGACAGATTGAGAGTGGTCTATCAGCCCGTCGTAGAGATAGAAAGCAGGCGGATTGTCGGGGCAGAGGCGTTGGCGCGCTGGACCGATGAAGAGGGTATCGCGGTTGGTCCGGAAATCTTCGTCCGGTTGGCCGAGGAGTGGGGGTTTTTAGGAGAGATCACCGAATTGGTCGTGCGGCACGCGCTGCGCGACCTGGGAGATATCCTTCAGAAACACCCCGACTTTCGACTTGCGGTGAATGTGGCCGCCGCGGATTTGTCAGATCGCGGCTTTTTATCGATGCTGGAAAAAGCTCTCAAGCGATCGGGAGTCGCGACCCGCAGTTTGGCGCTCGAAATCACGGAGAGCTCCACTGCGCGCAACGATACCGCCATCGAAACCATTCGCGTCCTTCGCCAGAGGGGCCATCGTGTGTACATCGACGACTTTGGCACAGGCTATTCGAGCTTGTCCTATCTGCACGCTCTGTCCATCGACGCCATCAAGATTGACAAATCCTTCATACAGACGATCGGAACTGAGGCGGTCACCGGTTGCATCCTTCCACAGATACTTTCCATAGCCAAAGAGCTTAGCCTGGAGGTCATTCTGGAAGGTATCGAAACCCAGGAGCAGCTCGACCACTTCTCCAACGCGGGTCAGAACCTCTTCGCCCAGGGATGGCTTTTTGGATTCCCGGTCCCGGCCGCCGAGTTCCAACGCAGGTTGACCTCAGACTGAAAACCTGGCTGGGAAAGAGCACAGAGTTAAGGACTAGACCCGTCCGGCGCGTGGCCCAACGCGTCCTGAGAAAGGCGCTGTCATCTGCTCTTAAACAGATTCGATTGACCTTCGCCACTCTAAACGGGCGCACTCCGTCTACGGGGAAGAGTCCCGTAGGGCCGGTGGCTGTGGAGGGCTGCGAGCGGAACATGTAGTGGATGGAGAATCCCGCCGAGACAGCGTTGTAGTCGCGCGAGTTGTTTGCGGCGAAGTAGCCGCCGACGCCATGCATTCGCCGGCAATTGACAGTTATGAAATGATGATCTCCGGGTCCCTGGCCGCTCGCAAGCCTTGTGAAGGATATGCCACCGTGGGTTTGTCATCGCACAAGCTCCTTCCCTGGCCGTTGCAATCTGTGGAACCTACAGCCACAGGCATTGACTGAAACCCTGAATGAGCCGGACGGAGTGAAGGTTGCGATTCTTTAATGCGTCAGAGTTCGAATCCCGCCACCACGGATCGCTTCGCATATTTGTCTTTCTCGTGGCCGTGTTCGCTTACCAGGTGGATCGTGACGACATTGTCTGGTCCATTCTGCATTGGCATTCGCCCCGCGCGGCAGCGCTGGCCCGGGTCATTTTCGGATTTGCACCGCTCCTCGCAGGCCTGGCCGCAACCTTGGGGACATGGGCGCATGCCTTCCCGGAAGCAGCCTACAAGCAAAGTGCTGCATCCGGACAGATGGTCGCTTCCGGGCCTTACCGCTACGTGCGTCATCCAATGCTGCTGGCCGAGATGATTTTCGCGCTTGCGCTGGGGTTCTTCCTCACTCAGCTGGGAGCCGCGATTGCGCTGATCGGAATGGCAATCCTCAACGTTCGCCTCATGGCTCGTGAAGAGGCGACGCTGGAATCGCAGTTAGGCAGCTCCTACCGCGCTTTGAGCGCGCTTGTCCCGCAATTCCTGCCTTCACTCAAGCCGCGAATTGCCTCTGCAACAGATAACGGACAATGGCTAGGAGCATTTCGAATCGAAGCGGCACATTGGGGCTATTTCCTGATGATGATTGCTTTTGCCATCACTCTCCGCGACTCGATTGGGTGGACGCTGGCAGGAGCGGCATTTGTTTTCGGGTTCTTCTTGAATATTCGCAAGCCGCGGCGCCGCCAATCCTTCAACCAATAGCAGAAACTGCTTGCCCCGGGATCGTTGCCGTGCTGTCACGCTCTAGGGCACGCGGAACGGGCGCACTCCCTCTACGGGGAAGAGTCCCGTAGGGCCGGTGGCTGTGGAGGGCTGCGAGCGGAATATGTAGTGGATGGAGAATCCCGCCGAGACAGCGTTGTAGTCGCGCGAGTTGTTTGCGGCGAAGTAGCCGCCGGCAAACCAGTGCGGCCCGATCTGATAGCTCATCTGGCCGTGCAGGTCGTAGTTGGGACCTACGCTGGTTTTGGCCGGGAGCATGGGATTGTTGAGGCCAATCTCGAACGACGACTGCGCCGCAAGTGGGAACAGCGGGGTCAGGTTCTCCTGGAAGCCTTGCACGCCGAGAGAGCCCACCACGTTGTAATGCCAGCGGGTTTGATAGTGGCCGGCCCAACTGATGGGAACGTTGGCCAGGAAGTAAGCCTGGGGGCTGAAGTAGCCGCCCATGCCGAGCGTGAAGGCGTTCTCGTTGTGCGAGTAGTGCATGCCGAAGAAGTTTGCGCCGATGCTCAGGTTGCCAAACTCCGGAACCGTCTTCAAGCGCCAATACGCACCGCCGGAACCGTCGATGCGGATGTTGGTCTCAACATGATAGCCGGAGAGATACTGGCCGCCGACGCCGAAGTAGAATCCTGACTCCGCATCTCCGTGCGTGTACTGCACGTTGCCCTGGTTGGCAATCACACCGCCCCAGATCTGTCCCTGGTTGCCGAGGCTTGTGCCGGCAGGGTCGCGCAGACCGGAGTAGGAGAGCTGCGTGTCCTTCACCGAATCGCGGGAGAAATTGAACATGAATGGCCCATCACCAGGCTTCCACTGGGCGCGGCCGGTGAAGGTGGCCACCAGGAAACCTGCGGGTGTGTAACCGCCTGCGAAGGCAAGGTGCGGAAATGCAAGCTGCACCTCGCCGCCAATTCCAAAAGCATTCTGTTGAGCCGGGGGGTTGTTGGCCGCGTCAACGAGAGTGCCGATGGGCTGCGGAATCGGCAACAGCGTGGATTTGCCGGCAAGAAATTCCTGGACCGTGATGGTGCTTGTTCCGTCGGCCTGACCGCTGTCAAGAAACACCGGCTTGGCCACGATGGTCAGGCGCGCGTTATAGCCGAGCGGCATGGAAACCTCAAACGGAGCTTCGAGGGCCGCCAGGTGATCGTACCCGAGCGCGCCGCTGCGGTAGTTGACGATGCCACTGCCGCCGAGCCAGGGGCTGTACCCGCTCTCAATGGAGCGCAAAGCCATCTCTGCTTCTTCGCGAGGATCAAGGGGACGCGCGGCGCGCTGTACGCGCACCCAGGGTCCGCGCAGCGGAGGCAGATTTCGCTGCTCGAGTTCCTCGTCACTCATACCTGCACCTGTGGATTCGGGAACTGGCGTGGTGGTTGAAGGCGGGGCTGGCTCGGCAGGCGGGGCTGGAGCAAACTGCACTTGCTCCTGGTCTGGCTGCGCAGCCGGCGCATTCTCCAAAGTCGGGGTCGCAGCGGGCTGGGTTTCTTTATGGGCCGCGGTCTTCTTGTGGGCCGGCTTTCTTTTCGCCGCTGTGGGCTTGGCTGGTGCTGGCTGCTGGGCTGCTTGTTGCGTTGGCGGTGGCGCCTGCTGCTGTTTCGAGGCGGAGTATGCGCCGGCAGCCGCTTCCTGGGCGGAAGGCGTGTACTGCGCGTCTGTATATTGTGCGGCGTCTTTACCGGAGCCGGCTGCGTTCGCATTCAACCGGCCTGAAGACGAGGTTGGAGCATTCGCAATGGTATGGATCTGCAATGCGGAACCCTGCGTGAGTTGGCCATCGGTCTGGTCGGCAAAACGAGCTTGCACCTCTGCAGCCATCGAGTCCATGGGCTGCGAGGCAATCCGCAATCCACCAGCCGCCTTGGCGTCGATCGGCGTTGCCTTGGATTGCTCGGTCGAGACAACGAACCTCTCCTGCGATGACGGAGCAGCTTCGTTGGGCACTGGCTCAATGGAGGTGATGTTCTGTTCCGACGGCGGCAGATTCATCTTGCCGGTGTAGCTGGGTTGGCTCCCCGTGCCGCCTGTGTGGCTCGCAGCTGTGCCTGGCCGTGATGGAGTGCGGACTGATCCTTCCGTCTGGTGTGTAGGGGTCGCTGTTTTGGCGTTCCCTTCCGGCGTCGCGTTGCGCGGAATCAACAGCGAAGCCAGAGGCGGCGGAAGCGGGAGATCGGAAGCGGCACCGGAGGGATTGTTGATGTCGGGCACATCTTGCTGCGCGGGCTGCGGCACTTCCCGAGGCGACGGCTGGCGCGGATTCACCTCGACCGGCGTTGATCCGCCGTAGGGGTCGGGGCCATATGCGGGCAAAGGCGGCAGCTTGGTCGTCTTCGCAAATGGCTCCGCGTTTGGATCGAGCAGGCGCTCGAGATCGGCCGCGGTTACTGCGCGATGGGAACGCGTGTCCTGTTCGGGATAATAGAGTTCGTGCGCCAGCTTGGCAATCGGCGATCCTGGCGGCATGGCTGCCAACGCGGCACGATAATAGTCCGCCGCCCGCTGGTTGTCGCCACGCGCCTGCTCAAAGCGTGCTGCGAGCGAGAGTATTCCGGGGTCGCGTGCATAGCGCTCAAGAGCCTGGCGCAGCCAAATCTCCGCCTGAGTCTTGTCGTTGGCTGCCAAAGCCGCTCCCACGGCTCCCTCGAAATCGCCTGCGCTGGCGTCTCGCATCGGAATAGTCTGGTAGAGCTTGAGTGCGAGCCTTGATCGACCCACTAGCCCGTATCCGCCGGCAACGGCCTTGCGCACGTCGAGATTGTCGGGAAAGGCCTGCGATGCGGCATCGAGAATATCCACTGCGCGTTGAGCATCGCCATTGTTCATGGCCGCTGCCGCACGGCGCACGCTCCAGCTGGCCCAGATCTTCTGCACCGCCTCGCGCTGCGCAATCGTAAGGTCTGTTCGGCCTCCCAATCGCATCAGGGCCGGATATAAACTGCGGTCGTTCACGGTGTTGAACAGCAACCAGGCGTTCTCTACTTCGATGTTGGCGGGGGGCTGTGCTTTGAGATGGCTATAGTGGGCTTGCACCCGGCTCATGTATTCCGCAGCGTGCGCATAGTCGCCGATGGCGGCGTAGAGGCTGGCCTCGCTGTGCACAAATTCAATATCCGTATCCAGCTGCCGGCGCACCTGTGGCGGAATCAGCGCGATCTGCTGGATTGCTTCGTTGCTGCGGTTGGTGCTCTGCAATGCGGAGATCAGACCCTTCCATGCGGCGATGCTGTCTGGATGTGACGTCAGAATCTTCTGGTAGAGGTCATATGCCGGCCCTGTGTTGTTGCGCGCCAGGTAGATGCCTGCCAGTTGCAATTGGAGAGAAACCGTCGGCTGGCCTCCTGCGCCAATCTGCAGCCTGGCAGCGCGTTCCAGAAAGCCCTGTGCTACTTCAAGCTGATTGGCTCGCTGATAAATAGCGCCCAGCATCGACAGAAACGCCGGGTCGGCAAGAGCAGTTTCATACCTGGCCGGAGGCATCCTCTCTATCTCGCCAACGGCCTGGCTGTCCTGTCCCAATTCATGATGCGCGCTGATGGCTCCCGTCCACGCGGAAAGATTGCTTGGATCGTCGCTGAGGATCTGCGCATAGAGCGCCGCGGCCTGGTCGAATCGTTTGGCCTCCATCAGAATGCCTGCATACTGTAGCTTGGTATCCGCTTTGAGGGTGGTGCCATTGTTGGGGAACGGCAAACTCAGCGCCTGTGCCAACACACGCCGTGCATCTGCGTCTCGATTCTGGTCGTGATAAATCGCGGCTAGCGTGCGCAAATACTCCGGGTCTTTTGCCAGCGCGGATTGAACCAGCCGTGGTGCGCGAGCGGAGAGATCAAGCGCCTTCTTGTTTTTGTTGTCGCGCGCATACGCCAGAAACAGTCCTCGCCAAGCCTGGGCTGAGGCCGGCTGTACTTTTACCAATTGTTCGTAGACGCCCGCGGCAGCAGCAAATTGTTGTTCCTTGATCAGCAGGCTAGCCAATCCATTCAGCGCCTCAGGCGAGCGGGGGCGCATGGCCAGAGCTGCCTGGTACTTGGCTGTGGCCACCGGCAACTGATTGTCGTCGACGGCGTGCCCGGCCTCGGCCATGGTGAACCAGAATTGCGAAGTGGCGAGTCCATCTTCGACCGCCTTCGCTTTGTAGCCGTTCTGTTCAGCCTGTGTCAGGTAGCTGATGGCACCGCCAAAGTTTTCCTGCTGCATGCGCAGAAACCCCATGCCCGCCGCCACTCGTCCGTTCTCCGGCTCACGCGCAAGGATCGCCAGGAACCGTTTCTCCGCCTCATCGGCCCTGTGTGCGTTGAGGGCGGCAAAGGCTGCGCGCTCCTCCTGCGTACGGGCGATGCCGGTGTTCATCTGCGACAACTTCTGTTCATTCTCCTTGACCTGGCTGGAAAGCTCCATGTCCTGCGGATGCCCCTTGAGATATTGCCGCATGTCCGCGGTGGTGGCTGGATTGGCTGCGTCCCAAATGAGCGCCTGGCGAAGACCGGCCTGCACATTCGCATCTTGAGGATGCGCCTTGAGAATACGAATGCCCTCAGCGCGGGTCTTTGCGTCGTAGGTCAGCAGCACTCCAAGCTCAACAGCAATGCGCTGGTCACCGGGGTTACGCTTCGCAAGTCCGCGCATCCCTGAAATGGCCTGTTGCTTGCCGTTGGCTGTGCCATACAGAGTTTGATAGTAGGCCAGAGCGATATCGCCTTCGGGCGGGTGATCTCCGTAAAGATCGCGGTAAATGCGCATCGCATCGTCGGCGTTGCCGCGGCGCGCCAATTCACTTGCATGGCGAAGTTGGTCGCTCTGATTGCGCGAGCTGGTCTGCGCTTCGATCTTAGCGATATTCGGATCGTTGGGGTTGATTTTCCGCAGCCGCTCGAGTGCTTCATTGGCATTATCAATCGAACCGATCAGCTTGTAATCTTTAGCTAGTCCTGCCAGCGCTTCAGTGTTTGCGGGGTCTGCGAGGAGAATCTGCTGCCAGATCTGGACGGCCATATCCGGGCGTCCGCGCGACTCCATTGCCAGGGCTTTCTCAACAAGCACGGCGCGTGTGCCGCCTGGAGCATTGGCCGAATTCTTTTGAGCGAGGCCCATCTGGAGCGCCAGACAAAAGCAACTCGCAACGATCGCAACCTTTCTGGGAGCCACGCAGCCGGCGTTCATCAGCGTGTCCATTCTACGTTCAGTTCCCCGTCCGCGCCAAACCGAAATCTGCCTTGAACATAGCCAGTTTCAAACAGTGCGAGGTTCTGATCGTAATAGGACCCGTCCTTCCCGTACAAACCTGAAGTTGGGTCTCTCTGAACGCTCATACGAATGGTCTGTTTTGCGCTCAGCCTTGAGAGATCGGGAAAGGCTCTCAGGTAGGGCACCATGGCAGCGGAGAATCCCACAGGACCGTCTTGCGCCAAGGGGATTCCCTGGTCATTTACCATCTGGGGCGGAGCATCATGATTGCCGAGGTAGACGCTCATGGCGGGCAACGCGTTGAGCACCCGGGCGCGAGTCTGGCCGCCATCGAGCATGCCTGCCCACAGGTACACGCGGATCGCGTCATAGCTGCCTCCAGAGGACACGGTTGCCTTGTTGTCTGTTGGCTGTTTGGTGGTGGGATAAAAGCCGTCGCCGGGGAAATAATCCACCCAATCCATAGCAAACCCATGCCGAGCGCTCTGTTCGAGGAAACGCGGAATATTCTGGGCGATCTGCTCCCACGGGCCTGCAGGGTCAACTACGGCCAGGCGCTGAAAGACAAACAACGGCATGTAACTGGGATTCAGCGTCCAGACCTGTCCATGCTGGAAGCCCGCAGGCCCGGGCAAAAGGAGCAGACCAAACGAAGGCAGGTCGACCACCTCGCTCTTGGCGATCATGGCCATCATCTTCCGGCCCAGGTTTGTATAGGTTGGAGCATTCCAGAGCCTTCCGGCTTCTACGAGCGTGTAGGCCATCCAGACGTCGGCATCGGAGGCCGGGTTCTGGTCGACTACCTTCCAATCGCCCTTGTCGGTCTTTCCCCACAGCCATACAGGCAGATGGGTGCTCATGTCTCCGCCAGCCAGGTTGGTCTGTGTCCATTGCAGAACCTTGTCGAAGTGCCCGCGATCATTGTTAGCCAAGGCGAAAAACATGGCATAGGCCTGGCCCTCAGACGTCGTGCGATCCCCCGACGTGTGGTCCACCACCCTGCCTTGCCCGTCGATGAAGCGGGTGGAATAGGCGTCCCAAAGCGTCCAAGGCCCCCGGTTGCAACCGCTGGCGGCGCCAAGCAGTATCAGGAATGCGATCAGAATCAAACGGTTCGCAGCGCAAAACCTGCGAAGGCTCATCGCGTGAGTCCTCAACATGGAGTTGAAAGACGCGTGGCTTGGCTTGTGGGCGCGATCAGGGATTCCGAGCGTTTTCCCAAAAGGTTCGCAATCCCCCACAAGGTAAAGGTGTCCCGTCGCCTCGGGCTGGCTCTTCCCTGCTTCCCGATTCACGTTCCCATCTCTCTGTTGTCTGGGTTTTATTCCTGAATCATGTTCAGGCGCGTCCGGGCCTTGCCGCGCATCCATTGCCTGATCCAGACAGCAAGCAGCAGGGCCATGGCAAAAACGATGATCGCGGCCAACCAAGGCACTTCCATGAACCACAACGTCAACCATGTCCACCACGGCAACACACCCACATGATAGACCCCGGCGCCGATGCGGAACGATTGGAATTGGCTTCCATGCAAAACCGCAACCGAGCCGGAGATTTCGCTGGACTGCTGCACCTGCAGGAATCCCGAAATGAACGGCTCGAAGGCGCTGGAATCCTTGAGGTGGATGGCGACAATGCTGCGATTCCCCACCAGGTCGAAGGGAGACTTGATTCCCTCAATGATCGAGTCGGGTGTGCCGCCGGCCGTTAATTCGCCGGACTCGGTGCGGTCATCGTTCTTCAGCTTCCACCAGGCATGATGCAACACCTGAATGAAGAATCCCTGCGTGTCGCGCACCTGGATTTTGCCGTTGCCAAGGGCGACGGGAAGCTTGTCGTTGATCTTGTCGAATCCCGGCTGGTCACTTCCGGTACCGATCACGAGAAAGTCGTTGGCAGCGCCCGCCTGCAGCACATCAGGCCCCGCCACGGTGACACGGAGCACCGGGAAACCCGTCTGCCTCCCGAAGTGGCCCATCAGCGTGACAAAGGTTTCAATCTCCTGCTCGGTCGGCTGAGGCGGCAGCACCACGGTGGTCTCGCCCAGATCCGCAAGCCGTGTGAATGGGAAGCCGGCGTTGGCAAAAATCTCCAGGTTGGGCAGCGGAGCGTAGTGCGGGTACCCACGCAGATCAAGATAGCTGTCGCGAAGGATGGCGCCCTGCATGTTGATCGGTGTCGTGTCCTCGCAGTGACTCTTCTTCAACAACTGAAAGGTGAAGTCAAAAGAAAGCGAGTTTGAGAACGGGCGCAAATTCACCACGGGAACCGGCAGATCCCTCTCCGTCTTGCGTGCGTCTTCCTGCCCGGGGATGAGCGGCACCGAGTCAAGAAAGGCGTTGTTGACCCGCACCTGCATACTGGAGATGGGGCCGATGGGAATGGAGTTATAGCGATAGTCGAGCTTGAGGATTGCGTTCGGCTCCCGGGCTTTGTAATAGAGGTCGGGCGCGATGCGGAAGTAAACATTCAACGGCGCCGTCCCGTCCCCTTGCATTTGCTCCGCTGTGGCGTAGTCCCACAAGGCAACGGTTTTGTCTGTACGCGCCCAGCGCGGAGCCCCGTCGGGTGCCTGCTTTTCCGGCAACTTGAACGAATTGATGCTGGCCTGCGGTCCTGAAAGCAAGTCGCCATGCATAGCCACAGCCTGTGCAGCCACCAGCACGTCGTCCGCATTGGCGCCGGCAATCACCAAGATCTTGCCATAGGGATCATTTGGATTGGTGCGCATGGCAACGGTGGGTCCGTTTACCGAAGGCATATCGATGCCCAGCGGCAAATTGGCGACGCTCTCCGCGATCACGATGACATTCCCCTGGGGGATGGTCCCAATGAAGACCGGGAAGCGCATGGGCCGGCTCTCAGAGACAAGACCGAAGTAGCTTGAAACCACGCCGGCGGCCTGAATTGCCTTGTAGGATGGCGTCGATTCAAAGACGATGGGAATAGCCGGTGGCTGGATCACAGCCGGGTCAAGAAACGGCATCGGCAGCTGCTTCACGTCGTCGGCCAGGGGCAGTAGATCGCCTTCAAGGTTGAGAGCGGTATTCCGATGCACGCGCGCCCATAACGTAGTGTTCGCAGGGTCCTCGCAGACCATGGTGTAGTGGCCGATGAACTGGATCGTCAGCGCGTTGTCATGCACCAGGAGCTCGGGCGGAATATTCAGCTCAGCTTCGGCATCTTCGCTGGACGAGCCGCCCAACTGCCCCGGCGTAGGCTGGACCGTGGCGAACAACGTCCCATTCAGGATCAGCTTGATGTGGCTCAACTGCGGAAGCAGACTCGGCGAAAATGAATAGTAGATGTGGATCTTGGCGGAGCGAACTACGTGCGTCTGCGGGAGCGTGAAGTAAATGGTGTGGCTGCTGTCGATGCCATGCAGCTCAATCTGCGGCGATCCCGCGTCGTTCAGCGTAAACGCATCACGGAAATGACCGGGAAGCGGCGCGGGCAACGGGCCGCTGGCCGGAGTAACGGATGGCAGGTTCCCCGGATTAAGGCGTGCCTCACCTTGCACTCCTGTTTGCACGGTGGACGGGACCGCAGACAGCGCTTGTCCCTTGGCGATGTGCGCAGCGCCGATTAACAGGCCGCCCACGGCAAGGATGATCGCGGAGCGAACCACGGACAGTGTTTTCGCCTTTCTGACTTCGCTGTCTTCCCGATCGGAAAAGCTCATGAAAGTCGCGGCCAATCCATGCATCGAAATCATGAAGATGCTGCCCAAGCTCCGCATTACGTTATCGTTCTTGCGCGACTCGCCCCAGCCCAGCCATGAATCCGCTCGCGAGTATAGCACCATGGTCAACACTTCCTGCTCGGCAATGGTCAATGGCCCGAAGCGCACACGCAGTTTTGATCCCTCCGAGGAGACCACAAAAGCAGGGATTTCAGTGGGTGGGGCCGGACGTGGAAAGGTGAGCCGCACCGGTGTCTGAGGCGCCAGATCCACGTGTTCAGGGAAACGTATGCTGGTGCCGCCGGAGGAAAGATCGATGGTTTCTCCAGCGATTGGTTGCGTGCCGGGAAGCTTCTGCTTCGACGGCGTCACGATGTTGATTGTCTCTCCGGCGATCGGTCGTCCGTCAGGCGTTCTGGCCACCACTGAGGTCGCGATGTTGATACGGACTGTGGTCCGCGACTGCTTCATCTCACGCGCCACCGCAATGCACACGCCGAGGATAACCACATTAAAGCAGCACCATAGCGTGTTCATCAGCACCGTGCCCGGCCTGTCCCGGTCCCAGATAAAGAATCGTGGAACCGCCCAGACGAGCCCGGCGACGTTGAAGAAAAGCATGACAAGAAATGGCTGCGCGATCCGGGAGTCGAAGAATGTCCGCTTCACCACGCCACCCTTGGCCGTCACGTTGAATTTGCCCAGCTTCGGGTTGATGAGCGCCATGACGGTGGGCAGCAAAATATAGGGTGAGAGCACCGTCTCGTAAATCTCATTCCAGAACGAATGCCGATGCTCGCCCTGAATGCGCGAGTTGGTCACATTCGATAACGCAAGATGGGGCAGCGCGTAAGCCAGAATGGCCGCCCAATAGCCGGGAATGTTGGTGTGATTCAGAAGCAGAAAAATCAACGGCGCACTCAAAAACACGAGCCGCGGAACCGCGTACAGGAAGTGAGACATCGCGTTGAAGTAGCACAACCGCTGAGGCAGCTTAAGTCCGGGGGCAAACAGAGGATTGTCAGTGCGCAGGATCTGGATCATGCCCCTGGCCCAGCGAATCCGCTGGCCAACATGAGCCGAGAGCCGCTCCGTTGCCAACCCCGCTGCCTGGGGAATGTTGATATACGCCGTGCCCCAGCCCTTCATCTGCATGCGCAGTGACGTGTGCGCGTCCTCGGTGACTGTTTCTACGGCGATGCCGCCAACCTCATCCAGAGCTTTGCGCCGCAGCACCGCACAGGAACCGCAAAAGAAGGTCGCATTCCAAAAGTCGTTTCCATCCTGCACGACGCCATAAAACAGTTCGCCTTCGTTGGGAATCACATGGAATTGCCCAAGGTTTCGTTCGAACGGGTCCGGCGAATAGAAATGATGCGGCGTTTGCAGCATGGCCAGCTTGGGATCGCGCAACATCCAGCCCATCGTCATCTGCAGAAAGCTGCGTGTCGGTACGTGGTCGCAGTCAAAGACGGCCACGAATGGCGAATTCATGCTCTTGAGTGCCGAGTTGATGTTGCCCGCCTTGGCGTGCGCGTTGTCGCTACGCGTTTTGTAGCCGATGCCTGCTTCGAAGGCGAATTGCTCAAACTCTTTGCGCCGGCCATCGTCAAGGATGTAAACGTGCATCTTGTCTGCGGGCCAGTCCATGTTGAGCGCGCCCAGGGCGGTGTAGCGCAGGACATCCAGCGGTTCGTTGAACGTGGGAATCAGTACATCGATATGAGGCCATTCCAGCGTCGAATCGGGCAATGCAACCGGTGCCCTGCGCAGCGGCCAGATTGTCTGGAAGTACCCCAGGAAGAGAATCATGAACGCATACACTTCGGCCAGAAGCAGGCTGAGGATGAAGAATGCGTCGAGCGCGCCCCAATGATTGGCCGGATCATGAAAGAACCGCACCGTCTCCGAAATGCGCCAAAACCCATAACGGAAGGTACAGAAGATCGACATCATCATCAACGAGAGCGTGATGAGATAAGAGTCAGAGGTACGCGACATGGCCATGGACAACAGAAGTATCAGCAACCCCAGAACCACCTGCTGCGGCCAGGTAAGGGGAAGAACAGCCATGAAATAGAAAAGGAGAGCCGTGACAAACAGAAAAATGAAGCGAAGGATTCGTGTAAAAATATTGCCCCCAGCCCCGATGCCCTGCCACAGGCCGGTTGCTGTCATCGTTCGCTCCAGCGCACGCCGCGATAGGTCGTGCTTGCCGGGGCAGACAAGCTTTTTACCCAGCCCGCAAGCGTACCAAAATCTTCGGCCACACCGGAGTTGGGAGCATAATCCATCACCGTCATGCCCTCAGCCAGCGCCTCACTCATCACCGGAGCACGTCGAATCGCGAAAGGCAGCAACCGGTCACCTAGTTGCTCGCGAAGCACCTCTCGCACATCGAGATGCAGCGGCATGGACGGATCAAACTGATTCATCACGTAATAGAGCGGCGGGGTGCTGCCCCCAGCGCTGTTGTGTGCAAAGAAATCGTCGATCGAGCCCACGCTCACAACGGAATTCATGTCGGGAATTACCGGCACCAGGATCATCGGCGATACTCGCATCAAGCGCCGCGTTGTAGCCCCGGACGCAGTTGCCAGATCGACAATCACACGACTGACTCCGCCGCGCGCATACCTGGAAACTTCGCCACTTAGCCCGTTCTCATCGCCTGCCTCAGAGCCCGCCGATTCAGGTCCAAGTGAATCGGGATCGATCGAAATCATTTGGATCGGTGCATCGCTGTTCACACCCGGAGGGCTGAAAGTCCTCAGCTGCCCTGGACGCTTGTCGCGTGCGCCGAAGAAGAACGGGAGCACGCCAAAGGAGGCAGTATCCATGAGCAATACGCGCTCGCCGCGAGCAGACAGGGCGCGGCCAAGCGTCGCCACCAGGCTGGTCTTGCCTACACCGCCTGCTAAGGAAAAAACGGCCATCACCGGGGCGCGAGAGACCAAGGGAGGCGGCACCGCTTCAGCGGGCGCTGGATCTCCCGAAAAAACGCCACGCAGGGCGAACCAGCGCGAGGCCAGGCGATCGCGAGATCCCTGAAGGGTGTCCTCGGAACCCGCTTGGCCCGGGGCAACTGGTTGTGAACCTGGAGCCGGTGGTTGTGCGGGCGTCCCTGTGGTCACGGGCGTCAGCCAGGCGGGCCGTCCCGATGCATCTCGAACGGCCGACGGCGCCCAGGGTGTGTTTGCCGGCCCGGAGCTTTCCCGCCGAACAGCGCCCTGCTGAAGCTGGAGTGGAGTACCAATGGGGGCCCGCATCGGGGCCGGAGCTGGTGGCTGGATCGAGCCCGGTCCTGCTCTCTCCATAAACGATTGCGGCGGCGGGGCATAGCCCTGGAGCCGCTTCTCGAATCCTGGATTGTCCGAGGGCTGAAATGGTGATTTCGGTGGCGGAGGCTCATATTGTGCCGCCGGCGATGCCTGGACTGGCTGAGATATGGCGGAGTGATGTTCTGCCTGTCCGTACTGCCAGGCCGGCTGCTGCGCCGCACGATGCGCGGCCTGTTCAGCGGCTACGGCAGCAAGCTGAGCAGCCTTCAGTTCCGCGGCTACAGCAGCAAGTCGCGCAGCATGCTGTGCGGCTTGACGCTCAGCCTCTTCCGCATCTCGCAGGGCGGCCTCTTGTGCCGCTCGCCGTCCCGCCGCTTCGTACGCCGCCATTGCGGCCTCTTGATGTGCTTTCTCTTCCGCCACTTGAGCCGCCCTGTATGCGGCATCTTCTGCGGCCTGCCGCGCGGCCAGTTGCGCGCTGAGTTGTGCCTCTTGCTGTGCAACCCACGCCGCTTCGTGCTCCGCCAGGATGGTAAGCTCGGCCCCGCCTGTTCGCTGAGCGTCGGTCGTCATCGCTGACTTGCTCGATACGTCTCCCTGCTGAAGCTGAGCTTCATTAGCCGCCTGCAACCGCAGACGGGCGCTTTCCCGGGTCTGCGCTCGCGAAGCAGTGAAGTCCCTGTACTTGGCGCCATGAAGATTCGCCCAGGAATAAAGGGTCGCTACGTCATCCGGAGTTTGGTTCTGGTCCCCCAGCCCTTTGTGATCTGACATTACGCACCCTTGACCTTCCGCCGCCCGCTGGCCGATCTTGGGGTTAAAGTAGCCTTAGCGCATTCAAACTGAAGGTGTTCTCAGCTGAAATCCTAGCCGCATAGATGTTGTCAGAACAATAACACTTGCACGCCTTCGCCGCTACCACTTTCTTGCCATGAGGCAGAGTTAAGTCGCTGCTTTTTCTTTGCCATGCGGAGTATTTGCCCCTGGCTCCGACACCTGTTCCTACAGCTTGCTTCTCATCCTATCCTGTACCAGGACTGCGTGCCTGAAATTGACTTCGAGCAAGGGTCGAGGTCGCTCAACGGGTTTCATTTTGGGAGAATTGGTCCGATCCCCGCCTTGCATCTCCTTTTACCCTCCCATAAACACGTTGGCCCTTCCCAAAGGAAGGGCCAATGCGCCGCGCTCGATTAGGCTGCTTAGTTCACGGTCACCGAGAATGTCGCGGTTACGGCTGGCGTCACCGTGGGATTTCCAGTGGCATATACCGTGAAAGTATAGGTGCCGGCTGCTGTCCCTGGATCAGTTTGACCGCCTCCGCCGCCGCTGCTTCCACCACCCCCGCAGCCTGCAAGGCTCCCCAATGCCGCCATCATCACGATCATGCCCAGCATGGCTCGCCAACTGCGCCGCCGCGCCGGAATCCCCAGGAACGCGAGGAACGCCAGAACAGCTCCGCCGCCTGCTCCCAGCCATCCTTTGTTGCCCTTGCCGCGAATTTCGGGATAGGCCAGCGAGGCCGTGACAGGCGCCGTCGTGGTTACCGTCGCGGTCGCTGTTCCGCCAATGGCCACAGCATTGCTCGGAATGGAGCAACCTGCTCCATCGCCTCCGCTAGCGGTGGTGCTTGTCTCCGCGCAGGTCAACGAAACCGTTCCGGTGTACCCGTTCACTGCGGTCACGGTTACGGTAGATGTCGCGCTCGCCCCCGGAGCAATCGTTGCGGGCGTAGTTGCCGACAGGGTAAACGTAGATCCCGTAACAGTCACGGTGGCTGTATTGCTGGCGGAGCCGTAGTTTCCGTCACCACTATACGTCACCTTCAACGTATCTGTTCCCGCGCTCAGCGTATTGGCCGGGATGGTGAACTGATAGACACCCCCGACAAGCGTCCCCGTAGCCGATGTGTAGCTGCCGCTCGTAAGCGTCACCGTCCCGGTAGGCGTAGGACCGCTCCCGCTGACGGTAGCGGTCACGTTGAGGCTGGCATCGGAGTTCAAGGTGGTAGACGCCGGAGTCACCGTCACAGTTGGAGTCAGCAGAGCCGGCGACGTCACAGTCACAGAAGCCGTCCCGCTCGCTGAGCCGTACAGCGTGTCCCCGCTGTAACTGGCCGTGAGAGTGTCTGTTGTACCACCTGCACTACCGCTCAGGCTTCCGCCAGGGATTGTGAAAGTGTAGCTTCCACCTGCGTTAAGCGTCTGTGCGCCTGAATTGTAGCTGCCGCTCGATAGCGTCACTGTTCCAGTAGGCGTTGTCCCGCCGCTCGGCGAACTGGCAACCGTAACCGTTACGCTCAAGGTCTGGCTTGAGGTTATACTTCCTTGCGCAGGCGACACTGTCACTGCCGCTTTCGAGCTGCCAGATACGGTCGGCCAAGCATTTACAACATTGGCCACGTTCAGCGAGCCCAGCCCCGTCGCCAGGTCGTATCCCGCGCCCGCGCTGTAACCGGTCAGTATGCCAAGGCCATTCTCGCTCGAGTTGTCCGGATATCCGAAGGTGGACGAGGTCGCCGTGCAGTTGGGCGTTGAATCGTAAGCGTCGCAGGGCTGGGCGTTATTGTACTCATCTATATCGTTGAAGTAGCAAGAGCTCGTGGTCTTCCCCGTCTCCGCGCTGCAACTTCCGTAACCGGACCCGCTCTGCTTAGCGGCCAACGAATAGAGACCGGGGTTGGCAAGTCCCTGCGCAGCGCCGGCTTTCTGGTTAATCAGCGCCATGACGCCTGCCATGGCTGGAGTTGCAACCGAGGTTCCGCCTACCTCCTGTGCAAACGGCTCGGCTAGGCTCGAATAACTGCACGAGCCTTCCTGGGTAACGCAGATCAGATACGCGCTGCTGGAAACGTAGCCGTCGGCCGCGAAAAAGCTCACGTCGGGAAGGTCGCGCACGCCATCGCTTGGTATGCCGGTCACGCCCGTCTGCCAGCTAGGCTTCGGCCAGCCGTTGCCGGTCGCCGTCGGATATACGGTAAGCGAAGCCTGGGAGGTGCCTGTGTCGGGGTTGCTGGTGCTGCCCGTACTTGTCGCCCCCACCGTGCAGCCGGTCATTTCTCCGGTGTTGGTGTTAGTGACCGCGTTCCCCACGACGCACCCGCTCGAACCGCCGCTTCCGCCCACAACAGCCAACAGGTTCTCAAGGTAGGGATATGTTTGTCCAAGGTCGCCAGACGTGTTCCCGTAGTAGTCGTCAATGAAATTGCAGGACTGCTCGACATTCGTAATGCCGTTAGAGCCTGAGCTGGGGATGCCGTAGATAGCGTTTGCAGCATCCTGCACCCAACTCAGAGTAAGTGGATTGGCGCAGGACTCGTTCCAGGGGACCTCCGGCACATAACCGAGCGCACTGTAACTAGCCTGGGTGCCCCCCGGCGGAGTCAGGTTTGACGAGCTCCAATAGGGCGCCGCTTTGCACTCAGTGTCCGCGGAACCATTCGCAGTATCCGGGCTGCACCAGTTGAAGTCTGTTCCTCCCACTGCGGTGTTCCACGGTGTGGAGGCAAGCCCGCTGACCGTGAGTCCCGATGCCGCCCAAGCGTACCCGTCGTCGCACGACGCCGAGCCCGCATCGCCCGACGCCACAAATACCGAGATTCCCTCTGAAGCCGCCGTTTGCCAAAGGTCGTAGTACTCGACGTTGCCGGCCGTGCCATTGCCCAGTTCGCACTCGCCATAGCTCACGTTCATGATGCGAGCGCCATAGACGGGAGACGACGCGGTATCGATGTTGTTGACGATGTAGCTCTCCGAATCGTAGAGATTGTCGTCCGTGGCTGACGCCGGATACGAGGCGACCAGCACGATCTGCGCGTTCTTGGCGATCGATCCCGACCACTCCACATCCAGCGAGTTCTCGACCAGGTCGTCGGTGGTGCATGGATTCGTCGGATACGGGACGGTCCCGGTCGTATCCGTGCATACCGTGAGCAGCTTGCTGTTGCCGGAAACGCGCAACGGAGTGTTGGCGGCAATGTTGGTCGGGAGGCCGAAGAAGGTGCGGAAGGTGGCCACATCGTTGTTGCCGTTGGCCCCGGTCTCGCCGGTCTGTCCAACGTCGATATCGCTGGTTCCCGCAATAGCGATCTTCTGGCCGGTTCCGTCGATGCCCGCGTTCCACAATGGAAGTACGTTGTAAATGGTGCCGAAGTCGTATGGACCCAGATCTTCGACCAGCCAGGTATACGCCGCTGAGGTCGGGTTGGAGCCGAACTGCGGCTTGGCTTCCGCGGTTCTGGTTCCGCCTACGAGCGGAGCGCTGCCCAGGGCTGGACGCGAAGCCGAGGTGCTCAGCGCGGACTCTGCAGCTGCAGGGCTTGCAAACCGTTTCCAGTGCCCGGTCGCGGCATCCCGCTTGACCAGGCTTCCCAAATGATGCAGGGGCCTCGGGAAGAAGTTATGCAGCGCCTTCACGCCCACCACCACCGGTGCCAACGCCGCCGGAATCTGCGGGTCGGTCATGTTGCCGATGTGCGCTTCGCCCTTGAAGCTCAGATTGTGAATCTCAGTGTGGAATGTGCTCTCCACCTGCCCGGCCGTCCCGCTAAAGCGGATGGACATCCGGTCCTTCGACACTTCACCAATCGAAAAACCATGGCCGGTCAGCCAATTCGAAATGGTTGCAATGTCCGTCTGCGACGGCCCGAAGTTCGCGCCCACTAGGTCTGGCGTGAGCCACTGGTGGAAGTTGGGCGAGGTCGAGTCGTACTGGCTGGCCACAAACTTGTCGAACGCTGCTTGTTGTGCCGGATCGCGGCTCAGCACCAGGATCAGGTCGGTCATGGGCAGGCTCGGGTCCACCCTGCCAAGATCGTTCTTGGCATTCGCCAAAGGGTGCGTGTTGCCCTTGAGGGTTACAAGCTGGCTCTCATCGATCCGATCAACAATCCGGACTTTGGGTGCGAATTGCTGGGACATCGCAACTGTTGAGAAGAGCAAGGCACTGGCCAAAACACAAAGGGGAAACGAACGCAGGGGAAGCATAATAGTTTTTCCTGGACCTTTCCTACGGAGAAAACCCCGGATTGAACATAAAGTTGCGGTTCCGATCAAGAAAACCATGGGAAAAATCCCGCGCATTGGCATCAGCCAAGGCCCAACAGGGATGAAGCTTCCATCATCTTCAGCTCCCTTACACTAAGTTGCAAATGTCATGCAAGGCGAGCAATATCAGCAAGCGCTGAGGAAGCTCTGAATCGTGGATTTGAGCAACCCCTTCTCAAACTTGGGTGGTCTTGAAGCCACTCGAGAACGAACATGAAGCCGAGTGAAGAGTTTTGAGAGGAATCCCGTCCCCCCAGGAAAAGTACAAGTAAGAATCAATCTCGTTAGACGCCAACCCGCAAGAAAGGTTGACGGTTCGAACGAAACCCCGACTCTCCTCCGGCGGACTACAAAACGAAGTAGCCCGCCAGAAAGCGAACACGGAAGATACTAGTTCACCGGCAGCACAATCGCCTGTACCAAAGTAATCTTCCCCTCAAGTTGAGAATCCGAGGAGGAACGGCTGACGTAAACGGTAAAAGTACCCGGATCGCCATGCCAAGCTGCCGCCTTTTCGTCGTACCAGGTGAATGATCGCGCATCAAGAGGCACGGTCACACGCCGCGTTTCCCCCGGCTCGAGAACGAAGCGGGCAAACCCTTTCAGCTCCTGCAGAGGCCGCGGAACATGAGGATGATCTTCGCTGATGTAGACCTGGGCCACATCGGCGCCGGCTCGCTTGCCCGTGTTGCTCACATCGAAGCTGACTTCGAAAGCGCCCGCCCCGGCAGCCGGATGAATCTCCAACCCAGAGTACTTAAAGCTGGTGTACGAAAGCCCGAAGCCAAACGGGAATAGCGGTTGCACGCCGTTGTGCTCGTAGCCGCGATAGCCGACAAACACATCATCCCCGTAGGGAATCTTCAGCGTGCCCGGGGTTGGATAGTAGTACGCGAAAGACGGGTTGTCTTTCAGACTCTTCTCCCAACTGATAGGCAAGCGGCCGGAAGGGTTCACGTCGCCAAAGACCACTTCTGCCAGCGCCGTCCCGCCTTCCTCGCCCGGATACCAGTTCTGCAGGAGTGCGGCAACCTTATTGATCCAGCGAGAAGCATCCAGGCTCCCGCCCGCGGTTACAGTTACGATGGTGTTCGGATTGGCAGCTGCAATCTTCTCGATCAGTTCGTCCTGTCCCGGGGGCAGTTCGAACTCGCGATCCGCACCTTCGGTCTCGATATCCGCGTCGTAACCTACAGCCACGATCACAGCATCGGCCCGCTTGGCCAGATCGATAGCCGACTGATTCACGAAGGTTCCTTCCTGGACAATTCCGATCTTGAGCGATCCCTCACCGAATTGCGGAGCGCCCAGGATATCGAGCACCACCTTGTGCGGGCCCGGAGTGAGCGGTACAACCCGTTGCGCCAGCGCAGTCTTCGGGATCTCCGAATAGTCGATGACGGCCTGTCCATCGATCGTTAGCTTATATTTGCCCTGGTTCTCGACAAACACAACAAAGTTTCCCGGCGCGCGTGCAAAGTAATAGCCCGTCCAGCGAGTAAACCGCGGCGGACCTCCCATATTCATGAAGGCGGCCATTTGGTCGATGGTCACGCTGTTGATCATCTCCGCCATATCCGGGTTATCGAGAATATTCTGCCCTGTGTTGGCCATCATCTCCGTCCGCGTGGCCACGGGCTTGCCGGTGAATCCAGGGTTGTCGTATGTCTCCACGGTCAGGCCGGGAACAAACTTCTCCCCCGAAATGCTGAATCCCGAGCGCATGGCCAGCACGGAACGTTTCGCTATGCCGCAGTCATAGAGGACGTTGGCCTTCAGGCCCAGGCGATCGCTGATTCCCTTCAGGTCGCTGACCTCAGAGAAACTGGGGACCATGCCGCTGCCGCCGGCCGTCAGGATCGCCGGGAACGCGTCAGGGCCGATCACTGCGATGGTCTTCACCTTTGCGGGATCGAGAGGCAAGAGGTTGCCCTGATTCTTCAACAGAACAATTCCCTCGCGTGCGCCTTGCAGTGCCGCCAGCCTTCCCTGTTGGTTGTAACGTGGAATGCTCTCGTCCAACGGATCGTGGCCGATCCAGCCAAATCGGTATCCTGCCCGGAGCAGCCGGCGAATCTTGTCATCGATGTCCGACTCTTTGACCTTGCCTTCCTTCACCGCGGGCACCAGGGTTTTTGCGTTCATGTAAACGCCAAACGGCATTTCCAAATCCAGTCCGGCGTTTGCCGCAGCTACGCCGTCATGCGTGGCTGTCCAGTCAGACATCATCACGCCGTCAAACCCCCACTGCTGCTTCGCAATCTCCACATTCAGGTGGTAATTGGAGGTGGCGTGTTCGCCGTTAAGCAGGTTGTAGGAATCCATGATCGATCCTACGTGGGCCTTGCGAACCGCGGCCTCGAACGCGGGTAGATAGATCTCCCTCAGCGCCCGTTCGCTCACCACCGAATCCGATGTGAAGCGGAAATACTCTGAGTTGTTGGCAGCATAGTGCTTGATTGTTGCGCTGACGCCCTGCGATTGCACCCCGTTGATGTAGGCCACCGCCGTCTCCCCAGCCAGGAACGGGTCTTCGCCAAAATACTCAAAATTGCGGCCATTCAACGGCGCACGGTAAATGTTTACTCCAGGGCCCAGCAAAAAACTCGCCCCGCGTGAGCGAGCATCGCGCCCAATTTGCGTGCCGATTTCGACCGCTAGGTCGCGGTCCCAGCTCGCGGCCAGGCCAATGCCGGCAGCATATGCCGTCGAGGGCGGCGGAACATGCGCGCCAACCGGACCGTCACTCATCCTGAACGCCGGAATTCCGAGCCGCTGCAACCCCGTAGAGGCCATCATGCTGGAGCCTGACAACATGGAAATCTTCTCTTCCAGCGTCATCTTAGAAATGGCGTCACTGATCTTTTTTTCGTCGTCGGCACTCTGCGCGCGGCCAGCAACTCCGCCAGCTACGAGGGTGCAAAACCCGATCGCTAAGGACAGAATCAAACCGAGGGAGATGCTCCGGGGTCTCACTGATTTCATCACGTGCAGCATGTTGCCTCCTGGAATTGGAACCCGATCATTCTATTGCAAGGGCCGCGATCCTTGTCGCCCTTGGCCGTGCCCTCAGGCGGGGCTCGCCGGACAGTCTCCTGCGCCAAGGGAACCGAGGATCACACCTTGATGTTGAGTCCGTGATCGGCGGAGATGGGGGCGGTCTTGCTTAGATTCATTTTCAACGGATGGGTTGGCGCATCCTGCGCTCGCAACCTTGTAGAATGAGGCATTCATCAGGGTTTGGCTTGCAACCCACCACGCCCGCGCCCCCGGCGCTCGGCATGTCGATCTTCAAGAGCTGAAAATGCAATAGACAACTCGTGTCTCTATCGAATACGATACCTCTTTTAAATCGCTTTTCTCAATGAGCTTCCTATGCGCGCGTCGCTCTTCATCACGTGCTATAACGATACGCTCTTCCCGGAGACCGGCCGTGCCGTGGTCAGTCTGCTCGAAAGGCTCGGCGTTACCCCCGACTTTCATCCCAAGCAAACCTGCTGCGGCCAGATGCACGCCAACACCGGCTTCCGCGGCGAAGCCTTTTCACAGGCCAAGCGATTTGTCCGTCTTTACCAGGACGCCGAGACAATTGTAGTTCCATCTTCCTCCTGTGTGGCCATGATTCGCGATCAGTATCCCGGCCTGTTTGACGAACTGGGAAATGACACCCTGCGCCGCGAATTTGCGGCCCTGCTGCCACGCGTCTACGAGCTCAGCGAATTCCTCATTGACCGCCTTGGCGTGGAGGATGTGGGCGCCACGTTTCCCCATCGCGTCACCTATCACGCCAGTTGCCACGGCGTGCGCGCACTGCATCTCGGCGACCGTCCTTATCGACTATTGTCAAAGGTCCGCTCGCTTACCCAGGCGCCACTGGCCAATGTGGACCGCTGCTGCGGATTCGGCGGGACCTTTTCGATCAAGAATGCTGAAGTCTCCTCCGCCATGCTGCAAGTCAAGCTGCAGGATGTGGTGGCCACCGGTGCTGAATACTGCACGGCGCTGGATAATAGCTGCCTCATGCACCTTGGCGGAGCCATGCACCGGCAATATGCGGGCATCATGACCATTCATCTGGCTGAAATTCTGGCCAGCACTGAAGCCTCTCCCTGGGAGGCAACGAAATGAGCCAGTCAGTAGCGAATCATCCCGTGCTCGATCCGCTGCTCGCGCCGCCCTTTCCCCAGGCTGCATTGCCCATGCTGCGCAACCCGCAACTGCGCACGAACGTTGCTCACGCCATCGATGTCATCCAGGCAAAGCGGTTCCGGCTTGTGAACGAGAAGACTGACTGGCAGGAACTCCGCGACGCTGCATCCGCCATCCGCGCAGAGTCTCTCAGAAACCTCGGTTTCTATCTTGTGCAATTTGAAACGCAGTGCACTGCTGCCGGAGGCACGGTCCACTGGGCCTCTGACGCCACTGAGGCACGCCAGATTATCCTCGACCTGCTGCGCCAGGAGAACGCCAGCGAAGTCATCAAGATTAAAACCATGACGTCGGCCGAGATTCAGCTGAATCCCTTCCTCCAGGCCGCGGGAGTCGACGTCTTTGAGACCGACCTGGCTGAAATCATTCTCCAGCTTGGAGACGACGAGCCTTCCCACATCGTCGTTCCGGCCTTGCACGTGAATCGCAGCCAGGTGCGTGAGATCTTCGCGCGCCGCATGGGCCTTGATAATCTGTCCGACGATCCACAGGCCCTCACCGCCGCCGCGCGAACCTATCTCCGCCAGAAATTCCTGAAGATTCCCACGGCCATTAGCGGCGCCAACTTCCTTATCGCCGAGACAGGCTCAGTTGTAGTGGTCGAATCTGAAGGCAACGGGCGCATGTGCCTCACGTTGCCGCGCACCATGATTACCATTGCCGGCATTGAAAAAGTTCTGCCTCGCTTCCAGGACCTCGAGGTCATGCTCCAGGTGCTTGCTCGTTCCGCTACCGGGGAACGGATGAATCCCTACACCTCGCTCTGGACTGGCGTGACGCCCGGCGACGGCCCGCAGAGCTTCCATGTGGTTCTGCTCGACAACCAGCGCTCGTCGATCCTTGCCCGGCCCGTAGAGCGACAGACGCTCAAGTGCATCCGCTGCGCAGCCTGCATGAACACCTGCCCTGTCTACCGTCAAACCGGCGGCCACGCCTATGGCTCGGTTTACCCAGGACCCATCGGAGCTATTCTTACTCCGCAATTGATGCAGATGCACCACGCGCAATCACTGCCGTTCGCGTCCTCGCTTTGTGGCGCCTGCTACGAGGTCTGCCCGGTCAAGATCAATATTCCCGAGGTGCTGATTGAGTTGCGATCTCAGGTTGTGAATCAGGAGCGGCACCAATTCGCCAGCATCTTCGATCCCATGTTTCTTGGCATGAAGATCGCCAATCTGCTCTTTCAAAAAGCATGGCGTTTCCATTTGGCGCAGCGTCTGGGACGCATCGGCGCCCGGCTCTTCACCCGGAAGGACGGCTGGATTCATTCCCTGCCTTCGCTTGGCGCAAAATGGACCCAGACACGCGACCTCCGCGCTCTTCCCAGCCAGACCTTCCATGAATGGTGGGCAGCGCGAGCAAAGGAGGCGCGATGAGCACAGCAGCCTCCAGCGCTTCCCGTCAACAGATTCTTGACCGCATTCGCGCCGCAACGCGCACATCGTCGAACGGATCTGCGCAGTTTGTCGAGGACCATGCGGCGCTGCCCCGCAATTACGTCAGGAGCGGCAAGCTCACCACAGAAGCCCGCATTGCACTCATGATCGAGCGACTGCGCGAATACGACGCCGAGGTGCTGGAATCCACTCCAGAAAATCTCGTGGCCTCTATTCGCGCTCAGCTCGCGGCAAGCGGCAAGCGCACTTTTGTCCTTCCACAAGGCTTGCCCGTCGACTGGCTGGTCTCAGGCTTCGATTGGAAGGTGGACAATGGCCTTGCAACCGCTGACATCGAACAGGCTGAAGGGGTGGTTTCTGCGGCCTTTTGTGGGGTTGCCGACTCTGGCACGATTGTCCTCCACCACTCCCCAACTGAAGGCCGTCGCGTGCTCACACTGCTTCCCGACTGGCATCTGTGTATTCTTCGCGGCAGCCAGGTGGTGGAAACGCTGCCAGAATACTTCGACCGTTGCAAGCGGCCGCCGGCTTTCCACCCCAGCGACGGAGACCTATCGCTGGGGACCCCGGCGCTGGTTACCTGGATCTCCGGGCCCAGTGCCACGGCAGACATTGAAATGACCCGCATCAAAGGCGTCCACGGCCCACGTTTTCTCCATGTGATTATGGTGAGGGACGACATTTGATCAGGTGAGAGATCTGATTTTTTGGCGGGGCTATTTGTCCCGGTAAGGGGTAATCATGAAGCAATCTGAATCCGCTACCTACGACTTGGCTGTTCAAGCGCTTGACTCGTTCCAAATCGAGATTCCCTCCTGGGGATTCGCCAACACCGGCACGCGCTTTGGCAAGTTTGTCCAGGCCGCCGCCGCCGCCACCATTGAGGAGAAGTTCGCCGACGCCGCAGAAGTCAACCGCCTCACCGGCTCGACCCCGACGCTTGCGCTCCATGTCCTCTGGGACCTGCCCAACGGCATCGCCGATGTGCCCGAAGTGAAGGCACTCGAGCGCCGCTTCGGCATTCGCTCCGGATCCATCAACCCCAATCTCTTTCAGGATCAGCAATACAAGTTCGGTTCCCTGTGCAATCCGTCGGCTGAGATTCGCAAACAAGCCACGGACCACGTGCTTGACTCCATCGAGATCGCCAAGCGCCTCGGGTGTCGCGACCTTTCTCTCTGGCTGCCTGATGGGTCCAACTACCCCGGCTCGCAGAGTATCCGTAAGCGCATCGGCTGGCTTGAAGAAACGTTGCGTGAGTCGCACGCGCATCTCGACGTCGGCCAGCGACTGCTCATCGAATACAAGCCCTTTGAACCAGCCTTCTATCACACGGATATTGCGGACTGGGGCATGTCCTCCCATTTCGCGCGCGAAGCCGGGCCGCAGGCGCGCGTCCTCGTAGACACCGGCCATCATTATTCCGCGCAGAACATTGAGCAGATCGTCGCCTGGCTCCTGCACACTGGACTCCTTGGCGGCTTCCACTTCAATGACCGCCGCTATGCTGACGATGACCTGACGCTTGGCTCTATTGACCCCTATCAGATCTTCCGAATCTTCCATGAAATCCACGCCGCCACCACTGACGGCATCAGCCATGACATTGCCTTCATGATCGACCAGAGCCACAATCTCAAAGGCAAGATCGAGGCCTCAGTCCAGACCGTGGTTACCGCGCAGGAACTCTGGCTCAAGGCGGCTCTTGTCGATCGCGAGCAGCTGGCCGTTCACCAACAGTCCTGCAACCTGGTCGCTGCCGAAGAACTCCTCCGTGGGGCCTTCTGGACGGATGTGCGTCCTCTTGCGGCGGAATGGCGCGTTGCACGCGGCCTGCCTGCCGACCCGTTGGCTGCGCTGCACGCCGGTGGCTATGTGGAACGCATCGCCGCGGAACGCGGAAGCCGCCACTCGGCCGTAAGCAGTTACGCCTGAAATGCGTTATGCTTACTTGCGTGTAGTTTCGGTATTGAAATCGCAGTTGGAGAGATGAACGCTTGCCTAAGACCAGGATCAAACGGCTGTACTTGATTCCCATTCTGTCCAAGGCCCTGGATGTTTTGGAGCTGCTGGAACAGAACCATACCTCCGTAACTCTGGAGGATGTTTACCAAAAAACGCAAATCTCCAAGACCAGTGTGTACAGGATTCTCAAGACCCTGGTCCACCGCGGCTACGTAGCACAGGGTCAGAACGGCCAATACCGGCTTGTCTCCCGCCCCCGGCGTTTGCGTTTCGGGTTTGCGGCACAGAGCGCTGAGATGCCCTTCTCGGTCGCCGTGGCGCAGAGCATTACTGCCGCCGCCGCTGCTTCCGGCGTCGAACTGATCTTGCTCGACAACCGCTACGACGCCGATGTCGCCGTGCAAAACGCAGAGAAGTTTGTTGCCAAGCGTGTAGACCTGGCAATCGAGTTCCAGGTCGAAGAACATGTCGCGCCCCGCGTCGCTCACATCTTCAAGAAGGCTGAAATTCCGCTGGTCGCCATCGACGTGCCTCACCCGAATTCCACCTACTTTGGCGTGGATAACTTTGAGGTCGGATTTGAAGCCGGTTCCATCCTTGCACAGCACGCAGTGCGCAAGTGGAAAAGCAAAGTGGATTGGGTCCTTGGCGTTGGATTTTCTGAGGCAGGCAGCTTTGTGCAGAACCGCATCACGGGTGCATTCGACGGAATTCGTGATCGCCTCACGGATCTGCCCGCAGACCGTTTCCTGCAGATCGAAGGTCGCGGCATGCGCCAGCCCAGTAAGTTGGCTGTGGCGGAGTTTCTCCGCAACCGTCGCAAAGGCGAACGCATTCTTGTGGCCGCTGCCACCGATACCAGCGCACTCGGTGTGCTCGATGCTGCCCGCGAAGCAGGCCGCGAGTCGGACTTCGCCATCGTTGGACAGGACTGCATTCCAGAGGTTCTGGAAGAAATGCGCACTGGTACCAGTGCCATGGTCGGGTCCATCTCACACGAGGTCGAATCGTACGGACCGCGGCTCATCCAGCTAGGAATTGCACTGCTCCGCGGCTACACCGTGCCCCCCTATAACTACGTACGCCACAAAGCTGTCACGCCGGAGACCCTCGGGGCTGACGGCATAGAGGCATAAAATCTGCCGTCTGAAATTCACATAAGAAATCTATTCTCTATTGCTTTTCCAAGTGATATCTTGACTGTGTCGGTCCAATTCCTCGTACAGTGGTGTCTATGACTTTGGCAACTGTCGCTTCGCCTGCTCTGAGCTTCCTTGAAGATCGCTGGGACACCAGCGTAGCCGCTACGCTTGATGAACCTGAGCTCCTGCGTTATCGTTCTAACTTGCTCGCTTCTGACCTGCGCATCACCAACTTTGCCGGCGGCAACACCAGCTCCAAGATTCCTCAAGCGGACCCGCTGACTGGCCAGACTGTGGAAGTGCTCTGGGTCAAAGGTTCTGGCGGCGACCTGGGCAGCATCAAGCGCGCTGGATTTGCCACACTCTACCAGGAAAAGCTGCTCGCTCTCGAGCGGATCTATAAAGGTGTCGACACCGAAGACGACATGGTGGGCATGTACCCCGTCTGTGCCTTCCGCAACAATCCTGTGGCCGCCTCCATCGATACGCCATTGCATGGATTTCTGCCCTTCCCACATGTGGATCATCTTCACCCCGACTGGGGCATCGCTCTCGCTGCATCCGCAAACGGCAAGGCAAAGATGGACGAGTTTAACCGCGAATTCAATCACTCTCTGGTCTGGGTTCCCTGGCAGCGGCCTGGCTTTGAGTTGGGACTCATGATGCGCGACGCCGTCGCTAAGAATCCCGGATGCGATGGCATCGTTCTTGGGGGCCATGGGCTCTTCACCTGGGGACAGTCCCAGCGCGAGTGCTACCTGAATACGCTCACTGTCATTGATCAGATCGGCCAGTTCATTCATCGCCACGGAATCAAAAAAGGCCCGACCCTCTTCGGCGGCGAGCTCGTTCCAGCCCGTACTGAGCGCGCCCAACTTTCCACCCAAATCGCACCCTATCTCCGCGGCCAGGTCAGCACTCAGAATCGATGGATCTCCAGTTTCACTGACGCGCCCGACGTCCTGCAGTTTGTCAACTCCACCCACGCCCGGAACCTTGCTTTTCTCGGCACCAGCTGCCCCGACCACTTTATCCGCACGAAAATCCGTCCCCTGTTTGTCCCGTGGGGAGCCGGCGAAGACTTTGCTGCGCTCAAGATGCACATTGCCTCTTCGATCGCCGATTACCGCGAGCAGTACCGTGCCTATTACAACTCATTTGCCAGTCCTGACTCGCCGGCTCTGCGCGACGCCAGCCCAACCGTAGTCCTGATTCCCGGCCTCGGCATGTTCAGTTTTGGCAAAAACAAGACGGAAGCCCGCATCGTTGGCGAGTTTTATACCAACGCCATTCACGTGATGGAAGGCGCTACACTCCTTGCCGAAGGTGAAGTGAAGGGAACCCTGCCGCACTGTGGCGAGGGTATGGACCCTGCGAGCTTCAAAGTCTTCTCCAACTATGTCGCACTTCCAGCGATCGAGGCCTTTCGCATCGAGTATTGGGCGATGGAAGAAGCCAAGATTCGTCGCCAGCCTCCCGAAAAGGAGCTCAGCCGTCGTATTGCCCTGGTGGTCGGCGGCGGCAGTGGAATTGGCCGCGAAGTCGCACTGCTGGCTGCCGTGCGCGGAGCGCATGTGATGCTGGCCGACCGAGACGAGGCCGCCGCAGCCCGGGTAGCCGCCGAACTTCAGACCGTGACCTCGAAAGAATTTGTCGCCAGCACTGCTGTTGACATTCGAAGCCGCGAAGCCATCGGCAAAGCGCTCCAGGCCACCGTGGCTGCTTTTGGGGGCGTCGACATTCTCATCAACACAGCGGCCCTCTTTCCTTCTTCGCCTGACGGTGTGATCCCCGACGCCATGTGGGCCACAACGCTCGACATCAACGTCACCGCCAACTACCTGCTCGCTGATGAAGCGGCCAAGCTCTTTGCGGATCAGGCTCTTGATGCTTCCATCGTCCTCACCAGTTCCGCAAACGCAGTGGTTCCAAAGCGTGGCAGCGAAGCCTACGACGTGAGCAAGGCAGCTCTCTCGCACCTGGTGCGCGAGCTTGCTGTCTCCCTGGCCCCCAGAGTTCGCGTCAACGGCATCAGCCCCGCGACGGTCGTGAAGGGTTCCACCATGTTTCCCCGCGACCGCGTCCGCGCCTCGCTCACCAAATACAACATTCCCTTTGACGACTCGCTCACCGACGAACAGTTGCGCACTCTCCTGGCCGGCTTTTATGCCGAGCGCACGCTCACACGGCAACCCATCGATCCATCCGATTGCGCGGAAGCGATTCTCTTTTTGGGAAGCCCGCGCGCCCGCTGTACCACTGGACATCTGATACCTGTAGACGGAGGCCTTACAGAGGCTATTCTGCGATAGACTCGAACCTGGGCTGACCTGTTATGCAAGATCCAGCAAGGATTGCCATTGATTTAGGCGCCGAAAGTTGCCGCGTCTCCCTGCTTCGCTGGCTGGGTGGCAATCCTTCGATTGATGTCATTCACCGGATTCCCAACGGCCCCGTCCATCGCGACACTTCGCTGCATTGGCCTCTCGACAGCATCCTTGCCGGAATTGAAGAAGGCCTACGCAAAGCCGCGCAAGCCGCGCCGGAGGGCATCGGCTCTATTGCCGTCGATAGCTGGGGAGTTGACTATGTTCGTCTCGCTTCTGACGGAACGCCACTCCGCGAGCCATTCTGCTACCGCGATGAGCGCACAATCACTACCAAAGAGGCGGCCGACCTGGTTCTTCCTCCTTTGGAGCTTTACCAGCGAACCGGGGCTCTCCCTCTACGCATCAACACCGTGTACCAGCTTCTGGCCGACCCTGCAAACGGCATTGATTCCCACGCGCCGTGGGTCACCATGCCAGAATTCGTCCTCCATTGGCTGGGCGGACGCCGAGTAGCTGAGTACACCCACGCTACCCACACCGGCCTCGTCAATTTGAAGACCGGCGACTGGGACTCCGAGCTCTTTCGGATGCTCGATCTTCCCCTCGAGGCCGCGCCGCCGATTGTCAGAGCAGGAACCATCGTTGGTCGCCTGCAGGGACCACTCGCTACGCTCGAGGCTTTCCGCGAAACCCTACTCATCGCACCCGCCTGCCACGATACCGCCTCCGCCATCGCCGGCATTCCCGCCAGCCTCAGCACCACTGCTTACATCTGCTCCGGAACGTGGTCACTTGTTGGCACGCTTAGCGACATGCCAGTCACAACCCAAAGCGCATTCGACGCCCGCTATACCAACCTCGGCGCCGCAACTGGTGATCTCTGCTTCCACACCCTTGTCAACGGCATGTGGCTGCTGAAGCAATGTATGGAGTCGTGGAATGCCGGCGGACGCGTCTGGCACATTGAAGACCTGATTTCCCGGGCAGCCACTTCCGGGTTTCCCGGTGTCATCAACGTGGACGCGGAACCCCTGCTTCTCGACTCCGATATGCCGGAGCGCATCAACCATCAGTTGTGGCGGCGCCAATGGGCCACCATTCCTGATGTTGAAGGAAACGAGCCGGTCTTTGCCCGCGTCATCTTTGAGAGCCTTGCCGCCCGCTATGCCTTGGCACTGCAAAGCCTCGAAGAGATGCTTGGCCGCAAAATGGAGAGAATCCACATCCTTGGTGGCGCCAGCCGTAACAAGCTCCTCACCGAGCTAACCGCGCAGCGAACCGGCCTGCCCATCGAAATAGGCGAGCCGGAAAGCTCCACCATCGGCAACTTCGCCGTCCAGTTGGCCGCCAGCGAAGCCGATGGCCAACCTATCAGCCCTGACTCGGTTCGCAAATGGGCAATGGCTCTTTGCAGCGCCTGGCACTGAAATTGATTCGCGAATGATTAACCAGCCGGATTGGCTCCGACAGCAGACTTTGTTACCTTTTTGATTTGTGCAGCAGTTTCAAATTGAAAGTCCTGAACTCAATGCAATAGACTGTGCAGGCCTTGGCGAGAAAAAGAAGCTCTCGTAGGGGCGCATCGACGCGAGCCGTGATTCCCTTCCGGGCGATCGATTGCTCGAAAGAGAAAGGTGCGTCCAAATGTTCGTCCATCGCCATGGAATGCTGGCCGCTGTTGCTGTTTTCGCGGCCCTCGCTGGTCTGCAGGTTCTTCCGACCCATGCTCAGACTGATTTCGTCACCGCCGTGACCGCAACCCATCCAATTGCCTACTATCGCCTCGACAACATCACTGGCAAGAGCCAGGTCGGCACAACCGCGTGGAAGTCAACTGACGGTGTCACCTGGGCTGTGCCCGGAGCGCCAATCGGAATCCCCAATAACCACTTCGCCAAGTTCGATGGCCGTAGCGGAAAGATCACGACCACGCAGATGGGTGGGGTCAGCACGACAGTCAGCATCATGGCCTGGGTCAACCTGGCCTCGCTGCCCTCCAACGAGAGCCGCACCTTCTATGTCGCAGGTGAATCGGAGTCGGGCAATGATCTCGACGTCCAATTCGAAACCGACAACGCACTCCGGTTCTTTACCGCGTCAGGGGGTCATATTTCCTTCACTCCTCCGCCCGCCGCACTTCTCAATCAGTGGCACATGATTGTGGTCACTCTCGACACAACTTCGCACACCAGGGAAATTTTTTGGGATGGCAAGTCTGTTGCTTCGGACAAAGGCGGCGGCGAAGCGGGAAAGAAGAATGTCTTCACCATCGGTGAGAGTCCTGTGTTTACCAGTCGATTCTTCCATGGCGGCATCGAGGAAGTTGCGCTCTGGAATCGCGCTCTGAAGGCGGCCGACGTTGCGGCACTTTACGCCGCATCAAAGTCCGCTGCCTCAGCGTCGGGCGCTCCAATGGAGGATGCAGGAGTATCGCCAGGCGTCGCGAGCTCATCCACGCCGACCACCGGCCCATTCTCCACCACCGCCAAGGTCGAGATCAACGACGCGAAAGGCCCTATCCAACTGAAGCGTGAAGAGCAGATTGCTTAGATGTTTCTCTCCGCCTTTGAGATCATCGAGCATAATTGCCAGCTTACGCTGCAGCACGTTTGCCCATTCGAACAGACTCTGTCGGGTGCATACCCCAAGGGAACTAACATTGAACGGCTGAAATACGACCCGAATAAGGTAGATCCCAACTACACCTACACCCTCCTGACCAACGGCATGGCCTGGGAGGCGCACGCGAATCCGAAGAGGCCCGGCCTGAAGGGATTCTGTTTCATGGCCAGGGACATTGGAACAGTAGTTGCCACGTACAACAACAACGGGCCCGCCGGGTGGACCAGCACGCCAATTGGCGACCGCGGAATGGAAGGCGATTCCTTCGCAACGCAATAAATTTCCGCGCTAAGCATCGAGTCCCAGGCCTTGCGGCTCCGAGGCCTGGGACTTAGCGCAGCCCTGAATAACCTACCCCAGCGCCTGCACAGTCCCCTTGCCCACAAGTTCTTCCACACGCTCCACCCAGCCGCGATCCGCTGCTACGTTCATCCCTTCCGGTTCGAGGATCACCGCAAACTCGCCCTTCTTTTCCAAGTGCAGCATCACCTTTCCCGGCCCCGGCGACGCATCCGCCGCGCTCTTCAACCCCGCAAACATCTCATCCGTCGCACGCTCCAGGTTCACCCGGATCCGTATGCTGTTCGGCAGCTTAACCTGCACTTCTTCCAGAGACACGATCGAGCTGACCGCAATCTTTGGCGCCGCGTCCTCATCGCCCATCAGAACGCCGCGAACCAGCACCGGCGCTTCCATCTTTAATTGCCCTTGCAGCTTTTCATAATCGCGCGAGAAACAGATCAGATCGATCTTGCCCGTTGCATCCTCAAGCGTCGCCTGCGCGTAGAGCTTCTGGTCGCGCTTGCTCTTTTGCACGCGCAATCCAAGAATCATTCCAGCTACTTGAATCTCATCTGCCGGATCGGACTGCGCGCCCCAGCGTTTTTCTGGCGGCTTCTTTTCCAGCGCATCCGCCGTCGAAATCACTCCCGTCAAATTCCGCAGCTTCTCTGCGTATTTATCCAGCGGGTGCCCGGAAACAAAGAACCCCAGCACCTCTTTCTCATTCGCCAGGCGCTCGCCTTCCTCCCATTCCGCTACCTTGGGCAACTCATCGCCATTCCGTCCAGCCTTCGGTCCTTCATCGAACAGCCCAAACAGCCCGGTCTGTCCTTGGGCGGCGTCTTTCTGCGCCTTTTGCGCCTGCTCCATCGCCTTATCGACTGCCTTCATCAGCGACGCACGGCCGCCCAGTGAATCCAGCGCACCGGCTTTGATCAGCGATTGAATCACACGCGAGTTCATCACGCGCAGGTCAACCTTTTCGCAAAACTCCCACAAGCTCTTGAACCGCCCGCCCACCTCCGCCCGTGCCTTCAGAATCGACTCAATCGCGTTCCCGCCCACGTTCTTCACCGCCGCAAGCCCAAACCGGATTGCTTCCGCACGAGGCGTAAATTGCGCGCCAGAGGACTGCACGTCAGGCGGTTCCACAAGAATGCCCATCTCTTTGCACTCGCCGATGTACTTGACCACGTTTTCCGGCTTCGATGTCTCTGACGTGAGCAGCGCCGCCATGAACTCCACCGGATAATGCGTCTTGAGGTAGGCCGTCTGGTATGCCACCAGCGCATACGCCGCCGAGTGCGACTTGTTGAATCCATACTCTGAGAACTTCGCCATCTGCTCGAAGATCTCGCCAACTGCGTTCTTGTTATGCCCCAGCGCCGCGGCACCGCTCAGGAAGCGGTCCTTTTGCTTCTCCATTCCCTCCTTGCTCTTCTTCCCCATCGCTCGCCGCAGCAGGTCTGCCTCGCCCAGTGAATAGCTCGCCAGCAACTGCGCAATCTGCATGACCTGCTCCTGGTACACGATCACCCCCAGCGAATCCTTTAGCAGCCCTTCAAGCTCCGGCAGCATGTATTCCACCTTGCGACGTCCCCACTTGCGCTCGATGAAGTCATCGATCATGGCCATCGGGCCTGGGCGGTAAAGTGCGTTCAGCGCCGTGAGTTCCTCCACGCTGTCAGGCTTGTATCTCCGCAAAATGTCCCGCATCCCGCTCGACTCAAACTGGAATATCCCTGACGTCAACGCGGAGTGAAACACCTTCTTGAACGTCGCCTCGTCGTCCAGTGGAATCGCATCAATGTCGATTCTTTCACCACGGCTCTGCTCAATCAGCTTCAGGCAATCGTCGATCACGGTTAGCGTCGCCAGCCCAAGAAAATCCATCTTGAGCAGGCCCATCTTTTCAACGGCCTTCATGTCGTAGGCTGTGACGATTTCGTCGTTCTTGGTCTTCGACAGCGGCACCAGCTCCGTGAGCGGCCGGGGCGCAATCACCACCGCCGACGCGTGAACCCCGCTCCCGCGCACCAGACCTTCAAGCTTCTTCGCTGTGTCGATCAGCTCGCGAATCACCGTATCGCCGTCATACGCCTTGCGCAGCTCCGGCACATCTTCTAGCGCACGGTCCAGTGTCATGCCCACCGTTGCTGGAACCAGCTTCGCGATCCGGTCCACGTCGCCATAGGGCATGTCCAGAGCACGGCCGCAGTCCTTGATTGCAGCCTTCGCAGCCATCGTGTTGAATGTGATAATCTGTGCCACCTGTTCGCGGCCATATTTGCGGGTGACGTACTCAATCACCTCGCCACGCCGGTTCTGGCAAAAGTCAACGTCCACGTCGGGCATCGTCACGCGTTCCGGATTCAGAAACCGCTCAAACAGCAGCGAGTTCTGCAGCGGGTCTACGTTGGTAATCTCCATCGCGAATGCCACTAGGGAACCCGTCGCCGACCCGCGTCCCGGCCCTACCGGAATTCCATGGTCGCGCGCGTACTTGATGAAGTCCCAAACAATCAGGAAGTATCCCGCGTAAGTCATCTGCTTGATGATCGCGATCTCCCTGTCGAGCCGGGCATGGTAAGCATCAATTGTCGATCGCAGCACGCCTCGTTGCTCCAGCATCCGCACCGACGTCTCCAACCGCTTCTTCAACCCCTCACGGCACACGTGCTCAAAATAGCTGTCAATCGTGTGCCCGTCGGGAACCGCAAACTCCGGGAAGGGATTGTCGACCTTCGCCAGCTTCAGATTGCAACGCTCTGCAATCTCAATCGTCCGCTCGAGAACACCTGGCGAATCCGGGAAGATCCGCCCCATCTCGTCGGCGCCCTTCACAAAGAATTGGTCGCTGTCGAAACGGAACCGCTCCTTATCGTGGACCTTCGAACCCGTCTGCACGCACAGCATCACGTCATGCGCATGCGAGTCTTCGCCGCACAGATAGTGGGAATCATTCGTTGCCACCATCGGAATCGCTAGCTCCCCCTCCAGTCGGTACAGCGCTTCATGGATCTTCTTTTCGTCCTCGAGTCCCTGGTCCTGAATTTCGAGATAGAAGTTGCCCTTCCCAAAGATGTCCTGGTACTGCTGCGCCACGCCCCGAGCTTTCTCATAGTTGCCCGCGACCAACTCCTCGCATAGCTCGCCGCTCAGGCACCCTGAAAACCCGATCAGCCCCTGCGCATGTTCGGCCAGGTATCGCTTGCTGACGCGTGGCTTCCGATAGAAGCCGTGCAGCGAAGCCTCCGAAGTGATGCGGATCAGGTTCCGGTACCCTTCCTCGTTTTCCGCCAGCACCAGCAGGTGATTGTTATCGTCTCCCTCGCCCGGCGCCCTGTGGTCCTCATTTTTTGAGATATAGAGTTCACACCCCAGAATCGGTTTGATCCCCTTGGCCTTCGCGGCCTCAAAAAAATGAACTGCTCCATAAATATTCCCGTGGTCCGTCATCGCAACAGACTTCTGTCCCAGCGCCGCCACGCGGTCCACGAGCTTCTGAATGTCGCAAGCGCCATCCAGCAGCGAGTACTCCGTGTGCAAATGCAAATGAGTAAATTCAGCCATGATTACCCTTGATTCTAGCTGGCGCTCGCCCGTTCCATCCCGCCTGAAAGGCGGTTGAAATCCAGCCCAGCTGAGGAAAAGCCGCCTCGAAAGGAATAGACTCCATTCAAATCCACCAACGGAGTAGCAGCCATGTATGAAATAGGTCAAAAAGTAGTGGTGATCTCGGATAACGCCATCGCCTTCGACGTCACCATTTTCGCCAGAGCCAAGGGCGACAACGGCCTGGCAGCCTACAAAGTTGGCACCCCCGAGCAGCCTGGCGAATCGCATAAGGCATGTGACGTCTTCATTCCCGAACAAACAGCACAGGAAGAGCGCGACTCCTGGAACCACTTCCTGAAGAGCTAACCGAACCGGGTCCCGGGCTCCAGTACCTTGCTGAAGATCAGCGCTGCCCTCCCATTAGGATAGAACTCTTCCTCTGTGCCCTCTTGAAGATATTCATGCGCCTCGTAGAGCCGGATCGCTCTGGCATTCTCCGCATCGACATGCAGCCACAGCGATTGCGCACTCGCTCCAACTGCAGAGCTTTCAAGCTTTCGCAGCAGTTCGCCGCCAACTCCATTACCGCGCAAGTCCTGGATAACCTCAATGGTTGCAATGTAGGCAACGAGCCCGCCCGTCTCCCGCGCCCACTCCACAATGGCAAACCCTACCAGCCGCCCACTCTCCTCCGCAACCCATGTCGCAGCATCGGCACGACTCACAAGTTGCTTCATATACCTGCGACCAAAGCGAAACGGAGGCTCGAAGCAAACCTCCTCAATCGCGTAGAGCGCGTCAAAATCCTCGGATGAATAGAGACGATATAGCACAGGCCAACTCTAAGGCATTTTTCCGAAAGAATGTGGCCTTATTAGCCGCATAAAGGGCCGTCGCTCCCTGGTGGTCGCATCGGCTTGAATGCGTGGCTTCGGGCCTAAGGTATTCGACAAATGCCATCGCGTACTCGTTGAGCTTGTGTTGGACCCGCCAAATGCAAAGAGCCACCCTCGCATTGAGGATGGCTCCCTGACTAGTCCGTTCACTGGAAAGTAAGAACATCTCACTGCATGGGTGGAAACGCACCCACGCACTGCGCCATCCTGGTCACCGGATCGATCGAAATCAGCGATGCACCCTGGGAGTGAACTATCGACGGAAGCACCGGAGCCGGGGAGACCACAACTTCTGTTCCCTTCAAGTCAAAGTTCACGTGGGCTACAGCAGCCTTGGTGTATTGCGAGTGCACCTGCTCCGGCTTGATCCCAGTGATGGTGATCGTGTCCAGCGTGATTTCCGTCGTGTGTGCGGCGTCCTTGCCCGCAATCAGCACATCGCCCGGCGTGAGAGACACAATGTTGCGCAGCGTGATCGCCTTGTAGTCCGGAATGCGGTCGCCCAGAACGCCAGGATCCACAAATCCCTCCGTGGTGCCGTTGTTATAAAAGGGGCTGATCGCGATTGGAATGGGAACATTTTTCATGCAGATGTTCTCATAGGTCAGATCGTGGACAAGACCACCCCGGGCCGCGTTGCTCTTGATGCGGATTCCGCTGGTCGTACTCTCCTCCGTCAGCCCATCCACCAGCAGGAAGCTGTCCCCAGTGAAGGTCTCGCTGCCAATCGACATTCCATGCCCATCGTAAAAATGATCGTTCAGCACGCTCATGTGGGTGATGCCGGTCTTGATGGCAATGTTGTCGTCGCCGTTGTCGATCCAACTGTTGGCGATGGTAATGTTAGCCGAGCTTCCCGGGTCGATGCCGTCGGTGTTGCGCGCGTCAGTGCCGCGGATTGTCGGCGTCAGCAGGTGCACGCCCCATGCCGTGAAGCCGTCTGTGTTGCTCACCGTCACGTGATAATTCGGTGAATTGTGCAGCGTAATGCGGTAAAGGACAAACCCATCGGCGTGGTTCGCTGTAATCAGCCGTGTGCTGAAGTAGCGCAACTGCTTCGGTTCAGCCGCGCGCGCCATCTGCCACCAGCTGTAATCATGCCCGACAATCTTTGCGCCGCCGCGCCCGTCAATCACCCCGTCGCCCATGATGGCGGCATTCTTCACATTTACAGTGATCAGCGACTTGCAGAATCGGCCCCGAGGAGGAGTGGGCATCGCCGGCCGCTTGGCCGCTTCACCGCTCTTGGCCGCATCTCCAGCAGTTACGTAGGCCGTGCTCACCTCGGTCATCGTTCCGCAGAGCAGGTCACCCTCGCCAGTCGGATTCGGGTCGTAGTCCTTCGGGTCCCGCGATCCATAGAGCGTCGCGCCCTTGTCGATCTGCAACGTCACTCCTTCCCTCATATCCAGCGAGCCCGTCAGAAACGCATTCCCCTTCTCGCCAGCAGCGAGTTCCACAGCCATTCCCGGCTTGCATGCGTCCAGAGCTGCCTGAATGCGCGCCGTGTCGGTCGTCTTCTCAAAAACTTCGGCAAGCTTCTCGGCGTCTCCTGTCTTCTCGGCCATCAGTTTCGTGCAGGCCGGCGGCGCCACCGGTTCGGTCACGGTGCGGGTATCCTGCGCCACTACTGAGTGCGTTGCCATCAAAGCCATGATGAAGATTGGCGCCAAAATACCAGAAATTCGTCTCATTGCCAGCCTCTTCTGCAACCTTCTGAAGCAATCGGAATTATAGCGCGCGATGATCTCAATCGGAGTACCACCCTCGGGGAATTCCCTTGCAATCTACAACCGTTCACCGCGCCTCAGGTGCTGCTGAATTTTCTAACGATCCATTCGCTTCAGGGCTTAGAATTCCCCATAACGAAGGCAGGGTTGCTTGACCCGAAGATCGGTGCCGTTTGAGGCCAGCCTTACGGAGAAAACATGCCTGACCAATCCGATCTCCTGGCCCACACCAGACCCCTGGCCGATCCTTTGCGGGTGATCACTATCGTCTCCGTTGTGAGTGCATTCTTTCTTGGCTTGGTCACTTGGCCGGCCAGCGGTATCTTTGCTGGATTAGGAATCGCCTGTTCCACCTTGAGCTTTGCGTTGCTGATCGCGCCGCCGGGCAAGCCGAATGCCATTTACCTGCGTGCGTTTCGAACAGACAAATCAACCGCGGCACTGCGAACCCGGCTGGCCGCGATTCTGGGAACCGATTTTCGCCTCTCAGGCATTCGCCCACCTAAAGAAAAATCGCCCCCTTTCCTTCGATTCCTGCTGCCCGGCATCGTCGCCATGCGGTATGCAGGAAGCAAGTTCATGGAGTTGGAGGCCGGGGACGACTGGATGGCGAGGCTGTGGAGGACTTATCAGAAGACGCGCCTCGTCTTCATCGACATTCGCGAAGTAACCCCCCACGTACACCAGGAAATCGAGATGACCCTGCAAACGGTAGGGCCTGACCGCTGTATCTTCCTCATCAACCGGGACAAGCCCGAAGCAGAGTGGCGGCATCTGTTGACGGAGATCATCGGACCAGAAAACGATCCTTCAAATTTGAAGCTGCTTGACGTGAGCCCGGACCGTTTGAGCTCCCGGCTCATTGAAGCGGACCTCAAGAGTCTTGTCGCGAAGCTTCCGCCTGGCGTTCCCGGAGAGTCGGATCGAGGTCGCCAGTTCGTCCTCGACCATGTCAGCGTGGAGTCGATCACTAAGAGCCGTCATCCCTCGGCAATGACGGTGATTGGCATTGTGGCCGCTTTGGCAATCTCCTCGGCTTTCGGGCTCGCCTGGACGTTCATTCCACACGACAACATTTTTATTCTGCTCGGACTGGGTTGCGCACTTGCCTTCATCTTTATGCTCTGGGGGAGCAGCGTCGTCCGGGTCATCGCCCGGGCCATCGGGCTTGGACGAGCAGGCCACAAACGGGCGGCAATCCGTGCGTGGACTGCCTTGCTGATTGTGCTTCTGCTCTTTGTGGGAGGCCCTGCATTGAATGCTGTTCAGACCCTTTGGGGCCCAGAAGCTCCCCTGATGCGCAGCAGAAAGGTGGCATATGAAGTTTCCACAATTCAGGCCCTTCGCACTCTGAACACGGCGGAAATCTTGTACAGTTCAACCTACCCCACCGGCTTTGCCTGCAGCCTCTTCGCACTCGGCGGCAACCCGAACTCCGGCCCCGCCTCGCCTAATGCAGCACAATTGATCACCGACGACCTAGCCGGCGGAAAAAAGTTCGGCTACACCTTCAATATCTCCAACTGCACCAAGACCAAGGTCAATGGCCAGGACTCGTACACCGGATACCAGATCACGGCGTCGCCGGATGTCGCTGGCAGGAACGGCGACCGCGGCTTCTGCACCGACGAAAGTGGGGTTATTCGGTACGACCCAAACGGCGGCACCAACTGTTCCGTGGAGATTCAGTAGATCAATGGCCAGCTTCCCTGAGTTTCTGATTGAAAACCTCTGATTGCAGCGAATACGATCACTCATGCCGTGCAGGTCATAGCCGACAACACTTTTCACCGCGGTGCTCGCGCACTTCAAAAATACCCGGGGGTATTGATGAGACTGGCATCCTTGAGCCGCTGTGGCAAAGCGCTCTTCCTCAGCCACACACTGAGCGTCGCTGTGCGCTTCAGCCTCATGGCTGCCACCCTTGCAGCCGCTGAAGACATCAAGTTGAATCTGACCTACGTCTGCAATGGCGAACGCATCTATGTCGAGAACTGCAACATTCGTGATCTCTCTGATATGTCGACCTGCACGGTCGCCCATCCCGATCGCCCGCAGCACAATGGCTTCATGGCTTACACCACGGAGACACGAGGCACGCTGAAGAAGCTCTTTCCCACCTGCAAACAGCCCACAGCGCAAGAGACTGCCGCGGAAGATGCATTCAAGAAAAAGCAGCAGGAGATCTACGACGCCAACGTGCGCAAAGCCAACCCTCAGACGGCTGTTGTGAATCAGCAGCAAGCCGCGGTCAATAATTACCAGCCCCAACAGTTGCCTCCACCGCCTAAAAGCGCTGAAGAACGCGCCATGCGCCGCTGCATCAGCTCTGGACGGCTTCCCGCCACCTGCACCGGTAATTCGCTCCTGGGCGCCTTTGGCCAGATGCTCTCGTCGGTGCTGCCCGGCGCGAATAAGGAACCTCCGCCCGGCCCAAACATGGCCGGGGTTTTCCAGGGTGCCGGCAACTGGCGCCTCGACTTTATTGATGGCGGAGTGCTGGTGAATTGCTCCTTCCTCTCGCCCAACCAGGAGAACTACACGATCGATTTCAAGACCGGTCGAGCCGTGCTCACCATTGACACCAAGCCTAAGCCTCTTGTCCTCACCTTCAAACCCGATGGAACGATCGTCGGCCCCGGCCCTGTCACCGTCGACGGGGTAATCGCCGCGGGATATACCAGCGATGCGCCGTCAAACGCTACGAAGCAGGATCAGTTCGGGAATCTCTACGATTCGGCCGGAAACCGTGTCGGCGGTAACGCAAATACTGGCCACACAAACTTTGCGTCAAGAAGAGCCACATGCCCGGCGTTGAACCTCACGTCCAAGGGGGCCGGGGTTGGCCTCCAGACCATGCAAACCGACCTACTCAAAACCGCTTTCGGCGGAGACAAAGGCCCTCCGACACCTCCCGGCATCCGCATGCACGGCATCTTTGCTGCATCCACCGGCCTCAGCGTTCAATTCTTTCCCGAGTCAGTAATCCTCGGCTGCGGTCCCGATGCCGCACGCGCTTATCCCTACACGGTGGTCGCCGACGGAACCAAGTCCCAAATTAAGATCGACGCTCCCGATCACCCGCTCGCCGTTGCCTTTTTGCCGGACGGCTCGCTCGACCCCGGCTCCGGGCCTTACCAGGTGCACGGGCGCATTACTGTTGGCCAGAACGATGACGGCGACTTCACGTTCATGCCAATGGAGCAGACTTGCAATCTTGCTGTTCTTGCGCCCAGCCAACAGATTCCCGCCGTCGGAGGCGTTGCTTCACCCGTTATGGCCGCGGCGGGACACGCATCGGCACCCGGTGGGGGCGGCCTGTCCACGCTGGATGCGCCGCTCGGCAATGCAACCTTGCAAATTGTTCCCGGCCTTCCTGTTCAACCGGGCGCTCCGAATCCATTTGCTGGACGTCCTTAGGTTCTGTTGCGTCACAGCTACGCCACCGCGCTTGCAAATGGCGGCGTAGCCGTCCCGACGGGGATGTCGGCCTACAAGTTCGCGGGGATTGCCTGCGGAAATAGGACCCCAGATTGCCAAAAAGTCTCCGACGCCATCAAAGCCGATGCGGCTTCGGCAGTCCGCGCCGATGCCAGCGGGAGAGGACTCTTGCCAGGCGTGCGGCCGGGAACCTATTACCTGATGATCTCCGCTATCTACGACAAACAGGCACTCATCTGGGGTCAGGCCGTGCAACTCAGGCCCGGCGCAAACTCGGTAACGCTCGATCAGCGCAACGCAACTCCAAATAATTGAGCGAGTCACGTCCTCAATAGCCCAGAAAGAGCCAAAGCAACAACGCCGGACGAACTTATCAGAAATGCTCGGCAAATCTCTATCGTAGCCGGCAAAACCCGGCGCGTCACAAAACCTGCTCAACCAATCAAAAGTCGTTCTGAAAAAAACTTTGAGCTATTACACAGTTGTCCGTTGAATCTGGTATTTTGTCTGCGGAGGTTTTTCCAATGAATGTTCGCAAGGTAGTTTTGGGCAGTGTCCTGTGTTTAGGACTTTTTGCTTCCGGTATTGTGGTAGGGCAAGACGTGAGTCCTCGCCGCCATCCCAACCTCTTCGAAGCGCAGCGATTCATCGAGCAGGCCATGGGCAAGATCGACGCCGCCCAGTCAGCAAATGAGTTTGACATGGGCGGTCATGCCGCCAAGGCGAAGGAGCACCTGGCCAAAGCCTACGACGAGATAAAGCAAGCGGCCGGAGCAGCGAATCGCCACTAGGCCTTCCATCGTTTTCGTTCCTTTGGTCTAAATCTGGACCCGGCCAGCGCGGGCTGCGGCTTTCGAGCGCCCAATGCTCCGCTTCGTCGTAGCGCTCGGCTAGATCCCTGCCCATTCGCGTCCTGCTATTCCTGCCTCAGGTGCGGATGCCTCATCCCTGTCGCTCATCTCTTCCATGAGTGCGCGGCAAGGGTGGGACAGCGGGGCTCTCAACCATCTACTGGTTGAAATGGGGATGGTGGTGATGATGGTGGTGGTGATGGTGAGGTATGACCACCACAACCTGCGCCTGCGCCGCATAAGGTGCTGCGAAGCAGAAGATGAGAGCCAGTCCGAGAACGATCCTTTTCATAACTCAGTATTGCGCACCGCAGGTTGCTTTACCGAGCTACTCTGACCAATGCGCGCAGGCCTTCATCTTAGCCAAGCTGAATCAGATAGATGGCCTTCATTCTTCTTCACGGGGGAACCCCTGCGACCCTGTAATTCATGCGACAACTCAACTCCTTACTCGTGAAGCGGTTCGCTCGACTCGAATGAGACCACCTGACCGTTAATACATTTA
>Ga0182018_10000599_pt1 | contig 45742 bp, 44 predicted proteins | sample 812P2MmetaG_FD_120490 | JGI IMG/M metagenome (GOLD analysis project Ga0182018, IMG submission 120490) | Permafrost microbial communities from Stordalen Mire, Sweden - 812P2M metaG | ecosystem: Environmental > Terrestrial > Soil > Wetlands > Permafrost | place: Sweden: Stordalen | collected... | reverse complement strand
GGAAACAGCCGTAGGGGAAACAGCCGTAGGGGAAACAGCCGTTGGGGAAACAGCGGCGGGGGCGGAAAACTCCTGGCTCCGGTCAGCGCTTTTGATAGAAGCCGGCTCCGATCAATAGGACGCCGAGCAGCAGCGCGCCGCCGGCCACGAAGGGCGGGATGACATAGGATCTGGTTTCCGTGGTTTGCAGTTTCAGGTCGCCGATCCTGGCGACATCGGTGGTTTGTTGGTTTGTGAAAACCGGGATGGCGAATGCCAGCAACCCAAGCAGCGCCAAAACCACACCACCGATCACCAACCCCTTCATCGCCGGGCGCTCCATCCAAAAATCCATCCTATGCCATGATCGCGAGCATCCCCGCGATCATGGGTCGTACATCCCGCCGCCCCGTTAACGGTAGCCCACGCCACCGACCAGCCATAGGACGAGCAAGATAATCAGCACGGTGCCCAACACTCCGCCGAGTCCGGCGCCGCCATACCGGCTGTGGGCATAGTATCCGCCGCCGCCACCAAAAATCAGGACTACCACCACAATCAACAGAATCAGGCCCATGATCAGCCTCCTTAGCAGATATCGGTCGCTCCGATCGAGTCGACGTCAACGATTATTTCTTCAGCGCATCCCGCACGGCGTCATTTAACCCGCCGATGGCGTTCTGGACTTTGCCTTCTACCTTGTCAGCATTGCCATCGGCCTGCAACTTCGCGTCGCCGGTGGCCTTGCCGATCGCTTGTTTCACCGCGCCTTTGGCTTCTTTCGCGGCGCCGATAACCCGGTTCTTATCCATTGTAACTTTCTCCTGTCGTTCTTGAAGCGAACGCGGGTTCAGATTTTCGCCCGTGGTCGTTTGTCGTTACACATATGGCAACCTGGGCTTCGTCGCGGCAGACTCGGAAAATACCCATTGGCTGGGTCGCCGAATGTGAGGGGATCACGCACATCGTTTCTCACGGCCGCCGCGAAAGCTTCAGTACCGTGATGTCAACCACCCGGTTGCCCTGTTCGTCGACCTCATTGACCGTCGCCATCTGTTGCCTGGCTTCGCCAGTCCAGCTTGTGACGATGTTGGCGGCTGGCACTCCGGCGGCGATCAGGGCATCGCGCACCGCGTCCGCGCGGCGCCGCGACAAAGCCCTGTTGGCGGGTGGCGCACCGACGCGATCCGTCTTGCCGATTACCGTCACCCGCGCCGTACCGTCGGCCGCCACAAGTCTGGCGACGCTCGTGACGATCGCGCCCGCGTCGTCTTTGACCTTGGCACTGCCGGTCTCGAAGTAAATCTGGTACCAGGCACCCGCCTGTTCGGCACCAGGTGCCGGAGCGGCCACCGTTTGTGGCGCCGGTGCCGTGCAGCCCGCCGTCACGGCAAGTGCCAGGGCGGCGGCGAGCGTTGGTATGAGTTTGTTGGATCGAAACATCGCGTTTCCCATTTATGTCATCGAGATCAGTGACTCTGGGCCGTTGGTTACGATTTACGCTGTGCCCCGACGGAACCCATTGATCTGGATCAGAACCAACGCGTTATGACCGTCATTTGGCCGGATGGTCTGCTTTTTCTGGATGACGGGCCGTCTGGTTTGGTGCCTTTCGCGGAGTCTTCCTGGTGAAATCCTGAAAATACTCATCCAGGATCTGCCGCGTGAAGCGTCCGATCGAGGCGTATTCGTGATCGGTAAGATTGGCGAGCGAGACGCGGGCGGACGTGTCGACGACCTCGAAACCATTGCCGGGCAGCAACACGACACCGGTTTCCCGCGCCAGGCGGAAGAGGAATTCAATGCCAAGATCGCTCTTGATGAACCAGGCCTTGAATTCCGGTCCGTAGAGTTTTCCGCCCATCTCCTGCAGGTCGATCAGCGTGTAGTAGTTGACGTCATTCGGCTCACGCTCCGCCGGCACGCCCATGGTTCTGTACAGAGTTTGATAACGTTGCCGGATCAGTTCTTTCGCCGCGTTCTTGTAACGGTGCTCGCGATCCATCAGCCCGTTCAGGGCGAACAAAGCCATTTGCAGTTGCTGCGGTCCGGAGAGGCCGGCGGTATGATTCAACGCGACCGCGCGGCTGTCTGCGACCAGGCGGTCGATGAAGCGCAGCTCGCGCGGTTTGGTGGTCAGCGAGGCATAGCGCGCGTCAAGGATGCGTTTCTGTTTCTCGGGCTGTGCCGCCAGCGCCGCGTCGAACACGTTATCGTCATGCAAGGCGATGACGCCGAGACGCCATCCGGTGGCGCCGAAGAACTTCGAAAACGAGTAGACCAGCAATGTGTTGCGCGGGCAGATCGCGAAGATGGAAACGAAATCGTCGGCGAACGTTCCGTAGACGTCATCGGTGACGATGAACAGGTCAGGCCTCGCTTTGGCGACGAGACCGGCGAGTTGCGCCAGTGCCGCGTCGGACATTTTGGTGGAAGGTGGATTGCTGGGATTGACCAGGCAGAAGATTTTGATCGCGGGATCTTTCAGCTTCTCCAGTTCGGCGGCGGGAAATTGCCAGTCCGCCTCGCGGTCCATCCTGATGTCGATGATGTCGAGCCCGTATTCCGCCAGAACCGGGATTTCCAGATAGGGCGAGAAGATCGGCGTCGCGATGGCGATCTTGTCTCCCGACCCGAGCAGACCGTTCTGCTTCAGGCTCTGGAAGATATAGGTCATCCCCGCGGTGCCGCCTTCGGTCGCGAACAGCGCGAAATCACCGGCGCGAGGCGTGTCCCCCAGCATTTCCTGGACCAAATACGCTTTGACGATTTCCTCGGTGTGCAGCAGCATTCGCGGCGGTGTCGGGTAAGTGCAGCCGAGGAAGGCACCGGCCATTTCAAACAGGAAGACGTCCTGGTCGAGCCCCAGTTGGTCTTTGACATAGGAAATCGCGGCCTGAATGAACCTGACGCCGTCACTCCCGCGATGGTTGCTGGCATAGGTTTCGAAACGCTGGACGATACCCTGTTGTTCCGGCAACCCGCCAAAGCCGCTGTCCAGATAGGAATAGGACCGCTGTGCTTCCAGCATGGCGAACTCACCGAGACTTAAAAACGCCAGCCGAGGCAGCATGGCGAGAAAATTGGGATTGCCGCGGCCGGCGTTCAGCATCAGCCTTTGCGCGTCAGAGGTTGCGAGCGCGATCAGTTGGTCTTTCAGTTCGAAAGGACTGAGTTTCGCGACATCGGCGTGGGTTTTTTCTAACATCTGATTGCTCCGGGCGCGCGGTCAGGGACCGGCATTCTTGGTTATGATGCCGACGATGACCGGGCCCCAAAGGGTCAGGAATACGTTGGCGACGGCGTAGGTGACAGTGAAGGACACCACGGGTGTGGCGTTGCCGGCTTTGGCGAGTAAGGCGGCGAAGGCCGGATTGGCGCTGCGGCCGCCGGCGACGCAGGCCAGCGCCTCAATCGGATTTTTAATTCGCAGCACGAAGTAAGAGAAAAAGAAGGCGACGATTTGCGGGATGAGAGTCACCGCGACGCCGAGAAAGAACAGCGTCAGGCCGTATTGCTCGATCGCGGTGAGCGCCTGCGGGCCGGCACCGATCCCGACGATGCCGACGAATACGGCCAGCCCGAAATCCCTGAGGAAGCTGGATGCGCCCATCGGCAGTGCCGCGAACCTCGGGTGCACACTGCGCAGCCAGCCGAACAGCAGGCCCGATAGCAGGCAACCGCCGCCACTGCCGATGGAGATCGGCACGCCCCAGATTTTGAACGCGATCATGCCGATCAGAATGCCGATCACCATGCCGATGCCGAAGAAGATGAAGTCCGTGGCGGCGGCGGCGCTGATTTTATAGCCGATCTTCGATTGCACGCGATCGAGATCCACCGTGCTGCCTGTGAAGTGCAATTCGTCGCCGGTTTTAAGCTTAAGTTTGTTAAGCAAGGGTAAATCCCGGCCCATGCGTTTGACTGAGGTCAGGAACACGCCATGGCGGGTTTCGACATTCACATGATCGTGAATTTCACCGATTTCACGGTCGCTCAATGCACGGTTCGTGAGGATGATCTCTCGGCTTTCCTCGATCGCGGAAAATCCGTCCGGCGCGACGATCTCATCGCCGAGGGCCGTATTGGACGCCTGCACGGCGCTCAGTGTTCCCGTGATCGCGACGGCGTCGCCGGATTCGATGACCGTGGTGTCGTCGAAGTCGATCGACTTGCCGCCGCGCCAGATGCCTTCGACCGCGGCGTCGGAGAATTGCTTGTTGAGTTGCAGCGCCGTCTGACCGATGGCCTTGTGGTCCCGGGTGACCTGGTAGACGCGGGTGATGATGTCGTTCACCGCGTCGAACTGGCCCGGCTCAAGTTCCGCGCGGCCGCCGGAGAGGTTTTTCGCGAGCTCGACGGCTTCGTTCCGGATGTTCCACCGCATGATCAAAGGCAGAAACCAGGTCACCATGATGATCGGGCCGAGCGAGCCGAAGATGTAACAAACCGCGTATCCGACGGCGACGTTGGTCTGCATGGTTTTCGTCACGTCCGCCGCCAGGCCGAGTTTGGCGATGGCGTCGCCTGCGGTGCCCAGGATGGCCGATTGGGTCAGGCCTCCGGCGGCGAGTCCGGCCGCCATGCCGCGGTCAAGCCCGAACATCCAGGCGGCGGCGAGCACGCAAAGCAGGCCCGTGAAACACATGACGAAGGCGGAGACCAACTGATTGAGCGAGCGCAGATTGAGCGCGTGAAAGAACTGCGGTCCGCCCTGGAATCCAACCGCGTAAATAAACAGCGCGAAGAAGATCGCGCCGATACCCGTATCCATTTTGACGCCGATCTGACCGATGACGACGCCGACCAGCAATGTTCCGGCGATGCCGCCCAGAACGAACGTGCCGATCTTCAACTTACCGACGAAATAGCCAAGCGCGATGGTGATGAACAGCGCGATCAAGGGCTGCCCGGTGAACAGATTTTTGATCAGGTCCATGGTCGCGTCTCCGGCTCATCACGCAAAATTCAGCGCCGGACATGGATCCGGCGCGACGGCCAAGGCGTCGCTTGCGTGAGTGGAGGTTGCCACGGCCCCGTCAGGGATGGGAGACTCGGAATGTACTCACTTGTGGATGATGCCCGGTCGATCCCCGGCGCGTCGCGAGGGGCCGTTATACGAACGTTATGGACAACGGTGCCTTCGCGTCATCCACCCCCGTTCTGAGGAAATAGATCGCTCCATCCGGGCCTCGCCCCCGCTACCCCCACACGCTTCGAATCAGGCACGAACATTCTCACCAATCGCGGTGCGGCCCGCGGGCGCTGGTCAACGCCGAGGTAAAGTCTTGCCTCGGTCGAACCAATCGCGTGCCCCTCCATCTGAGTGCCTGATCAGTGCCAGGGACCCAAAGCATGCGCGATGATTTATATGACACTCGCGGGATCGCGCCCGCAGACGATGAATACGGGTACCATACCGCCCGTCCCGACGTACGCTCCCGGTCGTTCAGTTCATCCCCTCGGCAATTCGCTCCATGGCCGGGCGGTTGAGAATGACGATATCATTCGCGTTGGGGATGTCGATCAACCCATCCGAGCGTAGCTTCGTCAGCGTGCGGCTGATCGTTTCGATGGTCATGCCGACGTAATCGGCGATGTCGCCGCGCGTCATCGGCAAGGCGAAGCGCGCCCGCGGCATTTGGCAAACAAGGCCGAGCCGGGCCTGCGCCAGCAGGAACGACGCGACCCGCTCACGGGCGGTTTTGCGGCCGAGAAGCAGCATTTGCTCCTGCGCCGCGACCAGTTCGTTGGATGCGAGTTGCAGCAGACGCTTTTCCATCGCCGGAAAATCGTCCAGCAGTGTGCGCAGTTTCGGCCGCGAGAATCGGCAGTAGCGCACCGGATCGATCGCCTCGGCGCTGAACGCATAGGTGTCCGAAACCGCGAGCCCAAGAAAATGGCCAACCCCGACGAAGCCGGTAATCTGGCGCCGCCCATCGGGCATCAGCTTGTAAAGTTTCGCGGCACCCCGGGTGATATTGAAAAACGCGCTGGCGGGCTCGCCCTCGGAGATGAAGGTCGTACCGGGCGCGGCGGTGCCGATCGACGAAGCCTCCCCCAGGCGCCGCAGATCCGCTTCGGGAATCGCGTTGCAGACACTTCGCTCGCGCGCGTCGCATCGGGCGCAAGGTTCAACCGCCTCACGCGGATCGAGGACGAGCGGACGTGTGGGAAGAGCGTTCATAGCAACCCTCTGGACTCCGATTATCGTCTCCGCGCGGCTTGAACAGGCGCGGTTTTGTCCCTGCCGGTCAGGCGGTGGTATCCACCGGATACACGCCTGGCCCGATTTTGTACAGCATCATGGCCAAATTTCCGAGGCACCGCTTTGATTTGGATCAACGCGGCCCATCCGCCCTTCCGGCACTCTGAATGCCGCAAGCCGAGCGAGCAGAGATGACCTCGTTTATCGTTGAGCCTTTGCCGCGCGAGCAGATTCGCGCCGTTTACCCGCTGATCAGGGAGGCAATTCCCGGCCTGAGCCTGGCGGCCTGGCTGCGCTTCGCCCAGGGCGCGATGGGCGGGCGAACGGCGGGCGCGATGGGCGGGCGAGCGACGGCCGCGCGACGCGGCAACCAGTCCGGCATTATCGTGGCGCGCCGCCAGGGGCATGGCTTCCCGAGCGGCTTGTTCTGTTACCGGGTCGATCCCGATCCCGCTCTGGGCAAGGTCCTCGTCGCCGAGCATTTCGTCGCCGTCGACTTGCTGCATCCCGCTGACGTTCTGGCTGCACTGGTCGATGAACTCGACGCCCTTGGCAAGCGACTGGGCTGTAAAGCGGTGCGTAGCGTGGTGCATCGACCAGAGGTGGAGGGCGGCCTCGCCCAGGCCGGCCACGCCATGATGGGGTCGATTTTGGGCAAAGCACTGGCGGAAAGCAGCGTGCCAACGGTCATGGGCGGCGAGCAGGCTTGACGAACTGACCTGGCTCGGGACACGTCCCGTTTATGAAGCGCCCGACGATTCGCCAACGCATACGAGCCGCTCGCTTCCCCCGGCACCTGCGGCCCAAACGCCTCGGTTGGCTCTCGATCCTCGGTCCCGGGCTCATCACCGGCGCGTCGGACGACGATCCGAGCGGGATCGCCACCTACTCCCAGTCCGGCGCGGCCTTCGGGTTCAGCATGTGCTGGGTGATGCTGTTCACCTTCCCGCTGATGGCCGCCATCCAGGAGATCAGCGCCCGCATCGGGCGGGTCACCGGAGACGGCATCGCCGGCAATATCAGGGCGCATTTCCCGCGCTGGGTGTCGCAACTGATCGTGAGTTTGCTGCTCATCGCCAACATCCTGAATCTCGGTGCCGATCTCGGCGCGATGGGCGACGCGCTGAAATTGCTGATTGGCGGCCCGTCGCATCTTTATGTGGTGGGTTTCGCGATCGGCTGCGTGCTACTGGAAATTCTGTCCCGCTATCATAATTACGTGGCGATCCTGAAATGGTCGTCGTTCGTGTTGCTCGCCTACGTCGCGGCCGCGCTGGCCGTCCCGGTGCCGTGGCGCGAAGTCGCCTGGAACACATTCATCCCAAATTTTTCGCTGAAGACCGACTATGTGGTCGCCATCGTCGCGGTGCTCGGCACGACGATCACGCCGTATTGCTTTTTCTGGCAATCCTCGCAGGAGGCGGAAGACCAACGCATCGATCCCAATGCCGATACATTGATCCTGGCGCCGGAACAGGCGAGTGCGGAGATCAAGCGGATGCGGATCGATACTTATGTCGGGATGGGATATTCCAACCTGATCAGCTGGTTCATCATCGTGACGGCGGCGGCGACGCTGCACGCGCACGGAATCACCAACGTAACGACCTCGGCGCAGGCGGCCGAGGCTTTGCGGCCGATCGCCGGACCATTCGCCTTCGCCGTGTTCTCCGTTGGCATCGTCGGCATCGGGCTGTTGGCGATACCGGTTCTCGCCGGCTCGTCGGCCTACGCTCTGGGTGAGGCACTGGGTTGGACCACTGGCCTCTCGCGCGAACCACTGGATGCCAAAGCGTTTTATGGAGCGATCGCGGTGGCGACGTTGATCGGCATTGGCATCAACTTTGTCGGCCTCGACCCGATCAAGGCGCTGTTCTGGTGCGCCGTGATCAACGGCGTCGTCGCGGTGCCGTTGATGGTGGTGATGATGATCATGGCTATGCAGCCGCGGGTGATGGGGCGATTCGTGCTGCCCAGGCCGTTATGGGCGCTGGGGTGGCTGTGCACCGCGGCGATGACGGTCGCGGTCGTGATCATGTTCGCGACGTGGGGGGATTGAGGGCGGTCACCATATCACGACCGCGTGATGGCCTGCTCGACGTGGATAAAAATTGTGCCTCGCGCTTCAACGACAGCTTGGATTAAATCCCGGGCAGAGCGAATGGCGCGTCCAATATCACCAGCCGATGGTGGAACAACCATGCGCCGCCAATCTTCCGCAGCTCGCACTCATAACGTCCGGGCGGCATCATCTGGCTCTTGCCATCGACCGTGATGATGTTCGTGAGGTAGCAGGTCGCATGGGCCGTCTCATCGTCCACCGTCATCGCGAGGTTCGAGATGACGTGCCGAAGCTGCACGCCGCGTTCATGCATGGCGGCGAAGCGCTCGGAGAACGCGCGAATGCCGGTATGACCGGCATATTTGCCGATGGCGGGGCTTTCCAGCGAACCGTCCTCAGTGAAGCAACTGACAATGGTCTCGACGTCGCCGGCATCCAGTGCCGTCGTATAGCGCACGAACAAATCGTTGATCGCGAAGCGGTCTTCGACGGATGGACTCATGGCTGGCGTCCTTTCAGATATGCAACGTCGCGACCGCGTCGGCCAGCACCCGATGGCTTTCGTTCGCCGCCTTCTGAGCGTCATCGATGGCTTTGCGTATTTGCTCGATCCGGGTTTCGTCCGCGTCCAAAGCCTTCGTCAGGCGCGAGTGCAAGGCGTCCTCGGAGGCGACCGCGGTAAGATTCTTGCGGATCCGGTCTTCGTCCTGCTGCACATCATCCAGCAGCTTGCGCTGTTGCGCGACCTCGGCCTGTTTGCGCGTGGCATCACGCCGCAGATCGAGCACGTGGTTCAGCGCGGCCCGTCCGGCGGCATTCAGCTTGTCGTCGCCAACGATCGCCTGCACCACCGCATCGCTGCCATCCACCAAAGCGAGTGATTGCAGCAGCGGCTGATCGAGCCAGGCCGTGACGGTGCGAGACTGACCCGCCGCCAACGACAGCGCGATCCGGTAAGCCGTCGCGGTCTGCTCGGTGACGTGCAGTTTGCTGTCCTCCAGGGTCAGCGTCTGGTCCGCGCCGGATCGAGGGATTTCGAGCAACAGATCCCTCGGTTCGTTGGCCGGACCCGTGACGTCGATATGGATCACCTGGCGGGTTCGCACCGTGTAGGTCAAAATGCCGTTTGCGACGCTGAATGAAACGAAGGTGTTCGGCCGCGGCGACAATTTCGTATCGATCGTGGTCCGGAGATCCTGGGCGAAGGATAACAGCCGCGAGTCGCCGGCGGGCAGACCGCCCAATCGGGCGTCTCCGGCGAAGCTCGTTCCGCCGTCCTGGTCATAAAGAGTCAGAACACCGGCGGGCAGGCTTTTCGAGTCGTCGTTATGAATACGCACGGCGGCCAGCGGATGACCATGCTGGAACGGCACGAGCCCGATTCTGGGCGCCGGAAAATCGCGATCGATAATCGGGACATTGGCGGTATGGCCGGCCGCGAGATCTACCTTCTGCGCCAGCGTGAAAATCGTTTCCTCGGCGGTTTCAGCGGCTTGCGCGGGTTCCGCCGGCGCCGCCATCGGCGGAGGCGGAGCAGGGGCCATCGCCATTGGCACGGACCGAGCCATCGCGTGCCCGGCCGGCATCAGAATCCCCGCCGCACCGGGCGGCGCCGTGTTCGTAGCTTCTGTGTCGACGTCCGGCAGCACGTGACCGAGAATTTCGACCGGCACCTCCGGCCGTTGCACGAAATAGCTGCGATACAGCGCCTGCCGGAACGTGACCGGATTGCCGTATTGCAACGTCAGAGTCACGCCTTTCCAATCCGCGCCGGACTGATTTTCCAGCGTTGCCCAACCCTGCAGCCTCGCGGTCGCGGCGGGCCTGGGCGCGAGCATCATCCGATAGGTCGCCTTCCACAGCGGCGCGCCCGCGACATAACCGACCGCGACCGTGCGTGTGCCTTTTCCCTTGATCCGTATGGTCAGATGCCGGGTTGTGTTGCCGGCATCTCGCCGCAGAGACTCCAACGCCTGTTCGATACGGGCCCGCAACACGGGATTGACCACCTGAACCGTATCAGAGTGTTCCAGCAGGAACTGGCGCAACCCGTCCGTGGTCAGCAGCGTGACACGCGTTTGTTGTGTGCTGGTTTTGTCGGTCGTTTCGGTCTCCGGCTCGGCACGCACGATCCGTCCGGTCATTGGCACCGGGCCCCTGACGTTCACTTCGGTGCCAATCAGGGCATTCAGATACGCAGACGCCGATTCCAACGCCTCCGGTCCAAATGGCGCGTCGGCGAACGCCTGGATCGTATTGTCGCGGCCCGGCAACTCGACCGAGGCGACACCGCCGGCGGAGTCGAACACGACCAGAGATTTCAGAATGTCGTCGACCTGATCGAGTGGCACGTCGAGTCCCAGTGTGTCGTCGCCATCGACATCCGCGGCGTATTCAAAGTAACCGACGCCCCCCGACGACAGCATGACACGCTTCAGACTCAGATCGGCGGCCCTGACCTGGGTGCCGATGCAGAGCAGCAATAACGCGGCGAAGACGAGGCGTATCATTGGAAGCCTCCATTGCTAGGACGTGCCATGAAGCCGGAATTTGAAGGTCATCCCCCGGCCTTCGTCCACGGCTGTCCGGTTAATTTCGCGATAGGCGACTGGTGTTTTTCCACGTCATGGCCGGGCGCGTCCCACGGCTGTCCGGTTGAGCTCCGGTCGAATACTCGAGGCAATACTGGCCTTCTGTCGCATCTCGTCATGGCCGCCCGTGTGGCGGCCATACTGGCCTTCTGTCGCATCTCGTCATGGCCGCCCGTGTGGCGGCCATCCACGTCTTTGGCGAGGACGGTAAAGTCGTGGATGGCCCGGCCACGCCCGGCCATGACGTGCAAAAAGCACCAGTCGTCAACACGATAACTAACCGGACAGCCGTGGCCTTCCTCCGTCGTCCCCGGCCTCGGGGATGACGAATGGTGCCTTTCACCCAACCAACCGGCGGGCGATGCCGATCACCCGATGCGCCTCGCTCCATAGTTCGTATGGTTCCAGCGCATCCGCCGGAGCCCATTGGACTTCCGAAACATCGGATCCGGCGACCGGCTCACCTGATTCCCATCGGGCGGCGAAATCCAGGATCGTGTAGTGAAACCGCACCCGACCATCATCGTCTTTGCGTACAACGTCGACGTGCGCGCAAAAATGCAACTCGCCGACAGTCAGTCCGGTTTCCTCCATCAGTTCGCGCCGCGCCGCCGCCTCGGTGGTTTCGCCAAGGTCCTGCGCACCGCCCGGCAATGTCCAGGTCCCAAGATTGGGTGGCTTGCCGCGGCGGCACAGCAACACCTGATCGCCTTTGATCACCACGATTCCGATACCGACGAAGGGCCGGGTCGGATACTCGCGGTCGCTCACGGCTTCGGTGCCTGATCGGTGGCCGGAGCCTGTGGCACCGCGGGAGCCGGTGGCGGCGGTGCCTTCAGATCGTCGAGCGACGGGATCAGCGACTTGTCCTTCCATGCGCCGGTTTCGAACGCCCAACCGGAGAATTTCGCGTTCAGCCGCTCCGCTTCCGGCTTGCCACGTTCCGGCGCGGCAACGGTGAACCGCGTCCACGAGTCTTTGTCCAGATGATAGACCGTGATTCCGATATCCAACCCGTCCGAAGTCGAAAACACAGCTTCACCGGCCTTTTCCCCGATCGGTTCCTTATCGGGTTTCACGTCCTGGAACGTCAGATTTTCCAGCGCGCGCCCAACATCATCGAGCTTGTAATCCTCCAGCTTCGGATAGTCCGCCGGCTTCGTTACCTTCAACTTATCGCCGTCGCGCGTGAGTTCGATCGTCTCGCCGTTTTTGGTTGAAACCACCTTGGTGATCAGCGTGTGTGAAATATTCATGATGTCGCGATCGAGCCAGACCTGCGGATCGGCATCGGCCTGGAGCCCGCCCTCGGCGAGCCAGCTTTGGTTATCGCCGGGCATGCGTACATAAACTTCCTCCGGCACGTTGCCCTGCGTGCGCGTACGCCGGTGCCCGGCAATGACGGCCAGAATCGGTTTGCCGTCGCCATCCAGGACCCGCAGCAAATTGGCGGTGCCGTCCTTCTCCGCCGTTGGATCCTCAACGCCAAGCCGGCTGAATTCGGCCGGATCGGTGGTGCGCGGTTCCATCAGCCGGAGTTCCGTCAACGCCGTCAGCATGCCGCGCAGCTTGCTCTCCCGCACGGGATATCCGCCGCGGTCGGCGACTCCCCAGACGCCGTTTTTCTGTTCGATGACGGTGACCTTGCCCTTGCTGGTGATCTCGATCCGCCGCGCGTCCTTCAATTTGTCCGTCAGACCCGGGAACGCCAGCTTACCGGTATCGATCGAGGCGTGCTCGACCGGTTGCGTTGACGTACCGAAATACCAGCCGCCGACAATCGCGAGGACCGCGGCGATCACAAGTGCCAAAAGCCTGTTTTGGTTCACGCCCGGTCCCTCCTGGTCAGACCGAGGACCGGGCACGCGCGCGGCGGGCTCGTTGGATCAGGGCGAGGCCGATCGCCAGCACCGCCAGCACGGCCGGCACCAAAGCGATGTTAACGATCAGCAAGAAAGTTTGCAGTGCGGAGATTTCCCGATTGAGTTGCAGTTGCACATCGCGGAGTTGCTTGCGCGTATCGACGATGTCCGTGCGCGCGGCGTCGATCGCCTGGCGCTGTTCCGGCGTGATCACCGCTTCATTGGTGCGGCCTTCCGGCCCAGACTCGCCGCCACCGGTGCGCAGTCCGCGCAGTTGCTTTTGCACATCCTCCAGATGCGCGCGCAGTTGTTGCTCGGTCTGGCGATATTTCGCTTCGGCCTCGGCCTGCATCGCGTCAACCCGCTCGAACGGGCGGTTGGTCACGCCGCGAGACCGCAACCCGATCAGCGCGTCGCCGCCGGCCAGAGTGCCGATCAGATTGGCGACAAAGGGTCCATTGTCGGCGAACGGCGTCGCGGTCGACTGGCCGAAGAAATCGGCGATGTGCACCCAGAAACGATCAACCAGAATGTCCGAGTCAGCGACGACGACCATGTTGACCGGTCCGTCGGTCCTGGCTTTGTACGCCGGGAAATTGTCCGGCCGCTTTTGATCCGCCGGCAGGTCCGGCGGGCCGGTGAACGCCGACTTCAACTCACCACGCACGCGGGCGGCGATCACCCGCGGGCCGCCCTCAGGTTTGAAGTCGGCGAGGATTTTCGCCGGGTCCGGCATCGCCAGCGAATCACGCGGAATTAGCCCCGAGCGCGGGCTGCTGGTCAGCAACGGCGTGAACTCGATCGTCGCGTTGGGTGCTTTCGCCAGCGCGCCCGGTGATGCCACGGTGACCTGCGTCAGGTCAGCCGTCGCGGGATCGTCATGATTGATGCCGTCGCGAATATTGAACCAGGCGACATAGTTGACCGCCTGCATCGAATCCTCGCCGCCGCCGCGCACGCGCCAGGCGCCGGTCAGATCGCCGATCACCTGAGTCCGGTCGTAAACGATGCCCCAGGCCTCGAATAATTTCTTCAGATCGGACGATGTATCAGTGGGCGGCATGCCGGTGGGGGAGGGGATCGCGGCGAGGCCTTCGCTCCACGGATCGACCATCGCCATCAGTTTGCCGCCGCGCATGACGAACTGGTCTATGGCATAAAGCGTGGCATTCGACAGGCCGCGCGCGGAGGCGACCAGCAGCACCTGAATGTCCGGATCGATCACCTGTGCGTCGAGCGGCACCGCCTTTACCGTATTCGTCTGCCGCAACAGGATCGACGACGCGTAAGGCTGTCCTCCTGGACCGCGGCCGCCCGACATCATCATCGCGCGCGGATCGCCGTCGATCGGTAGCGAGGACATCAGGCCGATGACCGTCCGTTTCGGGTTCGACAATTCATAGATCAGCTTGGTCAGATCGAATTCCAGGAAGCCCTCGCGCTCCGCCTGGAAGAACGGAATGGTGCGCTCGTCATCCTCCAGGTTGTTGCCGGCGAGTCCGAAATACACCTGGTTGCCGGCATTATCGACCGGCACGCCTTGCAGGCCATAAGCGACCGCGCGGTCTTCGGTGTCGCTGAATGGTTCGGGATCGTAAAGTTCGACCTTCACCTTGCCGTGCGACGCCGAGGCGTATTCCTGCAGCATCTCACTGACATGATCGGCGTAGGTGCCGTAGACCGGAATGGTCGCGCCCAACCGGCGGGAGTAGAAGAAGCGCAGTGTGATCGGCTCTTTCAGGCTGTCCAATATCTGTTTCGTGCCGTTCGACAGCGTGTAGATCTTGCCTTGCGTCAGGTCGGCGCGAATGCCGGCGAGCCGCGAGTCGGCGAACATGTTGATGCCAATGACGATCGCCGCGGCGGCGATAACTCCGATCACGGAAAAAGCCAGACGCCGCATGATTCAGTCCGCCTTCCGCTGATCGACGAGCACCGTGGTCAGGAACAACCAGAACGCGATGAAAGTCGTGAAGAACACCAGATCCCGCAGTGAGATCAGGCCACGGGTGAAATCCTGATAGCGGTCGACCACGGCGAGGCGCCGCGCGATCTCCGCCATCAGCGGCGTGTTGCGATTGAGGAAGTCCGTAACCAGCGGATAAGACGCCGCGGCGAAGATGAAGCAGACCGTCACGCCCAACACGAAGGCGATCACCTGATTGCGGGTCAGAGCCGACATCGCCGAGCCAATGGACAGAAAAGCTCCGGCGACCAGCAGCGCGCCGAGATAGCCGGAGACGATCACCCCCATGTCTGGATCGCCAAGGTAACGAACCGTCAGTATGATGGGAAACGTCAGCACCAGCGCGATCGCGCAAAACGCCCACGCCGCCAGAAACTTGCCAATCACCGCCTGAGCCTGGGTGATCGGCAGAGTGAGCAAAAGTTCGATCGTGCCGAGACGGCGTTCCTCGGCCCATAGGCGCATGGTGATGGCGGGTACCAGCAGCAGGAACACCCAGGGCAGAAAGCTGAAAAACGGGCTCAGATCGGCCTGACCGCGGTCGAAGAAATTGCCCAGATTGAAGGTCAGCGTGCCTTGCAGAATGAGAAAGATGACGATGAAGACGGTGGCGACGGGCGTGGCGAAGTAAGCGGCCAGTTCGCGGCCGGCGATGATCAGGATGTTGCGCATGATCAGGCGGCTTCCTCCAGCGTCAGGTGCCGGAATACGTCTTCGAGTCTGCCCGAGGGATGCATCGCCGCCAGCTCTCCGGGCGTGGCATCGACCACGACACGGCCCGACGCGATGACGATGGCGCGAGTGCAGACGGCTTCGACCTCGTCCAACAAGTGAGTCGAAATGATGATCGCCTTGACGGGCCGCATCAGGTTGATCAGTTCGCGCACTTCATGTTTTTGATTTGGGTCAAGCCCGTCCGTCGGCTCGTCCAGCACCAGCACGGGCGGGTCGTGCAGCAGCGCCTGTGCCAGGCCAACCCGGCGTTTGAAGCCTTTCGACAGCGTCTCGACCGGTTGCAGCCGGACGCTTTCCAGGCGGGTGAGGCTGATCGCGTAACCGACCCGGCCGATCACTTCGCCGCCGCGATAGCCGCGGATTTTGGCGCAGAAGCGCAGGAATCCGGTGACCGACATTTCGCCGTAGGTGGGGGCGCCTTCGGGCAAAAAGCCGAGTACCTGGCGGGCGGCGACTCCGTCGGTCTGCACGTCGTGGCCCATGATGCGGGCGGTGCCCTCGGTCGGGATCATGAAGCCGGCGAGCATCCGCATCGTGGTCGATTTGCCGGCGCCGTTTGGGCCCAGGAATCCCACGACCTCGCCGCGGGAGACCGAAAAGGACACGTTGTCCACAGCCGTGAAGCCGCCGAAGCGCTTGGTCAGACCTTCGATCTCAATCAGGACAGGTTGATTTTGATCATGTGGGTCCTGGTCGTCCCATTGATCGGGATTCCCGGGGTCCGGATTCCTGGGACCCGGGTCTCTCGGGCCAGGATATCTGGGGCCTGGATCCCTCGGGCCTGGATCGGACACGTCGCGTTCTCCCGGCTTGATTATGCGCCGCGGAGATAGCGGATTCCCCGAGGGATGCAAGACGGCGGCCCGTGGTGGCGGGTTACAGGTGTGTCATGGTATTGTCCGCGCATGAGCGTTGCCCGCCGCGTCAGCATGACCGTTGAGGAGTTCCTGGACTGGGAGAACCGCCAGGAGTTGAAGTACGAGTTTGACGGGTTCGCGCCGGTGGCGATGACCGGCGGGACGCTGGAACACGCTCTGATCCAGGCTAGTCTGATCATGGCGCTTGGCGTTCGGCTCCGAGGCGGTCCGTGCCGCGTCGTGGGCAGTGAACTGAAAATCTCGGTGGCCGGCAGCATCCGTTATCCCGACGCATTCGTGTATTGCACGGCATTGCCACGAGGCTCTCTCGTGGCGACAGAGCCGGTCGTGATCTTTGAGATTTCAAGTCCGAGTACCGCCGCCATCGACCATGTCGAGAAAAACCAGGAATATCGGGACACGCCGTCAGTCCAACGTTACGTGATGCTGGAACAGGCCCGGCCTGGGGCCAACGTTTACACCCGTTCAGGCGACGATTGGGTCGGCCACCTGTTCGACGGCGACGCCGTGCTGTCGATGCCGGAAATCGGCGTCGAATTGCCGCTGTCCGAAGTTTACGAAGGCATTACGTTCCCGGACGCCGAACCGGCCGCCTGACCCGGCCTTGCCGTCGTTCCCGGCCCGCCGCAAACTCCTCCGGTCCCCAATGTGACCCGTCCAATGTGAGAGGAGACCATCCATGCTCTACGAACTGCGAATCTACGAATGCGTCCCGGGCAAGCTCGCCGATCTGAACAAACGCTTCTCCACGATCACGCTGAAGATCTGGGAAAAGCATGGCATCAAACAGGCTGGCTTCTGGACCACCGTGATCGGTGAGTCGAACCAGACGTTATACTACATGCTGGCCTGGGACTCGCTGGCCGATCGCGAGAAAAAGTGGAACGCGTTCCAGGCCGATCCGGAATGGCATACCGCGCGCGCGAAGACCGAGGAAGCCGGTCCGATCGTCGCCAATGTGAAGAATTTCATTCTCGGTCCGACGCCGTATTCCGCTGTGAAGTAAAGGCACGCGCTCGCTCCGGTCCGGATCATGGGCCGGAGCCGAACGCATGAGGGGAGGGGACGCGATGGCTCGGTTGATCCTGACCGGTGATGTCAATCTGATGAACGTTACCGATCCGGAAATGCCGTTCCGGCGCGTGTCGGACGAGTTTCGCGCCGCTGACATGGTATTTTCGAACCTGGAATGTTGTCTTTACGCGCCGCCTCGCGGCCATTCGTTCCACAACGAAGGGTTCTACGCCGATCCCGACATCGGCGCCGCGGCGTTGCGAGAGGCCGGAATCGCCGCTGTCGGCATCGCCAATAACGTGAATTACGGCGACGCGGCGATCATGCGCTCGATCGAACGCCTCGACCAGGCCGGCATTCCCCATACCGGCGCCGGCGCCGATCGCGCCGCGGCGGCCGCGCCCGCGATCGTCGAGCGTGGCGGCATCCGCTATGGGTTTATGCAACGCAGTTCCGTCTATTGGCCGACAAATCACGAGGCCGGCGCGCATGATCCCGGCATCGCGGTCATTCGCGCTCACACCGCCTATCAGGTGCCGATGCACAAAACGCGGCCCGAAATCCCCCCCATGAACCGCCCAGGAATTCCGCCCATCATCATCACCTGGGCCGACCCTGATTCGTTGCGAGCATTCACCGACGACATCGCCGCTTTGCGCGGCCGGGCCGATATCGTCGTCGCGTCCTGCCATTGGGGTCTGGGCAAAGACACTCTGACCTACATGCGCGACATCGGCCGCGCCGCCATCGACGCCGGTGCCGATATCGTGATCGGCCACGGCCCGCATTACTCGCTCGCGGTGGAGGTGCATCGCGGCCGGCCAATCTTTTACGGGCTTGGCAGTTTTTCGTTCCACACCGGTCATGGCGGCCGGGCGCACGGAGACTGGGTCGGCATGATGGTGCGCGCCGAGGTGGAGCGGGGCGGTTTGCGCTCCGTCCGGTTTCAGTTCGCGCGGCACAACGCGGAAAACGAAACCGTGTTATGCCGGCTGGCGGATGAGCAGGCGGAACTCGCGGATATCGTCAAACGCAGCGCCGCATACGGCACGCGGCTGGAGCCCGTGGGAGACGAAGTGAATGTCTTGCTGACCACGAACTGACCCGAGGTTGGGAAACGGCCAGGCCAGGATTGGTATTTTCTCCCGAAAGCATTTCAGCACGGAGCAGGCGGAGAACCACGGAATTCACGGAGTTCATCGCGATGACAAACCGTGCCAGATTACCTCAGGCTTGCGTGCGGACGTGTAATTCTTTCTCCGTGTTCCCCGTGCATTCTCCGCATTCTTCGTGCTGAAATCTTGCCTTTGCCAACACAATCGCCGGGCCGCCGAACGCGCATCCTGACGGATGGTTCAACCTAACTCCCGTCGTGATCCCACACATTCTCCCAGAACAGATCCTTCCATGACTCCGCCTGATGTTTCAGCGTGCCGCTTTTAAACATGAAATCGGCATGTTCCTTGATGCCGCGCGGCGTCGAGGAATAGGTGATCTGTTTTGGGTCCGTGATAATCTTCTCAATCCACGCCAGATCGCGCTTTTGCGGCTCGTGATTGAGGTAAATTTCGGCCGCCGTCTTCGGGTCCTGCCCAATGAAAGTGATCGCTTCCTCGAACGCCGCGGCGACAGCCGCGTAAAGTTTCGGATTCGGATCGTGAAACCGGGCGCTGGCATACATCACCGAACCCGAGGACCCCGGCGGCACGTAGTCGTCGGAGGTCATGACCCGGTGGACCTTGCCTGACTCCTCCTCCAACACACTGAACGGCACGATCGTGAAATGGTTCTTCACCTCGGTCTGGCCGCTGAGCAAGGCCACCATGCCATCCGGGTTGGAGACCGAAATGGTCAGAGGATCAAGTCGAAAGCGCTGATCCCAACCCCATTCCTTCGCGGCGGCCATTTGCAGCGTGACCGCCTGGTCGGTCACCTTGATGGCGCTGATGCCGATCTTGTCGCCGTCGCGGAAGTCGCGCAACGATTTGATCCGCGGATCGATCGACAGCATGACGATCGCGGAACTGGACAACGGCATGATGCCGCGAACTTTTTGCGCGCCCTGGGTCTTGTCCCACATGATGAAGGCCGGACCCCAGCCGCCCATGCCAATATCGGCGTCATTCGCCAGGATCATGTCGCTGGTGACCGGACCGGACGCCATGTTGCGCTGGGTGACCTTGATATCGCCAAGACCGGCCGCCGCCGCATGCTTCTGGATCAGTTGCCGATCAATAACGACATAGGTCGGCAAATACGCCAACCCATAAGGCATCGCGATGCGTACCGTATCGACCTCCGCGCGAGCGGACGCTGACACGAACGCCAGCATGGCGATGCCGAGAACAACCCGAATCAGATTCATTTCATCGCCACCCTTTGTTTCCATAAAGCCCAGGGCCGGTCGACCAAACCATCATTGGTCTTCATGGCGGCGGCGGCTTCTTGCACGTTCAGGAACGAGGGCTTGCCGATTTTCAGCGCCTCGCCCTCGGTGCGCGCATTGACCTCGGTGTAAATCGCACGGAACACCACGTGCCGCACCGACTGCGCCGCCGCGACCGATCCGTGGCCCCGCATCAGCGCGATGGCGTTCGGACCGAGTGTTTTCGCCAATGCCGCGCCGATCGCGTTGCTCCGCACCAGCATGTCGCTCGCGTCCCCCGCCACCGCGCGGATTTCGAACACCGGCGGTCCGGCGCCAAGAAACCCGGCGATGTGGTTCATCGGCAACAGCTTCACGTCGGTATCGGCGAACGGCAGCACGGCGGGAGAATGACTGTGCACGATCGCCATCACATCCGGCCGGACTTTGTAAATCTCGCCGTGGATGAAACGTTCCAAATATGGTGCGCGTGCGCGGGAATCGACCGGGTTGCTGTCCAGATCGAATTCCATGATGTCGGCGGAAGTCACCAGCGCCGGCGCCATACTGCGCGACAGCAAATACCGGTTTGGATCTTTGTCGTGCCGCGCGGACACATGGCCGAACCCATCCACGACTCCCTGGTCGTACAGGATGTGATTCGCGGTCACGATATCGTCGATCAGCGCGGGATCGGCCGCCGGCGCCGGCTCGGCGGCGAACGCGGTGATGGAGAATGCCGAGGCGGCGAGAACGGAGGCGATAAGACCGCGGCGTCCCAGCGCCGGGACACAGCCGCACAGGCAGCTGATCATGATCGATGTTACCTCCCTTTGAGTCGCGGCCATCTTGTGGGAACATATCCGCCGGACGCAATGCCCCCAGGGGAGGCCGCACCGCGGCGGAACCCAGGGGTTTCAGGTAAGCATGTCCAGGAAAGCAAGGGAGCCAGACAATGGACGCACTCGACCTTCTTCTGACGCGGGAATCCGCGCTGAAGCTCGACGCACCGGGTCCGAACGAGGCCGATCTCGACACGATGTTTCAAAGTGCTGTGCGCGCGCCGGACCATGGACGGCTGCGCCCCTGGCGCTTCGTGCTGATCGAGGGCGCCAAACGGGAACGGCTTGGCGAGGTGATGGCCGACGCCATGCGCCGCCGCGATCCGGACGTCGGTGAGGACATGCTGGCCCGTGAGCGCGCCAAGCCGATGCGCGCCCCGACGATCGTCGTCGCGGCCGCGCATGTGCAAAAAGGCCATCGCATCATGGAGTGCGAGCAGATCGCGGCGGCGGCGGCGGCGGCGCAGAACATCATGCTGGCGGCGCATGCTCTGGGTTATGGAGCGATGTGGAAGACCGGCGACCCCGCTTATGACCCGGGCGTGAAGACCGCTCTGGGCCTGGAGCCGGACGACGAGATCATGGGCTTCCTGTATCTCGGCACCAATACCGGGACCAGTTCGCCGGCGCCGCGGCCGGCCGCGAGGGATCAGGTCACCGTCTGGGCCGGGTAACAGTCGAGCGCCTTCGGGTGCCCCCTGGCCCTTTCACCGTCATCCCCGGGGCACCCTGACGAGTAACGTCATCCCCGGGAACGAGTAACGTCATCCCCGGGCCTGGCCCGGGGATGACGGGGCATGAGACCAAAACCATTCCGTAATCACATCGGCATCCGGCCCTTGATCGCGTTGGCGCGTGCCTGGTGGATGACCTGTCCGGACCCGTCCACCTCGACGCGTGCCCGCACGTGCGCCTTCAGTTGCTCGACCTGCTCGGGCGTCATCGCGGCGAGTGTCGCCGGTGTGCTTCCGGTCAGCGTGCTCTGGTTCCAGAAGTCCTCAAAATCGGCGAAGGTCCGCCGCACCACGATTTCCCTTGTCTCTATCGCCTCCAGCCCGGCGCCGGTCCACAACGCGTGCAGCACGTCGGTACGCGACGCGTTCGGACTCGGCGGCAGCGACGGTGTGATGCCCAAAGCGCGCAGCTCGGCCTGGATCGGCTCGAATGGAAATCCACCATTCAACACATCCCACGCATAGGCCGCGATGGTGCCACCCGGACGCACCACCCTCGCCATTTCGGCGACCCCCTTGGCGGGGTCGGGCACGAAGAAGATCACCAGCGCCATGACCGCGGCATCGAAACGATCGTCGTCGAATGGCAGCGCCATCGCGTCGCCCTGATGGAATTCCGCGACGTTCGCCGCCGGTCGTGTGCGGGCGTACGCAAGCTGCGCCGCTGACGGATCAATCCCTTGCACATCCGCCGGCGCGCACCGCCGCACGATCAACTCGGTGAACGCGCCACTGCCGCAGCCGACGTCGATCCAGCGCAGGCCCGGGTCGGGTGCCAGCCAGTCGAGGAACACCTCCCCCGCGATCCGGCTCCATGCGCCCATGCCGCGCTCATAAGCGTCACCGTCGTCGAAGCGAATGGGTTGTTGGGCCATTGGCGTTCACCTCCGTTTGCCGCATCAATTCCTGAACCATCCGAATGATAGCACACCGCGAGGAGACAGCTTCCTCTCACATCGGTGATAATTTTTTCCGCCGCCTGTCGAAACCGCGCACCCCCGGACGTCATCATGCCGGCGACGCATCCCGCTCGCCACGACACAGTGAAGGGTCAGAACCATGCAATACCTGCTGCTGATTTACGGCGATGAAAACGCGATGGCCGCCGCCACCGAGGCGAACGCCGGAAAAATGCTCGCCGCTTACGGCGCCTATGCCGAGGCAATGGGCAAAGCCGGCGTGCTTCAGGGCGGCAATCGTCTGCGTCCGACCTCCGCCTCGACAACCGTGCGGGTCGCCAACGGCAAAACCACCGTGCTCGACGGCCCGTACGTTGAGACCAAGGAACAACTCGGCGGCTATTTCCTCATCGACGTCCCCGATCTCGACGCCGCCCTCTCCTGGGCGGAACGTTGCCCAGGGGCGAGCACCGGCGTGATTGAGGTGCGGCCGATCTGGGCGATGTAGGCGGGACGATGGCGGCGATCGACGATCCTGTCCGGCGAGCCGCCGAGGCCGTGGCACGCGACAGCTATGGCAAGCTGATCGCGTTCCTGACCGCGCGGACCGGTGATATGGCGGGGGCGGAGGACGCGTTGTCCGATGCCTTCGCCGCCGCTCTGTCCGAGTGGCCAAAGTCTGGCATTCCGGACAATCCCCGCGCCTGGCTGGCTTCCGTGGCACGCCGCAAACGGATCGACCAGTTTCGCCGTCGCCGCACCAGGCGGGACGCGTCGGAGCATATCGCTTTGCTGGCGCGAGAGCTTGACGCGGCGCGTTCGGAAACCGCCGCGATTCCGGACGAACGCCTTGGTCTGATGTTCGTTTGCGCGCATCGGGCGATTGATCCCGCCGTGCGGGCGCCGTTGATGCTGCGAACGGTACTGGGGTTGGACACCGCGAGCATCGCCTCGGCGTTTCTGGTCGCACCCAAGACGATGGCGCAACGGCTGGTACGCGCGCAATCGCGCATCAGGCTGGCGCATATCCCGTTTCGTGTGCCGGAGGCGTCCGAATTGCACGACCGGCTGGCCGATGTGCTGGACGCGATCTACGCGGCGTTCGCGGCCGGTTGGTCCGATCCCGGCGGCACGGAAATTCGCCGCCGCGACCTCGCCGCTGAGGCGATCTGGCTTGGCCGGCTGGTCGCTTCGCTGTTGCCGGATGCGCCGGAGGCATTGGGGCTGCTGGCCCTGATGCTTTACGCTGAAGCGCGGCGGACCGCTCGCCGAAGTGATCGCGGCGAATACGTGCCGTTGGCGGAACAAGATACCGCGTCCTGGGATCAGGAGATGATCGCCGAGGCGGAGACTCTGCTGCGCCGCGCCGGCGGCATGGGTGAGATTGGCCGGTTCCAGTTGGAAGCGGCGATTCAGTCGGCGCATGTGGTGCGGCGCGTGACCGGACGGGCCGATTGGGTGGCGATCGAGCAGCTTTACGCGGCGCTTGAGTCAATGACCGACTCTCCTGTCGTGACCATCAACCGGGCGATCGCCGTGGCGGAAACTCAGGGGGAACCCGCGGGCCTCGCGGTGCTGGACAGCGTCGCAGGCGACAAGCGGGTGGTGGACTATCAACCGTACTGGGCTGCCCGGGCCGGATTGCTGGTACGCTCGGGCGACCTCGCCGCCGCCGATCGGGCGTATCGGCGGGCGATTGGCCTGGAAGCGGATCCCGCCGTGCGGCGGTTCCTGATCGAACGGCGGGCTGTCGCGGTCGGATCCGACATCGAGTTCGGGCCGTGGGTGCCGCGCTAACGCCGTCCGAAAATTCAGGTTTTGTTAACCTTTGGCGGCTAGTTTGGCGGACCGAGGAGAACCGCCATGACCGTGACCCCGGACAATGACCTGACGTGCCGCGTGATCGACTGCGCAACCGAAGTGCATCGCCGGATCGGCCCAGGATTATCCAAGGATGTGTACGAAAGCTGTTTGTCGCTGCAGCTGACCGCGGCGGGCTTGCCGTTCGAGCGGGGACGCGTGCTGCCTCTGGTCTACGACGGCCATCAGCTGGACTTTCGCTGCCGGACGGACTTCATCGTCGCGAATTCACTGGTACTTCAGGTCGAGGCGGTGGATGAGATCGACTACACCCAGGAATGCCTGCTGCGGACCTGTGTATGGATGGGCGACTTCCCGTTGGGTCTGCTGCTGAACTTCAACGTCGTGGAAATGGAAGACGGAGTCAGCCGCATCACCAGCAACGCCGAGCGGCGGCCCGCCGGGTTTATCTTCCACGATGTGTTCGAGGGACCGGAGTTCGATCCGTCCGTTTAAGGCGACGGGCACGAATAACCGCTTCGGTTGGGCGTTCCCTCAGTCGTCATCCCCGGACTTCTCCGCGTCCTCCCTCTTCTCCGCGCCCTCCGCGATATCGACTTGCTCGCGGCGGTCCGGGACCCATCGCCGGCCAGGGTGTACGAAACCTCGCGGCGGCGCTTGCCTTTCCAGCGACGAACGAGATGTGTGCATGCCGTAGGGTCGAGCCCGGGGATGACGAATCAGGAAAGCCGACGCACTCGACGCGACTTGTTCGGAAACCGCTCTGGCGAGTTCCCGACAAATCCGATCGGGGACTCACGCGTTCAACCGTTGCGTGGCCTATCCAGCCTGTTTGTGGACAAACGCCTTGATCATCTCGAGCGCGCGCGTGGAGGAAGGCGAGGTCGGTGCGCTCGGAATGAACGCGTGCGGCTGTTCCGGGAAGATCTCCAGCGTGACCGTTCCGCCGGCCTGAGTGTACGCCGCGGCGAAGTCGCGCGCCATGTCGGGCGTCAGGTTGTCGTCGGCGGTGCCTTGCATGATCAGCACCGGCGGTTTGGAGACAGTTTCCCCGCGCCGCAGGATCAAAGTCGGGCTGCCTTCCTCCATGTCCGCTTCCGTTGGCCAGAACTTTTCGTGGGAGATGACGAAGCGTTCCTGTCCGGCTTCCTTCTTCACGCGATAGCGTTGCAATGGATCGGCCACCGGCCAGCAGGCGACAACGAAGCGCAACGACGCGTCAACGCCAGGCAGCGGCAGTTTCGCATAACGTGGGTCGGCGGGGCGAAGCGCGCTCAACAGGATCATGTGGCCGCCGGACGACGTGCCGAGGCCACCAACCAGATCGGCTCGGCTGTTGAATTTCGCCGCATTGGCCTTCAACCACCGAATCCCGAGATTGACGTCGGCGATCGTGTCCGGATAGCGCGCGACAGGCGGCATGCGAAAGTCGATCGAAAGGACAACAACGCCATCGGCGGCGAGGGCCTCGGCGATCGCGACGTTGTTGAACCGGTCGCCTCCGGTCCAGGCGCCGCCATGCACTTCCAGCACGGCGGGAAACGGCCCGGGACCGATTGGTTGATACAGCCGTGCCAGCAGGGGTTGCCCGTCCTGGCGCTGATACTCGACATCGTCGGCGCGAAAATCCATGGCTGTTCGTCCTCCTGAGCGGATCGTAATGCCGTCGGCCGGTTCGCGGCAAACCCCGTGTCAGTCCGGCCAGAAGTCCGGGTTCATCGCTTCATCGAAGCTGAATGGCGTGGAGGGTGGAAAGGTTTGCCGCGGCAGGTGGGTTTCGCGTTCAGCCTCAATGCGAGCAAGACCATACGCCCGCGCCATGATATCGCTCAACTGCGATTTCAGGCTCGGATTCTCAGACAAGTGGTTCTCAACTTCCATTCTCTGATGTTCAATTGTCAGTTTCCAGGATCGGCCACGTAGCGCTGACTGAAAGCGCCACTTCAACAAGTGGACCAACAGCACGGTCAGACGGCTGACCAGTTCCCGTCGTTCGCACCTGGCCATGCTTTCGACCTCTTCCGCGACATTCTCGATATCGAGTTCGGACAGCCGCCCGGCGCGCAGCAGGGCCGCCTGTTCGTTGGCCCAGGCGTAGAAATCGGTGTCGTAGAGAGTCAAGTTTTTTGTCGACATGATCGGGTCACCACCAACCTGAAACTCTAAACCACACCCACCGCGCCGTCACCCGATTTCCGCTGGACGCGCCGGGTTGCTATAACCCCAACCGACAAACCGTCGCGGAAAGACGCCCAACCATGGACTTCGCCCTCACCGAACCGCAACAGCAGATCCGCGATCAGATCCTTCGCATCTGCACGCGGTTCGACGACACCTACTGGCTGGAGCGTGATCGCGACGCGGTCTTCCCGCACGCGTTCTGCGATGCCATGGCTGAGGGCAACTGGCTCGGCATCGCCATGCCTGAAGCCTACGGCGGCGCCGGACTGGGCATCACCGAAGCGGCCGTGATGATGCAGGCGGTCGCGGAATCCGGCGCCGCGATGAGTGGCGCCAGCGCCATCCACATCAATATCTTCGGCCTCAACCCGGTGATCGTGCGCGGCACCGAGGCGCAGAAAGCCCGCATGCTGCCGCCGCTGATCGCTGGCAAGGACAAAGCCTGTTTCGGCGTCACCGAGCCCAACGCCGGCCTTAACACCACCGAACTGACCACCCGCGCGGAAAAGCACGGCGATCGTTACCGTATCAACGGCACCAAGATCTGGACCTCCACCGCGCAGGTCGCCAACAAGATTCTGCTGCTGGCGCGCACCACGCCGCTGGACAAGGTCAAACGCAAAACGCAAGGCCTGACCTTGTTCTATACCGATCTCGACAAGACCCATGCCGAGGTCCGGTTGATCCACAAAATGGGCCGCCACGCCGTCGACAGCAACATGGTGTTCTTCGAGGACATGGAAGTTCCGGAAGAAGACCGCATCGGCGAAGAGGGCGAAGGCTTCCGCGCCATTTTACACGGTTTGAACCCGGAACGAGTCCTCGTCGCCGCCGAAGCCGTCGGCATTGGCCGCGCCGCGCTGGCCCGCGCCTCCCGTTACGCTCGCGAACGGATCGTATTCGGCCGCCCCATCGGCCAAAATCAGGCCATTCAACACCCACTCGCCCGCAACTGGGCTGAACTCGAAGCCGCCAACCTGATGACGCTGAAAGCCGCGTGGCTGTATGACACTGGCCAGGAATGCGGCGCGGAGGCGAACGCCGCCAAATACCTCGCCGCCGAGGCGGGGTATAAAGCCGCCGAGCAGGCGGTCATGACTCTCGGCGGCATGGGCTACGCGCAGGAATACCATGTCGAACGCCTGTTCCGGGAAAGCCTGATCCCGCGCATCGCGCCGGTCAGCCGCGAACTGATCCTGAGTTATCTGGCCGAGCGCGTGCTCGACCAGCCGAAGTCATACTAATACCAATCCGGGTTGGCAACGCTTATTACGATGACGTTATGGATAACTTCCGGGTCACCGATCCAAAAAAATACCAGAATATCGTGTGAGCGGGGTATATCACTCTCTATGCTTGCCGCCAGTCTCTGTTGCCTCGATTGACGAAAGACCCTACTCTCCACTCCAGAACCGCTTTTTAGTTTGGGGACAAGAATGCGCCCGCTCCGTTATCTGACGATCGCCATTCTTGCCGCCCTGGTCTGTGGCACCTTAATTTGTGTCACCGCGTCCGCGCAGCAGCCCGATATCATCGGCGCCTGGAGCTGGCAGGCCAACACGCCTCAGGGACCAATCGCATCGACGCTGCTGATCCGCCCCGACGGTGGCTTCGTCCGGGCCGACCGGCTTTCGAACGGCACGATGCTCCGCCAGTGGGGGCAGTATCGCGCCACGCAGGTCGGGCCCAGTGCCTTCCAGGTGCAGACTCAGATCCAGGGCTATCTGCCGCACACAAGCTGTATCACGATCGCGGGCATGGGTCAGCGCTGCGACGCGGCGCCCCCGGCGCAACCCACCACGACCGTCCTCACCATGACATCGCCGACGACGATAGACGCGGACGGCTCGGTCCTGCGGCGCGACCTTTCAGGCGGTCTGCTCAACGTACCGGTTCCGGACAAGGCGGTGATCGCCGGGATTACGCCGATGCGGCCGAATATCCAGCAGCCGGTGATGCCGCCGCAAACGAGGTATCAGACCCCGAACGGACCGGGGAACCAGATGGCGAACCAGTTTCACCACGACAACGAGAATTTCACCCAGGGATATATGCGCGGCTGCGTGAAGGACATGTATGGCCGCTGGGTCGGATGCCAGCAGTAGCGGCCTCCGGGAATACCAGCGCTCAGTCGACAATCACGACGGTTTCCAGCGTGTGGACCCGAAATAGAACGCCGTGATCGTGCCTGATCGGCGTGTTATACCTCGGCTCCGCGGAAATCCGGAAAAACCGCTTGGCGCTACCGGGCCGCCGGATCAAACCGCACTTCATTCCGGCCTGATGTCCGCACCCTCGATCCGCTTCGCGGCTCGAGCCGATCGAACGGTTATGGGGGTTGATGCACAGGCATACTACCCACGACAAGTGCTACAGTTCCTTCAAGGACTTCAGCATCGCGATGCTGAACTTCCCGCGCCATGACGTACCCAGGCACTGGACATTTATTACGATGAGGTTACGGATAACTTCCGGGTCACCGATCCAGAAAAATACCAGATTATCGTGTGAGCGGGGTATAACCCCAAAGTCCCGTTAACCAAGGAAGGAAACCAGCCATGACCGTCCTCCGGTCTTCCAATCGCCAGACCAAAGTGCAGCCGCCGGCCAATTTCACCGGCGTCGTTTTTTCGGATGAAATCGTGCAAGGCAGCGCGCCGTCGCGGATGCGCGCGTCGGTGGTATCGTTCACACCGGGTGGCCGCACCGCGTGGCACTCGCATCCGGTCGGCCAAACTCTGTATTGCCTGTCGGGCGCGGGGCGGGTGCAGTTCGAGGGCCAGCAGGTGCAGGAAATCCGCGCCGGCGACACGGTGATCATCCCGCCAAACACCCGCCACTGGCACGGCGCCGCGCCGGACAAACTGTTCGCTCATCTCGCGATGTCCGAGCAGACCGACAAAGGCGAGGGCACCGCGTGGTTCGAACACGTGTCGGACGCCGATTACAACGCCGCGCCCGCTCCGGTGACCTGACAGCGGCCGGCTCGGCGCGCGCCGGGTCCGTCAGATCAGGTGCGCATACACGATCAGACCATAGGCACACGCCGCCAGCCCGATCAGGCCGGCGGCGATGCCAAGCGCGTGCATCCGCGTCACCACGGAAACCGAGGCGAGAACAATGGAGATTTCCAGCGCGCCCGAGGTGTGCTCGTAACCGTGGTACGAATGAAACTCGTGATCGCGCTCCTCCTCCAGTTGCTCCGCCTTGGCCTTGAGTTGCTTCATGCCGCCGCCGTTGCCGGTCTCGTCGCGCATGCGCGCCTCTTCCGCGACGGCGGCCTTGATTCTGTCCTGAACCGCTTGTGTGTCCGCGTTCGGCAGGCTGCGTAACACCTCGGCCTGGGATTTTTGCAGATTGGCGCGCAGATTTTTCGCCTGATAGAAATTCCAGGTGTCCGACGCCGCGATATGATGCGTCAGGTAGGCGGTCTGCGCCGACTTCGCGCCAATTTCGGCGATCGCCAGGCTGGCCGCCAGAAACGAAACGACCACCGCCATGCGGCGCGGCCACGGGTCCTCGTGGCCACGCTCCTCGTGCGCTTCGCCGATTTGCTCGTTCGCGGTTTCGACCGGATCAACCATCTGTTCCCCCCCCAGATTTGCTGACCGCAAACTAGGGTGATTCCGTTACCGGCACCAACCGCGTTGGGGGGCTCCTCCCGCCCGCGAGCCTCGATCGCAGCCAGCAGTTCTCATTTTCGCGGGTCGTTGCCCTCCTCCACGTCATGCTCGGGCCTGGCCCGAGCATCTATCGCGCCACAAACGGCTGAAAGAGTGGGCATACCAACGACGGACGGGGGCGGAAGAGATGCTCGGGCCAGGCCCGGGCATGACGGCGTGGGGTGTCTGACGGCCATAGTGAGAACTGCTGGATCGCAACCACAGTTCTTGCGTCCGGCGACGGAGAAAGGGTAAAACCGCCCGCCATGAGACCATTGACCACCGCATCACACCTGATCGCGCCCGCGGCGCTGCTGCTTCTGTTGGGCGGCTGCAGCGACTTCTCGCTCTCGCGAACCTTCGGCCTGGTGCACGACACGCCGGACGAGTTCACCGTGGTGACCCGCGCGCCGTTATCCATGCCGCCGGACTTCACCCTGCGTCCGCCGCAACCCGGCGCGCTCCGCCCCACGGAGCAGTCGGACCGCTCGCTGGCGGAATCCGCCCTGGTCCCGCAGTTGGCTCTGGGCGGCACACGGGCCGGCATGACCCCGGGTCAGGCGGCGCTGGTGCGGGACGCCGGTGGCCGAGCGCCAGCGGATATTCGCCGGCGCGTCGACCAGGAAGCCTTGCTCGCCTCGTCGGATGACAGTTTCATCGATAAAATCCTCTACTGGCGGAAGCCGGACTCGCAGCACGCGGTGGTGGACGCGGACGAGGAAGCGAGGCGCCTGCGGCAAAACGCGGCTCTGGGTCAGTCGCCGGTGACCGGGGACACTCCAATCATCCGCGAGAAAAAGACGGGATGGTTCCAGGACTTGTTCGGCTGGCTGTAGCCGGTGGCCCTGACCCCACATTACGCGCAACGCGGTGGCGCCCCCGCCATTACCGGCTCAGGATTGGGGTTGTTCAGTTGCGACTGTGGCGGCTCATTGCTGATCGCGGGCTATGAGCCGCGCAATTTCCTCGCCATCGCGATCCGGTGTGCCGCCTGCGGCCGTGTCAGCGAAACGCCGGGATTGCCGGCCGAAACGGTGCCACCACCGGCGGTGACGCTGATCGAACGCGGCGCGGAAAATCCTCCGGCGGCGATCACCAGCGACACCGTGCTGATCAGCCGCGAGGAGATGGATCGGCTCGCGGCGTTTTACCAGCCGCGATCGACCACGACCGACCCGCACGTGATCAGTGAGGCGTTGCTCGACGACGTGGAGTTTCAGCAGCGGCGGTGGACCGGCGAACCGCTCGAGGCTTCGCCCGGCGGCTACAAGCGGCATGCATTGGCCTGGGCGCTGGCGCATTTCCGGGCACAATTGCGGGATCCGGACTGGACCAGTTTCAGCGAAGACAATGACCTGGTCGCGGTGACGGTGATCGCGGCGTTTCGCGACCTGATCGCCAGTTGGGCGCACCATCCGTTGTTCGGGGCGATGATCGGGTCCGCCGCCGCGCAGGGCTACTCGCTGCACGCGATGGCGATGTTTGGCGCCGCGAAATCCATGGCTTCCGCCGGCAACCGGGTCGCCTTCGTGCCGGCGCCGGGCGCCAGGCCGCGCATCGCCTCATTCCAACTTATCGTTGGCACGCAGGATCAGATGTCGGTCGCCGTCAACCGGTTCGACCGGTTTGAGTGGCCGGATGGAGCCGAGGCGACGCCGCAAACCGTCCGCGCTTCGGTGGTCGAGGCCATGGCATCGGTGCAAGGCGCTATCAATCGCCTGCGGCCAGGGATGCTGGTGTTGTCGCCCGGAGCGGTCGAGGGCACGCTCGAGCAATTGTTTGTCGACAGTATCGTCGCGGCGGTCGGCTCGCATGGCAAGCGGCACCGCGGCCTGGCCGCGGTGTCGGTGATTTTCCCGAAGATCCAGATGACCGGTAAGCATCGCGAAGTGCGGTTTGGGTATTCGTTTTATCCGGTGGCCAACCGAAACCATTCGGCCGGCCAGTCGGTGCGAATCGGCTCACGGGAGGATTTCACCGGGATCCGGTGAGTCGCAAGTGTGGCGGCGCGAACAACTCAAGTGATGCGATGTGCCATCGTGATAAGTACCGTCATGATAAATACCGTCATGGCCCGGCTCGTCCGGGCCATCTGCACCAGTACTCAGAATCGTTGAAGCGCGCCACACCACATCGTCATGGGCCGGCCTGACCGGCCCATCGGCATCAACACGATGGACAGAGCGATGGCCCGGTTAAACCGGGCCGTGACGATGTTGCGATATAGCGGCTCGTGCTTCATCGATAGTGGGTACCAGCACCGTTCGGCGTCAGGTGGCCCGGACGAACCGGGCAGCCGTGCCTACCCCGAAATTCCCGCCAGCTCTCTCCATTCTTGTTCCGTAACCGTTTTCACCCCCAGTTCCCGGGCTTTGCGCGCCTTCGATCCGGCGTCCGCGCCGACTACCACAAGGTCGGTTTTCTTTGAGACGCTGTCAGTGACTTTGGCACCCAGTGCCTCGGCGCGAGCCTTGGCCTCCGGTCTTGTCATGGTTTCCAGCGTGCCGGTGAACACGATCGTTTTGCCAGTGACTTCGCTATCCGCCAACTCCGGTGCCGCCGCGTTCTCAACCGTCAACTGGGCTGTCAGTTCATCCAGCGTCGCGACATTGCGCGGTTCGTCGAAGAAGTCCGCCAGTTCCTCGGCGATCGCCGGTCCAATGCCAAGAATTTCGCCAAGCGTGCTGCGTGCCTCCGACCCGATGATCGTCGCCGCCGTCATCTGCGAGCGCCATTCGGCGTAGGTGCCGTAATGCCGCGCAAGCAGCCGCGCGTTCGCCTCGCCGATGCGGCGAATGCCGAGTGCATAAATCATGCGTTCCAGTGGGATGTGACGCCGCGCCTCGATCGCGCGGGTCAGGTTGCGGACGGAGAGTTTGCCCCAGCCTTCGCGTACCGCGATCTCCGCCTCTCGTTCCGGTAGTTTGAAAAGGTCCGCCGGACTGTGCAGCCAGCCGGCTTCGTAGAATTCGCGGATGGATTTATGGCCCAGTCCGTCGATGTCGAAGGCGGCGCGGGAGACGAAATGGATGAGGCGTTCGACGCGTTGTTCGGGGCAGATCAGTCCGCCGGTGCAACGGCGCACCGCCTCGCCCGGTGCGCGGACCGCGTGGCTGCCGCAGGCGGGGCAGGTCACCGGATAGACGAATGGTGCCGCGCCGGCTGGCCGGCGTTCCAGCACCACGGAGACGATTTGCGGGATCACGTCACCGGCGCGTTGCAGCACGACGGTATCGCCGGCGCGTACGTCCTTGCGGGCGATTTCGTCCTCATTGTGCAACGTCGCGCGGGAGACGAGCACGCCGCCGACATTGACCGGTTGCAACTCGGCGACCGGGGTGAGCGCGCCGGTGCGGCCAACCTGGATGCGGATGTTTTCCAGCACTGTCGTCGCCTGCTCGGCGGGGAACTTCCAGGCGATCGCCCAGCGTGGCGCGCGGCCGGCGAAACCAAGTCTTCGTTGCAGGCCGAGATCGTCGATTTTGTAGACCACGCCGTCGATGTCGTAATCAAGGCTGGATCGTCGCAGTCCCATTTCGGTCTGGAACGCGGCGGCCTCGGTTTCGTCGAGCACCAGGCGTGACAGAGGATTGACGGTGAAACCCCAGGACTTCAAACGTTCAAGGTAATCCCAGTGGGTTTCCGCGACAGGCTCGCTGGTTTCGCCCTGGGCGTAGGCGAACAGCGACAAGGCGCGGGTCGCGGTCACTCGCGGATCGATCTGACGCAGGCCTCCGGCGGCGGCGTTGCGAGGATTGGCGAACAGCCGGTCCCCCGCCGCTTTCTGACGCTCATTCAGAGCCAGGAAATCCGCCTTGGTCATGAACACCTCGCCGCGGATTTCGATCAGCGCGGGGGCTTTGCCGTGCAGTTTCTCCGGCACCGACTTCATGGTGCGGAGATTGGCGGTGACGTCCTCACCCTCGGTGCCGTCGCCGCGGGTGGCACCGCGAACGAAACGGCCGTGGTCGTAAGTCAGATTGATTGACAGGCCGTCGATTTTCGGTTCCGCGACAAATCGCAACGCCCCCGAGGAGCCGAGAAACCGATGCGCGCGCGCGACGAAATCGGCGAAGTCGGCGGGGTCGAACGCGTTGTCGAGCGACAGCATCGGCACCCGATGCCGTACCTTCGCGAAGCCGCTGTCCGGTGCGCCCCCGACTCGATGCGTTGGTGAATCGGAACGGACCTGCGCCGGGAACCGGGCCTCGATCGCGGCGTTGCGCCGGCGTAACGCATCATAATCGGCGTCGGAGATTTCCGGTGCGTCGCGCTCGTGATAGGCACGGTCATGATGCGCGATCTCGGCGGCGAGGCGTTCCAGCTCGGCCGCGGCTTCCGCTTCGGTCAGTTCTTCGACCGGTTTCATGTCGGTCTCCGTTGGTCTCAAGCAAACGCGTCAATGTCACCCCGGTGGGGCGCATACAGGTGGCCAGTACCCACAACGACGTCATGGCCCGGCTTGTCCGGGCCACCTCTCGCGGCACGTTTTTGGATCAGGTGGCCCGGACGAGCCGGGCCATGACGGGGTGTCAACATAATGACTCGCGGTTCATCGATAGCTGAAACTAGGATGGTGGCGGGGGCGGTTTCGGCGGTGTCGGATAGGCATGTGGCCAGATCACCTTGTCCGCCGGCCCGGCGGGTTGCGGCGGTCCAACCTTGCCGCAGGCCGACAGCGCGACAGCCAGCGCGGTAAGCAGCAGAAGCGCCCGCCTCATGCCGCCCGCCTCATGCCGCCCGCCTCATGCCAGAGCCGCCAGCCAGCGCGCCGCTTCCCGGGCCACGTTCGCCGGCGCGGTGCCGCCGTGGCTGGTGCGCGAGGCGACCGAGGCATCCACTGTCAGCACCGAGAAAACGTCCGCCGTGATGCCCGGTTCCACGCCGCGCATGTCCTCCAGCGTGAGGCCGGCGAGGTCGACGCCTTTCGCCTCGGCGATGCCGACCAGGGTGCCGGTCACATGGTGCGCGCTTCGGAACGGCAGTTTCAGCACCCGCACCAGCCAGTCGGCGAGGTCGGTCGCGGTGGCGAAACCGGAGCCGGCGAATTCCCGCATCCTCGCCGTGTCCGGCGTCATGTCTCGCGCCATCCCGGCCATCGCGGCGAGCGACAGAGCCCACGCCTCGGCTGCGTCGAAGACGGGTTCTTTGTCTTCCTGCATGTCCTTGGCGTAGGCGAGGGGGAGGCCCTTCATCACGGTCAGCAGCGCGACCAGGGCGCCGGTCATGCGGCCGGTCTTGGCGCGCACCAGCTCCGCCGCGTCGGGGTTGCGCTTCTGCGGCATGATCGAGCTGCCGGTGGTGAACGCGTCCGATAACCGGATGAACCGGTAGGGCGCGCTGCACCAGATCACGATCTCCTCGGCGAAGCGCGACAGATGCATCGCGCTGATCGCGGCGGCCGAGAGGAACTCCAGCGCGAAGTCGCGGTCCGACACGGCGTCGAGCGAGTTCGACGACGGCCGGTCGAAGCCCAGTGCCGCGGCGGTCATGGCACGGTCGATTGGAAACGAGGTGCCGGCCAGCGCGGCCGAGCCCAGGGGCGACACATTCAACCGGCGGCGCGCGTCGGCGAGGCGGCCACGGTCGCGATCCAGCATCTCCACGTACGCCAGCAGATGATGGCCGAACGTCACCGGCTGCGCGGTCTGCAAATGGGTGAAGCCCGGCATCGGGTCCGCGGCATGAAGAGCGGCGCACTCCGCCAGGACGCGCATCAATTCGACAATTTGCTCCGAGATCCCGTCGATCGCGTCGCGCACCCAAAGGCGGAAATCGGTCGCCACCTGGTCGTTGCGGCTGCGCGCGGTGTGCAGGCGTTTGCCGGCCTCGCCGATGCGTTCGGTCAGCCGCGCCTCGATGTTCATATGGATGTCTTCCAGCGCCGTCGTGAACGGGAATTGCCCAGATTCGATTTCCGCGGCGATGCCCTTTAGACCGGCCTCGATGGCCACCACATCCTGGGCGCTGATCACGCCGGTGCGGCCAAGCATCGCGGCGTGTGCGAGGGAACCCTGAATGTCTTGCCGCCAGAGTTTTTTATCGAAGCCGATGGAGGCGTTGATATCCTCCATGACGACAGCCGGCCCGGAGGCGAACCGTCCGCCCCATTGTTCGTTCACCGGGGGCTGGTTGGCCGGTGCGTTTCGGCGTTTTGAGGAGTCGTTCATGGTGAGGGTTCCGGAATGGGTTTGATCACGCGCCGGGCGGTGGTGGCAATGGGCGGGACCCTGGCGGCGGGCCTCGCGCCGCGCGAACCGCGCGCGGCGGACCTGCCGGACCTGGCCGAGGTTCTGGTCCCCGTTGTTCCGCCGAAGTCGCCACCGCCGGGGGTCTTCGTCGATACCGGCGGTAATGAGCACAGCATTGCCTCGTTTCTCGGCCACGGGATGGTGATCAATTTCTGGGCCACCTGGTGCCAGCCCTGTATCGCCGAGATGCCGTCGCTCGCGGCGCTGTCAAAGGCGCTGGCGCCGCACGACATCGCGGTTTTGCCGCTGTCGTCGGACCGCGGCGGCGCGAAGGTCGTGTCCGACTGGTTCGCGGCGCACGATGTCACGGGGTTGCCCGTGTTGCTCGATCCGCATGGGGAGCTGATGCATGCCTGGGGCGGGCAGGGGATTCCGACCACGCATATCGTCTCCCGTGACGGCAAGGAGCGGGCGCGGATGGAGGGCGCGGCGGATTGGTCGTCGGAGGCGACGGTGGCGTTAATTCGGCGGCTGGTGGAAGGGTAGGGAAATTCGCCGCGGCCCCCCACCTCACCCGGCCTCTCCGCCCCCCGGGGCGGAGAGAAGACTACGCTGGCCGGTCCGCGCGCGCCCCTCTCCGCCCCTGGGGGCGGAGAGGCCGGGTGAGGTGGGGGGGGGCGAAGGCGGCCCTACCGTTCCGGGTCCTCGGTATCGGTATCGACCTCGATATCCGTGCTGATCGTGTCGGCGTCGTCTTCCAGGTCGTCCGTGGTTTCCAGAACGTCCTCTTCCTCGACGTCCTCCACGCCCTCGACTTCCACTTCCTCGATTCCCGGCTCCGGTACGGGTTTCTTTGGCCGCCTGTCCTCGACGACGTTGCCGCCCATGCGGCGAGGCCGCGGTTGCTCCGGCGGCTGTTCCGTGCCGCATTTCGGGCAAACGGCGGGCGCGCGGGTCAGGTCGTAGAATCGGGTCTGGCAGGACACGCAGATCCGTTTGGAGCCAAGTTCTGGCTTCGCCATCGAGGAAGGCCCTTCGTTCGCGGACTGATCAGAGTTTGGAGGCCGCGGCCATGCCACCCCAACGGGCGGCTGTCAAACGAGATTCCGACCTGTATAGCAATGGCCGGATCGCGCGCCTGACGATCCGGGGAATTGCCCGGGCATCAAAGCGACGGAACAACCGAGGAAGGGCCGCAGATGGACCACGAAGTTCTCCGCCCCATGGCCAGCAGCCGGCCGGCCGCGCCGCTGTCCGGCCGCATTGCCGTCCCCGGTGACAAATCGATCAGCCATCGCGCTTTGATGTTTGGCGCCCTGGCGGTTGGCGAGACTCGCATCACCGGACTGCTCACCGGCGAGGACGTGCTTCGCACCGCCGCGGCGATGCGCGCTCTGGGCGCCGAGGTGACCCATGACCCGGATGGCACGTGGCGCGTGGCCGGCCGCGGCGTGGGCGGACTGACCGAGCCGGCGAACGTGCTCGACATGGGCAATTCCGGCACGGCGGCGCGGCTGCTGTGCGGCATTCTGGCCAGCCACCCGATATTCTCGGTGATGACCGGCGACGCCAGCCTGCGCCGCCGCCCGATGCGCCGCGTCACCGACCCGCTGACCGCGACCGGAGCCCGATTCGTTTCGCGCGCGGGCGGATTGTTGCCGCTGGCGATCGAAGGTGCCCGCGAGGCATTGCCGCTGGAGTATCGCGTGCCGGTTCCCTCGGCGCAGGTGAAGTCCGCCGTCCTGCTGGCTGGGCTTAACGCGCGCGGCACGACAAGGGTGGAAGAGCCGGAAGCCACGCGCGACCATACCGAAAACATGCTCCGGCACTTCGGCGCCACGGTCCAGGTGGAAACCGCCGGCGCGGGGCGGGTCATCACCCTGCGCGGTCAACCCGAGCTGCGCGCGGCGGACGTTGTCGTGCCAGGCGATCCGTCCTCGGCGTCGTTTCCTCTGGTGGCGGCGTTGCTGGTGCCCGGCTCGTCGGTGACCATTCTGTCGGTTGGACTTAATCCGCTGCGGACCGGGTTGCTGTTGACGCTTCAGGAGATGGGGGCGGCGGTGGCGGTGACGAACCCCCGCGTCGAAGGCGGCGAGCCGGTCGGCGATCTGGTTGTCACCGCCGGGGCGCTACGCGGGGTCGAGGTTCCGCCGGAGCGCGCGCCAACGATGATCGACGAGTACCCGGTGCTGGCTGTCGCCGCCGCCGGCGCCATAGGCACGACTCGGATGCGCGGGCTGAAGGAACTGCGAGTCAAGGAAAGCGACCGGCTGGCCGGAACGGCCACGATGTTGTCCGAGAACGGCATCCGTGTGGAAATCGATGGTGACGACCTGATCGTGCACGGCACCGGGGCCGGGGCCGCTCCCGCTGGAGGTGCCCCAGTGGGGGGAGCTATGGTGCGGACCGAATTGGACCACCGCATCGCGATGCCCGCTTTGGTACTCGGCCTGATCACCGAACAGCCGGTGCGAATCGATGACGCCGGCATCATCAACACCAGCTTCCCGGGTTTCGCCGCTCTGATGGGGCAACTGGGCGCGACAATGGTGGACATCTGACCAGCATGGGGCGTTGGATCATCGCCATCGACGGGCCGGCGGCGGCGGGGAAGGGTACTCTGGCGCGCCGCCTGGCCTCCCACCTGGCGTTGCCGTACCTGGACACTGGCTTGTTGTACCGCGCCGTGGGCCGCCGCGTGCTGGATGCCGGAGCAACCCCGTCCGATCCGGCGGCGGCGGAACGGGCCGCACGGGCGCTGCTTCCGGCCGATCTGGAGCGATCCGATCTGCGAGGCCCCGAGGCGGACAGCGCGGCCGCCGCCGTGGCCTCGGTCTCGGGTGTTCGCGCGGCATTGCTCGACTTCCAACGCGACTTCGGCGCCGCGACCGGCGCCGTGCTGGATGGACGCGACATTGGCACGGTGGTGTTCCCCGGCGCGGACCTGAAGCTGTTCGTCGTCGCGAGCGCCCAGGCCCGCGCGCGCAGGCGGTGGCTGGAACTGCGGGAGCGGGGGGTCGAGGCCGATCTGGCCGAGGTGGAGCGCGAGATCCGCGCCCGCGACCAGCAGGATGCCGAGCGAACGATCGCTCCGTTACGGCCGGCGGATGACGCGGTGACGATCGATACGACCGAACTGGACCGCGACGCCGCCTTCGCCGCCGCACTTCAGGTCGCGGCGTCGCGATTGGGACTGGCGAATTCCGATCAGGGCGATTGACCACCCCGCGGCGCACCGTGTGCGGTCCGCGCGCGCCCAGAGCGAGGTCGAAGTTGTCAGCGTTGTATTCGACATTGATGCGGACCGGGCCCCGCACGGTCCCCGATTGTGATTACTATCCCTCGCGAAGTCGTTTATCGTGCGATTGTCGCCGACGCCGCACCGACCGGACCACGGGCACGGGATCGGATGGAACCAGCCTCCTCCCGGACCGCTTTCCCTGACACTGGAGGAAGGTTCCATGGCGAAGCGTTCCGACCGGTCATCTTCGTCCCAAAACGATGGGTTCGGCGCAAACCGGCCGGTCATACCACCCGGCCTGTTCGACGCGGCGGCGATCGGCGCGGACATGGCGCCGGGAAGCGAGGTGCCGGCGACCGGCGTGGCGCCGAGCCAGATTGTCTTCATCGAGGGCAATGTTCCCGACGCGGAGGAACTCGCCCAGGGCGTCACGCCTGGCGCGCGGGTCGTGTTGTTGGACCCCTCGTTGGATGGCGTGCGGCAGATCGCCGATTATCTGACCAGCCACCGCATCCAGAACCTCGCCGCCATCAGCATCGTGGCGCACGGCGCCGATGGCCTGCTCGATCTCGGCACCACCGAACTCAATGCCACCACCATCGGGCAATACCAGAGCCAACTCGCCGCGATCGGCGCGGCGCTGCAACCGGGCGGTGCCATTCAGCTGTATGGCTGCGACGTGGCGCAGGATGCCGCGGGCGATGCGTTCCTTCAGCAATTGTCGCAGGCCGCGGGCGGAGCGAATGTCGCGGCGTCGTCCGGCCTCGTGGGAGCCGCCGCGGACGGCGGCAGTTGGACGCTCAACATCGACGTGGGCACTGTCGATGTCGGCAACCCGTTCACGACCGCCGCGCAGGCCGCATACCCGGATGTGCTGCCGGCGGCCCCATCCGGCGTCCTGTATATTGGCTCTTTCAATGACGAGAGCACCGGCACGATCAATCAGATCGATGCCCTTACTCTCTCAGCGGGCGTCACCCCGACCGGCACCAATGATATCGCGAACAGCAGCAGCGCCGGCGATTCCGTGATTGGATCGATCGCGGCGGTCGCGATCGATCCGGCGCGCGACAAGGCTTTCATTCTGGGCTACGACGACATCAACTCGGGAAGCCCCAGCAACAATCCCGAAACCGAGATCTTCTCGATGCCGGCGGGCGGCGGCTCGCTGACGCCGTTCTACCAGCCACCGGGCAACTTGCAGACCGACGAGACAGGCGACGTCGGCGGCATCGCGGTTAACGAAGCGACCGGCACGCTCTATTTCACGCAGCAGGATTTTAACGAGAACACAGGGTCACAGATCGCGGGCGATACCGGCGTCTTCACCCTGCCGGAGTCGGGCGGCACCCCGACACAGGTGATCGACAGCGTCGACAACGGGACCACGCTGGAGAACCCGACCACCCTCGCGCTCGATCCCACTAATAATCTGGTGTTTTTCGTCGACAACGAATCTGCCTTCTTGGCGCCAGGCCCAACCGACGGACTTTTCGTCGGCGATATCAATTCCTCGAGCGCGGACTACGAAGACTTTGTCGAACTGACCACCCTCGCGGCGGGGGGCGAAAACGGGCTCGCGATCAATCCGGCGACCGATACGATTTATTGGTCGGTCGAGAATCAGGGGGGCGCGACTCCCGGAACGGTCAACGCCATCTACTCCGCCACTTACACGCCGCAGGCCGGCGGCCTGGCGACGATCGGCACCACCAAAACACTCTACACCGGCTCTGACGCGAACTTCCCCGGCGGGCTCGCGCTCGATCCCACGAACAACATTCTTTACATCGGCGGCACCGAGATCGAGAGCGGCGATACCGCGCACAACGCCGGCGCGGTCTATGAGGCCTCCGCCTCCCCAGCCACCACCAACGGATCCGCGGTCAACCAGGTTTTCACGGTCGAGTCGACGACCGCGGCCGACAGTTCGTGGTCCTTCCCCGTGACGTTCGAGGCCGAGCCGACGGTCACCGCCAGCGGAACCGTGAGCTACACCGCGGGCGGCTCGGCGGTAACGCTTGATTCGGGGCTTTCGGTGACGGACGCCACGGAGCCGGACCTGGTCAAAGCCATGGTCACGATCGTCAGCCCAGGCGCCGGCGATACGCTGACTGTCGGCAGCGCCGACGGCCTGTCCACGAGCTTCAGCGCCGGCACTCTGACCCTGACCGGAACCGCGGCGCTGGCGAACTTCCAGGTGGCGCTGGATACAGTGAAGTTCGCCACCACCGGAGGGGTGTCTGGCAACCGTACCATCGACTGGACCATCAACGATGGCGTGATCACCAGCGCGGCGGGCACCTCGACGGTCTCGGTCACGATTCCCGCGCCGACGGTGACGGCGGGTGGGACGGTGACGTTCAATGGTGGCGGCACCGCGGCGATGCTGGACTCCGGGCTGGCGATCAGCGATCCGGCCAGTACCACCCTTACCAGCGCGACCATCGTCGACAGCGGGTCCATCACCGGCGACACGCTGACGGTCGGCACATTGGGCGGTCTCGGCTCGGTGTTCAGCAACGGCACCCTGACGCTGTCGGGCACGGCTTCGCTGTCGGTCTATCAGACCGCGCTCGACTCGGTGAAGTTCGGCTTCAGCGCGAACAGCGATCCGACAGGGGGCGGCAGCCACACCAGCCGCACGATCGACTGGACGGTGAACGCCGGGACACTCGTCTCGAACACCGGCACCAGCACGCTGGATACGGTGCACACGGCGCCGACCGTTACCGCCGGTGCGACGGCCACATTCACCGGTGGTGGCGGCGCGGTGGTGCTGGACAGCGGCCTGGCGGTCAGCGACGTGGACAGCGGCGGCGTACTGTCGAGCGCGACGGTGACGGTCGCCGGCGCGATCACCGGCGATACGCTGAACTTCACCAACATCAACAGCACGACGGAAGGCAATGTCGCGGTCGCCAGCGACAGTAACGGCGTGCTCAAGCTGACCTCAGCGGGCAGCACGGCGACGCTGGCGCAATGGCAGACGGCGCTGGCGTCGGTGACCTACAGCTTCAGCCCGAGCTTTGGCGATCCCACCAACGGCGGCGGCGACACCAGCCGCACAATCGACTGGTTGGTGAACGACGGCGTCCTGAACAGCGGCACGGTGACCAGCACGCTGGACGTGACGCACGTGGCACCGGCGCTCACCACCAGCGGCACGGCCACTTTCGATGGCGGCGGCAGCGCGGTCACGCTGGATTCCGGTGCCTCGATCAGCGATCCGGACAGCGGGGGCACGCTCCACAGCGCCACCGTCAGCGTCGCCAGCTTCGTGTCCGGCGATATCCTGTCCGCGACCACGACCGGGACGCCGAGCATCATCGTCAATTACAACACCACGACCGGCACGTTGACGCTCACCGGCACCGACACGCTGGCCGACTATCAGGCGGCGTTGCGTAGCGTCTCATTCAGTTTCAATCCGAGCAACGGCGATCCGACCGGCGGCGGCAGCCACACCAGCAGCACCATCGACTGGAGCATCAACGACGGCGTCGCGAGCAGCGGCACGACCACCAGCACGTTGAACGTGGTGCATGTGGCGCCAACCGTGACCGCGAGCGGGACGGTGGACTATGGCCCTCTGGGTTCGCCGGCCGTGCTCGATTCAACCCTGACGGCCAGCGATCCCGATAGTGGCGGCAATCTGACCGGTGCGACGGTCGACATATCCAGCGGGTTCACGACCGGCGACGCGCTGAATTTCGCCACGCAAAACGGCATCACCGAGAGCGGCTTCAGCAACGGCACGCTGAGCCTGACCGGCGCGGCCAGTATCGCCAATTACCAGGCGGCGCTGCGGTCGGTCACCTACAGTTCGAGCCTCAGCGATCCGACCGTGGGCGGCACAGATAACAGCCGCACGATCTCCTGGTCGGTCAATGACGGTGTCACGATCAGCGCGGTGCCGACCTCCACCGTCGATGTCTTCGCCTGTTTCGTGACCGGAACGAGGATCGCGACCCGCGACGGTCCTCGCCCGGTTGAGGCACTGCGGATCGGCGATCTGGTGCTGACACGGTCGGGCGAGGCGCGGCCAATCCGATGGATCGGCCACCGGTCGGTCGATCCGCGCCGCCATCCGCGGCCCGAGCAGGTCCATCCGCTGCGGATCGCCGCGGGAGCATTCGGCCCGGGACGGCCGGAGCGCCCGGTTTTCGTGTCTCCGGATCATGGGATTTGCGTCGATGGCGTGGATGCCGGCGCGTCCGTCCTGGTGCCGGCCGGATTGCTGGCGAATGGCGTGAACATCGCGCGCGTCGATCTGGGAGCGGTTACGTACTGGCACGTTGAACTGGACACGCACGACGTCATTATGGCCGAGGGTTTGCCGGTTGAGTCCTGGCTCGATGACGGACGCCGCGACAATTTCGATAACGGCGAGGCGCCGGTGCGATCGCACCCGGATTTTGCCCCTCCTTCCAACGCCTGGCGCTGGGAGGCGGCCGGTTGCCTGCGTATGGTGCTGACCGGTCCGCTGTTGGAGGCGGCGCGCCGGCAGGCCGAGGGACCGGATTGGCGCGGCCCCGGTGTTCGGGCAGGGTGGACGCTGCCGTTCGCGCCGCCATATCGGGCGAGTGGGCCGCCGCGGCAGACGGCGGCCTGACTCGCGCGAGTTATTGGCGTGATGCGGAGCGGCGGGGACTTGCAATTCCGCACCAGGTCAACTAACCAGACCAGATTGTCGGCGGCGAAAAAATTCCAGCGCCGTTAACCAAATCTCAATCTGGTCCCGCTATGACTGAAGTCGTGAACCTCTATGAGGCCAAAACCCAGCTCTCGCGTTTGATCGACCGTGCGACGGCGGGTGAGGACATCTTAATTGGCCGTGCCGGAAAGCCACTCGTGCGACTGGTGCCGGTGGACGACATGCTTCCGCGTCAGCCGGGGCTGCTCAAGGGTCTCGTCGTGCCCGACGCGGTGTTCGATCCGCCGCCCGCGGATGAACAGGCCCTTTGGGAGTGAAACTGCTGCTGGACACGCACGCCGTGGTCTGGTGGTGGCTCGACGATCCTCGTTTGCCGGTCACGGCGCGGGGCATGATCGCCGCCACCGCCAACACGGTTTGCGTCAGCGCGGTCAGCGCCTGGGAAATCGCGACCAAGAACCGGCTCGGCGAATGGCCGGACGTGGAGCGGATCGTGGACGAGTTTCCCTCGGTGCTGCGCCGCTCCCGGTTCGTGCCGATGGCGATAACCGTCGAGCACGCGGTTCTGGCGGGGTCTCTCGCGGGTGCGCACCGCGATCCATTCGACCGCATGCTGATCGCCCAGTCGAGGGAGGAGAAAGCGGCACTGGTGAGTTGCGATGCCGTGTTCCGGAACTTCGGGGTCGAACTGATCTGGGCCTGATGGCGCCTGGTCAGGGTCGTCTTTTGAATTCCCCCCGGCGTTTCATCATGGCGCGCCGCTGTGCCCGGCTGCCGGTCACCGGACCAGAGACCGAACTTTCTTTCCCGGGCGCGGCGCCAGGCGCCGGAGACATGGCCTGGTTCAGCGCCTCCGTTGCCTTCGTGGCGGCGGCTGGGGTCAGATTGTCCGTGTTCTCCAGCGTCGCAAGAGTCTCGGCGTAGGTTGAGAACAGTTTGGCCAGGGAGGCTTCGCACCCGGCATCGCCGGCGTGTCCTCGGGCAGGTTCGCCGCACTCTGGCGTCCACAGGGCCGGCGCCGGGGCCAGAGCCTCTTTGCGCTCGATCCGCAGCTCGCGCGCCAACTGCAGGACGAGTTTGGTCTGCGCCACGGTGACCATGCGTGCCTTCGCCGCCTCGGCCGGACTCAGCGTCAGGCACGCGATGTCGCGGAACCCGTCCATGATGGCGAGGTGATGGCCCAGGATGAGGGTGGCGAGCATGGTCTGGGTGGGATCGGCGGGCTCGAAGGCCGTGGTGCCGCGGACGACGGTCTGAAAGCGGGCGGTCCGCTCGGCCTCGGTGAGATCGGGCGCGGCCGAGAGGGACGCGGCGGCCAGGTTCACGATGTCCTGGTTGGCGGTTCGGTACTGGGCGAGGGTTTCGGACATGGGGGCCTCGGGGTGGCGCGTGGGATTGTTAGTTTTATTGTTATTATAACTATCTATTCGCGTCAAGGGGGTTTTCGTGACCGATGATTGGTGGGTCGCTACTTTCCGGGCTGGCGGGGCTTCGGGCCGTGCGGCCGCGGCGGGCGCGGTCTGGTCAGGCTCGACTGAGGGGCCGACACACTGGCGCGACGCTCATTGGAAGCTCCGCGGCGCGGCGAAGTAAGAAAGGGCTTGGCGCAGATATAGTAAGGGATTCACGCTGAACACGCAGATGGTTCGGGGTGGTTCACAGGCCGTTGGCCACGCGTTTGATTTCGAGACGCGATTTGCCGAAATTAAGCAACAGCAGAGCCGTAGACCGGTCGCTTTGAGAGGAATTGGTACATTGCATTCTATGACTGTCGTCGAATGCTTTGACAGTCCTCGGCTCGACCAGAAGCACGTCCTCGACCAAGAGGTCCGGGAAATACTCGCCGACCACCAT
>Ga0182018_10000598_pt1 | contig 45818 bp, 38 predicted proteins | sample 812P2MmetaG_FD_120490 | JGI IMG/M metagenome (GOLD analysis project Ga0182018, IMG submission 120490) | Permafrost microbial communities from Stordalen Mire, Sweden - 812P2M metaG | ecosystem: Environmental > Terrestrial > Soil > Wetlands > Permafrost | place: Sweden: Stordalen | collected... | reverse complement strand
TACTGGGTCGACCCCGAGAACAAGCCCCAGCCTCACGCGAACGGGATGCGCTTCCTCGCTGTCGTCGGCTCGCAGAAGGCGATCCCGCTGCTCGAGAAGTGGGCCGACCCGAAGGACAAGCTGCCGAACGAGGGGGCACAACCGCCGTTTCCCGAGACCTGGGCTACGGCGCAGAGCGCCCTTCGCTACGTCGGGTGGATCAAGGACCCGGGCCGCGGCTGGAGCATCCTCGAGAAGCAACTGCACCGCCGCAACAAGAAGATGGACGTTTCGTGGGACTCGCTCATGCAAGGGGGGCTGACGATCGTAGGAATGACGTTGCGCGCGCTCGGCGTCGGGTCTTCCGACGGCTTCGCGCAGTGGGGCGACCCGCGGGCCTACGACGACCTCGTGAAGTACATCGAGGACCCGATGGAGAACGAGCAGGCGCGGATGGAAGGTTGCTTCGCGCTCTCGTGGGTCGCGACCGACGACCAGATGAAGGAGGTCGTCAAGAAGGTCCACGACAATACGAAGAGCGACCCCAAGGCAAACCTCCTCCGCCAGTGTTACCTCGAGACCGTCGTGCACCGGCCCGTCCCGGACGCGACGGCGGGGCTCATCGATCTCCTCGCCGCGAGCGTGCCGGACATCGAAGTGCGCCACCAGATGGCACGCGCGATCGGCATGGGAGGCCTCACGGCGGCGATGGTCCCCCCCATATTTGCGAAGCTGAGCGACATTAACCTCAAGGCCGACGCCGCCCTGGCGCTCGTGCTCGGAGCGGACGCCGACACGGCTGCGCGCGCGATCGCGACGTACAACGACACGGGAGTGTCCGCCGAAGCGATCGAGGAGCTGAAGGACGTCTACAACAAGACCTTTGGCTACTGGAGCGACCGGAACTGCGACAAGGGGGACATCGCCCGGTGGGTGGACAACGCGGGCGCGATCGCCCACGTGAAAGTGCATGACCAGCTGCAGGACTGGCCGCGAATCATCCTGGGGCGCGACCTGGTCGAATCGACGGAGATCGACAACGGCCCCCATTCGATGACGCACGTCCAGCTGCGCGCCAAGCTCTACGCGGACGCCAAGGGGGCGAACGAGAACAAGCGCAACGAGGCGATCAGCATCCTCAAGTTCATCAAGGAGAAGGGCGTCCTCATGGCCCTGCGAAGCGAGCCCGGCCCCGTCGGCGAGATGGCTCGCCAGGCTTTCTTCGAGGTCATGAACCCCAAGGCCTCCGCGGAAAGCGTTCCCGAGTCGCCGAAGGCGCAGAAACAGCACGATCCGCCGCCGGGATTCGGCGCGCCGCGGTGAAGTCTCCTTCCTTCCCGTCCCTCCTCACTTTCGCCTTCGCTTTCTCCTGCGGCCCGCTCTCGCCGGCCGCGACGCCCCACTCCGCCGTCAACGCGACGAATCTCACCGCTCCGGTCGGGACCACGCTCGTGGAGGCATGCACGCCAACGGGGCCGGAGCTCTGCTTCAACGCGATCGACGACAACTGCAACGGCGTCATCGACGAGGGCTGCGGCGTCCAGACCGGGCTTCTGCAGTTCACGATCGCATGGGCGAGCGCCGCGGACGTGAACCTCGTCGTGACGACACCCGGCGGCGTGCGGCTGCCCAATGGGCACGAGCGATCGACGCCGACCGGCTGTCACCTGGGGCCCGACTGCCCCGGCGAGGACGGCTGCCAGGAACAGAACGTCGAGAACTTCTACTGCGATGGGCTCGATCTGCCGCGGGGGCACTACATCGTGGAAATCGTTCTCGTCGACGCGCACGGGAGCGACACGCCAGTCGCGGTCCGCTTCGGAGGGCGTCTCGGATCGCGCACGGTCGGGGCGGATTTGCACCTCGAGGCGGAGCACGACAGCAGGAAGAAAATCGAGTTCGACCTGCCGTGATCTCGAGGCTCGCTCTCCTGACCGCGGTCCTCTTCGCGTCCCCGCGCATCCAGGGCGCGTGGGGCGTCGCCTATCCGCCGGCGGATGCCTCGGTGCCCAGACCGGCGATCGTCTTCCTTCACGGGATGTGGTCGAGCCCGGAGGACGCATGCCCCACCTTCGAGAGCGCCGCGACGCCGTTCGGTTTCCTCGTATGCCCCCGCGGCAACGCGCCCCTCGGCGAAGGCAAGATGTGGGCGGGGACGTACGCCGACGCCGCGCGGAACATCCATGCGGCCCTCGACGCGGCAGCCTCCCTCGCGCCCTCGGGGAAGCTCGATCGCACGGGTGGCGGGACGCTCCTTGGCTTCTCGAACGGAGCGTACTTCGCCGCCGAGGTCGCGCTGCGCGAGCCCGGGAGGTGGACCGGACTCGTCCTACTCTCGATGAAGCTCGACCTCGACGCCCACGCGCTGCAGGTAGCGGGCGTCCGCCGCGTGGTGCTCGCGGCAGGCGACGCCGACGAGGCCCGGTCGGCGATGCAGTCGCTCGCGCAGCGGCTGAACACGCCCGACGTCGAGGCGCGCTTCATGAGCCTCGGCGCCGTCGGTCACGGGTTTCCGCCCGACATGGGCCAGCGGATGTGCGAGGCAATCGCTTGGGTCCGAAGCGCCGGCGCGGCGGCATGCACGGCGCCCTCGCGGTAACCTCCCCGCATGCGACCGCGCGTCCTTTGCAACATCGCCCCGAGCCTCGACGGGAAGATCGCCCCGGCCCGCAAGACCGCTCCGTTCGTGATGTCCCGCCACGACGACGACCATCGGTTGATGCTTTCGCTTCGGGCGCGCAGCGACGCGGTACTGATCGGCGCGAGCAACCTGCGTGCGGACGACCCCGACTTGATGCCGAGCAAGCTCCGGGTCGTCGTGACTCGGTCGGGAGAACATATCGAGCCAACGGCGAAAATGTTCGACACATCGCTTGGCGGCGAGGCCGTCGTGGCACACGCAGGGGCGATGGCGGAGACCAAACGCGCGACGCTGCGAAACTGCGCGACGCTCGTGGAGTTCGGCGCCGTCGAGGTCGACGTCCTTCGGTTGCTCGAATGGCTCGCGAGCGAGCGCGGATGCAAGGTCGTGGTCTGCGAGGGCGGCGGAGTCCTCAATGCGCACCTCTTCGCAGCGCGTGCGATCGACGAGCTGTACGTGACGATCGTTCCTCGGATCCTCGGAGGCCACGCCGCGCCCACGATGGTCGAGGGCGAAGGCTTCGAGCCCGACGCAATCCCGGACCCACGCCTGGCGAGCGTCGAGCGCGTCGGAGACGAGCTGTTTCTCGTCTACCGATTCGACCAGCGGTAGCGCGCATCGTGGGGAACCGTTCAACTCGCCTTGGCGAGCGACCCGCTAAGAGAGGTACGCTCTCGGCATGCGTCCCTGGTTTGCAACCGCCGCGCTGCTGCTGCTCGCGTGTTCGAGCAGCAGCCAGGCCACGTCTGCCGCTGACGCCTCCGTGCTCACTCCCGCCGAGGACGCCAGCATCTCTCCGTGCACCTCCCTGGGCGGCACGTGCGCCCCTTACACGACGACGTGTCCCCTGCCGCAGCAGAACGCCACGCTATGCGGCGACACCGTCCTCCTCTGTTGCTTGCCGGTAGGCGTCGCTCAACCCGAAGGGACACCGGAGGGCGGGACACCAACAGAGTCCGACGCGGGAGGGGGAGCAGACTCCGGCGGTGGGACAGGCCCCGTCGACTCGTCGTACTACGTCCCGAACGGCTGAGTGCCCTCGCCGCAACGCTCAGAAAAAGGTGTCTTCGAGCTTCTTGTCGAGCTGGTCGAACGCGCCATCGATCATGGTGTCGTAGACCTTTTGCTGGAAGTCCTCGCGCTCCATCCCATCGCTCTTGATCTTCCAGACTTCGGCCCCCCGCCACGCCTTGACCTGGACCTTCAGCGGCGCCCCCTCCGGCAGCGAGAAGGCAGAGTCGAACGTGAAGTTATACCCCGCGAACACCGTGTTCGGCTTCATCGTCGCCGTGTTCACGTGCGACCACTCGGGCGCATACTCGATGACCAGCGTGGGGACCTTGGTGGGGACGGGCGCGTCGGCGGCCAGAGGCTCGCCCGGCTGCAACACCAGGACGTCCGACGGGAACGCGGCCGCGAAGGCCTGCGACAGGGCCTGCTCCACCCGCTGCTCGCGTGGACGCAGCACCGCAGGCGCGACGAACTTCGACGGGAGCGCGTCCGGCCCCGGGTAGTGGCCGCTCTTGATGGCGCTCTTGTCCGCGTCGTCCAACGACTTCGACGGCTTGAGGCGGAACCGCACCTCGCTCGTGGCGCCGTTCTTCTCGGCCCACGCCAGCAGCCGTTCCATGAACGCCTTCGCCCCTGCGTCGGTCTCCGATTTCTCCTTCCATGCCACCAGCGCCCGCGCGTAGAGCGCGTGCCGCGCCGCCTTCAGCTCCCGATCCACGATGCGATCGGGGTACCTGCGGACGAACTGGTCGAGCGCGGCCACCGTGCCCACCTTCTTGGCCTTCTCGAGCTCCGCCAGCATCGCCCGACGCAGGGCCACGTCGATCTCGGGACCGATCTTGGACGACGGATGGTCGGCCGCGAAGGCCTTCACCGCCTCGACCGTCCCCTGCGCCTCCGCGTCACGCAGCTGCGCCCGGGGCAAAAGAACGTCTCGTACCTCGTCCGAATGGCGACCGCCGTGGGTCAGGTAGCGCTGAAGGTCGGCCACGGTCCCCGTGGAGACGAGGGCGCGGAACATGGCCTCGTCGCTCATCGTGTTGCGCGTAGTGCCCAGGGCGAGGCCCGCCGCAACGCCGATGGCGATCGCGATCCCCCAGTCGAGGCGGATCCATGCGGGGAGCGTGCGCTTCATCGCCTCGGTCGGCCCGATGGGGCTCGACAGGGCGCTGTCGTGGAGCGGATCCAGCTCGGCGAGCATGTGCACGTCCTGCGCGGCGATCGCCTTCGCGAGCTCACCCCGGAACGATTGCAGTGCCACGTCCGCCCGCTCCACCTCGGCCGCACTCGCCGCCGGAACGACGACGCGCGTCCCGTCACGCATGCGGAGCGCAAGCCCCGGCCCAGGCGAAACGACGCGCTCGACCGATTCCGACTCGGTCACCGGCCAGACCTGGAACACCGGCCGCCGCGCGTCGACCACGGCGGCGGGGAAGAGAAACATCCCCGGCCTCCACGGCATCACTTCGAGCCCGCGGAGGATGGCCGCGGCGTGCACCACGCAGTACGCCGCCGCCGCGAGGAGGGCCACGTCCAGCGCCAGCGCCTTCGTTCCATGCAGCGCGAGGGGGCTCGAGACCTCTCCCCATCCGGCGTGCAGCAGAATCCCCGCCGCCAGGAGAAAGACCCCGCTGGCCCCCAGATATCCCCACGCACGCGTCCGCGGCGCCGGCCCGAAGAGGATCGGCGCGGGGGGGGCCGTGCGCCGGGTGGCCGCCGCGAAACGGTCCTGCATCGGCCGGGATAGTCGATAAAAGTCGATCTTCTTCGGCATGCGGACCCCTCCCGGCCCGCATCCTACCGGAGAATGAGCAGAGCCTGGCGTTTGACGCGATCCGCCCCGGCCCTATAGAAAGCGGCGATGAGCCCGACGGCGATGCTGACGTTGATGTTCGCGGCGTTCGCCATGTTCGCGTGGTCCGCGAGCCGGCGCTGGCACTTGCTCCAGATCGGCCGCCCCGAGGCCAGACTCGATCATCTCAAGGCGCGCCTGGAGGGAACGTGGAGGTTCGCGTTCCGGCAGGAGAAGATGGATTACTACAACCCTGCAGGAATCGCCCACAAGGCGATCTTCGCCGGGTTCGTCCTCCTCAACTTTCGCGAAGTCATCCTCTGGGGCCGCGGCTACTACGCTCCCTTCAACTTGTGGGTCCTCGGCCCCGGGCAGCCCCTCGGTCAGGCCTACGAGCTTGTCAAAGACTGCTTGGGTGTATTCGTCATCTGCGGCACCTTCGTCTTTTTCTACTATCGGATTGTCGTCAAGCCGAAGCGAATGGCCCTCAGCCTCGAGGGCCTCCTCATCATCGCGATCATCTTCACGTTGATGATCACCGACATGGCTTACGACGGCGCGTCCTTCGTGCTCGCGTCGAAGCAGGCCGCGTTCTGCAGCGGGCCGATGCACCTCGGCACCGTGGGGCAGTGTGCGAGGGTAGCGACGATCACCGCGCCGCTTGCCGGCGAGATGTTTGCGGGCTCGTGGTCCGTATGGCCCGCGCCGGCCGGCTCTCTGTTCGCGGTGCTCCTTCAGGGGGTCTCGCCGACCAAGCTCGTGTGGTTCGTGCATACGAGCTTCTGGTTGCACGAAGCGCTCATCTTCCTCTTCCTGAATCTCCTGCCTCATTCGAAGCATTTCCACGTCATCACGGCGGTGCCGAACGTGTTCCTCCGCAGCCTGAAGCCCGCGGGACGCCTGCCGCCGATGGCGGAGAACGCAGAGAAGCTGATGGAGAAAGTGGGGGCGGCGGGCGAGGCGGCGGACCCGATGTCCATGCCGGTGGGCGTCGCGCGCATCGAGCACTTCTCGTGGAAGTCGATCCTCGATTTCTACACGTGCACCGAGTGCGGGCGGTGCTCTGACAACTGCCCGGCGCACACGACCGGCAAGATCCTCAGCCCGAAGCACCTGACGCTCGCGCTACGCGACCACCTGTACGGGCGCGAGGAAGAGCTCGTCGAGGGGCCGAAGAAGGCGAACGGCGCGGGAGCGACGGCGGAGGGCGGCGCGACCGCGGAGGAGGCGATCAGGGGGGTGAACCTCGTGCCGGAGGTGATCCATCCGGACGTGCTCTGGGCGTGCACGACGTGCAGGGCGTGCGAAGAGCAATGTCCGGTCCTCATCTCGTACGTCGACAAGATCATCGACATGCGTCGAAACCTCGTCATGGTCCGGAGCGAGTTCCCGCACGAGCTCGGGCGGCCGTTCCAGGCGATGGAGTCGAACGGCAACCCGTGGAACCTGTCGCGCATGGACCGGGCGGGATGGGCCGACGGGCTAGGCATAGCGACGATGAGCGACAAGCCGGAGGCACCCGTCCTCTTCTGGGTCGGATGCGCGGCGAGCTACGACGAGCGGGCAAAGAAAATCGCCCGCGCCACGGCGAAGCTGCTCAAGCAGGGCGGCGTCGACTTCGCGATCCTGGGCCAGGAAGAGAACTGCACGGGAGATCCCGCGCGCCGGGCCGGCAACGAGTTTCTCTTCGCGATGCTGGCCGAGGGGAACGCGGAGACGATCAATGGCTACAAGGAGAAAGGCGGCGCGCGCACGGTGGTCACGACGTGCCCACACTGCTTCAATAGCCTCAAGAACGAGTATCCCGACTTCGGCCTCAAGGTCGAGGTCGTCCACCACACGGACTACCTCTTGGGGCTTCTGGCCGAGGGCAAGCTCATTCCGAGGAATCCGGTGGCGGGACGCGTCGTCTACCACGACTCGTGTTACCTCGGCCGCTACAATGGCGTTTACGATCCCCCGCGCGAGATTCTGAAGCGGATCCCGGGGGTCGAGCTCGTCGAGCCGGAGTACTGGACGAAGCAGCGCGGGCTCTGCTGCGGCGCGGGCGGCGCGCAGATGTGGATGGAAGAGCAGAACAAGGACCGCGTGAACGTCAAGCGGACGCTCCAGCTCATCGACGCGCTCGGCCCGATGCCGGCCGCCGGAAGCTCAGAGGCCGTGGGGGACGGCAAGACGATCGCGAGCGCATGCCCCTTCTGCATGACGATGTTAACCGATGGGATAAAGAGCAAAAGCCTGGAAGACCGCGTCAAGCAGATGGACGTGTCCGAGCTGCTCGAACGCGCGTGCGACGTGCCCGCGGTAAGCTCGGACGTCATCCGCATCGAGTCGCCCCCCGAGACGCCGGCCGTCGCGGAAGCAACCGCCGAGTAGCGCGCGATCCTTTTGCATGAAGGTCCGGCGCCGGCTCATCGCTGTCGGTATCACTGGAACCAACGGCAAGACGTCCACCACGCTCTGGACAGGTGCGTGCCTCGCGCGACTCGCTCGGCCCGTGGCGCAAACGACGACGCTCGGATCCTTTCTCGACGAGGAGCCGTTCGCGACGACGCGCGACTCCGCCGGGTTCCTTGCGACGATGAAAGCCGCGACGGACAGGGGCGGTCGCTTCGCGGCGATCGAGCTGACGAGCGAGGCCCTTGCTCACGGGTTCGCGCGAGCGTGGCCCTTTACGATCGGTGTCTTCACCAACCTGACGCGTGACCATCTCGACCTCCACGGATCGGCCGAGCACTACCTGGCCAGCAAGGCGCAGCTTTTCGTCAACCTCGATCCCGCCGGCGCGGCGGTCCTCAACGCGGGCGACCCGGCATCGGACCTCCTCTCGGAGGTGATCCCCTCCGGCGTCCGCGTCGTCCGGTACGCCGTACCGTCGCGCGGCCCTGCGACGGGCTCGCCGGAGCTGCGTGCGACGGCGGTCGAAGTCGGGTGGGACGGGACGCGCATCGCGATCGATGCCGCGGGAGATCTCGCACATGCTCCGCGATCCCTCTCGATCCGGGCAGTCGGTGACGTGTATGCGGAGAATGCCCTGGCCGCGCTCGGAGCGGCACTCGTCGCGGGCGTGCCGCCCGACGAGGCGGCCTCCGCTCTGGCCGGGGCGCGCGTTCCGCCCGGACGCTTCGAGGTGCTCGAGCCGGGACGCGGCCCGCGCGTCGTGGTCGACTACGCGCACACGCCCGATGCGCTGGCCCGCACCCTCGCCACGGCGCGCTCGCTCTGCGAAGGCGAGCTGTGGGTCGTGTTCGGCGCTGGAGGCGACCGCGACAAGGCGAAGCGAGCGCCCATGGGAGCGGCCGCTTCCATTGCGGACCACATCATCCTGACGAGCGACAACCCGCGGGGCGAATCCCCCACTGCCATCGCCGCACAGATCCGAGGCGGCATCGAAGGAGCCACGAACGTCCGTATCGACCTCGACCGCCGCCATGCGATCCGGTCCGCTGTACTCGATGCAGGCGAGCGCGACGTCATCGTCATCGCCGGGAAGGGACACGAGGCAGATCAGATCGTGGGCCAGAACGCCTTTCCGATGGACGACGCCGCCCAGGCACGGATCGTAATGCGGGAGAGAGACGGCGGGCAGCCGACAACGTAGAGGCCAGTTCTTCCTGCCCCAGAGAGGCAAAAAACCACTCCCCTGTGGCGAAAGGCCACTCGCATCCGTGCGGCGCGAGGCCAGCAAGGCGAAACCCATCCACTGATGAGGGGCACGGCAATTGCGTCGGCCGTGCTCGCATGGTCGTCGACAAATCAACCTTTCTCGTTCTCGTTGGAGCGCTGGCGGCGGGCGGCGGCGGGGGTTACCTCGCAGCCAGGCAGGAGGCAGGCGCCCGACCGGAGCCCGTGCCTACACCGTCCCCCACCCCTTCCCCGCTGGTGATCGCGTCGCCTGTGCCGCCCGTCCCGACGACGCCAACCGTCGTCTCGCCGCCGTGTGACGACCGGGAAGGGACCGTGGGAACGTGTCCTCCGCCGATGTATTCGGCGGACGAGAGTGGATGTGGTCCGCTGCCGAGCAAGCGCTGCGCGGACTTCAAGGAAGTGATGAAGGCGAAAGTGGCAGCGCGCGCCGTGGATTGTTTGAATTCCCTCAAACCGGGAGAGCGCTGCGACGCCAATCGCATCAACTTATGCGGCCACGTCGCGCTCATGAGCGCCTGCGTGGAGCCCGCCGCCGACGCCTCCGCGCGCGACGACGTCGGCGCATCCTGCCAGACGATCGTCGAATCCTGCGCAGGCGTAGCCGCGACACCCACCCTTCGCGACTGCCGGGCGACCCTCGCCGGCATGTCCGAAAGCGGGCGGATGCACGCGGTCGACTGCATGAAAAAACACTGTACGGACAGGGGCCTCCTCGGCTGCGAGGCGAGGATCGATCCGACGGGGTGAGGCCCTTCAGCCCGGGGAGGCCGACGTGGCGGCATCCACCCGATCGAGATAGCGGGTCAGCCTCTGGCGACGGGCGACGACTTCGGCCTGCCAGGGGGTGAGCGGGAGGCGCAGCGAGTGGAGGTGGGCGAACAGGCCCAGGTCGGCCACGGTGGCCTTCGGCCCAAGCCAGAAGCCCTGGTCGGGAGCGCGCGCGTCCAGCGCGTCGAGCACGCGTCCCATGCGCTCGTAGCAGGCGTCGAGGCCAGCGCGCGTGAAGTCGCGCTCGAAGACCTTCTTCACCGTTGCGCGCCTCACCATTGACGGAACGAATGCCCGGAGAATCGCGGGCATGGCGCCGAAGAAATATTTGAGCGGCACCGGCCAGCCGCGTTCGTCCACCCAGCGGGTCGCGAGGACGTACGGGTAAAGAGAGGTGTCCGCGAACTCCTCCCAGAGCCATGCCTCGGCGACGCCGCGCGCGTCGAGCCCCCCCGTCATCGAGCCTGGCACCATGACTTCGAGCCGCTCGAGAACGCGCGTCGAGTCCGCGACCTTCTCGCCGCCGAACGCGACCACGGGAAGCTGGCCGAGCGGATTGATGTCCTTCAGCTTCATCATGTTCACCTGCTTCATCTCGAAGGGCACCTTCGCGAGGCGAAGGGCGCGCGAGACCTCGAGGACGAAGGGAGAGAAGGATTCCCACCCGGCGTGGCCAGTCGATGCGGGAAAGTCGAAGAGGGTCAGCGGCGCGGTAGGCGTAGTCATGGGGGGGGAGGGTAGCTGTCTTGCAGCCAGGATCGAGAGGGGCTAGCGCCTGAGATCGTCCGGGCGCTGCCGCGGCCCGGATCCGGCACACCGTGGCCATCCTTGCCCTTCTCGCCTGCGTCGTTTGCAGCTTCGTCGCTTTCGGCGCCGGATATGCGCTCGCGGTCATGCGCCTGCGCGCACGACCGCGACCAACGACGTCCGAATCGATACTCGCGTCGCCCCTCGCGCCGACCCGGACCGTGTTCACAGACCTGGCCGCCGAAGGGTCCCCGGAATGGCGCGTCGCCATGGAGGAGCTGGGCGCGCGCATGCGGGGCGCCGGGACACGGCTCGTCCTCTTCGTGCACGGCTCGTTCGTCGGCGACGACCCGCTCGCGCTCGCTCGGACCCTCGAAGGCGCCGTCCCGGTCCTTCCCGACTTGGCGCGCGCCTTGCGCGGATTCACCCGCTCACACGTGTCACGTTTCCTCGGCGATCTCTCGAACTTTCCCGCGGACTACGTTGACGCCCTCGCCGCCGCGACGGGAATCGAAGCCGTCGGCTTCACGTGGTCGGGTGAGAACCATCACGCGGCTCGGGTCCACGAAGCCGTGCGTCTCGCCCACGCCCTCGCACGGCACGCCGCCACGGGCCTTGGCGGCCGCGTCCTCTTGCTCGGTCACAGCCACGGCGGCCAACTCTTCGCTCTTTTGAGCCAGCTCGTCGCGCGGTCGCGCGGGTACGAGGAGCTCGTCGACGCCGCCGCCGCGCGCGGAGAAGACGTCGCTACCCTCGACGATGATCTCGCGCGCCTCCGGTGCTGCGCCTTCGACGTGGCGACGTTCGGGACCCCGCCTCGCTACGATTTCGCGCCGGCTTCGCACTTTCGCCTGTTGCACCTGGTGAATCACAGGAGTGCGACGGTGCGAGCAACGTCCCTGCGCGGTCTGCTCCACACGCGCCGCGGCGACTACGTGCACCAGCTCGGGGCGCCCGGCTCGGACTGGCCGGCGCCCCTGGCGAAGGACCGCGCGCTCAATGAGCGCCTCGACCGCGTGCTCGGTGTCGGCAGTGACCTGCGCGCGTGGCTGCGCCACGTCGCGAACGGGCCCCGACTCTCGCCGTATGGCCACACGCTCCTCGTCGACTACGGCGATCAGGCGCGCGTCGTCCCGAACTTCTGGGCGACCGGGTTCGGCCACGCCGCGTACACGCGGCGAGAAGCCATGCTCTTTCACATGAAGCTGGTCGCCGACCACTTCTACCCGTCCGGCGGCGGTCCCAACGAGAACCGCACGGCCGACGCGCCGCATGGCCGCGTCCGGATGGGCCCCGCGCGATTGCTCTTGCCGCGACGCAGGTCGCCCTCCGGGCCCGAAGTGTGACGTGAGGCTCGCGCCCCTTTGGGCCTCGCAATGGCCCCCCGCGTGCCGCTCGCTCACGCGCCTCCCCTCGGCGTACGATGCCCGACGTGAAGACTGCAGGCGGAATCCTTGGCGTAACCCTCGTCGCTCTGGGGGTGGGATGCGGGTCAGGCAACAGCTCTTCAGGTCCTGCGGGAGAAGGAGGGCCCGGAGCAACCGCCAACTCCTCGGACGCGAGCGGAGCCACCACCGGCTCGTGCGCCGGCAGCCCGTTCACCTGGAAAGACGACGGCGCGACGGAGTGCGCGAGTTCGTTCGAGGCGATCCTTGCGCCCGGGAGCATGGACGCCAGCCAAGACAGCTCGCTGGAAGTCGTGGGCACTTCCGGCACCACGATCGGCATCAGCATCGCCATCTCCAGCCCGTCGATGTTGGCCGGCAGCTACGGCTGCACGCCGAGCCCCGCGGGAACCGTCGAAATCACTTACCGCGATGCGACGGCCGCCGGCACGACGGTTCAGAGCTGCATGCTCACGCTCAGCTTCGTCGAAGGCGACGCCGGCGCCATGCATGTGATCGGAACGTTCTCGGCCGTGCTCGCCGTCCCCGGCGGTGCGACCAAGAACCTCACCGATGGAATGTTCGACCTCGCTACTGTGACCGACGGGTAGCCATTTTTCGCACCCTGTCGATGGCGCGAGCCCGCCGCGGCGCCGGATCGGACCGCGCCCGCTTCCCCCGCCTGCTATCCTTCTCGAGGATGCCCTCGTGCCCCGTCTGCGCCCGCAAGGTCGGCCCCCTCGCCACGAACCCGGGTTTCCCATTCTGCTCGCCCAGGTGCAAGCAGGTCGACCTCGGCAAGTGGCTCGACGAGGCCTACCGCATCTCGTCCGATCCTTCCGAAGACGAGGACGAGTCCTCCCCTGAATCCCCTACCTTTGCCGAACATCCCAACCAGGAGAAGGCATGACGCCCACGATGACTCGCCCTCTAGCCCTGGTGGCCACCGTCCTCAGCTCCCTCTGGACATCGGCGGCCCACGCGCAAGACCTCGAGCCCCCACCCCCGATCGCCCCCGGCTCCCCTTCTTCGGGCACTTCGAGCACCACGTCGAACGAAGCCGACGAGAGCAAAGACAGCGGCCTCGGCCTCGAATGGGTGTGGCTGAACGGGGACATCGGCACTGCCTTCGTGAACATGGAGTCCTTCAGCTCGAGCTCCCTCGCGCTCCAGCGGACGTCGAGCTCGGGCCCCGCGTTCGGGTTCGGCGCAGGCATCCGCCTCATTTTCCTCACCGCGGGGGTGCGGGTGACCGACCTACAGCTATCCGCGTTCAACCTCTGGGAGATCAACGCCGAGGCCGCGTTTCACGTCAAAGTCTGGCGCATCGACCCGTACTTCGGTGTCCGCGGCGGATACGCATTCGTCGGCGACCTCAATTCGAGCTCGGTCGACCTCGCGGCCGGCGGCTCCCCCTCGAACGTGGCCGTCCACGGCATCGACGTCGGGCCCATGGTGGGTATCGACTTTTACCTCGCCAAGTACATCTCTCTCGGCGTCGACGGAAACGCGCAGTTTCTCTTCATCCAGCGACCGCCCGTGCCCATCCCCAACGTCTCGCAGCTCCCCCCGCAGGCGCAGCAGATGGCCCAGCAGCAGATCATGAGTAACCCCCTCTACCAGGAGTCCGGCTCCAGCGTCGGGCTCGGCCTCACGCTGACGGCGCACCTCGGCATCCATTTCTGAAGCGCGGGCGCCCGCGACTACACTGGCCAGCGTGCTCGAGACCCTGCGCTGGCTGCTCTTGGCGATCTTGCCGGCCGCCCTCTTCGCGGTGCTCGTGCATCGCACCGACGAGAACCGCGAGCCGTCGTGGCTCGTCGTCCTCACGTTCGCCCTCGGCGCGGTCGCCGGGCTCGTCGTGCAACTGATCACGATCCGCGTCGCCACGCTGACGGGTCTCGACATGCGCGTCTCGGTGGCGGGCGAAGGAGGCGCCCTCGTCTTTCTGTTCCTCGTCGTCGCCCCGACGCAGGAAGCCGGCAAGGTCGCCGCTGCATGGCCCGCGTTCCTGTCGAAGCACTTCGACGAGCAGTACGACGGCGTCGTCTACTCGGCAGCATCGGCGCTCGGCTTCGCGGCCGTCGAGAACGGCTTCGTTCTTCACGCGCACCCGGCCGGCGCCATCTGGATCGCCCGGGCCCTCTTGTCCCTCCCGGCGCACGTCTTCTTCGCGTGCCTCTGGGGCTACGCCCTCGGCCGCGCGAAGCACACGAAGGACCGCATCCCGCTCTTCCCCATCGCGTTCCTCGCGTCGATCGCGGCCCACGGGCTCTACGCGCACTTCGTCTACGGGCGCGGGCCCGGTGCGCTTCTGGCCGTCACGCCCCTTCTCGCGATGATGGGCCTCGTCACCTGGATGCTCGGGCGCGACCTGCAGACGCGCGGCGGGCGTGCCTCGCTCGTGCCCTCCGTCTCGAGCAGCCGCTTGTCTCGCTTGTCGGCGTCGCCGCCGAGCCTCTCGGCCGTTCGTTCGGCACTGATGAGAGCGGACGAACCGGTCAAGGTTCGGTGGATCGTCTTCGGCGCCCTCATCACGATCGGCGCGATGATCATGGGGCTTGCCGCAGGGGTCGTCGCCGCTCATGCGATGCACATCGACCTGTCGACCGTCGACGATCACGACGTCGGCGCCGCGGCCCCCGTGCTCCTTCTCGGCATCGGCCTTCTGGCCTCATTTCCGACCAGCGGATGGCTGATCGCGCGGGCCGCCGCCGTCCGCACGTTGCTCGAGCCGGCGCTCGCGACCGTCGTGGCGCTCGTCGTCACCGTCGTCGCGCTCGGCCTGGCGGCGCCCGTCACGGTGGTCTTCGCGCTCGCCCTGTCGCCTATCGCCTGGGTACTCGCGTGCTTCGGCGCGTGGATAGCCCGCGCCTGACGTGTCGTACGAGGGGCAGAACGGCTCGCACCGTGCCACAATCGGGACCTCGCCCGTGCGCATCCTCAAGAGTGCCCTCTTCTGGCGAATCCTCCTGAGCTCCCTGTTCGTCGTGGCGGTGCTCGGGTGGGGCGTCTTCCGGGCAAACTCCGCGTACGAAGAGCTCGAGGCCCAGTTCGTGCGCTTGGTTCAACACGACCTCAAGCTCGCCGACGACGCAGAGCAGCTCCTCCGGCTCATGGTCGACCTCGAGACCGGCAAGCGCGGATACCTTCTCACAGGCGATCGCACGTTTCTGTCTCCCTACGAGCAGGCCCGGAAGGACCTCGAGGGCGTCCTCGCCGAGGCACAGGCCGTGGCCGAGAACGGCATGGAGGACGAGCGCGTCGCCGCCTTCGGGCGCCTCGTGCGTGACTGGATCGAGAACGTCAGCGAGCCCCAGATTCGAGCCCGCCAGAAGGGCGCGGTCGAGGACCCCGAGGTCGCCGACGAGGGCAAGGCCCGCACCGACGAGATGCGCGCCATCCTCTCGGACCTGCGAAAACACGCGCTCGACGAGGCGGACGACCGCGAGCACGCCGCCTTCGAGTCTGCGAAGGACTCGCAGCGCGCGACGCGGACCGTCCTGCTCCTGGCCATCATCCTCGCCCTCGTCAGCGGCGCGTGGATCGCCAGCGACATCGCGGGCACCACCGGGCGTCTCGAGGAGGCCCTCGCGGCAACCGGCAGGCTCGAGATGATTTCGCCGCTGCCCGCGCGCCGCGACGAGCTGGGCGCCGTCTCGGAAAGCTTGAAGAAGATGAACACCCTTCTCCTCGAGAAGGACGCAAGCTTGCGGGCGACGCTCTCGGAGCGAGAGCGCGCGGTCGCCGAGCTCACGCGGGCGAACGCCGCCCTTGCTCTTCGCGAGGAGCGCGCGCGAGCGTATGCGGAGTTCGTGCGCGAGCTGAAGACGCTCGACGTGGGGGCTCTGGCGAGCATCGGGCTACAGACGCTCGTGAAATTGGCCGATGCCCAGGTGGGCGCCGTCTTTCTGCTCGACGATGCGGACCGCCTGGTGCCCGTACAGGCCACGGCGGCCGACGGGCGCGCGATCGAGCACGGCCTCTTCGGCGCGGAGGGATTGCCGAAGAGCGTGATGGAGCGCCGCGAGCCGGTGATGATGCGCGCCGAGGCGCTGGGTGAGCCGCTGCCAAAGCTCGACCTCGGCATCGGCCAGGCGAAGCTACGCTGGGTGCTGGCGTATCCCATCGCCGTCGGAGCCGAAGGGGCGGGCGCGATCGTCCTCGCGGGCATCCACACGCCGGGCGACGACGCGGTCGACTCCGTTCGCGACGCGACACGCCAGCTCGCCGTGGGCTTGCACAACGCATGGGCGCACGCCCGACTGCGCGACAAGAGCATCGCCTTGGCCGAGCAAGGCGAGCGCCTGACGCAGGCGAACAAGGTGAAGACGGAGTTCCTCGCCTCGATGAGCCACGAGCTCCGTACGCCGCTCAGCGCGATCCTCGGCTTCGCGGACTTTCTCCTGACGTCGAACAAGGAGCAGCTCTCCCCGCGCGCGCGCGAATCGCTCGAGCGGATCAAGCGCAACGGCGACCACTTGCTCGGCCTCATCAACGACGTCCTCGAGCTCGCGAAGGCCGAGACGGGCCGCGTGGAGATCCGCCTCGCGCCCGTCAACGTGGGGCAGCTCGCGCGCGCGTGCGTCGCCGAGGTCGAGAGCCTGCGCCTCGGCAAGGACATCACGATGGTCGTCGAGGTGGGAGACTCGCTCGTCGAGACGATGACCGATTCGCAGCGGGTCAAGCAGATCTTGCTGAACCTTCTTTCGAACGCGATCAAATTCACCGACCGAGGCGAGGTGGGGCTCACCCTTCGCGCCACGAACACCGAGTTGAGCCTCGCCGTGCGCGACAGCGGCATCGGCATCCCGGCGCACGCCGTGAAGGAGCTCTTCCAGGATTTCCATCAGCTCGAGGCCGGCGACGGCCGCCGCTACGAGGGGACGGGGATCGGGCTGGCGCTCTCGAGGCGCCTGGCGAGGGCCCTCGGCGGGGACATCGAGGTCACCTCGCGCGAGGCGGCCGGGTCGGTGTTCACGCTCGTCCTGCCGCACGTCGCACCGCGCACGAGCGCGATGGATCCCGCGCCGGCGGGCCAGGAGAAGATTCTTTCATGACCGAGCGTCCCAGTATCGCCGTGTTCGGCGATGCCCGAGGCGATGTGCTCATCGTCGACGACTTCCAGGACACGCTCGCCCTCTACGAGGCGCTGCTCACCGAGGACGGTCACCGCGTACGCACGGCCACGAACGGCGCGGACGCCCTGACGAAGGTCGACGAACGCGAGCCGGAGCTCGTTCTCCTCGACGTGTCGATGCCGGGGTTGGGCGGGGTGGAGGTGCTCCGGCGGCTTCGTGCCCGACGTGGCGGGGGTCCGTCCGTCATCATGCTGACCGCGGCGCGCCGGGAGCCCGACTCGATCGAAGCGGGGCTCAAGGAAGGAGCCGACGCCTACCTGACCAAGCCCATCGACTCGCGCGAGCTCCTGGCACGCGTTCGGGCGGCTCTCGAGACGTTCCGGCTGAAGCGCCTGCTCGAAGGGCAGCGGCGCGATCACATCGCAATGCTCGTGCATGACCTGCGGCACCCCCTGTCTTCGCTCGGCCTCATCGCCGAGCTCCTCCAGAACGACGACCTCACGCCCCAGGAGCGGCAATCGTCGGTCACCCAGATCCGCAGCATGTGCACCGAGATGTCGCGACTCGTCGACGGCGTGCTCGTGGCGAGCCGCCTCGAAGCGGGGGTCTTCACGGTGGAGCCGCGGCCGGTTCGCATCCGAGCGATCGTCGAGCCGATGCTCGCCGTCTTCACCCCCGTGGCGGCGCGCCGCCGCGTGACGCTGGAGTTCGACGGGGCGCTGGATCTAGAGCTCTCGGCGGATCCGCAGAAGCTTCGCCAGACGCTCGATAACCTCGTCGCCAACGCGCTCAAGTTCACGCCGCGAGGGGGCCGCGTGCGGGTGCGCGTATGGCGAGAGGACGACCAGACCATCTTCGAGATCGCCGACACCGGCCCGGGCATTCCGCCCTCCGAATGGGACACGATCTTCGATCGCTATCGGCAGGGATCCCGCGGGCGCGCCTCGGGGGGCGCCGGGCTGGGCCTCGCGATCGCTCGCGGCATCGCGGAGGCGCACCACGGGTCGATCACGGTCGGGGCCGGGGACATGGGCGGAGCTGCGTTCCGCCTCATGCTCCCTGGGTGAGATTGTTGCTCTAGAATCCGTACTGCGCGCCGATCTCCGGTCCGTACGTGAGGAGCGCCCCGTTGCCGATGGCCAGGTCCAGCCGCAAGGCGCCCGTGAATGCGATCTGCGGCGTGTACTGGTACCTCGCGCCACCGCCCAGCATGAGAAAGAAGGGGCCGTCGGTGCGCCACACGGTCACGGGTTGCTGGGCCATCATCGAGGTCACCGTCACGAGGCTCGACGTGTGCCCGTCGAACTCGGCCAGGCCGAAGCCCGCGAATACCATCGGCAGAAACCCGGTGCGCGCGAGCGCGTCTTCGCCGAAAAGATACGTCGCCCGTGCCTCGATGTGGACATCGAACCCGGCCGCACGCCCGTCCTTCGACGCGGCGGACCCGGTGTACGCGTTGGCCACGTAGCCGAGACGCCCGCCGACGAGAATGTTCGGATTGAGCGCGTAGTCCCCCGACAGCATGAGACGGACATCGCCGGCCTGTAGCCCTCCCCCGATGGCCCCTGCCTGCCCTGGGACCAGCGTCGCGTTCTGCACGGGATTGGCGCGCGAGGGGAAGTCGGTGCCGTTGGGGTTGGTGCAGTAAAGCTCCGAGGGGTTCAGCGGCTCGCCCTTGTTGCTGCTCAGCAGGCAGACGTCGTTGCCCGCCGGCATGGAGATGAGGTCGATGCCGAAGGAGGCACCTACCCAGATGCGTGAATAGTCGCCATGACGGCCGTGCCGTGCCGAGGTCTTGTGCCCGGACTCCCCGTCCCCGCCCTCCTGATCGCCGCCCTGATCGTCGCCGTCACCGCCGGCAGCACACCTCTTTGGCGGAGCCTTCCCAGGCAGGTGCGGCGCATCGCCCGAAATGTCGGCCCGGACGGGCACGGTGAAGGGGTGCTTGGGATCGCCCGAGCTCGCGACCGGATCGCCGCCCTTGTCGACCCCCTGGATCCAGTAGCGCATCGTCCCCGCCGTTACGTCCGTGCACGGGATGAGCCCTTCCCATCCGTCGTCCGTCGCCTTGAGATCGACGTGCCCCCATTCGCTCATGCGCGCGCTTTTGTATTTCACGACGACGCGCGCCGGCGGCGGGCTGCCTCCGTACTCGACGTATACGGGCAACGGCGTCCTGGTCTTCTGCTCGTCCGCGGGCGCATGCGTGAAGTCACCCGTCGGCTGCTCGGGAGGCGGGGGCGCCTTTCCCGCAGGTGCTGCGGCAGCCGCCGCGGCCTTCGCCCTGTCCCACAGCGCGCGGACGTCCGGGGCCCCATACTTCGCGGGGAACTCGAGATCTGGAGCAATCTTCAGTGCGGCTGCAAACGAGTTCGCGGCGGCGTCCTTGTCCCCCGAGCGAAACTGCATCGTACCGAGGTCCCGGAGGACGAGAGCCTTGGTGGTGGGCGTGCAGCGCTTCACGCCGCAATGCGTGGCTGCCGAATCGAGGCGCGCCAGCGCCGTCGCATAGTCGGCCGAGGCGAAATCCTCGCTGGCCTTCTTGACGGCCTCCTTCGCGCTGGCCTCGGCGCGGACGTCAACGGCCCACCCGGGTTGGGCGACGGACAACAAGGACGCGACGACCGCAGCGGCCGCAAAGCCGAGAGGGAGACGCTCGCGGATCATGAGATCTGCACCTTTGCGCCCGTGGCCGACGCGGTCTGGCCCCCGGACCGGCGAAGACCATAACTCCAAACGCGAGCGGCCTGCGACGCATTCTCACGGCTCCGCTCGCTGCCGGACGCTTGACAACGGTAGCCGGCCCTCTACATTGCGCCCCTCCGGAAAACCTGAGGAAATCGTGGCCAACCATCCGTCCGCCCAGAAGCGCAACCGCCAGCGAGTCAAGCGCACCCTTCGCAACCGCTCCGTGCGCAGCGCCGTTCGCTCCGACGTGAAGACCGTGCGCACGGCCATCGCATCGAAGGACGCGAAGGCGGCAAAGGCCGCGCTTCTGGAGGCGACCGTGGCGCTCGACAAGGCGGCAACCAAGGGTGCGATCCATCCGAAGGCGGTGTCGCGACAGGTGTCGAGGCTCGCCGCGCAGGTGCACAAGCTCGGCAAGAGCTGATCGCTTCTTGGATCGACCTCGAGGATTCGCTCGGGGCAGCGGCTGAGCTCCACTTCTTCGCTGCCGATCAACTCTCGGAAGCGCGCCATCGGGCGGCCCGATGATTATGTTCTCGGGTGAGGGCGGTAGAGTTTGCGGCGCGGCCCCCCCCGCGTCCGGCTTTGCCGCCCTCACTTGTATGCGGTCTTCTCAGGGCGACAGCACGAACCCGCCGTAGTCCGCCGCACTCTCGCTTCGCGTCTGGTCGCCATCGGACATCAAGCCAAGCCCCTGAAGATCGGGGATCTCGTCATCCCCGAAGTGCGCGCGGAACTCGGCGTCGAGATCGATCGTCTCCGCCTTCCACACGCCAAGAGGACCGCCCGTCTCGAGGATGATCGTATCCTGCGCGACGAACGGATTGCGCTTCCGATCGCAGAGGTTGCCTTTCACTCCCACGGCGCTCCAGACGTACTTGAGCGAGTACCAGCGAAGCCCTCGCTTCCAGGTCACGTAGATGACGGCGGCGGAGTCCTCCGCGCCCCTGGCGCATTCGTCGCCGCCGCGCGGAAGGACGTCCGCGCGCCACTTCCACGTCAGGTGGTGGAACGCCCGTACCTGGCCACGGGGAATCTCGAAGCCCATCACGGCCGTCGCGTAGCCTGGCTCGTAGGCCGAGTGAATGTACGAAAGGATCGAGTCGGCGACGACGCGGTAGTAATTCACGGGGCCCGACTCGCGGGGAATGATGCGCCAGGCGTTCACGTCGGCGGACAGGTCACCGCCAGCCGGAGCAGCTTCGACGCCGATGGCGAGCACGGCTGCCGCCGCGGCCACCGCCAACGTCAGACGAGTCCAGTGCGACGTCTTCACTACACCTCGCCCATATCTTAGCGCTCGGCACAGGGGTGTGCGGCCGCTCTGTTCGAGGACGTCGCGACGTCGGCGCGGTAGGCTGCGCGGCGATGCGGCGTCCTCTCGTCGTGGTCTTCCTGCTTCTGCTCGTCGCGTGCGGCAACGCATCGGGGCCGTGCGGTCCGTGTCAGTCCGCCTCGATGCAGAGCGTCGGTCCGTCGCGTTCGGCGAAACTCAAGGAGCTCGCGACGCAACGCGTCGACCTTTCGCGGAAGCGACTCGTCCTTCTGCGCGCCTCCTTCGACAAGGGCAAGGCGACTCTCGACGAGGTCTTCGCCGCGTTTCGTGACTTCGCCCTTGCTTCGCGCGACTCGGGTCTCGATGGGGTAGCGCTGCGTGACGTCCTGAAGGAGTACCGCGACGGCGTGGTCGCCCTGAAGGACCTCACGAGCGAGCGGCTGTCCAAGGGAGCGGTCGGCGAGGATGCCATGATGCGCGTGGAGTCGCTCGTGGCGGAGGCGGAGTTCTGGCTGGAGGAGGCGAGCGAGGGGCCGCAGTGATCTCGTCGAGACGGGGACGGCTGGGCATCGGCTACACCCGGACCCGCGAGAGCTTGATCGCCTTCTCCGGGCACGCCTCGACGCACTTTCCGCACGCTTGACAAGCCGATGCCCTCGGCATGTAAGCCGTCTTTCTGCCGTGGGCCATGCTCTTCAGTTTCCCGAACACACCGAGCCGGGCGAAGTCGGCGTCGTCGATCCTCCGCACCTCGAACACGTTGAAGGGGCAGACGTCCACGCACTCGGCCTTCCCCTCGCACTTCCCGCGATCGACGACGGGCCCGAACTCTCCCGGTTCGGCTCGGCATTCGGTCGAGGCGGCGTTTCCCATTTGGACCTTCGATGCTCTCACGGCGGTGGGCGTCTCGGGAGTCCGGAGCCGTGAGAGCCCATGGCGCACTGATGCTACGGTTCCGGCGAGGAGCTGCACATGAAGGACGTCGCCGTCGTCGCTTACTGTCGAACGGGCATCGCGAAGGCCCAACGCGGAGCACTCAACCAAACACACGGCATCCCGATGACCGCGCACGTGCTGCGCAACGCCGTGAAGCGTGCCGGGGTCGACCCCGCAGAGGTGGAGGACGTCGTCGTCGGATGTGGCCTTCCCGAGGGAGCGACCGGCCACAACATCGCGCGCAATGCGGCGCTCGACGCCGGTCTCGGCGTGGCCGTGCCGGGCATGACCGTCAACCGGTACTGCGGCTCGGGACTGAGCGCGGCCTCGATCGTCGCGAATCGAATCTGCGCCGGCGAAGCCACCATGGCGATCGCCGCCGGGGTCGAGAGCATCAGCCTCGTTCAGTTCAACCTCAACCTGAACGGCTTCTTCTACGCACCCCTGCAGCAGCGCATGCCGGCCGTGTGGTGGACGATGAACGAGACCGCCGATCTTGTCGCGAAGAAGTACGGCATCACGCGCGAGGCGCAGGACGCGTACGTCGTCCAAAGCCAGCAACGCGTCGCAGCCGCCGCGGCCGCGGGCAAGTTTGCAGAGGAGATTGTTCCCTTCACGACGACGATGAAGGTCATCGACAAGGTGACCAAGGCGAGCCACGAACAGGAAGTCACGCTCGACCGCGACGAGGGCCCGCGTCCCGATACCACGCTGGCCGGACTGGCGGCGCTGAAGCCCGTGTATCCGGGGGGCACGACCACGGCCGGCAATGCCTCGCAGCTCTCCGACGGCGCGGGTGCCGTCGTGATGATGGATGCCGACGTCGCGGCCCGGCGTGGGCTGCCGGTCCTCGGGCTCTTCCGGGGCATGCAACTCGCGGCGGTGGCGCCGGAGGAGATGAGCATCGCGATCGCGCCGGCGATCCGTAAGGCAGTGAAGCACCACGGGCTCGCAATGTCCGACGTCGATCTGTGGGAGCTCCACGAGGCGTACGCGGTGACGACGCTCTACAATCAGGCGCAGCTAGAGACGCCGTGGGAGAGCACGAACGTCAACGGGGGTGCCGTGGCCCTTGGCCACCCGTACGGCATGTCGGGAATCCGTTACCTCGGTTCCACGCTGCTCGAGCTCGCACGTCGCGGCCGTCGCCGGGCGATCGTGGGCGTGTGTACGGCGGGCGGCATGTCTACCGCCGCGTACCTCGAACGACCCTGAGTCCGGATTGAGCGCGCGCCGGACCGCGACGGCAAGCGCTTCTGCTCCGGAGGCCGGCTCGATCTGTGCCAGCATAGGGAGATGCTCCACATCTCGGTGGTTCGACACTGGCCCGTCGTCGCCGGAGCGGCCGTCGCGGCGCTCATCCAAGGGTGCGGTTCCTCCGCGAGCCGGGCTTCAGGAGGGAGCATCGACGCGACTGCGGGTCCGAACGAGGGATCGTCGAGCGGCGCCGGCTCGGAACTGGACAGTCCGACCGCGGGAAGCTCGTCGGGAAGCTCGTCCGGAAGCTCGGCGGATGGTTCCTCCGAAGTACCCCCTCCGGTCGACGCCGGTGCTTGCCCCAACCTTCCCATGCTCCTCGATGGCGGCTGGCTGAACATTTCCCCACCCGGATCGAATTACGCGAGCACCTACAGCGGGATCAACGCCGTCGCGGTCCGACCGGACAACCCCGCGATCATCTACACGGGCGCAGACTCCAACGGCATGTTTCGGTCGACGGACTGCGGCGCAACCTGGGCCCGCGTCAACACCGGGCAGAACGCCACCGCGCTGAGCTCCGGCCGCCCATGGAGCCTCGTCATCGACCCTATCACCCCCGACGTCATGTACACTGTGCAGGGATACGGCGCCTCGGGTCTGTGGAAGTCGACCAATGCGGGGGTCGACTGGACCAACGTCCTGACGCCCGAGATCAGCAACGCCTTCTACACCGGCGGGCAGATCACTGGTATCGCGATGGATCCCAGCGATCACACTCACCTCGTCATCGAGTCCCACCAAGGTAATGGCTGCACCTACGACGCGGGTGCGGACGGCGGCGGAATCGGGACGTGCCTCGCGGAGAGCAAGGACAGTGGCATGACTTGGGCGCTGCTCGAGATCCCGCAACCCTGGGAGGAGAACAGCTCCGTTGCGATTCTCACCCGGACGACCTGGCTCTGGGGCGGCTATTTCGGCGGGCTCTGGCAGACCACGGACGAAGGGGCGAGCTGGAAGGAGGTGCCCGTCAATGACGCCGGAAGCTCAACGGGCCTCCCAAACGCCTATGCGGAGACGAACTACTACGAGCCCTATTCCTGGCGGGACTCGACCGGGCGCTATTACCTGCCGACGAAATCCTGGTTTTTGCCCGGCGGCGTCATCCGGAGTGAACCGAACGACACGAGCCGGTGGTCCGCAATCCCGGGTTCGCCGCAAGCCCAGTTCCTCTACCCGACCTCGACTCAACTCGTGATGAGCAGCGAGGCCGACCCTCATTACTACGTCGCGTCCCAGAGCGACCCGACGACGTGGACGGCGCTGCCCGGACCGGATGCCGGACTAAACAGTCAGGGCGGCCTCGGGGTGTACGAGGCGTACGACAGTTTTCACCACATCCTCTACTCGTCTTGCTTCAATAGCGGCCTTTGGGAAAGGTACCTGCCCTAGCCGCCATCGCCCGTGGCGTCGGCGACGAAGACTGCCACGCACGCGGGCTCGCAGTTCCACGACCCGCCCAGGCATGCACACGCGAGAGCGCACGAGTTGGCCGACCGCGCGTACCTGCAGTCCACGCCGGGGGGAGCGCAGGCACTCCCCATTTCCGGTAGGACCATCGGGCAGATCGGTGGCACAGGGCCGCCCGAATCGCCCGAGGTGCAGCCCCCAAGGACCAGGACGGCGGCCAGAACCGCGACCCCGGTCCACGACATGGACCAACATGTAGCACCGACATGCGTCGCCGTACCGACATGGAAAGCCACGCCGCGCTGTAGAGCGTCCGGCATGAGCCGTAGCTCACGGTATCAGCTCGACGACCTCACGAGCACCTGCCGGCTGAAGGGGCCGGCTCGAGCTAGGTTGCGTCCGATCGTGCAGCGTCTTGATCTGACCGGGTGACATCTGCGTGCTCCCATCGGGCTCGACGACGAGCCAGGTCACACCCTCGGTACAGGGAGGCACCGTCAACGATCCGCCGTACCGAAGGTACCTTGGCGCGGCCGGCAGGAGCGGCGAGACATCGACGGTCACACCGGGTAGCGCGACGCTGGGGACGTCTGACGCCGCCGGTATGGCGCTCCACACGGGAGCGAGAGTCACGTTCTCTGCCCCGCTCTCGAAGAAGATCGCCACAACCAGAAGCTTGCCCGCGTCCGACTTGTGCACGAGGTGCATCTCGACGGCGTAGCGGTGTCCCGCGATCGTATGGTCGGACGGACTATGGAAGTGGAACTGCGCGAGACGGTACGTTGTCCCGTCGACCACGAAGGAGGACGATGCCTTGTCCTCCACCTGCACGATGCGACCGTTGTTCGTCAGCCGCAGCGGGATTGGATCCCAGTGCGGTCGGGCCGGCGCGGGCTCGTGGCGTGGTGGCGTCGGAGGCAGGTCGATCGGAGATTGCGCACCACCGGTCTTGCAGAGGGCGTAGGTCGGATCGAGGTCGCCCCAGTGCTGCGGGCTTTCGTCGCCGGAGTACCCCCAATGCGCGAGCGGCGGCGAATGAGCGATGCCCGGCGCGGGGGCAGATGCCCCTCCGCAGGCGAGGTGCATGATGGCGACGAGGCCGACGAACGGCACGGCGCACACCCGGCGAATCGACGGCATCACGTGAGGGGACGTCTCGGCGGCCATCTTCGGTGCCCGAGTTCACCACGGACGGCGTGGTGTGGGCAACGTAAGCCGCCGTCAGTGCGGTCGTAGGGTGCGCGCCGCTGGCTGGCTGGGTGTAGCCTTCGAGGCACAATGACCGGACCGACGCGTGCTACGATCGAAACGGCAATCCTGGACGCCAACGCGGGCTTCTATCGGGCGTTCAGCGACGGCGACTACCCCGCCATGAGCGAATTGTGGGCACAGCGCGCGGCGGTAACCTGCTTCCATCCCGCGGCGCGAGCCCTCCTCGGACGCTACGCCGTGCTCGAAAGCTGGAAGCAGATTCTCGGAGGCGCGTCGCGGCTCGAATTGCGGTGTGTTCAGCCCGTCGTGCACGTCGTCGGAGATGCGGCCATCGTGACCTGCTACGAAGGAAGCAACGACGGACCTGCGCACCTGGCGGCCACGAACGTCTTCGTACGTGAGGACGACCGCTGGCGAATGGTGCACCATCACGCGGGTCCGATCTCGAGCCCCGTACCCCGATCGCGATCACCGGTTTCGCTGAACTGACCCGCACCGCGTCGCGAACGCCTACGCGCTCGTTGGCGAGCGCTCGGGCACTCACGGGAAGTGACCGGTCGCGGTCAGCATCGTCAAACGCGCCTGACGTGCGGCGTCGGCGGCGACCTCGGCCTGCGTCGCGGCATCGCGGGCCTGCCGCTCGGCGTCGATGACCTCGATGTTCGTTACGGCGCCGCCACGATAGGCCAGGTTCGCGAGGTCGAGCGCCTGAATGGCGAGTTTTGCCGCCTCGCGAGACGAGCGAAGGGAATCGTCCGCGCGTCGCATGGCCTCGAACGCGGCGCGCACGTCGGAGCGGGCCTGCCGCAGACCGGCCTCGTACGCGACTCTTGCCTCGTCGTGCAGCGCGTCGCGTTCCTTGTGCTGGCCATACCGAAGACCGCCGTCGTAGAGGGGTACCGTGAGCAGGAGCTCGAGCTGGTAGCCGCTCAGCGGCACCGTGGGGGTCGCAGGGTTCTGGTAGAAGGGCTCTGCCACACCGACCAGATACGGTGCGTAGTCGGACCAGTCGTCCTCCACGGTCTTGCCCACCGCTCGCGCGCGCAGATCCAGGGCGACGACGTCGGTCCGGCGGGCGGCCCCCTCCAGCCCCTCCTGAAGGCTCTGTGGGACGGCCAGGGTTGCGTCCTCCGCCGTGTCGAGCGGCCCGTCGTTCCCCACCAAGATCCCGAGCGCCTCCTCGACCGAGGCGAGCTGCGCGTACGCTTGCTGGACGAGGGCTTCGTCGGTCGCAACTTCCTGCAACGCTCGCACCTCGTCGATGCGGTTGCCCACGCCGCCGGCGTACCGCTGGCGAGCGTAGTCGGCATGGCTCTTTGCCGTGTCCCGCGCCCGCTCGTCGACCTCGATGACGAACTTCTGCGCGTAGACGGCCAGGTAAGCCTGCCCCAGCGCGTACGCTACGGTGCGTCGCACGTCGGCGCCCGTCGCCCGCGTCGCATCGGCCGCTAGCCGCGACTCTTGCGTGGTCAGCCATTGCCGGGTCATGACGAGAGGCACGGTCAGCGTGAGGTTCGCCGTGAGCTCGTTCTGCGCCAGAACGACAGCCCCGGCTTCCACGCGATTGCCGTCCAAGTGGGTGATGCCTCCGTAGCCGTAGAGGGTGGGCAGCCACGCCGCCTTCGTCTCTCGCACGACGGCCTCGACACGACGGACCTCCAGCAGCGCGACGGCGTACGTCGGGTTCTTTGCCAGAGCGAGCGCGATTGCGTCCTGGAGCGTGACGCGCGCGGTCGGCGATGGGGCCAAAGTTGGAGGCTGCGCCCATGCCAGACCCGTCGAAAGAAACGCCACGCACGCCAACAACCTTGCGGAGAAGCTCTTGTCCATAGCGATCCTGGCCCTCGAAGCAGACGTGTGATGAGCGACGGCGAGGCCGGGTTGCCCAAGCGCAACCCCTGGCGATTCAGGGGCATCGACGGTAAAGAATAGTTTCTGAACGGTCCGTTCGCAAACCCCGTCGACTTGACCCATGTGGATCGTCCGCCTAGCCCTCCGGCGTCCTTACACCTTCGTGGTGATGGCGATGCTCATCGTCATCGGGGGGATCTACTCGATCCTCCAGATGCCGACCGACATCCTCCCCGAAATCGACATTCCGGTCATCGCGGTGGTCTGGCAATACGGAGGTCTGCCACCCGATGAGATGGAGCAGCGCTTCACGGGCAACTTCGAGCGCGCGTTGACCACCACGGTGAACGGAATCGAGCATATCGAAAGCCAATCGCTCTACGGCGTATCGGTCACGAAGGTCTTCTTCCACGCGGGGACGAAGATCGAGATGGCCAATGCGCAGGTCACGGCGATTTCGCAGACCTTGCTCAAGCAGTTCCCGGCGGGTGCCACTCCGCCGCTCATCGTCAATTACAGCGCCTCCAACGTGCCCATCATCCAGGGATCGGTTCACTCGGACACGTTGTCGGAGCAGCAGCTCCTCGATCTCACGAGCAACTTTCTCCGAACCGGGCTGGCCACGGTTCAAGGCGCGCAGATGCCCTGGCCATACGGCGGCAAGCAGCGGCAAGTGATGATCGACATCGACCTGCCCCGGCTGTACTCGTACGGACTGTCGCCGAACGACGTGAGCAACGCCCTACAGGCTCAGAACCTCGTACTTCCTTCCGGCACGGCCAAGATCGGCGAGCAAGAGCTTCTCTTTCGTCTGAACAGCAGCCCCGACAACATCAAGGAGATCGCGAGCCTCCCGATCAAGAGCGCGAACGGTGCGACGGTCACCATCGGAGACGTCGCCAACGTGCGCGACGGCTTCGCGCCCCAAACCAGCGTCGTGCGAGCCAACGGCCGGCGAGGCATCCTGATGACGCTTCTCAAGAGCGCCGGCTCCTCGACGCTCGACATCGTGAAGAGAATTCGAGGGGTGCTGCCCGGGCTCCTGACGACGCTGCCGCCCGAATACAAGATGGATCTCTTGTTCGACCAGTCGCTCTACGTGCGCGCGGCGGTCGAAGGGGTGGTCAAGGAGGCGGGCATCGCAGCTGGGTTGACCGCGCTCATGATCCTCCTCTTTCTGGGGAGCTGGCGAAGCACCCTGATCGTCGTCACGTCGATCCCGCTGTCGATCCTGGTCTCGCTCATCATCCTGGCTGCCCTCGGCGAGACCCTCAACCTGATGACCCTGGGAGGCTTGTCTCTTGCGGTCGGGATCTTGGTCGACGACGCCACCGTCGAGCTCGAGAACGTGCATCGCAACATGGCGATGAAGAAGCCTCTCGTCCGAGCGATTCTGGACGGAGCGCAGCAGATCGCCGTGCCGGCCTTCGTGGCGACGCTCTGCATTTGCATCGTCTTCATCCCCGTGGCGTTCATCTCGGGAGCCGCGCGATCACTCTTCACTCCCCTGGGCATGGCCGTCGTGTTCGCGATGATGATGTCGTACTTCCTATCGCGCACGCTGGTGCCCACGATGGTGCACTACTTGCTGGGCGCCGAGGTCGACCTCTACACAGGGGATGGCCACGACCCTACCAAGAAACGCGACTTCGTCTGGCGGGTGCACGAGCGTTTCAACGTGCACTTCGAGCGGCTCCGACACTTCTACGGTGGATATCTGGACTGGGCGCTCGATCACAAGCGGCTCGTCACGGTGGGCTTCGGCGGGTTCGTCCTCCTCTCGCTTGCCGCTCTCTTTCCCAACCTTGGCAGGGACTTCTTCCCGTCGGTCGACGCGGGACAGATTCGTTTCCATGTTCGCGGGACACCGGGCATGCGCATCGAGACGACCGAGCAGCTGTTCGAGCGCGTCGAGGACGAAGTCCACGCCGTCGTCCCGAAGGACGAGGTCGTAACGGTTATCGACAACATGGGACTCCCGATCAGCGGCTTGAACCTCTCGCTGGGAGACCCGTCGATGATCTCGTCTGCCGACGGCGAGGTCCTCGTCCAGCTCGCCGAGAAGCACCATCCCACCCCGGCATACGTCAAAGAGCTCCGCAAACGATTCGCAATCGACTTTCCGTCCACGGGCTTCTTCTTCCTTGCACCGGACATCACGACTCAGGTGCTCAACTTCGGCCTGACGGCGCCCATCGACGTGCAGGTGGTCGGGCCGTTGACCAACAACGAGAAGAACTACGCGATAGCGCGGAGACTGCGCGAGAACATCGCCCACGTCCCAGGGGCCGTCGACGTCCACCTCGCGCAGGTGGTGAACCAGCCCGAGATCCGCCTCAACGTCGATCGCGCGGAAGCCAACGAGCAGGGACTGACGCAAAGGGACATCGCAAACGAAACGCTCGTCTCCTTGAGTTCGAGCGGCCAGGTCGCACCGAACTTCTGGCTCGATACGAAAAAAGGCGTCCAGTATTTGGTCGCGGTCCAGACGCCTCAATACAAGATCGACTCGTTCGACGCGGTCCGGCAGACACCGGTACACCTGCCTCACGCCGACTCGCCGCAGATGCTGGGAAACCTGGCCACGCTCCATCGCGACTCCACCCCCGTGAACGTGACTCACTACAATGTCCTTTCGACCTTCGACGTCCAGGCCAACGTAGAGGGGGCTGACCTGGGATCGGTGTCCGACTCCGTGGATCGACTGATCGCCGACGCGAAGAAGGCGCTACCGCGCGGGACCACGATCATGGTCCGCGGTCAGGTCGAGAGCATGAATGCGAGCTTCCGTGGCCTCTCGTACGGGATCGTGGCGGCCGTGGCTCTCGTCTACTTTCTCATGGTCGTCAACTTTCAGTCCTGGCTCGACCCGGTCATCATCCTCTCGGCGCTCCCCGGTGCGCTCGCCGGGATCGTGTGGATGCTCTTCGCCACCGGCACGACCCTGTCGGTGCCGGCACTCATGGGGGCGATCATGAGCATCGGGGTCGCGACTTCGAACAGCATCCTCATGGTCACGTTTGCAAACGATCAGAGGAAGGAGGGCGCCGATGCACGACGGGCTGCGTGGCTGGCGGGCATCACTCGCCTCAGGCCCGTCATGATGACGGCGCTCGCCATGATCATCGGGATGCTGCCCATGTCGCTCGGCCTGGGGGAGGGAGGCGAGCAGAACGCGCCGCTCGGTCGCGCCGTCATCGGCGGCCTCTCCCTCGCGACGTTGACGACGCTATTCTTCGTTCCCGTCGTCTACAGCGCCTGGCGCACGCGACCGCCGCAATCGACCGAGCTGGAAGGAGTAGAAGCTTGATGGAGGCGCACGAATCGTCGGAAACGGAGGGGCCCAAGGCCAAAGTCCACGGCGAGGGGGAGGTCTTCGACCCCGCGGGCTTTCGTCCCACGGGGAGAGGACTCGGGTGGTCCGCGATTGTGGCCGCCGGGCTCCTCGCGGGGCTCTTGATTCTGGGGATCGTGCCGCGCGTACTCCACCGATCGGCGATGGCAGGCGAAACCCGCGCCTTGGAGGAAGAGCCGGTGCACGTGTCGGTCGTGCGAGCCCAGCGCTCCGTGGAAGCCTCGAACCTCGTCCTGCCGGGTTCCGTGCAGCCCCTTCAGGAGACCAGCGTGTATGCGCGGGCGAATGGGTACGTTCGAATCTGGCGGGTCGACATCGGCGCGCGCGTCAAGAAGGGGCAGGTTCTGGCGGAGCTCGACATCCCGGACATCGACGAGGAGCTGAGACAAGGCCAGGCCGCCGCCAACCAAGCGGTGGCTGGAATCGCGCAAGCCAAGACGCAGCTCGATCTCGCGCGAACGACCAATCGACGCTACGGTGCCCTCGGTCCCTCCGGGGTGGTCACGCAGCAAGAGGTCGACCAATACCAGTCCGCGTACGACGCTCAGCGAGCGAACGTGGCGGCGGCCGAAGCGGCGCACGGGAGCACGTTGGCCAACGTGCACCGTCTCCAAGATTTGAAGAGCTTTGGAGTCCTCGTTGCCCCGTTCGACGGGGTGGTGACGCAGCGGTCCGCCGAAGTGGGTCAGCTCGTAACCGCTGGGACGGGCGCGGGGCCACCGCTCTTCAAGGTGGCCGAGGTCGACACGGTCCGCGTCTTCGTCAACGTTCCGCAGCTCTATGCGGCCCGCGTCAAAGTCGGGATGAGCGCGCCGGTCACGGTGCGCGAACTTCCAGGCCGGACCTTCCCGGGCAAGGTAGCGCGCACGGCGAACGAGCTCGATATGTCCACCCGGACACTTCTGACCGAGGTCGACATCCCGAACCCCGACGACACGCTCATCCCTGGCATGTACGGTCAGGTTTCGTTCCACGTGACGGGACAGAACAACCTCCTTTTCGTTCCTGCCACGGCCGTCCTCATCGATGCGAGCGGGACGCGCGCAGCGGTCGTTCGCGAGGGTGCAATCTCGTGGAGAGGGGTCGAAATCGATGGCGACCTCGGCGATCGACTCGCTCTCTCGACCGGGCTCGCGGAGGGAGACCTGGTGGTCGTTGCGCCGAGCGACCGGCTCGGCGAGGGCACGCGCGTACGCGCGCAGGAGGGCCAGGCGCCGGCCGCCCCTTCCGCGGAGAGCAAACCCAAGTCGCCATGAACGCCCGTAGCCAAGGTTCTGCGAACGTGCGCACCACCTCACGCACGGCGCGCCCCATCGGCCGCCCCAGGAGCGAAGCCGCACGGACGAGAATCCTCGCCGCCGCGCGGGAGTTGCTCGACGAAGAGGGGTTTCGGACGATGACAATGGAGGGAATCGCCGAGCGCGCACGGACGAGCAAGGTCACGGTGTACCGCTGGTGGTCGCACAAGGCCGCGGTAGTGCTCGAGGCCATGCTGGCTCAGGTCTCGCCGGTCATGCCGTACCGTGAATCGACCTCGCCTCTCGAAGCGCTGTACGATCAAATGAGGTCATTCGCGCGCTTCCTGCGTTCTCGAAAAGCTCAACTCCTGGTGGCCGTCCTCGCCGAGGGGGTGCTCGACGAGGAGGTAGGCCGTGCGTTTCGCGAGCACTGGGTCGGGCCGCGCCGGGCCGACGCCAAGAAGCTCCTCGCGAGAGCCGTTCACGCGGGCGAGCTGCGCGCGGATGCCGATCTCGAGGCGCTTCTGGACGCGCTGTTCGGGCCACTTTACTACCGAGCCCTCGTCAAACATCAACCGTTCGACCTCGCGTTCGGCGAACGGATCTTCCAGAGCGTCATGCTGGGCGCGGCCACGGAACGCGCTCGAGCCAGGCTCGCTCCATTCAGTTGGAGGCGTCGTAGTTGAGGTTCGGCGCGAGCCAGCGCTCGACCTCCGCCACGGTCATCCCCTTGCGCGAGTGATAGTCGACCACTTGATCGCGGTCGATCTTTCCGAGGGTGAAATACCTGGACTCGGGGTGGGCGAAGAGGAGGCCCGAAACGCTCGACCCTGGCCACATCGCGAACGACTCCGTGAGCCGCATGCCGGTGTTCTTCTCGACGTCGAGCAGCTTCCACACGGTGCCCTTCTCGGTGTGGTCCGGACAGGCGGGGTAGCCAGCAGCCGGCCGAATCCCTCGATATTTCTCTTCGATCAGGTCGGCAGTTCTGAGGTTCTCGTGCCGGCCAAAGCCCCACTCATCGCGGGCCCGCTTGTGCAAGCACTCGGCGAACGCTTCGGCCAGGCGGTCGGCGATCGCCTCCGCCATGATGGCATTGTAGTCGTCATTCGCGGCCCGGTAGCGGTCGCAAACCTCCTTCAAGCCGATGCCGCTCGTGACGGCGAAGGCGCCGATGTGGTCTCGCAGCCCGGTCGCCTTCGGCGCGATGAAATCGCCGAGCGAGCGGTTCGGTTTGCCGTCGTCCTTGGCAGTCTGCTGGCGAAGGAAGAAGAAGCGATCGAGCAAGTTCGCGCGCGTACCGTCAGTGTAGAGCTCGACGTCGTCGCCGACGGCGTTCGCGGGGAAGAGGGCGTAGACACCTCGCGCCGTGAGAAGCTTCTTCGCGATGATCTCGTCGAGCAACGCATTCGCCTCGCCGAAAATCTGGCGCGCCAGCTCGCCGTACTTCTCGTGCTCGAGAATCCGCGGATACACGCCCTTGAGCTCCCACGTGTGGAAGAGCGGCGTCCAGTCGATGAACTCGCGCAGCGTGGCGAGCGGGAAGTCCTCGAGGACGCGCACCCCCGTGAACTCCGGCACGGCGATGTCCTGGGCGCGCCAATCGATGCGTGTGCGATTCGCCCGGGCCGCCTCGAGCGACATGAGTTTGCGCTTGGGCTGCGCGTGATGCCGCCTGAGCTGCTCGTACTCCGCACCGTGCTTCTCTACGAAGGCGACCTTGCCGTGCTCGCTGAGAAGACTCGTCATCACGGGTACCGCGCGGCTGGCGTCGAGAACGTGCACGACGGGTTGGCTATATTGCGGCGCAATCTTCACTGCCGTATGCGCGCGGCTGGTCGTCGCGCCGCCGATGAGAAGCGGGAGCGTGAATCCCTGTCGCTCCATCTCACGGGCAACGTGCATCATCTCGTCGAGCGAGGGAGTGATGAGACCACTTAGGCCGATGAGGTCAGCCTTCTCCTCTTTGGCGCGCTCGAGGATCCTTTCGCACGGAACCATGACGCCCATGTCGATGACCTCGTAGTTGTTGCAGGCAAGGACGACGCCCACGATGTTCTTGCCGATGTCGTGCACGTCCCCCTTCACGGTCGCGAGCACGATCTTGCCCTGCGTCTTCACGGTTTGCCCGGCGGCGGCCATCTCGGCCTTCTCGGCCTCCATGAACGGTGTCAGGTACGCTACGGCCTTCTTCATCACGCGCGCCGACTTCACCACCTGCGGCAGGAACATCTTGCCGGCCCCGAACAGATCCCCGACGACGCTCATCCCGTCCATGAGCGGGCCCTCGATCACCGCGAGCGGCCGGCCAAAACGAGCGCGCGCTTCCTCGGTGTCGGCGTCGATATACGTGTCGATGCCTTTGACGAGGGCGTGCGAGAGGCGCTCCTCGACCGTGCCCTTTCGCCACTCTTCTTCTTTCTTTTCGACCGCGCCGGCGCCGGCGCTGGCCGCCTTGAGTTGCTCTCCGAAGTCGACGAGCCGCTCGGTGGCGTCGGGGCGGCGATTGAGCAGGACATCTTCGACGAGATCGCGCAGCTCCGGCTCGATCTCGTCGTAGACCGCGAGCATTCCGGCGTTGACGATGCCCATGTCCATCCCGGCGCGGATGGCGTGAAATAGAAACGCCGAGTGCATGGCCTCGCGAACGTGGTTGTTGCCGCGGAAACTGAAGGAGACGTTCGACACTCCGCCGCTGACCTTGGCGTGCGGAAGGTGCGCCTTGATCCACCGCGTCGCCTCGATGAAATCGACGGCGTAGTTGTTGTGCTCCTCGATGCCGGTGCCGACGGTGAGCACGTTCGGATCGAAGATGATGTCCTCGGGCGGCAAGCCGACCTCGTCGACGAGGATGCGGTACGCACGCTCGCAGATGCGGATCTTCTCCGCGTACGTAGCGGCCTGTCCCTTCTCGTCGAACGCCATGACGACGACGGCCGCCCCGTACTTCTGGACGACTTTCGCGTTCTGTCGAAACTTCTCCTCGCCCTCTTTGAGCGAGATCGAGTTCACGATGCCTTTGCCTTGCAGGCACTTGAGTCCGGCCTCGATGACTTCCCACTTCGACGAATCCACCATGAAGGGGACCTTCGCCACTTCGGGCTCGCTCGCGAGCAGCAAGAGAAAACGCGTCATCGCCGGGGGCCCGTCGATCATTCCCTCGTCCATGCAGATGTCGATGACGTTCGCCCCGCTCTCGACCTGCTGTCGCGCGACGCTTACCGCCTCTTCGTACTTTCCCTCCTTGACGAGCTTCGCGAACTTGGGAGAACCGGCGACATTCGTGCGTTCGCCGATGATCATGTACACGCCCGCCTGCTGGGTGAACGGCTGCGAGCCGGAGAGCCGCAGCGGGACGAACTCCGGCGCCGCCGGCGGCTGCCCAGAGGGAGGCGCGACGACGAGCTGGCGCGGGGGTAGACCGTCGAGCGCCTTGGCGATCGCCGCGATGTGGTCGGGAGTGTTGCCACAGCAGCCGCCCGCGATGTTGAGCAGGCCGGCCTCGGCGAATTCACCGAGGTAGCGGGCCATGTCCGCCGGCTCCAAGTCGAAGCCCGTGACGGAGAGTGGATTGGGCAGCCCGGCGTTTGGATAACACGAAATCGCGGCCGTCGATCGCTCCGAGAGCTCGGAGAGGAACGGGTACATCAGGTCGGGGCCCAGCGAACAATTCAGTCCAACCGAGAGCGGCTTGACGTGCGCGACGGCGTTCCAGAAGGCCGGGGCCGTCTGCGCGGAGATCATCGTCTCTCCCCCGCGCCCCACGGCGGCTGAGATCATGACAGGCCATTCTTTTCCGAGTTCGTCGAAGACCTCTCGAATCGCGACGAGAGCTGCCTTGGCGTTGAGCGAGTCGAAGATCGTCTCGACCAGAAGGACATCCACGCCACCGGCGAGCAGGGCGCGGACCTGCTCCGCGTACGCGGTCTTCACCTGGTCGAACGTCACGACGCGGAATCCGGCGTCGTCGGCGTCCGGCGAGTTCGAGAGCGAGACGGTGAGCGGCCCGATCGCCCCTGCGACGAACCGCTGCCGTGAGTCTCGGGTCCCGATGCGGTCGGCCCACTCACGGCACTGCCTCGCGGACTGCTCGTTGATCTCGGAGGCCAGGTCGCTCAAGAACCGGTCTTCGATGACCTTCTGGTAGAATGTGGGGTCCTTCCGTCCGCCGTGCTCTCGTGGGTCGTCGACGAAGAACTCGCTCTGCGTGATGCTGGTCGCGCCGAAGGTATTGGTCTCGATGATGTCCGCCCCCGCCTCCAGGAAGCGGCGGTGGATGTCGCCAATCATCTTCGGTTGGGTGAGAGAGAAGAGATCCCCGTTGTTCAGCAGATCTTTCTTCGAATCGGCAAATCGCTTGCCTCGAATGTCCGCTTCCTTCATCCCGTACGTGCGAATGGTCGTCCCCATCGCGCCGTCGAGGATGGCGATTCGGTTCTGAAGAAGCTTCTGGAGGGGATGACTTAGCGGCATGGACCTCGCGGCATAGCGCGTCGACTAGTCTGATCGGTTGCTCTTGGATGGCGACGATCGCGGCTTATCCGCAATGGCCAGCAGGACTTGAAAGTGAGGCTTCTTCGCCTCGTGGCAGACGACGTCGGAGGAGGCGACCTCGAGCCCTGTACGGGAGAGAAGCTTTCGAACCTCGCGCGGGGAGAAGCCCGGGTGACGCTCCCCATACGGGGCCGTGATGTCGCGGTGCTTGTGCTGGTCGAGGCACAGAAGGACCAGCCGCCCGCCCGGCCGGAGCACTCGGGCGCACTCTTCGAGCGCACGGGCCGGGCGCTCGGCGTACGTCAGCGTGTGGAACACGAGGACTGAATCGAAGGAGGCCGCGCGGAACGGCAGGTCGTGAACGTCGGCGACCTGCGCGCGGACGTGCGGGTATTCGGCGAACCGCTCACTCGCCGCCTCGATCATACGGGCGCCGATATCGATGCAGGTGAGCGTGCGGCAGTGGGGCACGAGCGAGGCCGCCGCCGCCCCGTCGCCGGACCCGACGTCGAGCACGTCACCCAAACGGAGGAGAGCGGCGAAGCCCATCGCCAGCGACTGCCAGGTGCGCCCCGGCGAGTAGTGCCGCTCCATCTCGCCCGCAAACATCTCGGGCAGGCCTCCGCGCCGTTCGGCGTCGAGCTCGCCCAAGCGCTTCTGATCGCGCTCGAGCGTTGGGTCGGCGGAGTTCGTCGCCTCGTCCAGGATGACCTTTGCCGTGCCCGACAGATTGTCGACCGCGAGGGCGTAGAACGACTGAGGTCCCTCGCGTCGGTCGCGAACGAAGCCCGCCTCGCGCAAGCGCCCGAGGTGCGTCGAGACGCCTGATTGCGAGAGACCTGTCACGCGCACGAGGTCCGTTACGCGCAGTTCCCGCGCCCGAAGCAACGCGCAGAGCCGGAGTCGGTTCTCGTCGCCGAGCAGGTTCAGCGTTTCGACGTATCCGGCCAGGTCCATCTATCGTCCTATGTGAATGTAACGATGCAAGCGTTGTCTCTCCGAGCGTCCGCGTCAAGGGCCAACAGGCCCGACGGTCCGAGGGGACGCCTACCTCGAGCGAGGGCCGAGGCCCAGACGGCGCTTGACCCGTTGCCCTACGCCGAAGGCGATGCGATGGTGCCTCGAATGGTGATCGAAATTGCCCTCCTGAAAGCGAAGGTTGGCGCGGCCGATCAACTGCGGGATGGCCTGCGCACCGCTCGTCCGGTCATCGCCCGCGCCGCCGGATACCGTGGCAGCGTCTTCTATCGGGGCATCGAGAGTCCGGAGTCGATCATCTTGAAAGTGGAGTGGGACACACTCGAAGCCCACATGCGCGACTTCCGCCAAAGCCCGCTTCTCGTCGAATGGCGAAGCCATTTCTACCATCTGCTCGATGGGCCCCCGACGGTGACGCACTACGAGCCGTTCGCCGGACCGTAGCAGGGCATGGAAGCGCGCCGGGGCTCTGCGCTAGTCCCCAGGGGTCGTCGGCGCGTCCGGAGTGCCGGTATCGCTCATGTCCCCATCGCTTGACGGCCCGTCATTGCCGCCGTCAGGACCGGACGAAGCATCGCTCGACAAGCCACCGTCGTCGCCGCTGGGCGCATTGCAGACCATGACCATCGGGTCTGCCGTCAATGGACCGCAGGTGTCTCCCGTCCTCAAGCACTCGGCCGCTATGCCGCATAGCTGAAGCGGGCCAAGCGCGGTGGACGGACACGGCCCCGTCTGGCAGCTCGTCGTCATGTTCACAGCGCCGCAACAAACCTGACCTGGCAGGCAGCCTGCCGAAGTCTTGCACGTGACTCCGTTGTTGTTTGAAGGGCCGATTGACGCATCGTCCTCGACGAACGGGGGAGCGCCATAAGGCGGTAGCGACGAGCCCCCGGTGGCACAGCCCGTCAGCGCCACCACCGCCGCCGCCGCGGCCAGGCGCCGGAAGGGCTCCCTCGACGGTATCGGAGCCATCGACACGGCGCCGCCGCAGAAGGGGCACGCCACCTCGGAGCACCTGACGTGCCGCGAGCACGCTCCGCACGGGACCAGACGGCCACCCATTGCGCCTCCCCTCAGGTATCCGTCATTGCGGAACCGACACCTACCACGCCCGAATGCGTGCGGCGACGCAGTCCCGACTCGCGCGGCAAGCCGTCGCTCCTTGACGCGGCCGCCCCCGCGATTCACGATTGGTCTCTGGGCCGGCGGTTCCGGCCTCACCTCGCACCGACCGTCCCCCCACGGTCCTCGCGCGAGGCAAAGAGGGATGACCTCGGAGCCGGTTGACGCGTCTCTTCGTCCACGGTGGCCAGCAGGGGGGTGCGGGAGACGGGCGAAAGCTACGAGCAGGCCCTTCGCCACGTCCGCGCCCAGGAAGAGCGAGCGCCCGCTCCTTACACGAAGAGCACGGCGCGCGCGCAGAGCGTCGCCGACACCGCGTTCGCGAAGGTCTCGCCGCCGGCCTCGCTCGGGTCGTTCTCCTCGGCGCCGGCTTCGATGCGCGTGGTCTGCGCATGCCCGAAATCGCAGAGCGGCGAGCCTCCGTCTTCGAGGTCGACACCCTTGATCAGCTGCGGCGAAAGCAGAGCGTGCTCGCAAGCGTGGGAGCGAAGAGGCTCGCACGCGTGGCGTACCTCACGGTCGGCTATCCGCCGCCGCGACCCGCCGCCTTCTTCTTCCCGTAACCGCGCATGCCTCCGTCGAGCAGCACGAACGCGCGGTCGCATGCCTGCCGGAGCCTCCGCTTCGTCGATGCCACGGCGTCCCCGCGCAGTGCGGCGGCGCCCGCGCTCTCCACCAGCGTTCGCTGGATCGCCACGAGCATCGCCGCAACGATATGCGGCGTCGGGTCGCCGGCGACGGCTTCGGTCTCCTCGGCGATCGTCTCGGCTAGTGAGGCCTCCGCGATCTCGAACCCGAGGCGCACCCGTGCGCGCAGTGCGGAGCTCCCCTCGATCGTCCGGAGAAAGCTCGCACCGTCTGCCATGAGGTGCGGCAGGCCGGCGTCGATTGCGGCCAGGAATTCGCGGTGGAGGACCGAAGTGATCGTCTCGCCGGCCTTGCGCTCGAGGATGAAGCGGCGCAGCGTTTCGATGACTTGCCCTTCGCGATCGAAGAAGAGCTCTTCCTTCGTCTCGAAGTAGTTGAAGATCGTCGCGACGGAGACGTCCGCGGCGGCGGCCACCTCGGCCACGGTCACGTCGTCGAAGCCGCGCTCGATGAACATTTTCGTGGCGACGTTGGAGATCGCGAGGCGGCTCTGGGCTTTCTTGCGCTCGCGAAGGCCTGGCTTCTTGGTGGTCATCGAAAGCGCATCCTAGCAGGACTTGCACTAAACTTGTAGTCACTCTATAGTTGTATCGACTGGATGATTCGGCGATGAATGAGACACCGCCTCCGTCCGACCTCCCCTGAGCCCCGTGTCCTCTCCGCCGGTCAACAAATGGCTCGTCGCTGCTTCGGTCAGCTGCGGATCGATCATGGGCGTGCTCGACTCCACCATCGTCAATGTGGCGCTTCCCCAGATTCAGGGGGCCGTAGGCGCGACACTTCAGGAGATCACCTGGATCGCGACGGGGTACACGATCGCGGCGGTCCTCCTCATGCCTCTGGTCGCGTTCCTCGGTCGCCGCTTTGGACAGAAGCGCGTTTACATGCTCTGCCTCGGACTGTTCCTGCTCGGAAGCGGCCTCTGCGGACTCTCTCGCACACTTCCTCAACTCATCGCGTTCCGCGTCCTCCAGGGTCTCGGAGGGGGGGCAATGCAGCCGACGGAGGAAGCCATCCTCCGTCAGACGTTCCCCAAGTCGGAGCAAGGGATGGCCATGGCACTCACGGGCATGATCATGATGGTCGGCCCGGCGCTTGGGCCGGTGCTCGGTGGCTACATCGTCGATCACCTCCACTGGTCATGGATCTTCTTCGTCTCGCTGCCCATTGGTCTCCTCGGGCTGATGATGACCTGGACCTTCGTTCGCGAGGACCCGGAGATCCTCGCGAAGAATCGCGCACGCGCTGCAGCCGAGCGGACGAGCGTCGATTGGTCCGGAATCGCGCTCCTATCCACCTGCCTGGCAACGACGGAGTTCGTCATCGAGGAAGGTCAACGGCGCTACTGGTTCGATGACACTCTCATCCGCGTCTTCACGTTCGTCGCCGTCACGACGTTCGCGGCTTTCATTGCGCGCCAGCTCACCGCGAAGGCTCCCGTGATGAATCTCCGCCTGCTGAAGGACACGAGGTTCTCGATAGGCATGCTCCTGAGCGTGCTCGTCATGTCCACGCTCATGGCGACCATGTTCTTGCTCTCGGTTTTCATGCAGCAAGCTCGCGGTTTCACCGCGATGCAGGCAGGCCTCGCCACCCTCCCCATGATGCTCGCGATGTTCGTCGTCATGCCGATCGCGGGCGCAGTCTACGAACGTTTTTCCCCGCGGCTCACGATGGCCGGAGGGATCCTGCTACTTGCCGCCGGCGCATACGAGTTGAGCCAGGTCACCTTGGCCATGGGTCAATGGGATCTCGCACTTCCGTTGGCCATGGAGGGGGCGGGAATGGCCCTGATCTTCGTGCCCATGGAGACAACTGCGTTCTCCAGGATTCCACGTCATCTACTGGCGGACGCCGCTGGTCTGAGCAACGTGCTCAAAGAGACCGGGGGCGCCATCGGGCTCGCACTGTTCACGTCGGTTCTCCTTCGGCGCGAGATGGTCGCGCGCGCCGGGCTTGCCGCGCACCTGGGAATCACCAACCCGCTCGCCGCCCAAAGGCTCTCCATTCTGCAGGCGTACACGCCGGGATCCTTCCCGACGGCCTCGCGATCGAGAGCGCTCGGCTACCTGAACGCGATCGTGTCTCGCGAAGCCGCCGTGCGCGCGTACGAACACCTCTTCCTCCTCCTCGGCGTGATGATTCTCATCCTCCTGCCGCTGCTCTTTCTTCTCAAAGTAGACCGCAGTGCGATGGCGCACGGCGAGCCTGAGGCGGAGTGACCCCATGGAAAGCGATGCGACGGACGGCAAGCGCGCAATCAAGCGTCCGTTTCTCATCGTCGGTTTGGTGATCCTGACCGGGATCGTCGCGCTCGTGGTCTACTTGATGCGTACACGGGGCCAAGAGTCGACAGACGACGCCCAGGTGGAAGGGGATGTGGTCACAATTTCCGTGCGGGTGCCCGGCCTCGTCGTCGCGGTTCCGGCGGAGGACAACCACCGGATCAAGAAGGGCGATCTGATCGCTCAGGTCGATGACACGGACTATGCGGCGCGACTGAAGCAAGCACGGGCGGAGCTCGCGCAGGCACGGGCGCAGGCCGCGCAGGCCGAAGCAGAGGAGCAGATGGTCGCTGCGAGCGCCAAGGGTGGCATCGCCGCAGGACAGGCTCTCGTTGCAGGTTCGTCCTATGCCGTACGTGGCGCGCACGCAAACGTCGCGAGCGCACGCGCCGCGGTTGATCTAGCGGAGGGAGATGAAAGGATCGCTGAGCTTGATCTCGCCCGCTGCAAGGCGCTTCGTGAGGCCAACGCCCTTCCGCAGTCGAAGCTCGATGAGGCGCAGGCCGGGGCCGATCGCGCCCGCGCGACCATCGCGCAGACACGCGCCGCGCTCAGCGCGTCGGAGGAGCAACAGCACGCCGCCGACGCTCGGGTGTCCGAGGCACAGGGACGTCTGACTCAGAGCGCGCCGATCGAAACGCAGCTGAACGCCGCGCTCGCAAACACCGCGCTTCAACGCGCCCGTGTGAGCGCGGCCGAAGCCGCTGTCGCCTTGGCGCAGTCGCAGCTGGACGCCACACACGTCGTCGCTCCAGCGGACGGGTTGCTCACCAACTTGTCGTTACACCCCGGGGTGCTCGCCGCCGTAGGGACGCCCGTTGCACTACTCGTTCCTCCGGAAGTGTACGTCGTCGCGAACTTCAAGGAGACGCAGGTCGGAAAGCTGCGACCCGGACAGCCGGTCACAGTCTCGGTCGACGCCTTCGCGCCACGCATCTTCGAAGGCCACGTGGACACAATCGCGGGAGGAACGCAGGGACGCTTTTCGCTGCTGCCGTCGGACAACGCAGGGGAAAACTTTGTGAAGGTCGTCCAGCGCGTTCCGGTGAAAGTTCGCCTCGCGGCAACCGATGCCGTCCTTCTTCCGGGTCTCAGCGCAGGGGTCACGGTGAATGTGCGATGAGAATCTCGGCGTCCCTTCCGCGGACAGGCCCCTGAATGAACGTGAGGGGCGCGTCCTTTCCGCAGAGACGCCCACGATTGAGCGCGATGCCCACGGCCCTTCCAAAGGGACGCTCGCGATTGAGCGCAATGCCATGTCCGTTCCGAGGGGACGCCTACGAATGAGCGGCATGACCACGCCCCTTCCGAAGGGAGACCCGCGACTGAGCGCAATGGCTACGCGCCTTGCGAAGGGACGCCCACGATTGGGCGCAATGTCTTCGCCCCTTCCGCGGGAACGTCCACCACTGCGCTCAAGGCTCGCGCCTATTCCGAAGGGAGACCCACGAAAGAGCGCAATGCCTTGACCGCTCGCGCAGGGAGACCCGCGATTCAGTGAGATCCACGGGCCCATCGCGAGAGGACGGGTGGCGCAAAGAGCGCACCGGGTGGGACGCTCTTGCGCCCTGTGTCGTGCCGGCCTTGGGCGCCCCGCGCCCCGCGCGGAGACATCGGCTCTTTCAGAACGCAAGCCGTGTCATCCCTTGCGAGCGCGCTTGGGCTGACCGGCCTTGCCCGTCTTGTCCGCCTCGCGAAGCGAATTTCCTTCAGGGCCGTCGAGCGCTTTGCTGGCCTTCTCTCCGAGCGCGCGCGAATGCCCTTCCTTGTCCGCCTTCGCGAGCCCCGCGTTGTAGGTACGCGTGGCGGTGTAGCTGCCTTCCCCCTCGACCGCGTTCGTCTCTTTGCTGGCTTTTTTCATCGCTGTCCTCCCGGGTACGATCAAGCTTTGCTGAGTAGCGAGAACCGTGCCCGCCGTCGTCGCCCCCGAGCACGGGCGTCCTTCGCGTCATGGATGCCCGGCGCGACACTTTGCGCTCGCGTCGCGAAGCGCGGTGCGGAGCCCCTCTTCCACGACGGGATGGTAGATGGGCATCGCAAGCATCGCGCCGATCGCGAGCTTCTGCTGGTGAGCCCAAGCCAGAAGATGACCGAGATGCTCAGCGGACGGTCCGACGATCTCGGCTCCAAGGAAGCGGCCAGAAACCGGGTCAGCGTAGACATGGCCGAGACCGCCATTTCGCCCCATGATCCGGCTCCGCCCCTGGTCCTCGAAGCTCACCTCGCCCACGACGATCTCGCCCTCCTTCGAGAGCGTCTCGAAGCCCGGGCCGACCAGGGTGAGTTGTGGCTCGCAGAAGGTGATCTCGAGACGGGAGCGCCGAGCGCCAGTCTGGACCTTCGGGTAGAGGGCTGCGTTGTCGCCGGCGATGTGCCCCTCGTCGACCGCCTCGTGCAAGACGGGCGTGCCGTGGCTCGCGTCCCCGGCAATGAACACCGACGAGCTCCCGCACTGCAAGGTTTCCCGATCGATCCCCAGGACGCCCTTGCGGTCGCGGGACACCCCGGCGTTCTCGAGGCCGAGGCCGTCGAGGTTGGGGTGTCGACCCGTGGCAACGAGCGCGAGCGCGAACGACTCGATGCAGGATCGACCGGCAAGATCCTCGAACTGGACCTCGACTCCCTCGCCGTCCCGGCGCACCGCGAGGATCTTGGCGTCGGGATCGAGAGCCATCTCGGAAGAAAGGGCGGCTATTGCTGCCGCGCGCACGGCCGGATCGGTCAACGGCCCGAGGGCTCCGCCGCGTCCGAACACACGCACCCGCACACCGAGCCGGTGAAACGCTTGGCCGAGCTCGATGCCTAGCGGGCCGGCCCCGAACACAGCCAGGGATTCGGGCAGCGTCGTCCACGCGAAGACATCGTCGCTCACCACAACCCGGTCGCGCACGGCATCGAACGCCGAGGGCACGGACGCCGACGAGCCGGTGGCGATGACGACGGCGCGCGCCTCGATCGATTGACCGTCGATCTCAAGCATATTTGGAGCGGTGAAGCGCGCGTGACCGAGGATCCGATCCTCGGCCGGAATGCGGTTCGTATCGGCCATGGCGAGGTCGACGAATCGATCACGCTCGCGCCGGACGCGGTCCATGACGGCGCGACCGTCTACCTGAACGATGCAGTCGATACCGAACCGACCCGCGTGCCGCGCAGTGTAGGCGACGGCGGCGGCGGCGAGGAGGAGCTTGCTCGGCATGCAGCCGACCCGCGCGCACGTCGTGCCCTGCGGGCCGTGCTCGATGAGCACCACGCGGGGAGTCCTGGCGATGGCAGCGTGGTATGCCGCAAGCCCGGCCGTTCCCGCGCCGACGATTGCGACGTCGATAGAGCGGTGCGGCGATCGCGGCGTCATGGCTCAGAGACGTTGAAGGGCTCGTCACGAGGATGGTCACCCAGAAGGACCACGCGACCATCTACGCAAGTGCCGAGCCAGCCCTTCGCCATGGCCGCGGCGAGCGGCGGGAGGCGCGTCGCCGCGGAGGCGCGTTGGCATGAGGAATGCGACGCAAGACGACGATGGACATCGACTCGCGTCACCGCTTCGCCGAAATCGAGGGCTGCCGCCTTCACTGGGTAGAGCTGGGTGAGTCGAACCGCCAAATCCGCCGCTCGTGCTGCTTCATGGGCTCGCTGACTGCCATTTGACGTGGAAAGGCCTCGGTCCCTCGCTCATGCGCGACCGGCGCAGCCGGTTGCCTTCGTGAGCGCGCTGCGCGACTCCCTCGACGACCCCGCAGTGCCCCGAGCGCGGTGGTCGTGGGCGCCGATGGGGGGCGGCCCTCTCACCGGTCGCCCCTGATGCCTTTGCGACTTCTACTTGGCCCCGTACCGCTTGGCGACCGCCAGGTCATGCCGCAGCTCTTCGGCCGCACGGCGTGGGCCGTAGCCCGGGGTATCGCGCTGAGGTTGGCAGGTGCCGCTGCAGGAGCTCGGACGTCGTCGTCGACTCGTTGTCGAGCTCCGGGATGTGGCCGTCGCGCTGGGGGTAGTAGTTGTTCGTGTCGATCACGACC
>Ga0182018_10000596_pt1 | contig 45847 bp, 39 predicted proteins | sample 812P2MmetaG_FD_120490 | JGI IMG/M metagenome (GOLD analysis project Ga0182018, IMG submission 120490) | Permafrost microbial communities from Stordalen Mire, Sweden - 812P2M metaG | ecosystem: Environmental > Terrestrial > Soil > Wetlands > Permafrost | place: Sweden: Stordalen | collected... | reverse complement strand
CCCATCGATATGTTCCGCCTTCGCCACTACCCGCCGCGTACGGTCCCACCCTCCCTTCTTTGTCTTCTTGGTCTGGTAGGGAAACTCGCTGAAGACCCGGGCCGGTCTACCGGTCTGCTCCCATAATAGATAAGACGTGTACAGGCCGTTTCGAGCTTGCCGGTTATCGTCGGCCGTCCGTCCGGGAGCGGTCGCATAGGCAAGCAGCGTACATGGGGTACCCTGCCATCACAATCTGGAGAAGTATCTGGACGAGTATATCGGGGCGGCCGGCATTGCCGGCGATCCAGACGGGCCATTGTTCCGCACCGCCGGTCGCAAGACCGGAATGCCGCAAGCGATGTGGCAGCAGGACGCCTATCGGATGATTCAACGCCGCGCCGCGGCCGCCGGCATCAAAACCAAGATCGGCAACCACACCTTTCGCGCAACCGGCATCACCGCCTACCTGAAAAACAAGGGTACACTTGAAACCGCGCAGCACATCGCCAACCACGAATCGCCGCGGACGACGAAGCTTTACGACCGACGGGAAGAGGAGATTTCGCTTGACGAGTTCGAGCGCATTGCGATCTGAAGATTAGGAAGGAATGATGAATTCGATTTTCTGGTTTGGCGTTGCTCTCGGATTTCTGGTCAACATCACCGCCAGTCAGTGCTGGGAATTCGTTTCGCGGTATCGGGCCTGGAAAGCCGCCCGAAAACTGGTGGGCACTTGGGTGGCCTACAACATGCACGGTCTGATGGTTGAGACTACACCAATGCCAGGTGCAGGCCTCACGGTCGTATCGGCGAAAGGCATTGGCTGTCGGCAGATTCAGCGGTCCTCGATGTCAGCTCACAAGATATCGACGCTGCTAGCGGCCACACGAGGGACCACGACGGCCACATCGTCTTTAATCCAGCCATCCCCTGGCTTGCGACCCGAATTGATCGCTATGCCGATTCAAACGAGGTCGCAGAGCAACGCCTCCTGATTGGTCCGGACTACAATATCGTCTACGTTTTTCCGGTCGCAGCCGTTGCCACCCTCGGAGATGCATATGGGAAACACGCCTGGCGTCGAAAGGTCGCCTAAATTCCGACACGGCGCGCCGCGGCGAAAGCGTTGCTCCCGGCGACGTTCCGCGCTTGTGACCGGTAACAGATTTTATCGGACATAAGCAAGGGCTGCGAGACCGAGGCGCGCCGCACCCGATGAACACATTGAGTCGAAATGCAATGGTAAACTGGGGCCGACGCTGGCGCGTGCATTCCTTTTCCTAGCGCAGCTTCCGGCGTCAGGCCATCAGGAGGAAACTTGCGACACATTTTGCTCCGGTTGGTTCCAATGGCTTTCGCGTGCATTGCTTCGCAAGGCCAACAGCAGGAACTACGATTTGAAGTTGCTTCGATCAAACCAGGCACTCCGCTGAATCGAGTGGGCCGACCACGCGGCGGACCGGGAACAACTGATCCCGGCATGTTCACCTGCACCAGTTGCGACCTGGCCCTCCTTATTTCCATGGCCTATGGCCCGTTATCGTCGGGACAATTTCAGGCCTCCAACTACCTCAACTCACTCAGATCGACCTTCTATATCGTGGCAAAGGTTCCTCCTGGCGCTACCAGGCAGGAGTTTCAAATGATGATGCGCAATCTTCTTGTCGAACGCTTCAAGGTAGCGGCGCATCGTGAATTGCGGGTAATGCCGGTATATGAACTGACCGCTACGAAAGATGGACCGAAGTTCAATCCGGCCAAGCCAGCCGAGCCCAACAATGATGAGCTCCCGGATGTAGAGTCAGTAGAAATGCCGAAACGCGCTTCGGATGGCTCTTGGATTTTCCCCCCTGGCATCGAATTTGCCGCCGTAATGGCCGCCGGAATGGGACATGCAAGAATCCAATTGATTGGAAAGCCGATGAGCGAGCTTACGAGGATACTCTCCAACCAGTTCCGCATGCCAATAGTGGACAAGACCGGCCTGACTGACACCTACAATATTTCGGTATCGTGGCAATGGGAAAGCCAAGACAGGGCCGACCGCGATGCCGGCCTTCAGGAAGCGATCCGTTCCCAACTTGGCCTTCAGCTCCGCCCGAACAAGGGCCAGGTACCGGTGCTGGTCCTGGATCATGTCGAGACCGTCCCGGTGGAGAACTGACGACGGGACCGGGACATAGACGCCTTCACAGCGGGCTTTCCACAGACCCGTTTGCCGTTCCATTCAGCTTCCGATAATCCGATCCTATGTAAACTTTCGGCGGAGCCGCTTGGCAGCCCGGCCCGTTCCACCGCCGCCCTTGAAATCTACAATGGGATATGCCAGGTCAAAAATGGCCCAGCGACGCGATTGTGATCGCCCTGCCGCATCGTTACCGATGCCCGACGCCATTTCACGCCGTGCGCGCACGTTTCATGGGCAGCATCCCCTCCCCTCTGGACAGATCGCCGGTGCAAGCCATCCAGGATCTGTGGGGCGGCGAGTTGCCAGAGCTTGCCAGCAGGGAAGACTTGAATCGCCTTCTCGATATACTGACCGGTCTGTGGAATCGTCTGACTGAGCACCGGATGGACGGCAATCCATTCAAGCTGACCCGCGTGCAGGTCAAGCAGACACGGGACGGCCTTCATCGCCATGCGCTGCTTCGGCGGCAAGAAATCGAGGGCTTTATAGACGGCCTGTTTGGGCCGCAGAAAGAGCTGGATTTGCCCGAAAGCGTCCACGACGCGGTAGACGTTCTGGGTAAGATTCGGGCAATTCTGACCGGCGTCATCACTTTACTGGACGACCCTGACCAACCGGCGGCCCCTGATGATCTCCGCGGCTTGAGCGACAACCTCCAGGCACTCGCAATTGTTATCGAAAAGGAAATGAACATCGTGCTTCGTTCTTGCACTCGGGCGCGTAGACAGGCCACCGATGCCCCCCGGCCAATCAAACCAATTGTGCATTAGCTCGCCGAAGGGTTGGCTTGTCCGGTAAACAGCACGGTGTAAATTTCCCCGCTAGCGCCCTGCCCTGTTCCGCTGGCCTTTCTATGCCGACTTTGAGAGTGGTATATTGGGCCGGAAATGGCCATCCGATTCGAAAAGATCTGGGTCCAGCAGTGCCGGGCGACCAAGGGAATCAAGAGGCGCTTCGGCGCGAAAAGCGCGCTCGACTATCTCATCCGTGAGAAATTGTTGAACTTCGCCCAGGCGGCCGAACAGAACCCGGAATTCGCAAGGGAAATGCCCCGCTTTTTGGCGGAGGTGTGGCGGATCTTCAATGAATTCGAGATTGCGGGCTATGTCGCGAGCCTGAAACCCAAGCCGCGGAAAACCCTGCGCCACCTGCTTTACCTGCGGTGACTTTACCCCCCGCGGTCGATGCTCTTCGCAGTCAGTGGGTCAATTCGTCATCCTCAATCGTGTAGGACTCCAAGGGCAGCGCCTGCAAGTACTTCTCATCGTTCGAATAGGCTAACGCCAGATTCGAGGCGGCGGTGAGTGTGCTCATGATTTCCAGATAGTCGAAGGTGCGCAGACGGTTCGGCGGTGCTTCGCCGGAAAGCGTATAATGTGTCCGGAAAGGACGGTTCCTCATTGAGATTCCTTGAGCTTCCGGCGCGTAGCCGCTGGATCTTCATTTTGTCCCTCAGTTTTGTTCTCGTCTTGACCCCGCGGATCGCCCGCGGCCAGAGTTGCTATGAACGCTGCCAGGACAGTTGCAGAGGCTTAAATGGGCTGATCACCAGTCAGGGCTGCGTCGACAACTGCAATCGCGCATACTGCGAAAACCGGAATACCAATCAGCCCACGGCGCCCTTCGGCGCCATCGCCTACGGGGATAACCGAGCCGAGGGGATCTCCTACCACCAACGGACCCAGGCGGAGGCCGACCAGGTTGCCATCGCCACTTGCAGCAAGAGCGGCCCCAACTGCAAGGTCGTCTACCGGTATCGCGATACCTGCGCCGCCATCGCGGTGGCCCTGGGCGGGCAGCACTACGAATCCGCAACCGGCGAAAGTGAGGAAGCCGCCCAAGCCAATGCCACTTCCGCCTGCCAGCAGAAGGGAGACAGGTGTAAGAGCAACCTCTCGGCGTGCTCTCTCACCGGCGCCGCACCGCCCAGGGCGCCATCCGCCGTCTCCTGGGGCGCCATTGCGTACAGCACCGCCGATATGGCTGCCGGAGTGTCAAAAGCCAAGAGCGACCAGGCCAGCGCGGAAAGCGAGGCGATGGCCGTGTGTTCCCAACGCGGCAAGGCATGCACGGTGCGAATCGCCTTCAACAAGCAGTGCGGGGCGCTGGCCGCGGATCGGAATTTTTCCGGATCGGGAGCCGCGGCAAACGAAAGGGATGCCCAGCAAAAGGCGATGGACGACTGCGCCAGGGCCGGTGGCACGCGGTGCGTGCTCCACGTTTCCTTCTGTACCTTTTGAACGCTACCGCGGCACGTGCGTCCGCAGAAAATCGTCCCGCAGTCTCCGCTCCAATTGCCCGCTACGACTGCCATTTCCCCGGGAGGAGGGGATATTCCGGCACCTGGCTAGGCTACTAGGGCGCCCGCATGGGGACGGTTTGGCCGTACTTTCCAGAAACGTTTTTTGTCGGTTATCGGCTTAGAACGCAGAATCTCTGCCCGGTGGTCGGGCTAGTTTTCGACTGGAACCTTCTCGACGTGGTCGATAACGAAGACGTGGTGACTACTTGATGGCCATCCCCAGCGCAATGAGACAGTCTTCCGAAACGTACTCGCCTAGCTCAATGGGCATCGATGATGCCAGAGGTGTTCCGATGGCAGTCCGGCGCTGAGGCGTTACAAAGGGCAGTGCCCTCCTAATAGCGTTTAACAGATCATCAGCCGTGGCGAATTCCTTCTTCTGGGACTTTCCTTCCGCGAATGCTGGCGAGGGTATTGCTGATAGCGTGACTGGCCCCTGACCATCGGCTGCCGGCATGAACATGAGCTTGTAGGAACGCGCGCTCTTGCAAAGTTGCAGCGCCCTCCGAGCTTTTCCTGTAGCTCGCGCGTCAGCTTCCGCTGTCGTATCGTGCTCTTGCTATCGGCCATACACTCACCAGACGCGGGGGGCGAAAAGGTGCGTTCATTCGTTATTTGTCCGCCAGCCACCGATTGACAAACTTTGATACGTAATCTTGGATCGACGCGCGCATGCCAGATGAGCTGGGTACTTGCCCAGCGAAAAATATCCCGCCCTCTTCCCAAGTGATGACCACCCCGCGGCGTCCGCGCACTTCAACAGTAGCCCACTCTCTAAGCGCAACGTCGATAATGGCCACGGAAGCGCATCCAGCGACTGTAATTCGAAGGACTTGACCCGGGCCGATGATCAAACCGGATTGCCGCAGGCGCAACTCCGTTTCAGTCCGGACAGTATCTTCAAGCAGGCCAAACGACTTAGCCAAAACCTTTTCCGCGCATGGCCCCGTACCTTCTCCGTCTATGAAGACAATCTCTACCTGAACCTGTTTGACCCCCTTTAAGCTCATATCCTGAGGGCGTATCGCAGTAGCAGGCAGAGCTAATAAAGCCAGCAATACCATTTTCATTTTCATGTTCGACCACCCACGCTTTCCCTGTGATCGCCGCTCATTTGGTTCAGCGGCCTCGGCGTTCGACTCAACTACCTAACGGTGACTTTTAGATGCTCGATGCCCGCCGCGCTGATCTTGCACACGTCGCGCCCCTTCATTTTCTCAATCCAACCACGGCCCAGCAGTTCACCGAAAACCTGCCATTCAAGTGACAGCGACCCGCGTATCGGTACCGAAGCCGGAGCCTTGCCATCGTACAGGCTTGCGGTTTCAAGCACCTTGTCGAAAGTTATGTGGCCGTCTTTCCTGAGCAACTCGGCCATTACTGGGTTTGGCGCGACGATAGCCGGGATTGGAAGGGATTATTCAGGGCGGAAGCCGGGGAGTGGGAAGCGACGCTGCTGGAATCTCCTTTGCGAGAAATGCCGGCCGCTCCGGCAGCTGTGCCAACCGATCACCCAGAACCCCAAGCCTTCTCCAATCTTGCGGAAAACCCGCCTGACAAAGATAACTTCCCGGCGACTGAGCCGAGCATTTCCACCGAGGTCGCCAGTTCGGCACCATCGGACGAATGCCGCGACTTCACTACAGAGGCGCAGAGGATCGACGCCATTGCCGCGTACAGCAAACATTGGCAATGCTCCGCGGCGGCACTGGCACGCACAGCCAGGGCAGATCCAGCCGATCTGAGCAAATGGAAGAAGGGCTTACTGCCCGTTGCATCCGAAAAGAAGGTACGTCTTGAGAAGGCCCTCAAGAATAACGAAGCGCCGACTCCTCCCGCCAAACGCTCGCCAGATTCTTAGGTCTCGACTGAGCCCTCGTATATCGCCAACGTTGGCGGCTACTTTCGCCAATGCGCCAAGATTGATCGCCAACGTTTCTGTGTGGCACGATCAGGGTAGAGATGACTAATTCACCAACTGCTACCGAAAGCCTGAAGGCGGGTGATCGAACTGAAAATATCATCGGACATCCACCTCTGGGCAATCGACCAGGAGGGACATTGAGCTCCAGACCATCGCGCACACTCCAGTCCGAACCGGAGCTCTTCGATACGCGCCCAAAGTCCCGAGAAGATGCCGCGCGCTGTGCACTCGATTCGCTTGCGGGTCACACCCTTACGGGCGCGGAATGGGTGGTGGCGAGATCCAAACTTCCGGAGTTCGTGACAATCCTTCGTGGCTGGGTTCAGAAGAGCAAGAACGGTGAACTGGGATTTGGTAACGTTGAGGTGCCATGCCTGCGAGAACTTTAACCATGACGCGACCGGCGGGGGGCACGACGGCGCTTCAGCCCACTCGCGTTGTGCTTTATGTGAGGGTGTCCAGCAAGGATCAGGAGGCGGAGGGATTCAGCATCCCGGCCCAAGTTCGCCTTCTGCGTGAGTACGCAGCAAGCAAGGGCTTTGTGATTGTGCGGGAGTTCGAAGACGTGGAAACGGCCAAGAGGAGCGGCCGGACTCACTTCAACGAGATGCTAGCGTACTTGAAAAAGCATCATGCGGCGTGTCGAACAGTCCTGGTAGAAAAAACTGACCGGCTGTACCGGAATCTGAAGGACTGGGTTACGCTCGACGATCTGGATGTTGACATTCACTTCGTCAAGGAAAATGTGATAGTCTCCCGGAGTTCAGGGTCTTCGGAGAAGCTGATTCACGGCTTTAAGGTCCTGATGGCCACGAATGTCATCGACAATCTCTCCGAAGAGACGCGTAAGGGAATGCTGGAGAAGGCCCGCTCCGGGACATATCCGAGCTGTGCCCCTGTCGGGTACCAAAACGTCGACGATCCCAACGGCAAACGCGCCATCAAGCCAGACCCCGCCAACGCGGGGATCATCACGGAGTTGTTTGCCCGTTTCAGCACTGGCCGGTATTCTCTCGACGGTCTCGTCGCTGAGCTTCGAGGCGAGTGCATGACGCTGCGTGGTAAGTGTCTGTACAAAAGTGCAGCACACCAGATTTTGCGCAGACGGTTGTACATGGGGGATTTCGACTGGGATGGCACTACGTACCACGGCACTCACGAACCCATCGTTACCGGCCAATGTTGGGAGCGGGTCCAGGCATTACTGGATGCTCGAGCGGAGAACAAGACCCGGAAGGTGAAGCACGATTTCCCATTCACTGGGCTGGTGCATTGCGGCCACTGCGGCTGCCTGCTTGTCGGCGAGTTGAAAAAGGGAAAGTACGTTTACTACCATTGCACTGGCAACCGGGGCAAGTGCGTGGAGCCGTACACTCGCCAAGAGGTCCTCACCAGCGAGTTTGCCAACATTTTACGGGAACTGGTGATTCCGCGGCCGATCCTCGAATGGCTCAATGACGCTGTGCTCACCTCCGACCAGACCGAGCAGGCGGCCCGCGCGCAAACCGTCAAGAAGATGCAGGCCCGGTATGATCAAATCCGAGCGCGCATCGAGACGATGTACTTGGACAAAATCGACGGACGCATCACCCAGGAGTTTTTCGACAAGCAATCGGCCACTTGGCGTCGGGAGCAGGATAGTCTACTGCTTAAGATTCGAGAGATCCTGAACGCGCTGTCGGCGCCCATCGATCAGGCCCTGGACATACTGCGGGTGACCAGTCAGGCGAGCGAATTGTTCTCGGCGCAACCCGCGGCTGAGCAGCGCCGATTCCTCCAGACTGTAGTAAAGAAGGCCGCCTGGCAGGACAGCGCGTTGCGTACGACCCTGTTCGAACCGTTTGAGATTCTCAGGCACTCGAACCGGGGAAGCATCAGAAAAGAAAAGGAGATAGCTGGGTCAGGGCGTGATTCTGAAATTTGGCTCCCCGGCATGGATTCGAACCACGATTCACGGCTCCAAAGGCCGCTGTCCTACCATTAGACGACCGGGGAATGAAACGATTGAGAACTCCCTACAGTTTATCGTTCTTGGAGCGGAGCCGCAATCGAGGAGATGCCAGGGCTTGAGGCGGGACGCGGAACGCCGTGCTGTGTGAGCGTGGTCCGCAGCGCCGTGGCGGCTTTCGGAGACTCTGTTACAATCGTCCCGGAAGCCAGTCTTGGCTGGCGCCGGGCGCGGGCTTCAAACCCGTTGAACGGACTTTGCTCCGTTGGTGGGTTCGACTCCCACTGGCTTCCGCCAAGCTACTAAACTGAACAAAACCAATAACCACCCTCCCTGTCGTCGCCCCGAATCGCTAAAAGATCATCTTCAAACCGAACTGAATTTGCCTCGAGGTGGTCGCCGTTGTCGTGATCAAGCCCGCCGTGGGGCTAATCGCGGGAACAGTGGAGGTGGTGGTTGTGCCGTTGGTAAATACGGTCGCATTCGGCGGTCCAAAATTCGCCCGGTTCAGAACGTTGAAGAATTCCGCTCGAAACTCTAACCTGATCCTCTCGGAAATCGGAGCGTTCTTGAATATCGATACATCCAGCGTTGCCAAACCCGGCCCGGTCAGCGTTCCGCGTCCCAGATTGCCGTAAGTTCCAAACGCCGGCAGAGTGAATGCGTTGGCGTTGAACCACTGGTTGGGATTGCCTGGCGCGACGGGCCCCGAGAACGACGGATTCAGCGAAGGCCGATCGGGATTCCTGGTATCTCCATCCTCGGATCGGTTCGCCCCGATTTGCGGCGTGAATGGAAACCCACTCAGCAACGTGGCGATTCCATTCAACTGCCACCCTCCCGCCAGGCGGTTACCCAATTCATGCCCCCGATTCAGCCAGCGTTTGTTCCTGCCGAAGGGCAGCTCATACCGGCCCGAAAGGCTGGCCTGGCTGGCTACGTTCAGAGCGGACAACCCCCAGTCCCTTGGCAGATCGTTCCGATCCAGGATCATTTGCGCCTGGTTTTGGGACTGGGCGCCGGTCAATCCCGAATTCATGTCCAGGTTCTTCGACCAGGTGTAGTTGGCCCGAAACTCCAGGCTACCCGTCAGGCGGCGGGTCACATCCGTTTGCACAGCGTTGTAGCTGCTGTTGCCCTCCGTGTACCAGAAGAATCCGGCCGACAAGTTCGGATTGGGCCGGGCTCCCACCGGAATGTACTGCGCTCCCTGGGGCGCCGTGCTCCTCAACGAGGCAGCCACACCGCCCGATTGGCACCCGACCGGGTTGGAGCAATCCTGCGCCGGAATGGTGTTGGGATCGACACTGAGCAGGCCATGGACTCCGTGCGATCCGACATAGGCCACGCGAACCGACGACTTCCGGTCGAGCTCGCGCTCCACAGTGACATTCCACTCCTCCACCGCCTGGGTCTTCGCGTTGGGTTGCACTCCCTGCGGCGCGTACACAGTGCAGGGCGCCGCCACACCGGGGCCGCAGGAGGGCGCCGGTTGCACGCCCGAAATCACCGGAAGCAGCGAAGACAGGGACACGTTCGCGTACGAGACCGATCCATTCGCGGGAGGCAGCGAATTCAACAGGAAGCTGAGGGCGTCGATCAGGGAGTAGTAGGTTCCGAATCCCGCCCGCACCGCGAACTTTCCGTTTCCAAAGGGATCCCACGCCAGACCGATCCTGGGGCTGAACAGCAGCTTCGCATTGTTCTGGGTGAAAGCCGAATCGCCGATCCGCGGAGCGGTTACCAGGACGCCGGCCGAGTCCGTCACATAGTTGGCAGCCCTGCCGGAAACCTCATTCCAGCCGGTGCTCCATTCGTGCCGGACGCCTGCCTGGAGGGTAAGATTGGGCCGTAATTTGATGGCGTCTTCGAAGTACCAGGCTCCATAAAGGCTTCTCCAGCCCAGTTCATTGGAGTCGGGCACCACCTGGAATGTAGTCACTGTGCCTTGCAGGAAGGTCGTCAAGTTGGAAAAGCTCGCCTGGCCGAGTTGGCGCGACGCGGTATCTTCGTTGTCGTCAAGCCGCTGCAGCCAGACGCCCGTGCTGATCGTATGTCTTCCCCGGACGATCTGTATCGTATCGGACCCGGTGAAAAGGTTTCTCCGATTCCACACGCCGGCGGCATTATTTGGCCCCGCGGCAGTAATGGCGCCGTTGTTGCCCGTGGTCGTGACGCCGCCGTTGATGACGATGCCTCCCGGTCCAGCTCCGGCGACGAAGGAGAGGCTGGACGGAAACGAGGCCAGCAGCGACGAATCGAGAGCAAATCCCGCCCGCGAGTAACCGGCGCGGAACGTATTCACCATTTCCGGTGAGACGGTGTGCACCTCCTCCAAGCTCGCGACTTGCATGCGAAGCTGGGTGAGCGAGGCGAACAGAGGATCGGCCAGAGGGATGAGGCTCGTGCCGTCGTCAATCGTGTAAACGGCCGAGACCGTATCGCGGGAGCGTACCAGGTAATCGGCCCGCAGGACGCCATAATCCTCTCGGATGGATTCTTTTGGATTGTTATACGAGAGGGCCGCACCACTTGCCACGCCATTTGAAAGCAGCTCCGGACCGTTCGGCTGTGGCCAGAACGCCATGTACGGCAACATCGACCGGTTCAGGTTCGGGACTGCCGAATAGAGGCCGGTGGCAGCGTTTGGCAGCAAGCCCTGCCGGGCCTGGGAGTCGGGGACCACGCTGACACTGCTGAGCGCCAATGCCTGCCGGAATCCCTCGTAGTTGCCGAACAGGAATAGCCGGTCCTTCTTGAGAGGCCCTCCCAAGGCGTTTCCGAACTGGTTTCGCCGGAACGGCGGGACGGATGCCTGGTCAAAAAAGTTTCGCGCGTCGAGCGCGCTGTTACGGAGAAACTCGAACAGCGTTCCATGCAGCACGTTGCTTCCGGACTGAGTTACGACGCTGATTTGCGCTCCCGCCCTTTTCCCGTATTCGGCGCCGTAGGTATCCGTCAGCACGTTAAACTCGCGGACGGAATCGATTCCCAGCAACTCGCCCGAGACGCCGCCGGGCGTCACGGCAAGCTGGCTCGCGCCCGTATATTCAATGCCGTTCAGCAGGAACAGATTGTCTCCGGTCCGCCGTCCCTCCACGGAAAACGTGTTGCCATCGCTGGTGCTGGTGTTCGCGCTTTTCATGGCGCTATAGTTGATCGCGCCCGGATTCAGTGCGATCAGGTTGTCGAAGCTGCGGCCATTGAGGGGCAGATCTTTCACCTCGCGTTCTCCCACCATTCCGGAGACCGCCGAGGTCGTGGTGTTGACTACCGGAGCGTCCTCCGAAACGGTCACGGGCTGGACCAGATCGCCCACCTCAAGACGCAGGTTCACCACCGCATCCTGGCCGACTTGAAGATTGATTCCGGTTCGCACCGCGGTCCTGAAGCCTGCCCTTTCGCCTTTCACCTGCTGCGGCCCCGGCGGAAGAGAGAGAACTCTGTATCGGCCGGCCTGATCGGTTATGACCGATCGCGCGCCACCCGTTTCCAGAGTCTTCACCGTGATCTTCACGCCGCTCATACTGGCGCCGGACGAATCTTCCACTCTTCCGGAAATCGCGGCGGTCACTAGACCGAGCCCGCGCGTGGAACTTGCCAGGAGCAGCATCAGGAAGGCGATCATCCGAGAAGTTCGTCTCCCGATGAGAGGTGCCGCAGTCAAGCTTTTCACCGAAACGCCTCGCCCGAGAGCGGCCAGCGTTCTTGAATGGTATCAGATGCGGCGGCGCCGGCTCTTGAAAGGCGATAGACTTGCACCATCGCAGCATTCGGAAAGGAAGTTATGAAAGCCTGGGGTCTCCTGTCTCTCGCCGGCGGTTCGGCCACTTGCCTGTCGTTTCTCTGCTTCGGCGCTGCCGCCCTGTACGCGGCCGCTACGCCTGCCAGCGCGTTGCTGGTCCTTGAGAAAGAGCAAAATACTTTGGTGATCGTCGATCCGGCGAGCCTGACGATTGTGGCGCGCGTGCCCGTCGGAAACGATCCCCACGAGGTCGCCGTATCGGACGACGGGAAGACCGCGTACATTTCGAACTATGGCGCCTTGGGTGGCGGCGTTGGTGGCGCCACCATCGCCGTGGTCGACCTCGCCACCCAGAAGCCACTAGCTCCCATCGATCTGGGCGCGTTGCGCGCGCCGCATGGGCTGGCCTTCGCAGGTGGAAAGTTGTACTTCACCGCCGAAGGCGCGAAGGTGGTTGGCCGTTACGATCCCGCCACGCAAAAAATCGATTGGGTCATGGGTACTGGCCAGAACCGCACCCATATGGTGGTAGTTTCGAAAGACCTGAAGACAATCTTTACTTCCAATGTCAGTTCCGCCACGGTCAGCATCATCGAGCAGGAAGCGGTCCAGGCCCCCGGACCCGGACGCGGCCCTGGCGCTCCCGGGCCTCCAGGCGGACGTGGCAGGGGTGGCCCTCCGCCGGGTGGTGGCAGGTCCGACTGGACCGTCACCAATATCGCGGTCGGCCGCGGGTCCGAGGGCTTCGACCTGTCTCCCGACGGCAAGGAATTATGGATCGCCAACGCCCAGGACAGTACCATCTCCATCATTGATGTCGCCAGCAAGAAGGTGGTCCAAACACTCCCGTCCACCGGTTCCGCCAACCGTCTGAAGATCACGCCCGATGGCAAATACGTTTTCGTTTCGGACTTGGGCGGCAATGAGTTGCTGGTGGTCGACGCGGCCACTCGCAAGGAGCACGGGAGAATCAAGCTGCCCGCCAGTTCGGAGGGCATTCTGATGAGCCCGGACGGCTCACATGTCTACACTACCCTGAACTCCCGCGACGCCGTCGCCGTAATCGATCTGAAGACCATGACCGTAGCCGGTGAGGTCAAAACCGGGAGGGGACCGGACGGGCTGGCGTGGGCCGCACGGAAGTAAGCGGTCCCTCACTCGTATCGTAAAGCTACCATCGGGTCCACGCGCGCTGCCCTTCGCGACGGGATCCACGCCGCTACGGCCGCTGTCAGCGCCAGCACCGCAATGCCGGTAATCAGCGCGACGGGGTCACCCGGCGTCACGCCAAACAGCAGCCCTTTCACCATCCGCGCGAGAGCCAGCGAGCAGGCCGCGCCGGCCGCCGCGCCGACGCCCGTCCACAACGCCGCGTATGCCTGAATCCGCCCCGCGATGTCTTTCGGACGCGCTCCCAACGCCATGCGGACGCCAATCTCCTGCGTCTGTTGTGCCACCAGGAACGACAGCACGCCGTAGAGTCCCACCGCCGCCAGAAGGACGCCAAACCCGGCGAACAGAGCCACCAGCGTCGCCACGAATCGCGGCTGTTCCCGGAAGCGGCCCACCCGATCCTCCATTGCCTCGATTGTTACCGGCAGCGCCGGGTCGACTTCCGCCACTTCTTTCGCAATCCAGTGCTCCAACGTCGCCGGCGCCAGCGACGTCCGAAACAGCGCCACGGCGGATCGGGGCGGAGCTGCGTTATCCATCCGCAAGCGGTAGTATTCAGGATCCGTGCCGGCCAGACCGTTATTTCTCGTGTCTTCGGCCACTCCCACGATCGGACACCAATGGCCATCGGCGGTAAGGTCGATCTGCCGGCCGGTCGGGTTTTCGTCGCCGAAAAGCCGCCGCGCCAGCATAGCGCTCAAGATTACCGGCGACTCGCCCGACCCGCGCTCGCTTTCTTCAAACGTCCGCCCGGCGACAATCCGAATGCCCATCGTGCGGAAATATCCCGGCGTCACCCAGCGGAATTCCACCATGCCGCCATCCGCCGCCACGGGAGGATGTCCCGCGATGCGCAAGTTGGAATACGGCCGTCCCATGGAACCGCGCGGGGGAAGGGAATCGCTCAGCGCAAACGAGCTGCCTCCGGGGATACTCTTCAACCGCGCTTCCAATTCATGGAAGAAGGCCGACTGCGCATTGCCCGGCCGGTAACGCTGTTGCCGCAAAGTGAAGGACGCCGTCACTACGTGCTCGGTCTGAAATCCCAATGGCTCGCTCCTGAGTTTCCAGAAACTGCGCAGGAAGAGCGAGGCGCCTGTCAGCAGCACCAGGGAAATCGCCACTTGCGCAGCCACCAGCAGTCTGCGGAACAGCGTGCGCGCCGTGCCTGCCACGCGCGCGCCCGCCAGAGTCTCCGCGCGCGGCCGCTCCAATGCCGGCGCCATCCCGAACAGCAAAGCCGCCGCCACCGACGCCGCCAGTGCGAACAGCAGCACCCTCCCGTCCACGCCTGTCCGCCCGGCGCGCAGCAAGTCTTCGGGCGCCATCGCCACCAGGGCGCGCATCAGCGCCCATGCGATGCCGCACCCGGCCAGTCCGCCCGCCAGCGCCAATATCAGGCTCTCCGTGAGCATCTGACGGATGAGCCGGCCGCGTCCCGCGCCGATCGCCGCCCGCACTGCCAGTTCCCTCCGCCGCGCCGCGGCCCGCGCCAGCAGAAGATTGGCCACGTTGGCGCACACCAGCAGCAGCAGGGCCAACACCGCGCCGAACAACATCCAGGAGGCCAGCTTCACCTCATGGATCTGGCGGTCGCGCAGGGAGCGGACCACCAGGCGCACCTCCGGCTGGAGTTCCTTGGGAACATCCAGTTGGGTGGTCCGTTGGAACAGCGGCAACATGCGGTCGCGAGCCTGTTCCATAGAGACGCCCTCGCGCAGCCGCGCGAAGGTGCGCAGAAACGAGCTGGAATTCGCCGCGCGCGGCCTGGTGGTATCGAGACGCTCCGGCATCATGATGTCGGCCTGGCCGAGTTGCGGCATTTCGAATCCCTTCGGCAGGACGCCGACGACTTCGACAGGCTCCTCATCCACAGTCACGTTCCGGCCCAGCACGCGTGCGTCGCCCCCGTAGCGGCTCTGCCAAAGTGAGTACGACAGCAGCGCCACGGGAGGTGCGTGCAACAGGTCATCCTCGCGCGTGAAGTCGCGCCCGATAGCCGGCCTCAGTCCCAGCGTCCTCAGGAAATTCGCCTCCACCGGAAAACAGTTCACCCGAAGGGGCGCTTCGCCCGCCAGAAGGTCGCACTGCGACATCGGCCGCATGGATGTGGTGGCCTGAAACACGCTCTGCTGTTGCCGCCAGTCCAGGTAGCTGCTGACCACGTTGAACTCATTGTCGTCCACCGGGCCGAAGTATCCGATAGACACAAGTTGACGGTCGTTGGGATAGGGCAGGGCGCGAAACAGCAGCGGATCCACCACGCCGAAGATGGCCGTCGCCGCGCCGGTCCCGATGGCGATGGTCGCGGTCGCCACCACCGCCAGGGTGGGCGATTTGCGGAAGCCACGCACCGCCAGGCGGGCATCCTGCAGGAAATCGTCGAGCCATCGTTTGACGTGGATCGCTCGGACATCCTCCAGCGTTTGCAGCCGGTTTCCGAACTGCCGTTGGGCGGCGATGCGGGCAGCATCCGCGGGCTGTCCTTCCGCCTGGTTCCATTCCGCGCGCATGGCGAGGTGCGTATCCAATTCGTCCCGCCATTCGGACTCGCGGCTGCGCCGCTCGCGGAGCCACTCCCAAGGTGTCTTCATGCGAACCTCAACAATTTCCGGACGCCCGCGGCTACCGATGTCCAGTTACTTTCCGCCTCGTGAAGCCGTTTCCGCCCCGCCGCCGTCAGCGCATAGAGCCGCGCTTTGCGCCCATTTTCCGTCACGCGCCACTCGCCCTTGACCAGCTTCTCTTTCTCCATGCGATGGAGCGCCGGATAGAGCGATCCTTCTTCCACCCGCAGTAGACCGTCCGATACGGTTTGCACGTGCAGAGTGACGCCGAAACCGTGGTTGGCCTTGTGTTCGAGAGATTTGAGAATGAGCAGTTCGAGCGTGCCCTGAAGACGATCCGGTCGCCGCATAGTTCCCTAGTTTGCTAGGGTAGATCTCTAGGAGACCGGTGTCAAGGGGCGAATGGGGTTTGCAGCTTTCCCAGCACCTGCGCCATATCCCGATGGGCCAGCACCGCCTCGGGATCGCGCTGCAGGACTTCGAAGTAGCGGCGGGCGAAACCTTGGCCTTCTTCGTTGGGCGTTAGAAAATCGCGCGCCTCGCGGAGTAAACGGTCGGCGGTGGCGTCCGTGGGCGGATCCTTGGGATCCAGCGCTTCGTCCACCAGCACGATAAACTGCGACAGGTCGCGCAGCCAGTTGAACCAGGGATCGTTCATTACCAGGTTGAAATACTGGCCGGTCGTCGTAATGCGAGCCACGTCGCGTTCGTAGACGGCGCGTTCGCTTTCGAGCAGGCTCTTGTGGAACTTCAGCAGGCCGGTGCGGAGGTCGGAAAGTCGCTGAGACGCGGGTTCGGGCATCTGCTCCATCGTATCCTGGAAGAGCATGAGTTTTCTCGACAACCTGGAAAACAACTTAAAGAGCCTGGAAAACGCCGAGGAAGGCAAGGAATCGGCGGAGCGCCAGGCGCGCTCGCGGGAACAGGAGCGCGCGGCGGCGCAGGCCATCGCGCCATGGGCCGACGAGCTGAAGAAATCGCCATTCACCAGCGAGTTGCTGAAGCAGGCGGCGCGCGTGGGGTTCTCCCTGCGCGTCAAGATTCACATTGCGTGGCTCGGGCCGGCGCTGCGCCTGGAAGCGCGCGAGCGGCGTCTGGAATTGCGGCCAACCCCCTCCGGGATCGCGACCGTGTATATAGAAGGACAGCGGGAAACGCGGACGGAGCCCCTGGACCTGGCGGGGAATCCCGAGGAGCTGGTGCGCGCCTGGCTGGCGTGAGCGGGCGGGGCTCGCTCTCTGGCATTATCGGAGAATGCTGAATCCGCAATTCGACCCAGGTCTAACCCAACGGTTCATTTCGCCCGTGCGGCGCGTGATCAATAAAGACGGCAGCTTCAACGTGCACCGCCGCGGCACTACGTGGCGCGACTTCCATCCGTACCTGCAGCTCATCAACATGAGCTGGCCAAAGTTTCTGCTCTCGTTGTTTCTGGGTTATGGGGTGATCAATTCAATATTTGCGGCAATCTACTTTGCGCTGGGTCCGGGCCACCTGCAGGGCGGCGAAGCGTCCATGGAATTCGGGCGCTTCCTGAACGGCTTCTTCTTCAGCGCCCAAACGCTCAGTACCGTGGGATACGGCAACATCTCGCCCAGCGGGCTTGCGGCCAACATAGTGGCCACCATGGAGGCACTGACGGGGGTCTTGGGCTTCGCCGTCGCCACCGGGCTGCTGTTCGGGAGGGTCTCGCGGCCCTCGGCGCGCGTCGGATTCAGTGAGCGGATGCTGATCAGCCCGTACCAGGGAGGCACCGCTTTGGAGTTCCGCGTGGTCAACCGGCGTGCCAACGACTTGATGGATATTGAAGCCCGCGTCATGCTGATGACCGTGGAACTGCAGGACGGCGAAGCGCAACGCAGCTATAAATTGCTCAAACTGGAAAGAGACAAGGTGATGTTCATGCCGCTTACCTGGACGGTAGTGCATCCCATCGACCAGGAAAGTCCGATGCACGGATGGACCGAAGACGATCTGCGGCGGACGCAGGCCGAGGTACTGATCCTGCTTAAAGGTTACGATGACACCTTCAGCCAGAGCGTGATCGCGCGGCAATCCTACCGGTTCGACGAGGTGGTCTGGAATCGCACCTTCGCTCCCGCCTTTTCCGTGGATCCCGAAGGAGACCTGGTGCTGGAACTGCGGAAGGTGGGAGCCATGCAGTAGCGACTCTCACCGGCCGCCCTTCGGGATTGCGGGCGCCAGCGCCATGACGGCCCAACTGGCGCCAGCCGCGGAAATCCACTGGTCGTGGCCGAACGGAAAGCCGCTCTCGAAGTAGGGTTGGATCTTGGGAGCACGGCTGGGCACGCGCCAGGAGCCGTCGTCCCATTGGGTGGCCAGCAGGTAGTCGACGCCGCGGCGGTAGACCGGGTCGGCGGGTTGAAGAGCGTGACCTTCGCGGAGAGCCCATAGGGCTTCACCGGTCGCCAGGGCATCGCCGGGCAGATTGAGATTCTGTGCCCACCCTCCGTCGGGACGTTGCGCGGCGATCAGTTTGCTTGCGAGCGTGCTCACCTGCTCCCGCGGCGCGCCGGCCCAGGTAAGGCCGGCGATTTGCATGCCGGCATCGTCAGTTGTGACGGGCAGCGCTTCGGCCAGCCAGTCGCGGGCACGGGCAATGCGCGCGGCAAATTCGGTGCGGCGTCCAGCGGGGGCATACTGTTGCAGGGTGTAGAGGGCGCGGGCGGTGCGCGCGATGTCGCTCTCCTCGATTGGCGAGTGGGAGGCGTCGCCAACATGCCAATGACCGTCGCGGTGCTGCAATGTCGCTACATGCACGGCGACGGTATCGGCGATCGGGCCCGCTGGATAGTGGTTCAAGGCCAGCGCCCAGGCGGAATACGACTCGCCGTCCGCGAGACCGCCGGGATCGAACCGTTCGAGCAACTCTTCCTGCACGCCGATCCATTCGGATTCGATCATGCGGCCCAATTCGCGCGCCGCGGCTTCATCGACGGGTACGCCGGCGCCGCGGGCGGCGGCTACGGCCGCGAGGGTCATGGGCTGGTGATGACAGCCCACACAGCCGCTCTGTTTGAAGAACTGTGTGCTGGAGCGCTCCAGCAGCGCGGTAGCCGTTGCGACCGCGGCGGCCGCGCCCAACGGTTTCTGGCGCCGGTGCGCCGGCGGGGCGGGAATCTCCGGAGCCCAGGCTCCCGCCGCGGTCAACTGCGACAGTACGTCCTTGTTCCCGTATTTTCGTGCCCAATCGAGGGCCGTTTCGCCGGCCTGGGATTTCGCCGTCACGTCCGCGCCGGCGTGTATGAGGACCCGCACCACGGCGGCATCCTGAATTTCCGACGCGACCGCCAGCATCAAAGGGGTCATCTGGCGGATGTCGCGGGCGTTGGCGTCGGCCCCGGCTTCGAGCAAGGTCCGGACCACGTCCACTGTGCAGTAAGGCGCCGCGTAATGCATTGCCGTGACGCCCGACGTGGTGGCCGGATGTACGTCGGCATGATGGGCCAGCAGGAGTTGCACCGCGTCCGGATCGCAGTTGGTGAGCGCTTCCATGAGCGGAGTGATGCCCGCATGGCTGGCGGCATTGGCGTCCGCGCCGGCATTGAGAAGCAGGCGCATGGACTCGGTGTCGCCCGCCGCTGCCGCAAGCCAGAGGGCCGTCACTCCGTCCGTGGCGGTGGCTTTCGGGTCGGCGCTCTTGGATAGCAGCAGCCGCACCACGCTCGAACAGCCGTCGCAGGCCGCAGCGATCATCAGCGGCGTGCGGCCCAGCCGCGAGTGGGCGTTGACGTCCGCGCCCTTGGCGATCAGCAGGCGCGCCTTGCGCTCGTCGGCCGCGCCCCAGATCAGCGCGGTGGCATCGAAGGCGTTGCGCGCGTCGACCGAAGCGCCGCCCGCGAGCAGCGATTCCACCGATTCTGGCGTCCCGAACGCCACGGCCTGCATGAGCGGAGTCGAGCCGCGGCCGTCCTGAGCCCATGTGGCGAGCCCGAGGCAAAGCAGCATCGCGCACGCTCCGCATCGCCCCATGGCGCGCAGTATAGCAAAGCAAGCGGGCCCCTCGTGATACAATCCCGGTATTAGAGAGCGCGAACAAGGAGCGACGTCCGGTGTCATCTTTCATTCAGAACCAGTTTGAAAAAAACGTGGTTACCACTTCGGTGGACTACGTATTCAACTGGGCGCGCAAGTCGGCGCTCTGGCCGCTCACCTTCGGATTGGCCTGCTGCGCCATCGAGATGATCGCGTCGAGCACCTCGCGTTTCGACATCGCGCGTTTCGGCGCTGAAGTATTTCGCCCCAGCCCCCGCCAGAGCGACCTGATGATTGTGGCCGGAACGGTGACGCTGAAAATGGCCCCGGTTCTGAAGCGCATCTGGGACCAGATGCCCGACCCGAAATGGTGCATTTCCATGGGCGCTTGCTCGAGCGTCGGCGGTCCTTTCAATACGTATGCGGTGCTGCAGGGCGTGGACAAGATCGTCCCCGTGGATGTCTACTGCACGGGTTGTCCGCCGCGTCCGGAGAACCTGTTCTACGCTCTCCTCAAACTCCAGGACAAGATCGACCAGATGACCACGCTGGTCAAGCGCCCCACGGAAGTTCGCCTGGACGAATCCATGCTCGAGGAGTTCAAGCAACAGATTCGGATCGCCCAGGTTCAGAATCCCGTCTAAGCTCGTGTTCTATCGCGATTCCCGGCAGATTTACCGCGTCACGGAGCTGGATGCCCTCCCTTGGCTGGTGCATGGCTTCGGCACCCGCCTGGCGGACATTCCCGCCCTGTTCGCCAACCTGGCCACGCTCAAACAGATTCATTCGGCGGCCTGCGTGACGGCATGCGGACGCACCGGCATTCTGGGCCAGGGCGATGCGCTGCTGGAGAAGGAACCGGGCGCGGTGGTAGCCGTCAAGACGGCCGACTGCATCCCGATCCTGCTGGCCGACGGCCGGCAGCACGCCGTTGCCGCGGTGCACGCAGGTTGGCGCGGAACGGTAGCGCAGGTGGCGCTGCAGGCGGTGGATGCCATGTCCCGAGAATTTGGTACGCAGCCGGAGGACCTGTACGCGGCCATCGGCCCCGGCGTCGGGAAGTGCTGTTATGAGGTAGGGCCGGAAGTGGCGGTGCACTTCGGCGAGCAGGGCAGGGCACATATCGACCTGGCGGAGGCCAACCGGCGGCAACTTTCGGCGCGCGGCATTCCCTTCGAGCGGATCTACATGGCGAATCTCTGTACCCAGTGCCGTGCGGACGAGTTCCACTCCTTCCGGCGCGACAAGGAATGCGCCGGCCGTCTGTATTCGTTCGCGGGCATCGTGGGCGAGCCAGAAGCGTAATCCAAACTCTTGCGATCTCGGGCGCCGGCAAGCCCATCCCGAAGCGCACTCTACCGGCTCCATGGCGGGATTGCCAGCCGAGGCTACGTGGGCCGCCATTCCCGGCGGTATACTGGCGACGACATGAATGGCTTCCGCGAACTCCCGAGCGTCCATGAGGTGCTGGAACGTCTGGAGGGCGCCACGGAACGGTATCCGCGGGCGATGGTGGTGGCGGAGGTGCGGCGCGTACTCGAGGAAATGCGAGCGGAGATTCGCGGCGGCCAAGGGAACCCACTAGCGGTGGAAGCGCGGGTGGAACGGGCCTTGACAGCCCTGGAAGAGCCTTCATTGCGGCACGTCATCAACGCCACCGGGGTGGTGCTGCATACCAATCTGGGTCGGGCGCCTCTGGGTCCGATGACGGTGCTGCCGGGCTATTCGAACCTGGAGTACGATCTCGCGGCGGGTCGCCGAGGCAAGCGCGATGGACACGCGGGCGCTCTTCTGGAACGGCTTCTGGGAGCCCCGGCCATCGCCGTCAATAACAATGCGGCGGCGATTTTCCTGGCCCTCAACGAACTCGCCGGCTCGGGCGAGGTACTGATTTCACGCGGCGAATTGATCGAGATCGGCGATGGCTTCCGCATCCCCGAGATTATGTCGCGGTCGGGCGTAACGCTACGCGAAGTGGGCGCCACCAACCGGACCACGGTCGCCGATTACCGCGCCGCGGTGGGCGGGAACACTCGTCTGCTGCTGCGCGTCCATCCGAGCAATTTTCGCATGTCGGGATTCACCGCGCGGCCCGAACTCAGCGAACTGGTCGCCCTGGGACGCGAAACCGGCATCCCCGTATTTGAGGACCTGGGGAGCGGATGCGTCACCGATCTGCGGCCATTCGGTATCGATGAGCCGTTGGCCGCGGACAGCCTGCGAACCGGCGCGGACCTGATCTCCTTCAGCGGCGACAAACTGCTGGGGGGGCCGCAAGCCGGCATCCTGGCTGGCAAACCGGAGATAGTGGCGCGGCTTCGCCGCAATCCGCTCTTCCGGGTACTGCGGCTGGATAAGCTGGTGTGCCAGGCGCTGGAGCAGACCCTGCGGCGCATCGTGCTGGAGCGGTGGGAGGAGATTCCCGCAATCGCCATGATCCGCCAGACCGCCGAGCGGATCCGCGAACGCGCAGAGGCTCTGCTCCAGCGAATTCCAGGGGTGGCAGCCCAACTGATTCAGGGTCGGAGTGTGATCGGGGGTGGCGCCACGCCCGACCAGTCCCTTCCGACGTGGTTGATCGCGCTCGCAGGCCTCGCGACGGAGACCGAGAAGCGACTACGAGCGAACCATCCACCGGTCGTGGCGCGGATCGAGAAAGACAGACTGGTGATCGATTTACGTACGGTACTTCAAGAGGAAGAAGAGGCTTTGGCGCAAGCTCTGCAGCCCGATCCACACTGATCGCGTTACGCCCGTTCCTGGTAGGTGCCGCCGCTGGTGTTGACGCGGATCTTCTCGCCTTCCACGATGAAGGGTGGTACCTGAACCACCAGGCCAGTTTCCAGCTTGGCGGGCTTGGTGACATTCGAAACGGTGGCTCCCTTGAGACCAGGCTCGGTTTCCACGACAGTCATGTCGACGGTTGCGGGAAGCTCCACACTCATCGGTTTGCCTTCATAAAACTCGACTTTTACTTTAAGCTGCGGGATGAGGTAGTTGACGGCATCGCCAAGCAGGTCCTTCATCAGGTGCATCTGCTCGAAAGACTCGGTGTTCATGAAGTAGTAGTATTCGCCGTCGTCGTACAGATACTCCATTTCCTCCTCTTCCAGCATGGCCTTTTCGACCTTGTCCTCGGACGAGAAGCGGTGTTCCATCATCGCGCCGTTGCGCAGGTTCCGCATTTTGGCCTGGACGAAGCCGCGCAGGTTTCCGGGGGTGCGGTGCGTCATCGAGAAGACCGAATGCAGTTCGTTGTTGAACTTGACCACCATTCCCGGACGCAACTGTGTTGCAGAAATCATGTAACTCCTTGGCGTTTTCAGTATACCAATCTCGGCCGCGCGATCCCGGCTGGTACTATCTTAGCTGATGGATCTGCTGATTTTCGACCTCGACGGAACGCTCATCGATTCCCGCTTGGATCTGGCCCACTCGGTCAATGCCACCCGCGCCCACATGGGAATGAGTCCGCTGGATTTCGAAAAAGTGTACTCCTACGTAGGGAATGGCGCGCCGGTGCTCATCCGCCGGGCGCTCGGGGACGCGGCCACGGAACCGCAGATCGAAGAAGCTCTGGAATTTTTTCTGGAGTACTACCGCGAACATGTTCTGGACTTCACCACCCTATACCCGGGCGTGAAGGAATCGCTCGAACGGCTGGCGGCGGCCGGCAAACAGATGGCCGTGTTGACCAACAAACCGGTGCGGATGAGTAAGATGATCGTGGAAGGCCTGGGAGTCAGCCCGCATTTCTTCCGCATATATGGCGGCAACAGTTTCGATTTCAAGAAGCCGCACCCCATCGGAATCGAGACGCTGATGCGGGAAGCCGGATGCGATCGCAGTATGACGTTGATGGTGGGCGATAGCTCCGTGGATGTCCAGACAGCGCGCAACGCACAAGTGATGTGCTGCGGAGTGACATACGGATTTCAGCCGGAAAGCCTGGCGGACCCGCCGCCCGATATGTTGTTGGACCGGATGGAACAGGTGGCGGATTGGGTGCTGGCCCCGTAGGCGCCTGTGCTGAGCCGCCTTACCGTAAGGCGACGGTAAGGAAAGGAACATCCGGGAAACAGCGGATGCTACCATCGGTTCCATGGACCTGCGCTACCCCATCGGTAAATTCGACTTCTCTCGGACGGTCGCGACAGACCAACGGCCGGGTCTGATTGCAGACATCCGGCGCGTGCCGGAGCACCTGCGTACGGCAGTCCTGGGACTCGACGAAAGCCAGTTGGACACCGAATACCGGCCCGAAGGTTGGACCGTCCGCCAGGTGGTCCATCATCTGGTGGATAGCCACGTCAACTGTTATGTGCGTTACCGGCTGGCGCTTACCGAAGACGAGCCGTCCATCAAGGGTTACGACGAGAGCGCCTGGGCGAAACTACCCGACGCCCGCACCGCGCCCGTCACGCTGTCTTTGTCGTTTCTGGCGGCCCTTCATGAGCGCTGGGTGCTGCTTCTCACCGCCATGACGGATGACCAGTGGGCCCGCCGTTTTCGTCATTCCGACCTGGGGCCAGTCCGGCTGGATACCATCCTGGCGCTGTACTCCTGGCACGGAAAGCATCATACCGCCAATATCACAGGCCTGCGCGAGCGCATGGGCTGGTAAACTCCGTTACAACCAAACGCCCTTGACCCGCGTCCAATCTTTCAGGAGGGGGGATCTGCCCCCGCGTACAAAGCCGGTATAATGGCTGAAAGGCCCGCGGAGATTTCAATCCTATGAGCAGCCGTATTAAGTACATTGTCGTGAGCGCATCCACATGCCTCATGGTGCTGTTGTTGGTGGGGAGCGCGATCGGACAATCGACCACCGCCGACGCCACCCTGAAACACATCGGCGTCTTCAGCGATGTTGTCGGGTATATCAAAGATCAGTACGTGGAAGAGCCCGATATGAAGAGCGTCACGTTGGGCGCGTTGAACGGCTTGCTCGAAGCCGTGGATCCTTTTGCCAGCTACCTGAACGCCGACCAGTATCAGGATTACCTGAAGAACAAGGACATCAAGCGCGCGGACGTGGGTTTGATTCTCTCCAAGAAGTTCGGGTACGTAGGCGTGGTGGATGCGATTCCCGGTTCCCCGGCCGACAAGGCGGGCTTCACCACCGGCGACATGATCGAGAGTATCAAGGGAATTTCCACGCGGGACATGCCCCTGGCATACGCCTCGTTGCTGCTGCAGGGCGAATCGAACACTACCGTGGATTTGAGCGTGGTGCGGGTCCGCCATCCCGAACCGCAGACTGTGACGCTGTCGCGCAGCAACCTGGTGCTGCCCCCGGTGGAAAGCCGGATGCTGCCTGGCGATGTGGGATATATGAAGGTAGGCGCGCTCTCCGCCGCCCAAGTGAAGGATGTCTCCGCGGCCATCGAGAAATTGCAAAAGGAAGGCGCCAAGAAGCTCATAGTGGATGTGCGCCATTGCGCGGTAGGCTCTCCGGAAGACGGAATCGCGCTGGCCAACCTTTTTCTGAATAAGGGACTCATCACGTATGTGAAAGGCCAGCGCTATCCTCAGCAGGACATTCAGGCGGATCCGGCCAAGGCGATCACCGCGCTTCCGGTGGCCTTTCTGACGAATCACGGAACGGCCGGCGGAGCGGAGATCGCGGCTGCGGCGCTGCTGGACAACAAACGCGGAAGCGTGGTGGGCGACCGGACGTACGGCGATGCGGCCGTCCGCAAGCCCATCGGCACCGAAGACGGCGGCGCCATTATTCTGTCGGTAGCCAAGTACTACTCGCCCAGCGGAAAGGCCATTCAGGACGCCACAGTAGTTCCCTCCCAACAGGTTTCCGACGAGGAACCCGCGGTGGATTATGACGACAACGGCGAACCCATCCCAGCGGCGCCCACTCCCCAGGCGCAGCCCAAGAAGTTGGAAGACGACCCGGTGGTGAAAAAGGCTCTTGAAGTTTTGGGGTAATTGCCGGAACGCTTAGAGCGTTTTCAGATAGGCGATCAGGTCGTCCTTTTCGCCGTCGGTCAACAGGTCCTTGTAGGCTGGCATGCCATTGCCGCCATCGTCGATCTGGGCTCGAACGTTGGCTTCGGTGGGCTTCTTGTTATTGCCCATTCTATCGCGCTTGAACAAACCCTTCAGGCCGGGAGCCAGCCCGTTCTTTTTTTCTTCGCTGTCCGAATTGTGACAGATACCGCACTGTTCAAATACCGCTTTGCCCTTTTCGGGGTCGCCTTTAGCGGCTGCGAATCCCGCGGTTGAGACGGCAACCGCGGTCGCCACCAGAGCCCAGGCACGGAACTGATTCATTTTGGTCGGCTTTTCCACGAGCATCAGCTCTATCTTACCCAATCCTCATCGCGGTTTGACACACCACGGGACGTTCCTGAGACCGCAACCATTGTGAAATTTCCGGTGCGGCCGCCCGCGCCGCCTGGTCCTAGTACAACTTGTCCGTCGGAAAGCCCGGCAAGTCCCGCGCCGCCTGGGCTTGCATGTCCATGGCTAGGCGATCGAGGGTTTCAACCACCTTGATAAAGGTGAACGCCGCCTGGTTATTTGGTCCGTACACCGCCAACACCAGTTGGCACAACTGCTGCATCTGGGCGCGGGCGCTGCGGAGTTCAGCGCCCAGCTCGCGATGTTCTTCCAAGCTCAGCGATATAGGAATTCCCGGACGCATGCGAGCATTACCGCAAGTTTATCATGCAGCTCCGATTCGGAGCCGCGTGGTTGCTATCCTTGTCCTGTAGCGGATGCCGGATTTTCTGATCGTCGGCGCGGGTGTCGCTGGCTTGCGCGCCGCCATCGAACTGGCCTCCCAAGGGTCGGTGCTGGTGGTGGCCAAGGAGAGCCTTCACGAATCCTCGTCGGAATATGCGCAAGGAGGCATCGCCGTCGCCCTGGCCGATGACGACCGGGTGGAGTTGCACGAGCAGGACACGTTGTATGCGGGAGACGGCCTCTGCGATCGCGCCGCCGTGCGCACCCTGGTTCAAGAGGGTCCCTCGGCCATCCGGGAACTCATCGGCTGGGGCGCGGAATTCGACCGCGAAGACGGCAAACTAGCCTTCACCCGCGAAGGCGCGCATAGCCGGAATCGCATCCTGCACGCGCATGGCGATTCCACCGGGCGCGAGATCGCCCGCACCCTGTACAGCAAGGCGGCCTCGCTCGGCAACGTAACCATCCGCGGTTACTCCTCCATCAGCGACCTGCTGGTGGACGAACACGGCGTCCGGGGCGCGTTGCTCAACGGGGAGCCCGTGACGGCGGGCGCAGTCCTGCTGGCCACCGGCGGCCTGGGCCACGTTTTCCTGAATACCACCAACCCCGGCGTGGCCACGGGCGACGGTGTGGCCATGGCCTATCGCGCCGGAGCGGAGATTCAGGATATCGAGTTCGTGCAATTCCATCCCACCGCGCTGCGCGTCGAAGGAGCGCCGTGCTTCCTGCTTTCGGAAGCCTTGCGCGGCGAAGGCGCACAATTGCGCAACACCTCGGGCGAGCGCTTCATGGAGCGCTACCACCCGTTGCTGGAACTGGCGCCGCGAGACGTGGTTGCCCGGGCCATTGTCTCCGAAATGACGGCCACCGGCGCGTCTCACGTTCTTCTCGATCTCTCGCATCGCGAGCCCGGCTTCGTGCACGCGCGCTTCCCGCGAATCTACCAGACATGCCTCCGTTACGGCGTGGATCTGGAACACCAAGCGGCTCCCGTAGCGCCCGCGGCGCATTATTCCATGGGCGGCGTCCGTACCGATTTGGACGGACGCACCAGCGTGAACAGTCTCTACGCCGCTGGGGAGGTGGCCTGCACGGGCGTACACGGCGCCAATCGGCTGGCCAGCAACTCCCTGCTCGAAGCCGTGGTCTTCGGCCTGCGGGCAGCCCGCGCGATGAAGGAGCAACGGGTTTTTGGCGGTCGGCCGGGAGGACTCTCGCCTGGCCCGAAACTCAACCGGGAAGCCGTCATTTCCAGCCCAGCCGGGATTCAGACTCTCGCCTGGCGCCGCTGCGGCATTATCCGCGACGCCACTGGATTGACGGAAGCTTGCCGGCTGCTCGAAGCCGCCGCGCCCGCGCCGGTAGTGCAGAATCTGCATACGGTAGTGCAACTCATCGCACGTTGCGGACTGGCGCGCGAAGAAAGTCGCGGCGCCCACTTCCGCACCGATTATCCGGAAAAGCGCGACCGCTTCGCGCTGCATTCCATCGTACAAAAGGACACGGCTGTGACGTTCGGATAGCCGGCGCTACTCCGCGCGCTGCTACAATCGCAGAGATGGCTAATCAGATTTTTGCCGTATTCGATACCACCGCCGGTACATTCAAAGTGAAGTTGTTCGCCGAACAGGCCCCCAAGACCGTCGAGAATTTCGTCAGTCTCGCCGACGGCGCCAAGACGGGAAAGCCCTTTTACGACGGCACCGTCTTCCACCGCGTCATTCCCGGCTTCATGGTGCAAGGCGGCGACCCCGAGGGCACCGGCCGCGGCGGTCCCGGTTACAAGTTCGCCGATGAGTTTCATCCCGATCTCAAACATACGAAACCGGGTATTCTCTCCATGGCGAATTCCGGTCCGAATACCAACGGAAGTCAGTTTTTCATCACCGTGGCCGCCACATCGTGGCTGGACAAGAAGCATTCGGTCTTCGGTGAAGTGGTGGAAGGATACGATATCGTCAAGCAGATCTCGGAGGCGCCGCGCGGCCCCCAGGACCGCCCATCGAAGGAAGTCCTCATCAACTCGGTCAAGATCGAGAAGCTCTAACTCTTGGCGTGAAACTGGCAATTTTCGGAGGCACGTTCGACCCCATTCACGAAGCGCACCTGGAGGTGGCCCGCGAGGCAGCCGGCCGCCTCCATCTCGACCGGGTTCTCTTCATCCCCGCCGCGCATCCACCCCATAAGGCCGGCGCCACCCATGCCTCCTACGCCGACCGCTTGCGCATGACCGAGCTCGCCTGCGAGGGCGACTCCCGCTTTCAAGCATCACCCCTGGAGGCCGGCACGGTTCGCAGTTACTCCATCGACACCATCGAGAAACTGCGCGCCGGTCTGAGCACCGGTCTGAGCGCAGACGATGAGCTTTTCTTCATTATCGGCGCCGACGCCTTCTCCGAAATCCGCACCTGGCGCCGCTGGCGCGACGTGGCCCGATCGGTCCGCTTCGTGGTGGTGAGCCGTCCCGGCCATATTTACGATGTTCCCCCCGAAGTCTCGCTCGAACGCCTGGATACCGTTGAGATGGCCGTTTCTTCGTCCGCCATCCGCGCCGCACTGGCTCAAGGCGTCCGCCCGGCCTCGGTTCCGCCGCGTGTTCTGGAATACATACTCGTTCATCGTCTGTACGAAGCCGTTAGCCGTTAGCCATTCGCGGTCCGCTTGCTTTTGGCCTTTTCGGTCACACCGCTGTGTCCACCTAGCGCGGACAGAGTTCCCCGGCCATCGAAAATCTCCGGTTCCGAAGGGAACCCAATTGGCACGAGCCGTGCTAGCTCTGACGTGCCGAACGAGTCTCTCCGCGCCGGACTGCCTGTCGGATGGAGGTCTGCCTTGTACAAGCACTACGCCGCTCTCACGTCGATTGCCCTGGCCCTTTTGGCTGCAGGGGCCGCACACGCTCAAGCCACGCTGGTCATCTCGCCCCAGACGCTCACTCTCTTTGCCCAGGCCGGGGGAAGTCCCGTTACCACGAGTGTCAGCTTCACCAGCAGCGACAACGGCGCCACATCACTCCCATTTACCTTGAATCCCGGTAATCCCTGGATCACGGTATCGGCGCCTTCCCAAGGAGGGACCACCTACAAAACGCCCGCCACTGTCGTAGTCACCGTCACTCCGACTTCGCTCTCGCCCGGCCAAAATAATGGTTCCATCTCGGTTTTCAGCGCCCAGTTTGCCACCTTGCCGGTGAGCGTCATGGTCAGCAGCATCACCGTGTTCCCTTCGTCGATCTCACTGGGAACCTACCAGGCCGGAAGTACCGTGTACCCGTCCTCGCAAACCCTGACCGTGACCGGGGCCAACGGGAACTTCACGGTCTCGAAGGCGCCTGCCGACAACTGGTACACTGCCGCGGCCTATGGCAACCCGCTGAGCGCCGTGTTGGTTCAGTTCAATCAGGCGGTCGCTTCGTCTCTGACGCCCAGCACCACGCCGCTTACCGGAACTCTCACCATTACGCCCGGCGGGAACAGCCCTGTCCCCGTTACCGTGCCCATCACACTTACCGTCACTGCGTCTCCGCAGGTCACCGTCAACCCGGTGTCCATGGTCTTCAACTGGCAGTCGCTCGGCACTAACAATCAGACCCAGCAAATCCTCACCCTGACCTCGAATGCGCCGCAGGCCGTCAGTTTCACCGCTTCGGCGCCCGGCATCAACTGGATCACGCTGCCCTCCAACAACCCCACCAGCATTCCCGCCAACGGCAGCACCCAGTTGGCCGTTCAGGTCAATGGCAACAGCCAGCCGCAGGGCCCCTCCAGCGGGTCGATTCTGATCGCGATATCCGGCGCGCTGTTTCCCAACGGAACCACCACTCTCACCGTTCCCGTTCAACTCAACGTTTCGAGTTCCCCGTTACTCTATTCGTCGCCCCCGGCATTGACGTATAGCTACCAGTTCGGCAGTCTCGTCCTTCCCGCGTCGCAGAACGTGACTCCAACCAGCAGCGGCGCACCCAATCAGCAGTTGCAGTACAACGTCTCCACTCCTTCGAATGCTCCCTGGTTGAGCACCGCGCCCACGGGTACTCTCACCACTGGCGGCGCGCCGTTTACAGTCTCCGTGAACACCGCGGGCTTGTCGCCTGGCGTCTATACCAGCAACATTACCGTCACGCCAGTCGCCAACGGCAGCAACCAGGCGGCCATCACCGTTCCGGTCACGCTGACGGTCAGCTTCCAGTCCATCCTGCTGGTGAGTTCCACCCAACTCGTATTTCCGTTCGAGGTCGGTCAATCCGCGCCCGTTCCGCAAGTCGTATCGCTTTCGAGCAGTACCGGCGCGCCGCTGAATTATGTCGTCACGGCGCCTTCGGCAGCCACCGCTCCCTGGGTGCAGGTTTTGGGCGGCCTCACCGGCGTTACCGATCAAACCTCGATTACGGTGTCGATTAACCCCGCTGGCGTTCCGTCGCCGGCGCCGGCCGGGTACCTGGACGCCACCATCACCGTCGCCGCCACCGATCCCAACACGGGCGCCGCCATCAACACGGTGAACATCGACGTGCGTCTCTACGCCAGCACGACTCCGCAGTTGGTCGTGAGTCCCCCGGGCCCGCTCCAATTTTCCACATACCCCAGCTCGCCGGCCTACCCGCTCTCCAATACGACCACCATCAATCTCTCCAGCACCAGCCCGGCCGCCGGCGACGCCGTAACCATCACGGGCTTTCAACGGTCGGTCAACAACCAGGCAGTCACAGGCGATTGGCTCGGCGGCACCACTCCCGCGTCCATGACGCCGACGTCCTTCACCGTCAATGCCACACAGTTGTCCGCCACAACCATGCCGCCTGGCGTCTATACCGGTACGGTTTCCATCGCAGCCAACGGACCCAATGGAAACGCTACGGCCGATAGCCCCATTTCGCTCGCTGCGGTATTTGTGATCGATTCCGCCAAAGGAACCATTATCACTCCCCGGTCGGACGGAACGCTTGTCTTCACACAGACCCAGGGTAGTCAGGCTCCCGCGGCGCAGACCGTACAGGTCACCACCGACACGGGGTCGCTCCCGTTCGATGCCGTCGTCAATACCGGTCTGCTCAGTTGGCTCTCCGTGACCACCCCCAGCGGCCCGACTCCCGGCAGCTTCAACGTCTCGGCAAATGCCGCGAACCTCACCACGGGCGTGTATTCGGGTGCGATCTATGTGACCATTCCCAACGCGGCCGGCAGCCCCTTCCGCATCCCCGTTACCCTCACCGTTACGGGCGGCACGATCACGGCGCCGACTACACCGCTCAACTTCACGCAGATCGTCGGTGGAGCCGCGCCCGCGCCGCAAACCGTTCAGGTAACGTCGTCGCCGTCAAGTGTGATCTACACCGTCAGCGCGGCTTCCGCCACGCCGGTCAATAGCAACTGGCTCGCGGCTTCCATCACGTCCGGCGCCGGTACTACTCCGGGAACGGTTACTGTCACCGTCACTCCGGGCAATCTGCCCGCCAGCACGACCCCCTATCAGGGGACAATCACGATCACGTCCTCCGGAGCCACCGGCAGTCCCATCACCATCCCGGTAACGCTCACGGTCGAGCAAGCTACCCTCATCGCGCCCACCACGGCGCTCACCTTCAACCAGTTGGCGGGCGGGGCGGCTCCCGCGGCGCAGAGCGTCGCTGTGACGTCCACTCCGGGACCCATCCCCATCACCGTCAGCGCCACCACGACCAATGGGGTTGCCTGGCTCTCCGCGACCGCCGGTTCTAACGGGGCTACGGGAACAACACCCGCCACGGTTCAAATCTCCGTGAACTCCGGTTCGCTGCCGGCGGGGCCGTATTCCGGCCTGGTTATCATTACATCCGCCGGGGCCACGGGCAGCCCGATCGGCATCCCCGTGCTGCTCAACGTAGGGACGGCCAGCGTGTTCACCATAAGCCAGACCTCGCTCACGTTCAGCGCCAGCTTGGGGCAGGCTACCACACCGCAGACCGTGCAGTTAACGGCCACCAGCAGCGCACCGTTCGCCGTCGCGACAACCACCAAGGATGGCGCCTCATGGCTGACTGCCTCCCCCTCCAGTGGGACCGCCGGCAGCACGGCCACTACGCTGACCATTTCGGCCAACACTCAGAGCCTGGCCGTGGGCAATTACTCCGGCGCCATCACCATCTCGTCGGCCAACATTCTCACCCCGGTGACCATCAATGTCAGTTTGACCGTTTCGGCCATTCCGACACCCGTGCTGGTCGCCGTCAAGAATGCCGCCAGCTATGTGGCCGGCGCCGTCTCTCCTGGTGAGAATATCGTCATTGGAGGTACGGGCATCGGTCCGGCGACTTTGGCCGGAGCCCAGTTAACCTCCACGGGCCAACTCTCCACCAACGTTGGGAACACCCAGGTACTCTTCGACGGAACACCGGCGCCGATCGTCTACGCTTCGGCCACCCAGACCAGCGTAATGGTCCCCTACGAAATCGCGGGCCGCTCCGTGACCAACATCCAGGTGGTCTACTCGAATATTCCATCCGCCGCATTGGCCTATAACGTGGTGCAGGCGGTCCCGGGCATCTACTCGCAAAACCTGCAGGGCTTTGGACCTGGGGTGATTCTGAACTCCAACAATGTCACCGTCAACGGTCCCAACACCCCGGCGGCCAAGGGCTCCGAGGTCGTGATCTACATGACCGGGGAAGGCGTCACCATCCCCTCCAGCACCACCGGAGCAGTCGCCGGGACCCCCGGCAATCCGGCCAACAAACCGGCCCAGACAGTCACCGCGACGGTCGGCGGCCTTCCCGCGACGGTGGTATACGCCGCATCCGCCCCGGGGATCGTCTACGGTGTCATGCAGGTGAATATCAACATTCCGGCGAACGCTCCCACCGGTGCGTTGCCCCTGGTGATCAACATCGGCAACACCGCCACGCAAGCCGGCATCACGGTGGCGGTGCAGTAGAATTTCCGGTGAACGGTTTACAGTTGACAGCTACGCCCGCAAGCCCGGTGCGTTGACTGTCAACTGTCTGCCGTTTACGTAAACCGTCAGGCCCGATGCGGCGCCAGGCCGCCGGAAGTCGATAGCCGGCCAGGATGGACGCGCCGGCCGGCTGGCCGGAGTCACATGAACAGTCCCGTGATCGCGATCACCGCGCCCAGCAGTCCGGCGGCGATGCCCATCGCCGGGAACATCTTCTTCTTCGAAATGAAATAGAGCGAACTTAAGACCAGCGCGATTTCCATCAGACCTTCGCCTACGTCGTAACGGAGCGCGCGGTCCTCATCGGCTGTGGCTAACCCTTCGGCCTGGTCCGCCTTGTGCTGAATTTCCTTGGCCGCCGCTAAGTATTTCTGTTTCTGCCCGGCCGACGCCGCCAGAATTGCGGCGGCGGCGCCGTCCTTCTGGTTGAACAGTCCGGCAAGTTGTTCGCCGAGTTCCACGTTGTGCAGCTTGATGCGCGTTGCCTGATAGTAGGCCCACTCGTCGTTGGCGGTGGACTTATGCATGATTGCCGCGGTGTGGGTGCGGTGCGAGGCAATCGTTACGATCGCCAGCCCCACCGCCAGGACCGCGGCCAGAATCCCCACCTTTTGTCCGGCCGGGTCCTTCTCATTTTCGCTCTCGTGATGAATTTCCAGTTCGGCCATAGGCTACTTTATGTCCCCGCGTGGTTTGTTCTGCGTGATTTCGTCGTACGTGTCTTGGACTTGCCGCTTCAAGGAAGCTTCGCTCACCCAATTGTCAACCGTTTCGGGCAGCTTCATCGAAGCCTGAATCTCTTCCACTTTCTTCCCTTGCGCTACGCCCGCCTGAACGGCCTTGCGCAGTTCCGTGAAGAACAGTTCCTGGCCGGTGAGCAGGTCGCGGCCGCCCATCATGCCGTGTCCGGGAAGAATGTGCTTGATCTTCAGTTTCCCCGCGGTGCGCAGCACACTCGGCCAGTTGCCGATGTTGGCGTCCATGGTGTTGTTGTGCGGTCCGTTCACCACCGCGTCGCCCGTGCACAGCACCTCATCCTTGGGAAGATAAACGAAGCCGTCGCCGCGTGTATGGGCCCACCCGTAGTGGTGAAACTCCACCTTGCGCGAGCCGTCGTTGAGCACGAAGACCTCCTCGTTGATGTCCTGTTTGGGCGGTTCGGGCCCATCGCGCTTCAACTCGGCCACGTCCGGGCGCGTTTTCGCGGCCGCCTCCCAGCGGGCCGGTTCCACCCGTTTCAGTTCCTCGCCCACCTGTTTGAAAGCGAGCGTCGTAGCGCCCGCCTGGGTCCATATCGGATTGCCATAGAGATGGTCGCCGTGGTGGTGCGTATCGAAGACGTACTTCACGGGCTTCGACGAAATTCGTTTGGCGTCCGCCATGGCGCCGCGCGCGCCCGATGGATAGTTGGCGTCCACCACGATGAGATAGTCCTTCATCTCGATGATGACGTTATTGCAGTGCCCCTGCTCCATATCGCCCTCGCGGAACCAGACACCGGGGACCACGATGCGGACGGTTTCGGCATTGGCGTCCGAGCGCGACACGAACAGCGCTAGACCAGCCAGCGAAAGGAATGCCAGCAATAAACAGGCGCGGAGATGTCTCATAGGTGCACCCCTTCTGGTCTACTGTACATCTTTTCTTCGCCGCCCTCGGCGCAAAACCCCTACCGCAACAGCGCCGAAGCGGTCCACAACACCGGCGCCTGCCCATGGAAATCCCCAGTGCGGCGCTTGCGATTCAGATAGTAATCCAGGTCGTCAAGCTTGTTGGTGCCTTCGCAGACGTCGGTGACATCGGCATTCTGATCGATGTACCCCACCAGCGCCAGCCATGCCTTGCGCGCCGCCGGGCCATAGGTCGCCGCGTCCAGCCAGCCGTTCTTGACGCCCGTGACCATGGCGAACGTGAACATCCCCGTGCTGGATGTTTCCGGCCAGGAATCGGGACGGTCCATCAACTGGCGCCACATGCCATCGGCCCCCTGGAATTCCACCAGCGACTTCATCATCTTCCGATACCCCTCCAGAATGCGCGCGCGGCGGGGATGGTCCGGGGGCAGGGAACTGAGCAGTTCCGCCATCCCAGCCGCCACCCAGCCGTTGCCGCGTCCCCAATAGAACTTCACTTCCGGCTCGTGATAGAACAGCCCGCCAGGCTGTTGCAACCGGTCGAGATAAGCCACCATTTCCAGCGCCGAACGGTCCAGGTATTTCGCCTCTCCGGTAGCGCGGAAAGCCTGCACCTGAACGATGGTCTCCATGTACATGTCGTCAATCCAGAAGCGCGTCTCCGCAGTCAATCCGTCCGGCCGCGGATTCTCCCACTGCCGGTCTGCGAACCCTTTCCCCATGTCCAGGTACTTGGTGTCCTTGGTCTCCATGTAAATCTGCAGCGGCGCCGCGCCGAAGACCGAAAAATCCACGTGCGGCGTGCGCTGGATCAAGCCGGCCTCCGCGGGCAGAAGCAGCGGGTCGAAACGCTGGATCGCGGAAGCCAGCAATTCCTTGTCGCCGGAGAGGTGCGCGAAAGTCAATGCGCCATACCAGGCACAGACCTCGGGATAGATGATGCGCTTCGGATCCTGGTGCGGGCTGGTGACGAAATGCGCCGCCACGCGCGTGCCGATTTCCGTAGGCGACATCCCGTCCGGCCAGTTGATGAAGTAGTTCCCATCGGCGGCGTCGGGCAGAGTGGCCTTCACGAACGAAATCACCGCGCCATCGGGATCGGACACGGAAGTGGGCTTGCCGCCGGCGACGCCCAATTGAATCCCCGATTTGACGTCCGGGCCGGCGGCCGCGATGTCCACTTCCTGTCCCGAATCGCCGGGAATGCGCAGCCGCGCGGGAATGCCGTGGTTGATTTCGGTGAAGCCCAGCTTGTCCAGATAGAAAGTCCGTATGGCCGCGGCATCGCGCGCCGGTGATGTGGCGCCCACCATCAGGTCCGCCACCCGCTTGCTCCCCAGGTGCTTGCCGCGGTCCTCGAAGTGCCGCGATCCGGCCATGTATTGCGTGTACTCGATGGTTTGGCCCTCGGGATCTTTCATGGTCATCAGCAGGTTGCCGGCCCCGGCTTTGCGCACGTCCGAAACCGTCAGCCCGCGCTTGACGTACTCGGCGTGCAGCGCCTCCAGGTTGTTCGATTCATAGCACACGTGCATCAGCCCAAGCGGCTGCGACGCATCGGTTCGCGGGTAGAGTTCGATGAACTGATGGTCGTTGATCTTGAGGAAGACCTCGGTAGTCCGGTCCCCCTGCTTCTGCTCGAAGAACTGGTCGAACCCCAACCTGTTATAGAACGCACGCGCCGCATCCAGGTCGGCGACCCGAAACGCCACGTGAGCAATCCCCATCTGGTTCGCCGCCTGACCCCAGCCGAGCGAAGCGAAGAAAAGCCCAATGAATACCGGTTTGGATTTCATACCGTGGCATACATAATAGCGCCATTAGCCGTTAGCCATTAGGCGCCTCGTCCCACCGCAGGCAGAAGGCTAAAGGCTAACGGCTATAATGGTACTTTCGACTGGAAGGGGAACGAATGGCCGTAAAACCCCGCCGTCAGGCGGTCGTGGTCGACGTGGGAGGTGTGAAGGTCGGAGGGAACCATCCGATCGTGGTGCAATCCATGACCAATACGGATACCGCCGACGTGGCGTCCACGGTCAACCAGGTGATGGCGCTGGCGCAAGCCGGATCGGAACTCGTACGGATTACCGTCAACACTGAGCAGGCCGCCGCCGCGGTTCCGAAGATCGTCGACACGCTGGACAAGTTTGGCGTCCGAGTGCCTATCATCGGCGACTTCCACTATAACGGCCACATCCTCTTGAAGAAGTATCCCGAGTGCGCGCGCGCCCTTGCTAAGTACCGCATCAATCCCGGCAATTCGGACATCGGCCGCAAGAACGACGATAATTTCCGGACCATGATCGAAGTGGCCATCGAGAACCGCAAGCCTGTGCGCATCGGCGTCAACTGGGGGTCGCTCGATGCCGCCCTGCTGACACGCATGATGGATGAAAACTCCCTGCTTCCCGAGCCCAAGGATGCCCGCGAAGTGACGCTCGACGCCATCGTGGTGAGCGCGGTCGCGTCCGCGCGTGCGGCGGAACGCCATGGGCTGGGCCGCGACCGCATCATTCTCAGCGCCAAGGTGAGCGGCGTGCAGGACCTCATCGACGTCTACCGCGCGCTGGCTTCGGCCTGCGACTACGCGCTGCACCTGGGGCTCACCGAAGCAGGGATGGGCAGCAAGGGAGTCGTGGCCACCGCCGCCGGCCTGGCGCCGCTCTTGCAGGAAGGCATCGGCGACACCATTCGCGCCTCGCTGACGCCCCTGCCCAACGGCGACCGCACCGAAGAGGTGTTTGTTTCGCAGCAGATTCTGCAATCGCTGGGCATTCGCAGTTTCACTCCGCAGGTCACGGCATGTCCCGGCTGCGGCCGCACCACCAGCACGTTCTTCCAGGACATGGCCGACCAGATTCAGACGTACCTGCGCGACCAGATGCCCAAGTGGAAACCGGCGCATCCCGGGGTGGAAACCATGAAGGTTGCGGTCATGGGTTGCGTGGTAAACGGACCGGGCGAATCCAAACATTCCAACATCGGGATTTCGCTGCCCGGCACGTTCGAGGAACCGAAGGCTCCCGTGTTCGTAGACGGACGTCTCATGACCACGCTCAAGGGCGATCGCATCGTCGCCGAGTTCATCGGCATACTGAACGACTACGTGTGTTCGCACTACATCGCCTAGTCCGCGCACGATATAATCGGGGCACCCTATGTCCCAGCGGTTCACGCTCGCCGAAGCCGAAAGCCTGATCCCGCTCCTCGACCGCCTGCTGCGTGAGGCCGTCTGCATGAAGGCGGAATATGAAGAGGCCCAGCAGATTCTGCAGACCCTCAATCAACGCGTGACCATGATGGGCGGCATGACCGTGAACCGCAACCAGGCCGTGGAAGCCCGCGGACGGCGCGAGGTGGCCACCGCTCGATTGCGCCACGCGCTCGAACTGGTGCAGGGTACCGGTTGCCAGGTGAAGGATCTCGATATCGGCCTGGTGGACTTCCCGACAATGTACCGCGGCGTGGAAGTGTACCTTTGCTGGAAGCTCGGAGAACCGGCCATCGACTTCTGGCACGGAGTGGAGGAAGGCTTCCGCGGGCGCAAACCCATCGACCAGGATTTCCGCGATCGCCACCGCGGCGAGCCGGAGCAGTAACCGGCCATGGCATCGGGCGGGCGCGAGATCGAAATCAAACTGCCGGTCGCCGATGCCTCCACCGCGCGGCGATTGCTGCGGCGGGAGGGATTTCGCGTTTCGCGCCGCCGGATTTTCGAGGCCAACACGGTACTCGATACCCAAGAAACGTCCCTGCGCGCGGCGCAGAAGCTGTTGCGTGTACGGGAAGCCGCGGGCGTCGTCACGGTCACTTATAAAGGCCCGCCCGCCGCCGGGCGCTACAAGGACCGGGAAGAGTTGGAACTGGAAGTATCCGCCGCCGCTCCCATCGCCGCCATCTTTGACCGGCTCGGTTTCCGGCGGGTCTTCCGTTACGAGAAATACCGCACCGAGTTTCGCAAGCCCGGCGCTGCCGGCGTGGCCACCGTCGACGAGACTCCCGTGGGCGTGTTCCTGGAACTGGAAGGACAACCGGAATGGATCGACCGCACCGCGCGCGCGCTGGGATTTCACGAACCCGATTACATTACCGCCAGCTACGCCAGGCTCTATCTGGACTGGTGCGAGCGGCAGGCGGTCGAGCCCGGCGACATGCTGTTGCGACGGCCGCGGGCGCGGCATAATTGATCCTGTGTCCCAAAATACCTACAACGAGATCCCATACGAAACCGCGGTCCGGCTGGAAATGCATCCGGACCGGATGGCCGCGGTCGGCCGCCTCTTTGGCATGGTACCCGCTCCGGTGGAGCGCTGCCGGTATCTCGAGATCGGCTGCGGCGACGGGAATAACGTCATCGCCATGGCGTACCAACTTCCGGAGAGCCGATTTGTAGGGACGGATCTTGCGGAGGTGCCCATTGCCGCCGGCGAGCGGATGCGCACCGGCCTCAACATCGGCAATCTCACGCTGCAGGCGCGCGACCTGTGCGAGATCGGCGCGGAGTGGGGTGAGTTCGATTACATCGCGGCCCATGGCGTCTATTCCTGGGTGCCGGCCCCCGTCCGCGACGCACTGCTGCGGGTTGCGAAAGAGCGCCTGGCGCCCAACGGAATCGCGTTCATCAGCTATAACACCTTGCCGGGGCGGCACGTGCGCCGGTTTCTGCGGGACTTCATGCTATTTCACACCCGCAATATCCAGGACGACGCTGAGCGTGTGGAACAGGCCCGTTGGAGTCTGCAATTCCTGGCGGCCTCGCCGCGGCTCCCGGATGTCTGGCGTCCCCTTATGGAGAGTGAAGTCAAGACAGTGCTCTCGCTGCAGGATGCGTGGCTCTATCACGACGATTTCTCCGAGTTCCACGAATCGGTATACCTTCACGAGTTCGCGACGCACGCCGGGCTCCACGGATTGCAGTACCTGGGAGACGCCGATCCGTACGAGATGTTCGATCCGCAAGGTCTTCTGAAGGCGATTTCCGGCGGTCGGCTTGAGCGCGAGCAGTACATGGATTTTCTGAAAGCCCGGCGGTTCCGTCAGACCCTGCTGTGCCACCAGGACCAGAAGCTGGAACGTCCGCCGCTGGAAGATTGCCTGGAACGGTTTCTGTTCTCGTCGCTTACCCAGACCGGGGAAAATGGGCAAATCCAGGGCCTGCGCGGGATTCGGATCACACCGATTCACGATGCCGTGCGCTATGTGGCGGCGGCATTGGGTGAGGTGTTCCCGCTGCCGCTGACGTTCGCCGAACTGGTTCCCTATGCAGGCAGCGAGGCCGCCCTGCGGGATATTCTGACGGGCATGGTATTGGGCGGGTTCGCCGACTTTCACGTCTATCCGTTCCGGTGCCAGGAAACGGTCTCGGCCAAGCCGGCCGCCAGCCGGCTGGTCCGTTACCAGTCGCGGCTTTCGCCCAAAGTGGCCAACGCCTGTTTTCGTATGGTGGAACTGGACGAACTCGGCCGTCACCTGGTGCAGTTGCTGGACGGCTCGCGGACCCATCGCCAGATTGCCGAGGATCTCTCGCGGGTCCCAGGAGCCCCAACCCTGCAGGAAATCGAGTCGCACCTGCCCAGCAGTCTGGAATGGATGGCCCGGGCGGCGCTGCTGGAAGAGTAGACGGTCTCACCGCGCCGGCTTCAACCGGAATCGTACAAAAATGTTTCCGCCCACCGGACGCCGCCCATAATAGAGTTGAATCGCCTCCGGCGGCGAATAGACGCTGAAGTTCGCTCCCACGCCCGTCTCCACATAGCGAAATAGATCGAGGTCGCGGGTGTACCCCACGGTATATGCCGCGATCCGAAACGTGCTGTTTTCGAGAGCCGGCTGGCTGACGAAGAGTTCGTCCTTATCCGCCAGCTCGAAGCGGCCTGTAACAAAGTTCCCGCGGCGGATCGGCAACACCGATTCCGCCAGGTACGAATTCAGGTTGCGGCCCGTGGCCGTGCTGTGCGTGCGCCCCCAGATGAGGCTCGACGACCAGGCGCCGCCCGCCATCGGCACGGTGTACTCCACCGACGCGGTCATGCGCGACTGGTCACCCGCTTCCAGCGCTTCGGGGTGTGCCAGGCGGCCCGCCGAAACCTGCGCCGACCAGTTCCGCGACGGGAAGAACCAGAGGCGTCCGGACCACGAATCGATCGCGCCCTGCTGAACCGTCCAGCGATTTTCGCCCGGTTCCGCTCCATGGAACCCGCTGCCTTCGAGCTTCCACATGCCGTGCGAAATCCCCAGCGTCACCACGTCGTCGGCAATGTGCGTGGAATCTTGCAAATGGTGCGAGATGGGGGCTTGCGGCAATTCCGCGGCCGACGCGCGATGCGGGAACGCCACCGGCCCCAGCGCCGGATCGCCGACCGGTGCGGCGTAGACATCCAGAAACGTGTCCTTGGCGAGCTGATGAACATAATGGAATCCCAGCGCCATCAGGAAACTGTGCGGATGCTGCGCGTCCGTCAACGATTTGCCATACGCCGTCTCCCCGGTTTGAAACAGCAGCGGATATCGCCGATCCGTAATCGTCGCCGGCTCCAGGCTCAGCATGACCACCGTCTGAAATGCGTCCGCGGATCCGATACGGTGCTCCGCCGTCCCCATGAACCAGTTCGTGGAGTACAACTTGTCGCCGCCCCGCGGACCGGATTGCTGGATGTCGGAAACGAACCCGACCCCCATAAACATCAAGTTCCAGCCTCCGGCGTGATTCATGATCATCGGCATGGGCCACGCCGCCGGATTTGCCGATGTGCCCGACGCCAGATCCATCAGAGCCATGCTGGCGGGATTCATATCGACCATATTCATGCCCGGCTGGGCCCCCGCCACAGCCGCGCTGAAACACACACAGACCATCCATCGTCTCGAAAACATAACACCTCCCCGGTTGCCCGATTGCGCGGTCGAGGAGAGGGATCAGATGCGAAGAATGACGGAGGAATGGGTCGGCGGGGAAGCATTAGCGAACCGTCCCGCGGATCCCCGATCGGACGGAGCCGGCCCTGCCGGATGCGGTCCCACGATGCCCACTGCCATTGCCGCCGCCTGCGCGTCAATTGTGGGTGCGGCCGCCGCCCGCGCGACAGCCATCTGATGCGGGCAGGGCGCCGGTGTTCCCGGTTGGGACCCGTGCTGGTGGCACGGAGGAACATGTTGAGCCGGCTGAGCCGGGCCGCACGCCAGGATGGCGCACGATGCCGTGCACTGGACCTTTGTGAAGACCAGCGCCAAGGCAACCCAGACAAGCAGCCTCATTCGCATCCCCATGCGTTATGGGCAGCATACCACGTGCAGGAGGTCACTATTTCATCAGCGTACCGGTACACCACAACGCAAAGGGATTTTCGTAACCTTTCCGGTCCCTCGAAGTATAAATATGTAGACATCTGAGTACACTGAAGGGCGGGTTGGATATGTCGTTGTGGTCGCGCATTGCAAATGTACTTCGCGGCGATCGGTTGAACCGCGAACTGGACGAAGAGCTGGAATCGCATATCCAGGAGGCCATCGAGCGGGGCCGCGACGCCGCGGAAGCCCACCGCGCGTTCGGGCCCGCGCTTCAGCGGCGCGAGGAAAGCCGCGACATCCGGCTGGTCGCGTGGCTTGAATCGCTGTACGCCGACACCGTCTTTGGATGGCGCCAACTCCTCAAGCGCAAAGTGACGTCAGCCGCGGCCGTTCTCTCGCTGGCCCTGGCCATCGGCGCCTGCACCTCGGCCTTCCGCCTGATCGACGCGCTGCTGCTGCGGCCCTTACCGGTAGCCGCGCCCGAGCGGCTGCGAGTGGTCGCTTTCGCAGGCTATGGAGCCGACCGCAAACTCATGGTCTACGACAGTTGCTCGTATCCCATGTTCCGCCAAATGCGCGCCGCCGTGCGGGACCAGGCCGAATCGATTGCGGTCTCCTATGCGGACCGCATCGATCTGACCTACGGATCGGACCTGGAAATGGAAAAGGTCTACCTGCAATTTGTTTCCGGATGGATGTTCCCCACGTTCGGACTTCGCCCGGCGCTGGGACGGCTGCTCACCGAAAGCGACGACCTCAAGCCAGGTGCGAACCCCGTCGCCGTCCTGTCGTACGATTACTGGACACGCCGCTTCGCGCGGGATCCGAAAGTGGCCGGACGCACCTTCCGCATCGGCGACGGCCTGTACCAGATCGTCGGCGTCGCCGAGGAGCGCTTTACCGGTACGGAAACCGGCACTGTCACCGATGTCTTCCTTCCCATGGCGATGAAGAACTCGCGGACCCTCGCCAGCGCTAACAACTTCTGGCTGCGGACATTGGTCCAACTGAAGCCGGGCGTTGCCGCCGCGCCGGTTTACGAGCGGTTGCGCTCCACGTTTCGAGCCATCCGGGAGGAACGGGCGACCAGTCTCGCACTGACGCCCAGGCAGCTTGAAAACTTCTTCAAAGAGAAACTATTGCTGGAGCCCGCGGCGTCCGGACGCTCCACCCTGCAACGGGATTATCGCCGGTCGCTCACCGCTCTCGGAATCCTGGTGGCCCTGGTGCTGCTGATCGCCTGCGCCAACGTCGCCAATCTGATGACGGCCCAGGCGGCGTCACGTGCGCGAGAAATGGCCCTGCGAATCTCCATCGGCGCCGGACGATGGCGCCTGGTGCAACTGGTGCTGGTCGAAAGCGCGTGGCTGGCCTTGCTGGCCACCGCCATCGGCGCGCTCTTCGCATGGTGGTCGGCGCCGTTGATCGTAGGCATGATCAATCCTCCGGACAATCCGGCGCGTCTGGTCCTGACGGTGGATTGGCGGGTGTTCGCGTTCGCCCTGGCGCTGGCCCTCGGCGTCACCTTCCTCTTCGGTCTGGCGCCCGCGCTCAAGGCCTCGTCCATCCAACCGATCAGAGCTCTTCGAGGCGGTGGAGATCCGCACTCACCCGCCCGCCTGATGCACGCTTTGATCGCGCTGCAGATTGCCTTCTGCTTTGTCGTGCATTTCGTCGCCGGCCTGTTCGTCGTCACGTTCGACCGGTTGTCGGCCCAGCCGACCGGTTTTTCCGCGGAACGCATTCTCAATCTGGAAACGGTCGCGCCACATCCCCAGCCGCCGGATTATTGGGCCCAGGTGATGGAGCATCTGCGCGCCATGCCCGGTGTAGAGACGGTCGCGCTGGTGTCATGGCCACTGATGAGCGGTGAAACCGCCATCGGCGATATTGCCATCGATGGCGGACCCGTGAACGAAGTCTTTTCCGATTTCCTGAGCGTCTCTCCCGGCTGGATGGATGTGATGAGAATACCCATCCTCGGCGGCCGGGACTTCCGGCCGGGCGATTCGAATCCCATCGTGGCGATCGTCAACCAGGCCTTCGCGAAGCTGTATTTCAACCGGGAAAATCCGCTTGGAAGAACGTTCGAACGGGTGAATGGGCCAGGCAATCGATTTCGCTTTCAGATCGTAGGGCTGGTCCGCGACGCTCGTTCCCGGGACGACCTGCGCCTGCCCATCCGCCCCACGGCCTATGTTCCCTTTCAGGCGCTCGCCGCCAGGAACGTATTCCAGCCGATCGGCCGGGGCACTTTCGTGGTGCGTACTTCCAGCCGGAACCCCCTCGCCATGGCGTCCATCTTGCGCCTGGAAGTTCCGCGTGCGCGTCCCGAATTTCGAGTGACCAACATCCGAACGCAGGTGGAGATCGACCAGGCGCATACTGTCCGCGAGCGGCTGCTGGCGATGCTGGCGCTGTTCTTCGCGGGCGTCGCGCTCCTACTTGCGGGTATCGGACTGTACGGTGTGCTCGATTACTCGGTGCTGCAGCGGCGTCGTGAAATCGCGATACGCATGGCGATTGGCGCGCAAGCCTCGGACATCGCGCGGCGCGTCGCCGACGATGTCTTCTCCATGGTAATGGCGGGAGCGGTTGCGGGCCTCGCACTCGGTGTGGCGTCGGTGCGATCGATTGAGGCGCTGCTCTTCCAGGTCAAGGCGACCGATCTGGGGATGCTGGCGCTTCCGTCGGTGACGATTCTGGCGGTAGCGCTCACCGCCGCTCTTCCGGCGGTTGTCCGCGCGGTACGAATCGATCCGGCCGGCATGCTGCGGGCGGATTAGCCTCCCGGAGTTGTGGCGCAGCCACTCGTGGGCGCCGCCCCACGGAACCGCGGCCGTCAGGAAGCGGCCGATGAACACGCAATCTGGGATACTTTGCGATCCCGCAAGCCTGGTTCTCTACGGGCGATGCCAAGCCAGTTCGAGACCTCATGCGCGATCTAGAAAGGGTGAATCGCGGCGAACCTTGAGCGAACCGTTTTCTCCATTCGAATCGAAACTTGTGTACAATCCACACATGCAAGGAATACCCTGGAGGACAATTGTGCTCGGCTCGCTGTTGCTCATCTCGGCCTGCTTAAACGGAGGACAGGAAGTGCAATCTCCGCAACCTGACAAGTCGAAGCCGCCTGCCAAAATGGAGCAGCGCGGGCGCATCCTTGGAATCGGCGGGGTCTTCTTCAAATCCGCTAATCGCGATCAGATGCGCGAATGGTATTCGAAGCATCTTGGACTCGCTGACAAAGGCCAAGGCGTGATGCTTCCGTGGCGCGAACACGACGATCCGCAAAAGGAACACGTTACAGTTTGGACTATTTTTCCCACCTCCACTGACTATATCCCAGCCACGCAACCGTTCATGGTCAACTACATCGTGGACGATCTGGATGCTTTGCTCGACCGCTTAAAACAAGAGGGAGTAAAGATTGACGCCAAACGAATGAATGAATCCTACGGTCGCT
>Ga0182018_10000595_pt1 | contig 45863 bp, 37 predicted proteins | sample 812P2MmetaG_FD_120490 | JGI IMG/M metagenome (GOLD analysis project Ga0182018, IMG submission 120490) | Permafrost microbial communities from Stordalen Mire, Sweden - 812P2M metaG | ecosystem: Environmental > Terrestrial > Soil > Wetlands > Permafrost | place: Sweden: Stordalen | collected... | reverse complement strand
CATGAGTCAAAATTTCCGTTCTCTGTATTTTGACTCTTAACTGTGTGTCTCAATTTGGGGGACAAGTCCAGCTGCATCCCACGCGGCTGCGACTACTCGTAGAGCTACTCAAGTCCCAAACTGGACACGGCGTCGAGCAAGTAATTGCAACCTCGCACTCGCCGTATGCCATAGCGTGGCTCAGGGAGGAAGACTACAAGCACGTCTTCCTATGCACCAAGAGCGAGGACACGGGAGCTACCTCCATCACGCCGTTCTCCGAAGTTCCCGACCTTGTGGAACTCGCGCGCACGCAATCAATCGCCGACCTGTTCGCCGAGGGATGGATGGAGAACACACTTTGAGTTGTCGAGTCCTCATCATCCCCGAGGACCCGACCAACGATCAGCACATTCTGCGTCCGCTAGTTGCCAGGCTTCTGAAAGAGTGTGGAAAAGGGAATGCCAAGATCGTCATGCTGACGAATCCGGCCGTTTCGGGATTCGAGGACGCTTGCGGCAAGCTGCCCGAAATCCGGAAGGCTTTTCGCCGATACGACCTGCTCCTATTCCTCCCTGATGCGTTATGGCAAGGATCGGTCCCAGCGATTCGCTCAGTTTGAAGCCGAGCTCGGTCCGAAATTGCTGTGCTGCGCTGCCGTAGAAGAAGTGGAAGCTTGGCTTCTCGCCGGCCATCTCGATAAGCTGGACCGCCCTTGGCCCGCAGTCCGCGCGGACGTCTCCGTCAAAGAAAACGTCTTCGCGCCCGTCCTGAAGCGACACGGCAATCGTCGTCCCGGAGGCGGGCGCGAAGAACTCATGCAACAAACTCTCACCAACCTTCGCGGACTCTTGGAACGCTGCCCCGAGATCGAGCGTCTACAAAAAAGAATCTGCGAAGCACTGGCGTAATGCAACTCTTCCAAACCATCCGATCCCTCCGCCGCTCACCCGCCTTCACCATCGCCGCCATAGCCACGCTTGCCCTCGGTATCGGCGCGAACACCGCTATCTTCTCTTTAATCGACGCGACGCTGCTTGCCCCGCTTCCTTACCCCGAACCCGATCGCATTGTGCAGGTCTGGTTTACCACTCCCAACGGCGGCGATACGAACCATTCCATCCCTGCGGTCAACCTGCTGGCGAAGCAGTCGCAGATCTTCGAAGACGTCACGGCCTACGATTTCGGCGGGCCGGGCGTCAACCTGACGGGCGGCGATCAGCCCGAGCAGGTGGAGGCCATCCACGTCTCCGCGTCCTACTTCCATCTCTTCGGCGCGCGCATGGAACTCGGGCGCGGCTTCACCGCCGACGAAGACCGGCCCAATGGCGGACACACGGCGGTAATCAGCCATGCTCTCTGGATGCGCCGATTCCATGCCGACCTGGCCGTCGTGGGCCACACCATCTCTCTCGGCGACGAACCTTACCTCGTCACGGGCATCATCACTGGCGATTTCCAGCCCGACCCGCCGGCGCAAATCTGGTTCCCCCTCCAGGCCGACCCGAACAGCACCTCCGCCGCCAACTACGTTCGCATCGCCGCCCGTCTGCGCCCCGGCGTCACCATCGACCGCGCCGACGCCGCCTTGAAACTCGTCTACGCGGAGTACCGGCGTATCTTCCCGCGGATCAATCCCAAGGCCGCGTTCGAAGTCCGTCCGCTTCGTGAAACGAAGGCGGGCAATGTGCGCACGCCTCTGCTGGTCCTGTTCGCCACCGTTATCCTGGTGCTGCTCATCGCGTGTTCGAATGTCGCCAATCTCCTGCTCGCCCGCGGCGCCGCGCGGCAGCGCGAGATCGCCATTCGCGCCGCGCTCGGCGCTAGCCGCGGACAACTCGTGGCGCAATTGCTCACCGAGAGCCTGATCCTGGCGGTGGCCGGCGCAGTCTGCGGACTACTCGCGGCCAAGCTGGCATCACGCGCGTTAAATGTGCGCGTCCTGCTCTTCACCGCCGCGATCTCGATCGGCGCCACACTCCTGTTCGGACTCCTTCCCGCGCTACGCACCTCGCGCGCCAGCCTCAATGAGCGATCCAGCACCGCCCCGCTACGCGCCAGATCGATCCTCGTCGTCGTGCAGGTGGCGCTTTCGGTCCTGCTCGTGATCGGCGCGGGGCTCATGATCCGCACCTTCGCCGCGCTCCGCCACGTCGCGCCCGGCTTCGACCCCAACGGCATTCTCACCATGCAGATGTCCTTGCAGGGAACGCGCTTCACGGACACCGCTTCCGTCGCCGCGCTGGCCGAACGCGGCGCCGAGCGCCTCAAGCAACTTCCCGGAGTCGAGTCCGTTGCTGTCAGTTGGATGCTGCCTGTGGAATCGGCTTTCGGGTCGAGCTTCATCATCGAAGGCCGGCCGCTCGGAGACAGCCCGGTGCACGGCGGCGCGCTCATGCGCCCCGTCTCGCCGGAATACGCCGCGGTGTTCCGCATTCCCATTCGCCGCGGACGATTCTTCACCGCCGATGCGCCGAGTGTCGCGGTTATCAGCGAGACGATGGCGCGGAAGTTCTGGCCGAATAGTAACCCTCTCGGCGAGCGCATCAGTGTCGACAACCATCTCGGCCCCGATTTCTATGCGCCCCCGCGCGAGATCGTCGGCATCGCCGGCGACGTTCACGATCTCGGCATCAATCAGGCGCCGCCGCCGCTCATCTACGTCCCCGAAGCGCAAGCGCCCAACGGCATGACGCGTATCGACGCCGGCATCCTGCCGTTGACGTGGAGTGTGCGCACCGCCGCGCCGCCTTACTCGCTCCGTGAACCGATCCAGCGCACGATCGAAGATACCAGCGGAGGACTCGCCGTCGCACACATTCGCTCCATGCGCGAGGTCATCGGCCAATCCACGGCCAGCAGCGATTTCGAGACCATGCTGTTCGCGGCTTTTGCCGGTGCCTCACTGTTGCTGGCGGCCATCGGCATTTATGGTCTGATCGTTTTTGCGGTCCAGCAACGGCGGCTCGAAATCGGGATTCGCCTGGCGCTGGGCGCGACGCCATATCAGGTCTGCGGTATGGTGGTTTCGCAAGGTGTGCGGCTTGCCCTCGCCGGCGTGCTCACGGGCGCTTTGGCCAGCCTGGCATTGGCCCGTTACATGAAGAGCTTGCTCTTCGGAGTGCAGCCGATCGATCCGATTGTCATCGCGATTTCCTGCCTGGCGCTTGGCGCCGTCGCCGTACTCGCCTCTTATCTGCCCGCTTACCGAGCTTCGCGGCGCGATCCGGCAAGGACTCTTCGTGCCGGGTTATAATTAGGCTCAACCGACAATAACACCTCAAACTCGAATAGGACGACTATAACTATGCTTGGTGTAGGCGAACAATTTCCCTCTTTTTCCCTCAACGCGACGGTAAGCACCGATAAGGGCAGAACCTTTAAGACCATTACCGACGGCGATTTCCCCGGTAAATGGAAGGTCTTCTTTTTCTGGCCCAAGGATTTCACTTTCGTATGCCCCACCGAGATCGCCGCGTTCGGCGAACTGGACAACGAGTTCAAAGCCCGTAATGCGCAGTTGCTCGGCGGCAGCACCGATTCGGAATTCGTGCATCTCGCATGGCGGCAGCACCACCCCGATCTCAAGAGCCTGCCCTGCCCCATGCTGGCTGACATTCGCCGCGACCTTTGCGGCATGTTGGGCATTCTCGATCCGAAAGAAGGCGTCGCCCAGCGCGCCACCTTCATCGTCGACCCGCAAGGCACGATCCGATTCGTTTCGGTGAACGATCTTTCGGTCGGCCGCAATCCCCAGGAAGTGCTGCGCGTCTTGGACGCCCTGCAGACCGGCGACCTCACGCCCTGCAACTGGCATCCCGGCCAGGCCGTGCTGCAGCCCAGTATCTAGCAAATTCGGGACCGCTCCCCGGCCGCGCAGGTAAAGTAAGCAAGCCGGCGCGGAACACAACTTAGCCACCGATGAACACCGATGAACACCGATAAAGACCAAGCCCTCTCTTATCGGTGTTAATCGGCGTTCATCGGTGGCCAGTAATTATTGGCGTGCAGTTCATGTATCCGACATATTATGGTATCCTGAATCACATGAGCAAATCGCCAACCCTCGTGCAGGGAACCCTCACCCTGCTGATTCTCAAAATCCTGGAGCTCGAACCGCGCACCGGTTGGGCTATTTCGCAGCGCCTCCGCCAGATGTCCAATGAGACGCTGCAAGCCAGCCACGGCTCGCTCTATCCCGCTCTCCACAAGCTCGAACACGAGGGCTGGATTCGCGGCAAGTGGCAGACTTCCGAGGGCGCCCGCCCCACCAAAATCTACTCCTTGACGCGCGCCGGCCGTCCGCAGTTGGAGACCGAGAGAGCCCAGTGGACTAAGCTATCGAGCGCCGTCAACGGCATACTCGAATCGGTATAAAGGGAGCGAGCCATGCGCCTTCTGCAAGAGCTCTTCTTGAAACTGCGTGCCATCGTATTCCGCTCGCGAGTGGAGCGCGAAATGGAGGCCGAATTCGCCGCGCACCTGGAAGCCGAGACGCGCGAACTGATCGCCCGCGGCCTCGGTCCCGCCGAAGCCCGCCGCCGTGCGGCCGCCACCATGGGCCGCATCGATCTCATCGAGGAGGACTGCCGCGACTCGCGCGGAACGGCCTTCTGGGAGCACTTCCGGCACGACGCACTGTTCGGCATGCGGCTCCTGGTCAAGAATCGCACCTTCACGGCCATGGCGCTGGCTACCATGGCGCTCGCCATCGGCTCGACCACCGCTGTCTTCAGCGTCGTCGATGGCGTTCTGCTGCGGCCGCTGCCGTTCGCCAAACCCGAACGGCTCTACTTTGCGGCCTACCTCAATCTGCGCGGCCACTTCGACGCGATGCGCGCCAATAGCCGGCTCGCCGACTACGCGTCCTACATGGGTGTGCAAGCCTTCAACCTGCGCGGCCGCGACTGGCCGGAGCGCGTCAGCGGCTCGCAGGTCTCCGCCAACTTCTTCCGCGTGCTCGGCATCACCCCGCAGTTCGGCCACGACCTCGCGCCTGACGCAGACCGGCCCGCCGCGCCTCACACTGCCATCCTGAGTCACGCTTTTTGGGAGCAGCGCTATGGCGGACGGCGCGATGTTCTAGGCAGCCAGATGGTGCTCAACGACGTGCCGTACGAGATCGTCGGCGTGATGCCCGATCGTTTCCAATTCCCCTCGCCGGACACCGCTTTCTGGGTTCCCATGACTCTCGATCCGCGCGCCATCGGTGATTATTGGGGCGTCAGTGTCTGCTGGACGTTCGCGCGTCTGCACGACGGCGTGACCCGTCAGGCGGCAAACTCCGAGCTGCGCGGCTGGACTCCGCGAGTCCACGCGATGTTCCCCTGGCGCATGCCCGACTCGTGGGGAACCGACATCGCCCTCCACCCCATGCGCGACGAACTGGTGGCCGGCGTGCGCGAGCGCAGCCTGCTGCTGCTGGGCGCGGTGGGGCTGGTTCTGCTGATCGCCATCGTGAATGTGGCCAACCTGATGATCGGCCAGACCGCGGCGCGGCGCGCGGAGTTCGCTCTCCGCGTCTCGTTAGGCGCGACGCCGGGACGCCTCGCCCGGCAGTTGCTCACCGAGTCCTTGCTGCTCGCCACGATCGGAGGACTGCTGGGAACATCGCTGGCGTTCGGACTGCTCGCGCTGCTCAAGCAGCTGCTGCCCGCCGACACGCCGCGGCTCGCGGAAGTGTCCATCGACCGCACCATCATCCTCTTCGCTGCCGCGGTGTCGCTCGCGAGCGGTCTGTTGTTCGGTCTGCTGCCGGCGTGGCGAGCCCGCTCGCAGGACTTGCGCTCCAGGCTTAGCCGGATGGGCGTGCGAACCGATGCCGCCCTGGTGATCTCGGAGGCCGCGTTCGCAACCGTTCTGTTAGTCGGCGCCGGACTTCTGTTGCACAGCTTCTGGACCATGATGCACGTCGATCCGGGATATCGCGTCCAATCGATCGTCACCGCACAACTCAGCCCTGATCGCACCACCGCCGCGTCGCTCGATAAGACGCTCGCGCTGTTTGACGCCGTGCGCGGCAAGTTGGCGTCATACCCGGGTGTCACCAAAGTCGCCGCCATGACCCACCTTCCGCTCTCGTCCGAACTCGCCGCCAACAGTTGCGCTATCGAGGACCATCCACGCCCTCCCGCGGCTCCGCAGTTCGTGCTGTGGACCACCGGCGTGACGCCCCAACTTCTCGACACGCTCGGCATCCATCTTCTGCAGGGCCGCGGCTTTACCGCCGCCGACCGTCAGGATTCCGATCCCGCGGTTCTCATCAGCCGGGCGATGGCCGAAAAATTCTGGCCGAACACGAATCCCGTCGGCCGCCGATTGCGGCTGGTATACCAGGACCGATGGCGCACCATCGTGGGAGTGGTGGACGACGTCAAGTCCTACACGTTCAAAGGACCTCCGGATTGGGTGGATGGCCAGATTTACTTACCGCTTACGCAGGCGCCTGCCCCTCCGCACGACCTCGCGCTGGTGGCGTTGGTGGGCAACGACCCTTCCGCGTTCGAGCAAGGGCTGCCGCACCTTGCACGCGAGATCTGCTCCACGTGCGCGGTGAGTAAGGTCGCGCGCATGGCGACGGTGGTGTCCTCCGCGGCAGCGGCGCCGCGCTCGCTGGCGTGTCTGGTGGGCGGCTTCGCTACGATCGCGCTCACACTGGCCGCCGCCGGAATCTATGGCGTAGTCAGTCACGGCGTGTCGCGGCGTACGCGCGAGTTAGGCGTGCGGCTGGCGCTGGGAGCGAGTCCTTGGAAGGTCGCGTGGCTGGTGGTGCAATCCAGTCTGCGGCAAGTGATCGCCGGCACGGTGGTGGGGCTCGCGGCGTCGTGGGCGATGGGCCGGTGGATCGCGTCATTACTATATGGCATCGGCGGGCATGATGCATTGAGCTTTCTGGCGCCGCCGGTCGCTTTGGCCGCCGTGGGACTGCTGGCCAGTCTGCAGCCGATGATTCGCGCCGCGCGAATCGATCCGGCGACTTCGCTGCGGGAAGGGTGAGGGCGCCGCGCGGATGTGGCGACCCGCGTTACGCAGAGTTACTCAAGATAGCCGGGCTATAATATTGAACATATGTTCTTTCGCCGAGAGCGCCCGAAGAATCCCACGTTTGCGGAGCGAATGGAGAACCTGCGGAAGGTTGGCCTGACGGTCAGCACCCTGCCTGGGGGGATCATTCGCGCGACGCGCGCTTGTTGCGCGGTAGACATCCGGGAAGAGGATGGCAAGGTGCGCCCGGGCCAGGCCGGCATGCTCATTGGCGATGAGATCGGCGCTTTGGTGGATGGCGGATATCAGAAATTCTTTCGGACTCCGAGCGGGAAGAACAAGCCCGCATTGGCCGACGAGTTGAAGGCGCTGCATAACTTCGAGGAAGACCTTCGGGAAGGCCTCGGGGAGGAGAGCCTGTATAACGAGTCGTTAGGAACGGTGTCCACGTTTTATCTGTACGATCGGGTGAAGGATCGCGACGCCGGGGTTCCCAAGCGGGTTTGGGAATAGCTCCGCTACCCGGCGCGAAGGGCTTGGATGGGGTCTACGGCGGCGGCGCGGCGGGCGGGGACGATGGCGGCTGCAGCTGCTGTGACGACCAGGACCAGGGACGCGGCGGATAGCAATAGGGCTTGCGGCATGCCTTGGGCGTAGACGATGGTGTCGATTAGGCGATTGCCGGCGATTGCGCCGAGGGCGCCGATGGCTACGCAGGCGGCCACCAATATCGCGGCTTGCCGTAACACCATGCGGAGGACTATGGCGCGATTCGCTCCCAGTGCGACGCGAATGCCGATCTCACGGGTGCGGCTGAGCACCGCATAAGCCAGGACACCGTAGAGTCCGACGGCGCTGAGGAGCAGCGCGATGGCAGCGAATGCGCCGAGGAGCAGCAACTGGAAGCGCGGCGCCGTGAACGCCTTCGATAAGTTCTCTTCCATGGGGTGGACCGCGTAGACGGGCGCGCTGGGATCGATGGACGCCACGACGGCGTGAATGGAGGACGCGAGCGCGGCAACCGAACCGGCGATGCGGACCACATAGTCGGCACAGCACCAGGGAAGCTGCTTGGCGGCGTAATAGTAAATCGGCGCGGGAGCGCTGCTGAGTGGGTCCTGCCAGGCGTTAGCGACGATGCCTACGATTTGGCGCACGCCGTTGCGGGTGTTGTCGGCAGTGGCGCCGGGCTCGATGCGTTTGCCGATGGCGTTCTTACCGGGAAAGTACTTGTCCGCGAAGGCGCGGTTGACGATGAGGACGGGCTCTGAGGCGCCGTCATCGTTCTCGGTAAATCCGCGGCCTTCCTGCAAGGGAATCCCGGCCGTGCGGAAGTAATCCGGGGTGACGAACGCCATGTCGGAGACGGGATGCCTGGACGGCGCCGAGGGCCGTTCCTCGATGTTGAACGAGATGGTGAGCTGGGCGCCGGCGAGCGGCACGGGAACGGCAACTGCGGCCTAGGTGACGCGGCGCAGTTCGATGCAGAACCATACACGCGCGCATTGCGGTAGAACAAGATTACGGCAATGCACACACGTTTCGGATTTCAGTTGGCGATGGCCATGCTGTTGCATGGCGCCGCTTGCGCCGCGTTCGCGGCGGAGGCGATGAGCACTCGGGTGGACGACCCTAGGGCGGTCGATTTGAGCGCCGCCGAATTCGGCGTTCACGGCGATGGGAAGAGCGACGATAGCGCAGCTCTGCAGGCGGCAATCGATAAATCGGAAACCAATCGCGAAGGAATCGTTTTTGTGCCGGCGGGGCGGTACCTGCTGACGCGGACTGTTTTTGTGTGGCCGGGGGTGCGGCTTTTCGGTTACGGCGCGACGCGGCCGGTGTTTGTGCTGGCGGCGAATACGCCGGGATTCCAACAAGGCGTGGGTGCGATGGTGTCGTTCACGGGATTCCGCGCCGGGCGCGCCGGGCGCGGTGGGTTCCGCGTGCCGTTCCCGCCGCCGGATAGCGTGCCTGAGAATAGCGCCATCGCCGATGCCAACTCGGGGACGTTCTATTCGGCGATGAGCAATATCGATTTCGAAATCGGCGACGGCAATCCGGCGGCGATTGCGATCCGCTTTCACGTGGCGCAGCACGCGTTTCTGAGTCACATGGATTTCCATGTCGGCTCGGGGCTGGCGGCGTTAACGGAAATCGGGAACGAGGCCGAGGACCTGCACTTCTACGGCGGGCGGTACGGAATTCTGACGGACAAGACTTCGCCGGCGTGGCAGTTCACGCTGATCGATTCGGTATTCGAAGGGCAGCGGGAGGCTGCGATTCGCGAGCATGAGGCGGGGCTGACGCTGATTCGCGACACGTTCCGCAATGTGCCGTCGGGGATCGATATCGATCCACAATACTCGGATCAGCTGTGGGTGAAGGATTGCCGTTTCGAGAATATTTCGGGGCAGGTGGTCATCATAAGCAACGAGAAGAGCCCGCTAACCGAGGTCGGGTTCGAGAATGCGGTGGTGAAGAATGCGCCGGTGTTTGCCCTGTTGCGGGAGAGCGGGAAAAAGGTCGCCGGCAAGGGCGATATGTATCGCGTGAAGAGTTTCAACTACGGGCTGATCGTGCCGGGCGAAGGGATGATGGGCTCGATCGGGATGATTTACGATGCTGCGAACTTGAGCGCGATGCCCGCGGCTCTGGCGCCGGCGATTCCGGCGCTGCCGCCGGTGGAGGAGTGGGTGAATGTGCGCTCGCTGGGCGTGGTGGGTGACGGCACGAAGGACGATACCGCGGCCATCCGGAAGGCGATCGACGGGCATCGAGTGCTGTACTTTCCGAGCGGGCATTATTTGGTGAGCGACACGCTGACACTGAAAGCGGACACGGTGCTGATCGGGCTGCACCCCACGATGACGCAGTTCGATCTGGCGGATGACGCGGCGGCCTTTCGGGGCGTGGGTTCGGCGCGCGCGGTGATCTTCGCGCCGCAGGGCGGGCGGAACATCCTGAGCGGGTTCGGCGTGTTTACGAGCGGGCTCAATCCGCGGGCGGTGGGGGTGATGTGGTGCGCGGGGGAAAATTCGCTGATTGACGATGTGCGATTCCTGGGCGGGCATGGGAGCGGCACCAATCCTTATAACAACGACCATACGGCCGATCCCGATTTGCGGCGGCGCTGGGACGGGCAATATCCGAGCCTGTGGGTGACGCACGGCGGTGGAGGGACGTTTGCGGATATCTGGACGCCGGTGACGTTCGCGCAGGCGGGATTCTACGTTTCCGATACGACCACGCCGGGCCATGTGTACGAGCTTTCGAACGAACACCACGTGCGCAACGAGATCAAGTTCGACCACGTGGAGAATTGGGACGTGAACGCGCCGCAGACGGAGGAAGAGGCGGGCGAGAGTCCGGATTCGTTGTCGCTTGAGCTGGAATGGTCGAAGAATATTACGATTGCGAATTATCACGCGTATCGGGTGACGCGGTCGCGCACGCCGTTCGCGGCGGCGGTGCGGCTGTATCATTGCGCGGACATTCATTTTCGCAATGTGCACGTGAATGCCGAGAGCGGGTTTGCGACATGCGATCAGAATGGATGCGGCACGTACTTGCGCGCGAGCAAGTACCCTTACGAGAATGCTATCGAGGACGTGACGCATCATCTGGAGACTCGCGAGCGCGAGTTTGCGGTATTGGACATTCCCGCCGCGCCGCCGGTTCCAGCGGCGGGCGATGCCTCGGCGGTTGTCGAGCCGGGCGCGAAGGTGCAGAAGCTGGAGAACGGATTCTATTCGATCTCCGGGGCGGCGGTGGACGGTGCGGGGAAGCTGTACTTCGTCGATCATCATGAGCAGCGGATCTATGGATGGTCGGGGGGCGAGGGGCTGACGGTGGAGCGCGACAGTCCGCTGGATGCGGTGAATCTGGCGTTCGACAAGGCGGGCGACTTGCTGGCGATGTCGGATGCGGGGCCGGAGGGGACGGTGTATAGCTTCCGGCCGGGGTCGGCGAAGGACGAGATTACGCTGCTGACGCCGCAAGCGATGGATGGGCGGCCGGAGGCAAGGGCGATCCTGCCGGTGAATTACTGGAATAACGGCGAGTTCAAGACACAGCTGGACTTTACGACGCTGGTGTATAAGACGCTGGCGCAGATGTTCGCGGAGGACGTTTCGATTGCGAAGGCACGCGAGTATGTGTCGGCGGACAGCAGCGTTTTTCTACCGGCGGGACGGGTGTTCCAGCAGGGTCCGGCGGATTCGACGGCGGGGTGGCGATTCTCGGATAATCTCGACACCTACGGTTTCCTAAGTGCGGCAGCGGGTGATCATGTGTATGTTAGTAGCGAGTCGGAGGATGTTACTTATAGGGCGTTAGTGGGGGCGGATGGGACGCTTGGTGAGTTACAGGCATTTGCGCAAAGAGGCGGGGAGAGCGTGGCAGTGGACGCCAAGGGCAATGTGTATGTGGCGAACGGGCAGATCTTCGTGTACGACCGGGCGGGGAAGCAGATCGGACGGATCGACGTGCCGGAGCGGCCTCTCGATCTCGTGTTCGGAGGCGCCGGCGGACGCACGCTGTTCATTCTGGCGCACCATGCGCTGTTCGCGGTGCGAGTGCGGTGATGAAGGCGCATGGATATCTGGCGCTGGCGGTGGGGTGGATCGTCTGGGCGACACCGTTCCTGCTGGCGAAGCGAAGCGCCGAGCCTCCCCGAGTGGTGGACCGGCGAGCGCGCTGGGGGGTGGTGCTGGCCGGCATTGGATATGGGATGTTGTGGCAGGGCCGATTTTGGGAAAGGGAGCTGACGGCCTGGCAGTTGAGCCTCGCCATCGTATTCCTGGCCCTGGCGTGCCTGCTTTCGTGGACGGGGACGCGCGCGCTGGGACGCCAGTGGCGTATCGATGCGGGGCTGAGCGCCGATCATGAGCTGGTTACACACGGTCCTTATCGCGTGGTGCGGCACCCTATTTACACTTCGATGCTGTGTCTGTTCTTAGCGAATGCGTTGTTGACGAGCTCGCTGCCTCTGTTCGCGATCGGGGCGGTTTGCTTTGTCGCGGGAACGGAGATTCGGGTGCGCATCGAGGAGAAACTGCTGGCGGCGCACTTCGGGGATCAGTTCACGGCGTATCGACGGCGAGTGCCGGCGTACATTCCGTTCCTGAGGTGAGTTTCTCAGTCCCGGATATCGATGTCGCCACTCTGGTCCACAAGCTTCAATTGGCAGCCGCCTCCGGCGATTTTGCCGGAGAGCGATTCGCTTCCGACCTGGCCGGATACCGTGATGGGCGGTCCGGTGGAGATCCGCCCGAATGACGTCCTGGCCCCCACGTCATAACCCTGGCCATTCGGCAGGGACACTTTAATTGGCCCGAACGACGTACTGAGCGAGATGGGGCGGCACTGGTTCGCTGCTTTGGCGCGCACGGTTACCGACCCGCTGCTATTCTCGACCGTGATGGGCTGCGCGACGTCCTCAATCGTGATGCCGGCGAACGAAGTCCTGGCGTAGACCTCGCCGCCGATGTCGGTAGCGCGAATGGTGGAGCTCTGAGCAGTGAGGCGCGCGCCGCCCTTCACTCCATGGATGTCGATGCCGCCGAACGTGGTCTCAATAGTCACCGGCCCTTCCACGGTGTCGCCGGTTATGTTGGAGCTTTCGGCGTGGACGGTGACGCCCTTGCCGATACGCGAGAAGCGGATGGCGCCGAAAGTGGTGCGCAGGTCTGCGGCGCCGCTTACAGCGGTGAGTTCGATTGCTCCACTCTCATTCCGCACGTTCACGTCGGACCTGGCATCGCGCACGGTCACCTTGCCGAACGAGTCACTGATGGCGGCCGGCCCGCCGACGCCCACCGCCGTGACGTCGCCACTAGCCGCGTTGACATCGAGGCGCTTTCCGACATTGGCGATTTTGATTTCGCCGAAATTGTCGCGGACGTCGAGCGCTCCGGTGACGTCGCTGGCGGTGACGCGGCCACTGGAGTCGACGATGGTCACGTCGCCATCGTTGCGCGCGAGTTCGATATCGCCGAACGAGGTTTCGATGCGCTGCCGGCCACGCCCGCCGGTGAACGACACTCTGCCGTTGCTGTCCACGATGTTGGCGGGAGCGTGCAGATCGGTTACGGAAACCGACCCGAACTGGTTGCGGAGCTCGAGCGGGGCGGTATCCGGCATAACGATATCGATGTCGACCGACCAGGAGAAAGTATGCAGCCACGAGAAGGAGTTGCCATTGGGAACGTCGGTGCGCACGGACACTCCGGAGCCGGTTTCGCCGACCGAAACTTGGATGCGGTCGCAGACGGCGCGCGCATCGGCGGCGCGCTCAGAGGAGCATTTGATGGCGGCGTGGACCTCGACATTGGCGCTGGCGTGGGTATGAATGGCGACGCTGCCTTGCGAATGTTCCACGCGCAAGCTTCTTCCGGCGGCGAGCGGCACGGATTTTTGAAAATCGCGGGAGACTTCCTCGCGGGGCGGCGCGGCGGCAGAGGCCATGACGGTGAGGGTTGCTAAGGAGATTAGCACCCGTTTTTTATTTGCGCTTGGCATCGTTCATCCATTCCTCAAGAGTCTTTTTCTTCTCGCTGAAGAGCGAGGCTAGTTCGGTCCGCAGATAAGTGTTGTAGGGATTTTGCGCCGCAGTGCTCTTCAACCGGTCGATAGCGGAATCGAGCAAGGTAAGCTTTTCGCGGTACGCAGCAGCGAGCGGCGACGGAGACCGTTGGAGTTCGGGCCCGGCCGCGGCTGCCAGATTCGCGATGGAGCGCGCGTAGGCGGTTTCAGCCTGCTGTACCTCCGCGAGCGCCGCGTCGGTGAGCAATTCGCGGCGGACGGGCGGGCTCTGCCGCGGAGACAGGAGAACGATGGCGAGCGCCACGCAGGCGGCGACTGCCAGGACCCAGCGCCAGGGTTGCGGCTTCCTTTTCGGCGGCGGTTGAGTTGCCAGGTTGGCGCGGATGCGCGGCCATAACTGGTCGCTTTCCCACTCCTGGTGCAATTGCGGTGCGAGGCGCGAGATCTCCGTCCACAAATAGATTCGATAGCGGCACGCCTGGCAGTTCTCGGCATGCGCGCGGGCGTCCGGCATCAGTTCGGGAGTCCGCAGGGCGCGCTCCAAATCGCCGCATTGAAAAATCATGGCCGTGTCTCCGTCAGCAGACGCTGCAATTCCCGTTTGGCTTCGAACAGCCAGGCCTTCGACGTCCCCTCCGGGATCTGCAGGATGGCCGCAATTTCCGAATGTTTCATACCTTCCACCGCGAACAACAGAAAAACCATACGGCGCCGCGGATCGATGCGCCCGAGCGCCTGCTGGAGTTGCGCGCGCAGGGCGAACTGCGGCGCCGCTGCTTCCAGCTGTGCGGGCTCGGCGCGTCGAGCGTCGAGTTGCCGCTTGCGGACCAGGTCGTAACATGCATTGATACAAATCCGGCAGAGCCAGGTGCCGATGCTGGAACCGCCGGCAAAACCGTCGATGCCGCGATACGCCTTCAGGAACGTCTCCTGCACGGCGTCCTCGGCATCCTGCCGGCTGCCGGCGATATGGTACGCGACGCTCTTGAGGCGCGCGCCGTAGGTGCGATAGAGCTGTTCGAAGGCACCCATCTCGCGCCGCCGGCAGGCCGCCAGCAACTCGGCATCGGACTCGTAGCCGGCGATCGAAAATCGTTCCGTTAGCGCCAGTTGGCTCGCTCCCACCATTCTTTTTGTTTCGTTCTGAGCATTGGACGGCCAGGAAGGCGGAATCGTTGGAAATCCGTAGCCTGTTATGCTACCTCATTGGTGATTTGGTATTGGTTCTTCGTCGGGCCGGCCTTGTTGCTGGCGGTGCTGTCTTTGCGCGGCGAGCGCAAGCGGGCCGCGTATGTGGAGCGGCGGCTGGCGGAAACGCCGCATGAGTTTCCGCCTGTGTCGGTGATTGTTCCGGTAAAGGGTCCGGACCACGAACTGCGCGAGAATCTGGCGGCCCGCATGGGCGAGTGCCCGTTCGTAGGACAACTGCCGTCCAGATCGAAGCCGGAGGGCCACCAACGTGTGCCACAACCATCCGTTAGGTTTGGTTGCGCGATAAATCGGAAGCGCGTAGAATCGCCATTATGCTTACGACGCAGAATCGTCAGTTTGACGATCCGGCCGCCGAAGCGAGTGCGGCCGCAGTTTCGGAAACGCGAACCGAATTCCAATTGACGTTATGGCGTATCCTATGCGAGACCGTCTGCCATGGATAAATGAATCATGCGGCACGTCTTTGTGAGCGACCTGCATCTGTCCGACGGCACCTTGGGGACCAGTGTCCGGGAAAACGAGCTCATTCGCCACTTACTGGAGCCGATTGCAGCCGGCCCGCCCACCCGGCTGGTTCTGCTTGGGGATGTGTTCGAACTGCTGCGGTCCGAAGCCTGGACGCCGGGTGTCGAACCGTGGAAGGGCGTGAGCGCAGGATTTACGAATTTTCCAACGTTAGTGCGAGAAAAGGTTGAACTCATTACGGCCGCGATTATCGCGCGTTATCCGAAGTTCTCAGCACGGCTCAGGTCTCTGGTCGCGGAGAAGCAAGTCGATCCCGTTTACGTGCCGGGCAACCATGACTACATGCTCCAGCTTGCTCCGAACGCCCGTCTGGCGGTGAGGCGCTTTCTCTCTCTGCCGGAATCGAGTGAACGCTTTGAGACGTATTACTACGACCGCTCAACCTCGGTGTATGCGGTGCATGGCAATCAGTACGACAACCTCAATTGGCACGACGAAACAAAGGGACATTGGGCATTCGGAGATGCCATCGTGATCCGTCTGGTGAACGAGTTCTTGAGGGCCGCGAGTGGCCGCCTCCTCCAGCCGAAGACAGATCCGGATACGCCGCTTGCACAGGCGATACAGGATCTCGACAATGTAGAGCCTTCGACGGATCTGCCGCTGTACTTCCGTTATGTAATGGAACGGCATCTGACCGATCCAGCCGATCGCGATGCTCTGGCCGAATCATGGCGGGCCGCCGTCGACAGCCTGCTTGCCCTGCAGCACTTCAGGGCCAACGAGGGGACCACTCAATGGGCGCTACGCAAAACCTTGGAAGCATCCAAAAGCGAGACGCTGGCAAGACTTGAGGCTACGCTAGCGGAGCATCTGAAAAAAGTAAGCCGCGGCCGGGATGACAAATATATCGAGGACCTGGGATTGGTGAGGGCTACCGGAAAACCGGCAGACATCTTTATCTATGGTCACACCCACAAGCCGGGCATCTGGCCGGTTGACGGCCCGCCGGAGCGGTCACGGTATCTGATCAACACCGGATGCTGGCGCAGAGTGGTGCAGCGCAAGCCAGGAACCACCGACTTTCACGGCCGGCACGTTCAGACGCTCTTATGGATTGAGCAGGACGCCCAGGGAGTCACGCGGTACCGCCTGGAACGTAGCGAGGAAGTGACGTGACGGACGAGGAGCGGCAGCTGGATGAACGGCTCGCTGCCGAACTGATCGAACGTTACCAAAAGCGGGTTTATCGCCTGGCCCGCCGGCTGGCGGCGGGAGGCGGAATCGAGGACGACATTTTTCAAAATGCGTTTGTCCGAGCGTTCCGCTGGATTCGCAAGAACCCTTCAGTCGACTTGAGCAACCTGGAGGGATTCCTGGTACGTTGTACGAGACTGGCCGCCATCGATCTGCACCGGCAAAAGAGCCGAGCCGCGGAGGTCCCGCTGGATGCGGAAACCGCCGCCGATATGCCAGGCGAATCGCGGCTGATCGCAAGGGTCGACCTGGAGCGCTCCATCGCGGAACTGCCGGAGAAGCAACGCTCGGTGGTGACGCTAACGTTGGAAGGTTTTACGGAACGGGAGATCGCCACGGTTTTGGGAATTAGCCCCCGCTATGCGGGCGTGCTGATGGTGCGGGGAAGGGCAAGTCTGAGGACGCTGCTCATGGATAAGCGCCAGCCCGGCCAAAGGAATGAAACGAGATGAGCTGGCTTCCCTTCAAGCCCAATGATCGCTTCATCCGCGGAGTTCCATACGAGACTCTGTTCACTCCCGGAGAGTTTGCATCCCACGATGCTTACTCCGAACTCCATCGCCGGATGCGGCGGATGATCTTTTACATGGCGCGGTCATCGGGCGCGGCAGTCCGTGAAGCCGTGGCAGCCGTGAGCAAGGTGTTCCTCGAGTTTGCTCCGGAGTTCCCGGGCAAACCTCCGGCCTTGGGCCTTCGCCGATTGGCACGCATCGTCAAGAACAGGATTGGCAAGGAGGCATTTGAGCCGTTCTACTTTTATGCCCACGTAGCGATTTACTATATGGGTGACCCGCTTGAGCGCGAGATACTGAGCCGGTTTTACGAGTTGGGAGCGAATATCAGTGAAGCGCAGCTGGCGGCAGAATTCGGGCTGTCCGGCGAGGCTGAGGCGAGCCGGGTGCTGAAGGCTGCCGTCAGTTCATTTCGCCTTGCCCAGCAACAACTTCCGGAGGAGGAACTGCGACTGATGACGGACGGCCACCTTCCTGTGTAGGAAAGGACGGTTTCGAGCGATTACTCTTATAGGGGTGGTATGGGCAAGTCAATTGACCGCGGCCGGTTGGCCGCTTACGGTGTTCCGGCTCAGTTGGTCGACGCGTTCGGCCGTATGTCCGAGCGGGGCGCCTTTGACGAAGAAGCGCCCGATGAGCTGCTGGCACGGACGCTGAAGGCGTGTCTCTCTCAAGTCCCGAAGACCGAGAAATCCCCGCTGTTTCTTCCGATGCGGCGGTATCGCGGGAACATCGATCCCGTGGTGATCAACGGCTATTACCAAGCGGATCCTCCGTTGGTGTGCCTGCGTCACCACGGCTTGGGCCATCTGGGCATTTGGAATTCGAGTGAATTCGCCGGCATGCGGGCTGTCTGTAACCGGCTGACGGAAGGCGAGGGGGCAGCGCCCTTGGAGATCGAGGTTCTCCGCAATCCGGCTACTTACACAGCAGAGGAGGGTGATATGCTGTGGCGGCAATACCGGGAAGACCCCTGCGATATCTCCTGGGTGCCGGACCGAAAGGTCGCCGAATTGGGCATCCGCGACATTGTGGTGGCGGAACCGCTAGGGGTATTCACGCTCGATCGGAATCCCGGAAATGACAAGCTGGCCATGAAGATGTATCTGGAATCGCAACGGTCGGACCCGGAGGTGGTCTACGAGACACGAGAGAAGCTGCTGGGGCTGAAAACCGTTAGCGTGAAACGAGCCGGCGTTTTCGAGCCCAGATTTGAGAAGTACTTCGCGAGCCCGAAGGGCGTTCTGGAAGCCATCACGACCATCTACGGTATGGACAACTTCTAGCGCGCCCCGGCCGTGGCCGCCGAAATCGGCACTCTTGCGCCTTGTGGCGCACGTTCCGTTCGTCAGGTGACTTCAGCTGGACAAGCTGAAGCATAGCTGAAGCATGTCCCACGCGGCCTGTTATGCTACCTCATTGGTGATTTGGTATTGGTTCTTCGTCGGGCCGGCCTTGTTGCTGGCGATATTCTCGTTGCTCGGCGAACGCAAGCGGGCCGCGTATGTGGAGCGGCGGCTGGCGGAAACGCCGCATGAGTTTCCGCCTGTGTCGGTGATCGTTCCGGTAAAGGGCCCGGACCACGAACTGCGCGAGAATCTGGCGGCCCTGGCGACGCAGGACTATCCCGATTACGAACTGATCGTGGTGGCGCACTCGGCGCGCGATATTCCGCCGGGCGTGCTGCCGAACCGCGTCCAAGTGGTTTTGGCGCCGGGCGACGACCCCTCCACCGGCGAGAAAGTGCGGAACCTGAAGGCGGCGGTGGCGGCGGCGCGCAAGCGAAGCCGAGTCTATGCATTCGCCGATTCCGATGGCCGGGTGACGCCGCGCTGGTTGAAGTCGCTGGTGGCGCCGCTGGCGGAGAAAGGCGTGGGGGCGTCAACCGGCTATCGCTGGTACGCGCCGATTCCACCGACCTTTTGGACGCTGCTGCGCAGCGTGTGGGACGCGGTGGCGCTCAGCCGGCTCGGTCCGGGCGATTGCAGTTTCGCATGGGGCGGCGCCATGGCTATCCGGCGCGAGACGTTTCACGACCTGGACATTCGCGAGCACTGGAAGGACACGGTAAGCGACGACTACTCGCTGACGGCGGCGGTGCACGCGGCGAAGCTGACGATCGCATTCGCTCCCGGCGCGATGGTGCCATGCTTCGAGCGAATTTCGGCTGGACAAGCGCTGGCGTGGATGCGGCGGCAGATGACGATCACGCGGGTTTACAACGCGCGCTTGTGGTGGCTGGCGCTGGTGGGGCACGTCTTGTATTGCGGAGGGATGGCGGCATCCGTGGTGGCATCGCTGCTAGGTTACCGCCTGGCGGAGTGGGCGCTGATCGCGCAGCTCTCGCCGGGGATGTTGAAGGGGCTGAATCGCGCGACGTTGGCCAAGGCGGCGCTGCCGGAGTGCGAAGGTTGGTTCAAACGGCACCTATGGGTGCATGCGATCTGGGTACCTCTGGGGACGTGGCTCTGGCTGGCGGTGCTGGTAGCCTCGGCATTCGGAAATACCATTCGGTGGCGGGGTTACCGCTACAAGCTGCACTGAAAAGTACCGCTCCCTTGCGGTCGCGGCTCAGCAAGAAAGCATCGTTCGATTGTTTCGGCTCTTTAAGCTTGGGCAAGCTGAAGCATGCCCCACGTTCACTTCAGGTAGGTGCGGTTTATCACATGGGCACAAACTTGCACCCAACATACGTCGAGAACGGAGAAAAGAATGGCGACCACGATAAAAGACGTAACGGAGGCGGCCGCGAATGTAAGCCGTGATGTAAAAGATTCCGTGGTGGAGTTCAGCAAGTCCGCGGGGAGAAAAATTGACACGGCGAGGGAACTGACGGGTGAGGCGCTGCGGGACGCGGCGTCGTCGGTGCGTCAGGGTTCGGCGAGAATAGATGTTCTGGCGGGCAGCACGGCGAGCCGGCTGGATGCAGCCGCGACCGCGGTTAAAGACGCCAACTTCAAGAGTGTTTGCACCGGCTTGCGCCGGATTGGACAGAACAATCTCACAGCCACGGTAGTGGCTGCGATGGCTATCGGTTACCTGGCCGGATCTGCTCTGAACAGGGCCAGGACCGCTGAGTAAGGAGGACCAATGAAAATCCGTATTGCGATGTTAGGAACTTTGTTGTGCCTCGGGGCTTTTGCCCAGGGGCAAGCCAACGATCCGAATAACAAGAGCACGCAGCCGCAGACAGCCAACCGGGTGAAGCGGCCTGTGGAGGGCACCGCGCAGTCGGTGACCGGTTGTGTGGACGAGCAGGATGGGCACTACGTGCTGCGAAATGTGCAGACATCGCAGCTGGTTCGGCTGCAGGCGATGGGAGTAAACGGCGATAACGATTTCGCCAAGTTTGTAGGACACCAGGCGCAGGCGAGCGGAACGATGGCGTCGGGCACACTGACGGTGGCGCAGATCGGGCAGGTGGCCGATATGTGTCCGGTCGGGAAGTAAGAGTCGAGAACGCCGGCAAGAGTGGAGTTTCGCGTTCGGACCACTTCCCTCACGGTCGCGGCTCGGTAAGACGGTCGCGGCTCGGTAAGACGGCCGCGGCTCGGTAAGACGGCCGCGGCTCGGTAGACGGACAAGCTGAAGCATGTCCTACGCGTCTGATATCCTGTTCGGATATGAAAAAGCTGGTTCTCGCCCTTGCGGTGGTGGCCTGCGTTTTGTTGGCGGCGGAAAAGGTGGACGTCACCACCGTGGCCAAGATTCGCAGCGAGGAGATGGAACATTCCCAGGTAATGTACATCGAGCACATGCTCGCCGACCGGTACGGTCCGCGTGTGACGGGTACGCCGAATCACGAGGCCGCCGCGAAGTGGGCGGTGGCGGAGATGACGAAGTGGGGAATGAAAAACGGCCACCTGGAGAAGTGGGATTACGGCCGCGACGGGTGGCTGAACGAGCGCGCTTACGGATTCATCACCGCTCCGGTGAAACAGAATCTGAAATTCGAAGTGCTGGCCTGGACTCCTTCCACGAATGGCACAGTGACGGGTTCGGCGATTGAGCTGGTTCCACCCAGAGGGCCGGAAGTTCCGCCGGATCCGAACGCGAGAGGCGGCCGCGGCGGCGGGCGCGGTCCGCAGTATTTGCCGCCGGCGAAGGAAGAGTTCGCGCAGTGGCTCGCAGGTAACAAGGACAAAGTTCGCGGCAAGATGGTGCTGATGGGCAAGGCGGCGGTGATCCCGGTGGATTTCGACGCGCCCGTGAAGCGGACTCCCGACGATCGCGTGAAAGAGCAGTACGACCCCGAGCATCCCGAAGGGCGCGGGTTCGGCGGCGGCCGCGGCAGGGGTCCCGAAGATCCCACGCGCATGGACCCTCGCGAGATGGCTAAGCAGCTTGACCGGATGCTGATCGAGGGTGGCGCGGCGATGCGCCTGAACGACGCGGCGCGCGCCAACGGCATCATCGTGGCGCAGGCCAACGCGGCGTACGACGTTACCAAAGCGGTTCCGACGGCGATCGTGCGCAACGACGACTACGGGCGCATCGAGCGGCTGTTGGCAGACGGCGACGACGTGAAGCTGGAGTTCAACATCGTCAACCACACCTATCCCGAGGGCAAGACGAGCTACAACGCGATTGCGGAGATTCCGGGGTCGGATAAAGCTGACGAGATCGTGATGCTGGGCGGCCATCTGGATTCCTGGCATTCGGCCACGGGGGCGACGGACAACGGCATCGGGTCGGCGATTATGATTGAGGCCATGCGAGTGATCCAGTCGATGGGGTTGAAGCCGCGGCGGACGATCCGGGTGGCGCTGTGGTCGGGCGAAGAAGAAGGGTTGCTAGGCTCGCTGGCGTATGTGAAGGAGCACTTCGGCACGGCGGAGAATCCGAAGCCCGAGTGGTTCAAGCTGGACTGCTATTTCAATGTCGACACGGGCACGGGTCGCATTCGCGGGGCCAGCATTTTCGGACCGCCGGAAGCGGCGGCGGCGTTGCGGCCGGTGTTCCTGCAGTTCGAGGACTTCGGCGTGGGCGGCATCAACATCACGAAGAGCCGGCAGACGGGCGGGACGGACAGCACGTCGTTCAATAATGCGGGATTGCCCGGCGTAGGCGCACAGCAGGATCCCATTGAGTACAACAGCCTGACACACCACACGAATCTGGATACTTACGAGCGGATCATTCCGGACGATGTGAAGAAGGACGCGGCGATCATCGCGGCGGCGGTGTGGCACGCGGCGAATCGCGTGGAGATGATTCCGCGGTTCACGAAAGAGACCATGCCGGCGTATGTAGAACCGCGGTAGCGAGCGAGAGAATGTTCACCGCTGAGACGCGGAGACGCTGAGAAAAACAAAAAGTCAAAATCAAGACCGGAGGGCGCTGAGGTGGCAGAGGCCGCAGAGGCGTTCGGTTCCCGGTTCTCAGCGTCCCTAGGAGCGGCCAGCTGAACAGGGATAAGATCAAAACACACCGCCGCCGGCTTGGACTTTGCGGGCGGATTCGGCTCCAAACACTGGCAGAGCGGGGTCAGTGAGCAGGCCGATTTGCTTGAGGACCGAGGCTTGGTCCCAATAGATGTGCTCGTGCGCGAGTTTGTCGCCGCGGAAGCGCACGATGGCCACGAGGGCGACTTCAACGTGGCGGTTGGTGGGGGCGATTCCGGGCAACATCCACGGCATTTCCTGGGTGTGAGTGAAGGAGAAGATCATCTCGTCTACGAGCTGGTCTTCGCCTACGGTGCGGGAGATGGGAGTGAGCTTGGTATCGGGCGGCATGGTGGGGATGAAGTCGCGGGAATAGAACTCCCGGAGAGCGGCTTTGCCCACGCCGCCGGTGAGCACGGGGACATGATTGACGTAGGCGTCGTCCACCATGGTGGCTAGAGTGGCTTCGGTGTCGCGGGTGGCGAATTCGTGCTTGGTGTGTTCTTCCCAGAGCTGGGTTAGGTGCGGAGACATAGGGGTATTGTACTGAACACATATTCACCGCAGAGACGCGGAGACGCTGAGAAGAACAAAAATCAAAGTCAACACCGGAGAGCGCTGAGGGGGCAGAGAGCGCGGAGAGGACAGGTTGGCGGGTCTCAGTCTCAGGGGCTTCCTTGCGGGAGAGTCATTCATTCATAGCGCAGGGCTACCATGGGATCGACTCTTGTGGCGCGGCGGGCGGGGATGTAGCTCGCGAGCAGCGCGGCGGCGATGAGGGCGGCGGCCATCAGGGCGAATGTCAACGGGTCTACGGCGCTCACGTGGAAGAGCTCGCCGCGGAGGACGCGGCTCATCGCCAGCGATATCAGGAGGCCGGCGGCGACTCCGATGCCGGCGAGCTTCATTCCCTGTCCCAGCACCAGACGCAAAATCTCGGCCGGCTGCGCGCCGAGCGCCATGCGCACTCCTAATTCCTGTGTGCGCTGCGTCACGGCGTAGCTGATTACGCCGTAGAGTCCGATCAGTGCAATGGCCAGCGCCATGGTGGCGAACACTCCGAGCACGGTCACGACGAAGCGGCGCGGGGCGAGTGAATTATTCACCATGCTGGTCATGAGGCGGATTTGCGAGACGGGCTGCGTGGGGTCGACTGCACGGACAGCGTCGCGCATGGCGGTGGCGAGGCGCCCGGGGTCGGAGGGCGCGCGCATCACGAAGCTCATGAAGGGCACGGGCATCTGGAAGAGCGGGAAATAATACTTGCCTTTGATATCCTCGCCGGCGAGGTCGGAGTGCTTGACGTGCGCTACCACTCCTACGACGGTCGCCCATGGCGCCGAATTTCCGCGGCGCAGGTGCTGGCCCACGGGACTCTGGCCGGGCCAGTATTGGCGGGCGAGCACATCGTCGATCACGGCCACGGGTTGCGCGCCGGCGCGGTCGAGCGCGGTGAAGACGCGGCCCTGGCGGATGGGAATTTTGAGGGCGGCGAAGTAATCGGCGCTCACCGCTCCGATATCGCCGTGCGGGCCCGGGTCGCCGGGAGGCGAGGGGCGGCCGTCGATATCGAAAGAGGCCGAGCCGGCGTTACCGCTGAAGGGAAGAGGGACACCGGCGGCTACGGCAGCGACGCCGGGAGTGGTCGCGAGGTTATCCAGCACCGCTTGATAGAACGCGAGCTGTTTGGCGTCGGTATCGTAGCGTTGGTGCGGCAGAGACAGGCCGGCGGTGATGACGCCGGCGGATTGAAATCCGGGATTGACATCTTCGAGAGCGGCGAGACTGCGGAGGAACAATCCCGCGCCGACCAGGAGGACCAGTGCCAGCGCGACTTCGGCGATTACCAGCGAAGAGCGCAATTGCTGGCGGGCGCGTCCGGCGGAGTTGGCGCGGCCGCCCTCCTTTAGTTGCTCGAACTGATTCACGCGCGATGCCTGCCAGGCGGGCGCGACTCCGAAAATAAGGCCGGCAGCGACGGCAGCCAGGGCCGCGAACGCGAGCACCGGCGCATCGAGGCGCACGCTCACGGCGACGGGCAGACCTTCGGGCGCGAGCGCGAGCAGACCGCGCACTCCGGCCAGGGCGACGCACAATCCGGCCACAGCGCCGGCGGCGGCCAGCGTCATGCTTTCGAAGAACGAGAGGCGGATGAGATCCCAACGACCGGCTCCCAGGGCGGCGCGGACGGCGATCTCGCGAGTGCGTCCGGAGGCGCGCGCCAGCATGAGTCCGGCGATATTGGCGCAAGCGATCAGCAGGACAAATCCGACCGCAGCCAGCAGGACGAGCATGGGGGTGCGGGTGTCGCCGGCGATGAAATCGGTAAACGGCAGGAGGAACATGCCCCAGGCGGAGTCTTTGGCGTACGCGCCGCCGCGATCGCCGGCCGACTTGACGCGGTCGCTGAGCACGCCAGCGAAGGAATTGGCGGAAGCGTAGGGTATTCCGGGCCGGAGGCGGGCGAAGGCTTCATAGTTTTCGTTAAACCGGTTGTTGGGGGAGTACGCGCTGTCGGCGAGGCCGAGGGGCGCCCAGAGGTCGATGTCGACCGGCCAGCGGAAGTCCGCGCCCATCACGCCGACGATGCGGTAGGGAGTTCGATTGAGCTCGATGGTGCGGCCCACCACGCCGCGGTCCTGGCCGAAGAGGCGTTTCCAGGCGGCGAAGGAGAGTACCACCTCGCGATTGGCGTTGGGCCGGTCTTCTTCGGGCTGGAAGACGCGGCCGAGCGCGGGGCGGGCGCCGAAGACGTCGAACCAGCGGTAGGTGACGCTGGCGCCATTGAGGCGCTCGGGAACGCCGGAGCCGGTGTAATTGAAATCGCCGGTATCGATAAGGGCGGCGGTTTCGAACTGCTGGGTGCTGTTGAGTACATCGGCGAAGTCGGGGACGGAGACTCCGATATTGCGCAGCGCCAGCTTGTCGTACTTCACGCGGACGGCGACGACGCGGCCGGGGTCGGCGACACCTACGGGATTGAGGAGAATTTGGTTTACGACGCTGAAAATCGCGGTGTTGGCGCCGATTCCGAGGGCCAGGGTGAGCAGGGCGACGACGGTGTAGGCGGGCGTTTTCAGGAGTGCACGGACGGCATAGCGCATACCGATAATACGACCGGCGCGGCGTTTAGTGACAGGAAAATTTTCGGGGTCGCGCTAAAAGGGCACCGCTCCCTGGCGGTCGCGGCTCATTATTAATGAGCCACGAACTCTGCGGGCGAGCTGCGCTCGCCTATCCAAGCTAAAGCTAAGCTAAAGCTTACCCCACACTCACGCGCCCATCGCCGCCAGGGTGGCGGGCCGCTCCATCTGCGGCGACTGGAGGCGCATGGCGGAGCCGAAGGGTTGGAAACGATGGCCCACGCCGAAGACGGTCTCAATATAGACGTCCGCGTGGACTCCCAGTTTCTTGCGGAGGTGGCGGATGTGGACATCGAGGGTGCGGGTGCGAATCCCGGCGCCGTAGCCCCACACGCGCATGAGCACCTCGGAGCGCGGGATGATCATGCCGGCATAGGAGACCAGCAGCGCCAGCAGATCGTACTCTTTGCGCGTTAACGGCAGCGGCTGCAAATCGAGGGTGGCGGATTTGCGTTCGAAATCCAGGGTCAGATGGGCGTCGTGGTAGTAGGTTCGCTGTTCCATGAGATCCATGCTACGGTTTCGGGCTTTGGGGATCGTCGCGGAGGTGTAAAGAGGTTGTAAAAGGTCGCGATTGACATGTAAGTAAGTACTAACTTACAATGACAGCATGCAAGAAGCTGTTCACGCCGCGGCCCGGATGCATGCCGGAGACCGCCGGCGCCAACTGCTGGACGCAGCTCTGGAGCTTTTCTCACACAAGGGATTTGGCGGCACTACCACCAAGGAAATCGCCGCGGCGGCGGGGGTTACCGAGGCCATCATCTTCCGCCATTTTCCTAGTAAACAGGCGCTGTATACGGCCGTCCTCGATTCCAAAGCCGAGTCCTGCGAGCACGAGGAATGGCTGGCGGAAATCCAAAAGCACATGGACCGCAACGACGATGCGGGGGTGCTGCGCACCTTCGCCGCGGCGATTCTAACGTCGTACCGCACCGACGCGAGATTCGAGCGCATCCTGCTGTTCGCCGCGCTCGAGGGCCACGAGCACGGCTTGGCGCATCATCGCAAGTTCGCGACGCCGATTTTCGAACTGTTTCGCGATTATATCTCGCGGCGGCAGCGCGAGGGAGCGGTGCGCGATTACAATCCCGGACTGGTGATCGCGGCGATTGCCGGGATGGCGCAAACCTACGGCATTTACACCGAGTTTTTCGGGTTCAAGACGCTGCAGGCGGATGACGTTGAGGTGACCGATACCTTCACCAACATTATGCTGCGCGGCATTCGCCAGAACAAAGCTCCGAAGAAGGCCCCCAATCAAGCAAGGAATCGAAAATGAATCGTTATATTCTTAGCGCACTCTTATCGATCGTTATGCTGGCCGGCTGCGGCGGCAATCGTCCTACCGCGGCGGCGGCGACCGCTCCGCAGAAGATGACGATCTCGACCGCGACAGCCACATCACGGACCGTGCCCGCGTCGTTCGAAGAGACCGGGACTTTCGCCGCCGACGAGACGTCGGATATCGCTCCGATGGTGGCCGGCCGCGTGCTCACGACGCCGGTGAACGTGGGCGATTTCGTGAAGCTGGGGCAGGTGGTCTGCGAGCTGGATCATCGCGACGCGGAATTGCGCCTGGAACAGGCGCGGGCGCAGCTGAATGAAGCCACGTCGGCGATGCACCAGGCGGAATCGCGCATCGGCCTGCGGGGCGAGGCAAAGTTCGACGCGAATAGCGTGCCGGAAGTGGCGGCGGCGCGGGCCAACTACGAATCGGCGCAGGCAATGGCGCGGCTGGCAGCGGCCGACGCCAAGCGGTACGAGAATCTGGTGGCCAGCGGCGACGTGTCGCGCAGCGCGTTCGATAAAGCGCACACCCAGCAGGAAACCGCCGACGCCCAGGCGAACGCGGCGCGCCAGCAGTATGAGGCGGCGCTGAACGGAGCGCGGCAGGGATTCGGAGCGGTGGAATCGGCACAGGCGGGTCTGGCGGCGGCGCGGGCGCAACTGGCGCAGGCCGAAAAAGGGCTGGCGGATACGACGATTCGCGCGCCGTTCGACGGCAATATCACGGCGCGGCCGGTGGCTGCAGGCGAGTACGTGGGGTTCAATAACAAGATCGCCACCATCGTCCGCATGGGCAGCCTGAAATTGCAGCTGCAGACGCCCGAACAGCGCGCGTCGCAGGCCAAGATCGGGATGCCGGTGGTAGCGCGTGTCTCGGCATATCCGAACCGCGAGTTTACCGGCAAGGTGACGGCGATCGACGCTTCGGTGGATCCCACCTCGCGCGTGTTCATCGTGGAAGCGCGATTCGACAACGGAAGCTCGGATTTGCGGCCGGGCATGTTCGCCAAGGCGCGCGTGCTGCTGCCGGGCGGCGAAAACGCGGTCTTCGTGCCGCGGAGCGCCATTCTGCGCGACAAGACGACCGATTCCAATCAGGTATTCGCCATCGAGAACGGGAAGGCGCGCCTGCGCGTGGTAGTGGTGGGCGATGCCGATGACGGCCAGGTGCGCATCGCTTCGGGCCTGACTGGAAACGAGACCGTCGCGGTGAACCATTTGAGCGAACTGTTCGACGGCGCGGCTGTGGAGAGCCACAACTAACATGCATGCATTAGCTCAGTTGTGCGTTCGGCGGCCGGTGTTCGCCACCATGCTGATTCTGGCGTTGGTGGTGGTGGGAATCTTCTCGTACTTCAGTTTGGGCGTGGATCTATTCCCGAAGGTGGATATCCCGACGGTGCTAGTGACGGTGATCAATCCGGGGGCATCGCCGGAAGAGGTGGAGACCGAAATCAGCAAGAAGATCGAGGATGCTGTCAATACCATCAGCCAGGTGGATGAAGTCCGCTCGGTGTCTTCGGAGAGCCAGTCGCAGGTGATCATCACGTTCCTGCTTTCCAAGAACGGCGACGTGGCGGCGCAGGAAGTACAGAATAAGGTCAACCTGATTGTGAACGATCTGCCGCAGACGGCGAAGCAGCCGGTGGTGCAGAAGTTCGATCCCGACGCGGCGCCGATTCTGCAAGTGGTGGTGTCGGCCCCGCGCTCGCTGCGCGACGTAACGCTGATCGCCGATAAGCAAATCAAGCGCACCTTGGAAAATGCCAAGGGCGTGGGCGACGTGACCATCGTGGGCGGCGCCAAGCGCGAGATTCACGTGCTGGTGGACCCAAGCAAATTGCGCGCTTACGACCTGACTGTCACGGATGTGTTCAACGCGCTGCGGACGCAGAATCTGGAACTGCCGGGCGGCAGCCTGAAAGCGGGAGCGGAGGAATTCACGGTTCGAACCACCGGGCGCGTGGCGGAAGCATTGCAGTTCAACCAGATCGCCATCGCCAATCGCAACGGATATGTGGTGAAGGTGAGCGACATCGGCTATGCGGAGGACAGCTACGAGGAGCCCGCCAGTTCGTCGCGGCTGGATGGCGTGCCGGCGGTAACCCTGGTGGTGTCCAAGCAATCGGGCGAGAACACGGTGGCCACTGCCGACGAAGTGCGCGCGCGGCTGGACGTGATTCGCCAGGGATTGCCGAAGGATGTGAAGGCGGAAATCATCGCCGATCAATCGGTGTTCATCAAGGCGTCGGTGGACTCCATCAAGAAGCACCTGATTGAAGGCAGCATCTTCGCGGCGATCATCATCTTCATCTTCCTGGCGAACATTCGGACCACGCTGATTGCGGCCATCGCCATCCCGACTTCGATCATTTCCACTTTCGCGCTGATGGCGGCAATGGGGTTCACGCTGAACAACATCACCATGCTGGCGCTGACGCTGATGGTGGGGATCGTGATCGACGACGCCATTATCGTGCTGGAGAATATCTACCGGTTTATCGAAGAGAAGAACATGCCGCCGTTTGAGGCGGCGATCAAAGGCACGAAGGAAATCGGCCTGGCGGTGATGGCCACGACGATGTCGCTGCTGGCGGTATTTCTGCCGGTGGGGTTCATGGGCGGAATCGTGGGCCGGTTCATGAGCTCTTTCGGTTTCACTTCGGCATTCGCCATCGCGGTGTCGTTGCTGGTCTCATTCACGCTCACGCCCATGCTGTGCTCGCGCTTCCTGAAGGCGCCGGCGCCGAAGGCCGCGGGGGGACACTCCTCCAAGGAATCATTCTTTTTCCGCCATCTCGACGCCTGGTATACGAGCATGCTGACGTGGTCGATGGCGCATCGCAAGACGGTGGTGATGGCCAGCTTGCTGGTAGTGCTATCGACCATTCCGCTGTTCGCGTTCGTGGGCAAGAACTTCCTGCCGGACGACGACGCCTCGCAGTACAACGTGATTGTGCGTACGCCGGAAGGGACGTCGCTGGCCGCCACCAGCAACCTGGCGGAGCGAATTGCACAGGACGTCCGTGAGTTGCCGGGGATCAAGCATACGCTGATGACCGCCGGCGGGACGGCCGACCGTTCGCTCAACAACGCGCAGATTTATGTGGCGCTAAAGGATCTCGATAAGCGCACACTTTCGCAGTCGCAACTGATGGAGCGAACGCGCGCGCTGCTGAAGAAATATCCGGGCGATATTCACACCAGCGTCGACCTGGTGAGCACGGTGGGCGGAAACCAGAGCAACGCCGACGTCCAGTATTTCATCCAGGGGCCGGATCTCGACAAGCTGGCGCAATATTCGGAAAAGATGCTGGCGGAGATGAAGACCATCCCCAACCTGGTGGACACCGATACCACGCTGCGCAGCGGGAAGCCGGAGGTGCGGCTGGAGATCGACCGGCCGCGCGCCGCCGACCTGGGCGTCTCCGTGATGGATATCGAAATGGCGCTGAATACGCTGGTGGCCGGGCAGGTGGCTTCGTCGTTCAAGGCGGGCGAGGACGAGTACGATGTCCGCGTGCGCGCGGCGGAGGAATTCCGCGTCAACGCAGAGGAACTGGCGCGCATGACGGTGCCCTCGAATCGCGGCCGCGGCGTAGGCCTCGACGAAGTGGTGCGCATCGTGCCGGGAACGGGGCCGTCGTCCATCAATCGCATCAACCGGCAGCGGCAGGTAACGCTCTCGGGGAACGTGAAGCACGGCGGGTCGCAGGCGGCCATTCTGGCGGCGATGGACAAACTCACCGAGGGGCTGCACATGGATCCCGATTACACCGTGGGTAAGACGGGCACCTCGAAGGAACTGGGGCGCACGGGCTATTACTTCATGCTGGCCTTCTCGCTGACGTTCATCTTCATGTATATTGTGCTGGCGGCGCAGTTCGAGAGCTTCATCCACCCGGTGACCATCCTGCTCACGCTGCCGCTGGCGGTGCCGTTCGGGATCCTGTCGCTGCTGATCGCGGGCCAGACGGTGAACATCATGTCCGGCCTGGGTCTGCTGCTGCTCTTCGGGATCGTGAAGAAGAACGCGATTCTGCAGATCGATCATACCAACGGCTTGCGCGAGAGCGGCATGGAGCGGTACGACGCGATCATACTGGCCAATCGCGATCGCTTGCGGCCGATTCTGATGACGACCATCGCACTGGTGGCGGGCATGGCGCCGCTGGTGATCGCCAACGGCACGGGCGCGGCGACCAATCGCTCCATCGGCGTGCTGGTGGTGGGCGGGCAATCGTTATGCCTGGTGCTGACGCTGCTGGTGGTGCCGGTGTTCTATTCGTTGTTCGAAGATTTGGGGCAATCGTTCTCGTCGGGCAGCGTCGCGCGCGTTTTGGAGGCGCTGCGATTGCGCAGCAAGAAGGCCGTGGCCGTTACCGTGTCGACGATTTTTTCCATCACTTCGCTTTTCGGACAGAACGCGCCCACACAAGCGGTGAAGATCCAGCCGCTGGAGGAAGTGCGGATTCCGGCGCGGCCGGGGATCTCGGGCCAGACGAAGATCACGCTCTCGGAAGTACTTGAGCGGACGCTCGCCAACGATCCCGATCTGCGGATCTCGCGGATCCAGCGCGATGAAGCAGGGTTCGCGGTACGTTCGGCGCAGGGCGCGTACGATCCGGTACTGGGCTTTGCGGGATCGCGCACACGCGCGGTGGCGCCGGTGGCGTCTATCTTAGGTGGAAGCTATACCGGGAAACTGACCCAGCTGCAATGGACCGGCGGTCCGCAGTTCAGCGGAATCACGTCGACGGGCGGAAGTTACTCGCTGCAATTTACCAGCTCGCGCCAGCAGACCGACAACTTTTTGAACACCCTGAACCCGCTGTATCCCACTTCGGTGAATCTCAACGTGACGCAGCCGTTGTGGCGCGGGCTGCTGTTCGACGAGGGCCGCTATCGCCTGCAGGTGGCGCGCAAGAATCGGCAGCTCAGCCAGGAGCAACTGCGGCAGCGCATCATCGAGGTGGTGACGCAGGCGGTGGGCGCGTATTGGGAGCTGGATTACGCGGCGCACAATCTCGACGTGCAGACGGAGGCGGTGCGGTTGGCGGAGCGGTCGTACCAGAGCAATCAGCGGCTGGCGGAACAAGGCGTGCTCGCGCCGGTGGATGTGGTGGCCGCGCAAACGCAGGTGGCGACGTTTGAGCAGACGCTGTTCGCGGCGCAGCAACTGCTGACGCAAGCCGAGAACAATTTGAAAACGATGATGCTGCCCAATCGCACCGACCTGATGTGGAGCATGGCACTAACAGTGGATTCGCCGCTGAGCGCGGAGGCCAAGCCGCCGAGCCTGGAGGAGGCGATTGCGCGGGCGCTGAAATCGCGGCCGGAGTTGTCGTCGAGCTTGCTGGCGATCGCGGTAAACCAGCTCGATACGAAGCTGAGCCACGAGCTCACCAAGCCGCGCATCGATCTGTACGCGAATCTTTCGGCAGCGGGACTGGCGGGGATTCCACTGCCCACCGGAACGAACCCGTTGGCGGCCTTCTTTCCGCCGGGAACGCAATTCGTGCCGACGCTGCTGATGGGCAATTACGGGCAATCGCTGAGCACGCTGGCGGCGGGCACGTTCCCTTCGGCGCAAGTAGGCCTTACGGTATCGCTGCCGCTGCGCAATCGGACAGCGTTAGCGCAGGCGGCGATCTCGGAGGCGGAAGGGCGGCGATTGCGCGCAGTGCAGGATCAAGTGGGAATGGCGATCGAGGCGGACGTGCGGAATGCGCTGCAGGGCGTGATCGCGACGCAGTCCAGGCTGTCGGCGGCGGCGGTGGCGAGCCGGTCGGCCGAGGAGCAATACTTGAGCGAGCAGCGGCAGTTCCAGGCGGGGACTTCGACGGTGTTTCTGGTATTGCAGCGGCAGACCGACTTTATTGCGGCGCGCAGTCGCGAGGTGCGGGCGCGGGCGGATGCGGGGGAAGCGATCGCGAATCTCGATCGCGCTACGGCGGGGACGATTGAGGCTCGGGGGATTCGGGTGGAGTGACTGATTTTCACCGCAGAGACGCGGAGACGCTGAGAAAAGTCAAAGGCAAGATTTGAGAGCGCTGAGGTGGCTGAGGGCGCAGAGGTCGTGGGGCATGCTTCAGCTTGCCGCCGGGCGGCAGCCCGGCATTTGGACAAGCTAAAGCATGTCCCAGGGAGGACTAATCAGGCTTCAGGACTACTCGGCCGTTGGAGCCGGATGCCACCAGGCGGTAGGCGGCCTGGGCTTGATCGAGCGGGAATACTCTACTCACTTGCGGGGGGAGTAACGCTCCGGAGTCGAATGCGGGGGTCAGGGCGCGAAGCGTTTCCGCCGCTGCGGTGAGGTCGCGGTGTAGCGAGTCGACGCCGAATAGTTGGAGCTCCTTGCGGTAGAAAGCGACGAGTTCGAAGCTCACTTGTGGCTGTTTTCCGGGGCTGATTACGATTACGCGCCCGCGGTGGTTCGCCATCTTGAGCGCGGTCTCGAACATTTCGCCACCTACCGTGTTCAGAACGACGTCCGCTTTGATGTCGCTTGTGTCGGTCCCACGACCGATCGCGATGGCTTGCGCTCCGCGGTATTTCGCTAATTGAATCGCAGCGCCGCCTACTCCGCCGGCGCCGATCACCGCCAGCGTCTCGCCCTCGGAGAGCTTGGCGTATTCGATGACGCCGATCCATGCCGTCAGGAAGGTGACGCCGGCGGAGGCGGCCTCTTCGTGGGTGAGCTTCTCGGGTTTGCGCACCAGGCTGGCGCACGGCACCTCGATCGACTCGGCGTGCGTGCCGTCGCGGGTGAATCCCACGTCGCCGCCGGTGCCCCATACGTCGGCGCCGATCCATTCGGCGGGGCCTTCGATCACGACGCCGGAATAATCGCGGCCCGGAATGCGCGGTAAGGTGGTCTGCTTCATGGCGCCGGCCACATTCTTCACATCGCTCGGATTGACGGCCGCCGCTTCCACGCGCACGGTGGCGGTGGAATCGGTAGCGTGCGGATCGGGCCGCTCCACCAGATGAAGCTGCGAAGGATCTCCGAACTGGCGAAACTCGATGGCGCGCATCGCTAGGCGCGCAGCAGCCCCAACTGCTCACCCGGCTTAAATCCCGGGAAGACTTGCGCGATGTCCTTTTGGCCAAGGTGTCCGCTCACCAGTTCGCTTAACACCGCGCGGAAGTCGGTGGTGACGTCGAGATCGCGGCCTTCGTAGAGCTGCTCTTTTTCGAGGCCCGGCCAACGGCCGTACACTTTGCCGCCGCGCACGGGTCCGCCCAGCACCGTCATGAGACTGCCGTGGCCGTGATCGGTGCCGTTATCGCCGTTCTCCTGCGCGGTGCGGCCGAATTCCGACATGGTGACGAGCACGACGTCTTCCATGCGGTCGCCCATATCCTGGCAGAAGCCCGCCAGGGCCATGCCGAACTGGCGCAGCAGATTGGGCATTTGCTGCTGCTCGTTCTGATGATGGTCCCAGCCGCCGATTTCAGCGAAGGCCGCTTCCACGCCGGCGTCGGCCTTGATGAGGCGCGCCACCTGCTGCAGATTGCGGCCCAGCTCGCTGCCTCCGTATTGCGCGCGATTATCGGGCGCGTAATTGCCGCCGGTAAGCGACTGGATCATCTTCATGGCGGCGAATGCGTCCCTGCCGGCGGTTTCGAGCGGCTTATCGCTGGAATTCTCGTACATGCTTTGCACGATGGACGCGGTCTCTTCGCCCATCTTGTACTGCTGCATGTCGGCCACGGCGATGGCGGAGCGGTCGCCCCACAAAGTGCGCGGCAATTGCGCGCCCATGGCGACGGCACGCAGCGGCGACGTCTCCGCGGTGGGTGGCGCGAGGGCGCGATTGAGCCAACCATTGCCTTTCGCGCCGGGCGTGCCGGACTCCATGAAGTCCTGCGCGTCGAAGTGCGAGCGCGAAGGGTCGGGCGACCCGGTAGCTTCCACGATCGCCAGCTGCTGTTTATCCCAGAGCGGCTTCAAGGCGTCGAGCTGCGGATGGAGGGCGAAGAAGCCATCGAGGTCGATGCCGTTCGGCTGGCGCTGCGGGTTGCCGGGCGCCGAGACGCCGATGGTGGGACGCAGATCGGCATAGTGCTTGTCTCCGAAGGGCGCGACGATGCTCAGGCCGTCGGCCGCTCCGCGTTGGAAAATCGCCACCAGAGTCTTCTTTTTCCCTTGCGTGGTGGCCGCCGCGCGCCCCAGCCAACCAGGAACCGCGCCTGCCCCGGCCATGACCAGCGCCGAGCCTTTCACGAAGAAGCGTCGCGTCAACATGGTTACCTCCTCTGGAAGTCGGGCGAGCCGATCACCCACCCCACTGTTTTGGCGGGGCTCGCCGGTTTGCCGCCCAATCCTTTTTCGATGGCCGCCAAAGTTTCGGGCGACGCGTCGCGGTTGAGCAGATCGTGCGCGATCTGCGCGGGATCCTTGCCGGCGAAGCGCGCGGTGTCCACTTTCACGCCGGGCACCTGGCCGGCCGCCAGCGCGTTGGCGAAATTAATTCGGGCCATAAGGTTGGCGGTGCTCAACCAGGTCTCGCTGCCGTCTTTGAAACCGGTGGGCTCGATCTTGCCGTATAGAGGCTCGCCCATGTCGGTGACCTTTTGGGCCAGAGTGAAACTGTCGGTCGTGTCGGCGCCGCTGGCGCGCACGGCGCTCACCACCATCTCGAGCGGCGACTTGATCTTGGTCTGCCAGGCGCCTTCGGAAAGGAATTCGCGCGAGGTCAACATGGTCTCCAGCACGGCGCGCAGATCGCCGTCGGTTTTAAGGAAAGTTCTCGCCATCCTGTCGACCAGAGCCTGCGGCGGATCGTCGGCCACGAAACGCTGCGCCAGCTTTTTGGAAATGAATTGCGCCGTGGATGGATGGTGGGCCAGAATGTCGATGACCTGCAGACCGTCCTGCTCGCCGCCGTTGGCCGCGATCTTGTGCCCGAGCACGGTCTTCTCGCCGTTATCGTGCATGAAGGCGGCGAAGACGAATTCCGGTTTGGCATTGGGCGCCTTGATGGTCCAGCCGGTGAAGCAGCGCGCTACGGCGATCACGTCGTCCTGGGTGTAGCCGCCATTCACGCCGAGAGTGTGGAGCTCCATCAGTTCGCGGCCGTAGTTCTCGTTCAGGCCGTGCGCCTGGCGGGCGAGGAGGTTCGGATTCCCAAGCGGCCCCTGGGCGAACGGTCCTACATTAAACACATCGCCCGCCATGGAACTCCAGTTGTCGAGGTAGTACAGCATGGCCGGATGGCGCGCGGTGGCCAGCAACAGGTCCTTGAAGTGTCCAAGGACATGCGGGCGGATGGCTTCGTTCTCGTAGCTGGTGAGGGTGAGCTGTTCCGGTTCTCCCTTGCTCTCGAAGACGTTGAAGTGGTTGAACCAGAAGCCGGTCAGCACTTCTTCCAACTGCCGGTTGGAATAGAGCGCGCGATAGAGCCGGCCTTCGCGCAGGTCCTCGATCACGATCTGGCGCGGCGTTCGCGCCACGAAGCCCATGCGCCGCATTTCCGGAAAATCGGCCAGCGACGCCGGCTGGAGAGCCCAGGCCACCTGCTGGCGCTTGGTGAAGTCCATCTCGTTGTAGAGCGCCTCACGCTGTTCCTTGGCGCCGCGCAGGGCGATTTGCGTCTCGGCGGGCGTCAGCAGGTCTTGCAGCGGAGGGTGCAGTTTACGCTGTTCCTTCTGGCGCTCCTCCTGCTGCCGGGCCTTCGCCAGTTTGGCTTCCTCCTGGATATCGTCCGGCAAACCGTCGAGAACATTCGGCTGCACAATGGCCAGCACCTGCCAGCGTTTCTCGGGGTCGAGGGCGAGGATGGCGGCTTTGCGCTCCTCTGCCGTGCCGTTATTCACTTTGCGGCGCTGCTCGGGAGTGAGCAAATCCAGAGTGGAGGGCGGGCTCATCTTCATCGCCATGCGATTCTGCTGAAAATATTCCTGGGAAATCTCCGCCGAAGTCATGTGGAGGCTATCGAGGGGCTTGAGTTTCTCTTCCAGCACTGGATTTTCGGGGATCTGGCCGGGATGCAGTTGCTGCTCGATCCACTTCTCGACGCCGATTTTGCGGACCTCGCCGACGTCACCAGGACGGGCGCCGAAAGTCAGGCGATTGAGCGCCTGGACGATCTGCCGGTCCGCGGTTAGTTTGGTGTCGAAACGGCCGGAGGCGGCATTGTGCGAAGGGCCGGCGGAAAGAAGGAGTGCCACAGTCAGAGCAGAAACCGGGCGCATAGGCATGACATCGCACCTCCCTGAGTGTACGACGTAAGTATATCGTAAACTGTCGATGCGTTCGACGCCGGGGGCTCTTAGGGGCCAATGCATATTCACCCACGGAGGAGGCACGGAGACACGGAGAACAACAAGAATCAAAGCAACAGCCGAGCGCACGGAGGCGGCAGAGAGCACGGCGGAAACAGGGTACCTGCCGTCGGAAAAACACTACGCTCCCAGGCGCTTTTTTAGCTCCTGCACGCGTTCGCGCGCTACTTGCAGCTCGGTGCCTTTGGCGTCCTTCAGCCGCACCAGCACGCGGCCTCCGAACCAGGCGTCGAGTTCCTTGACCCATGCCAGATTGAGCAGCGTGGAACGGTGAATGCGAAAGAAATGGTGGGGGTCGAGTTTCTGCTCGAGGTCGGACACGGTGTGGTCCACCACGTGGTTCTTGCCTTCGATGGCGGCGAAGGTCAGCTTCTCCTGCGCGAAGAAATGCGTCACTTTGGCCAGATCCAGAATATGGATGCGGTCGCCCAGGCGCGAGGCGATCCGTTCGGGATATTCGGCCGCGAGCGCCGCCCCAGGTTGCTTGAGCGCGCCCGTCAATTGCGCGAGCAACGTCTTCCAATCGGGCGGCGCCGACCCGTGCAGCCGCTCGATTTTATCGAGCGCGCGGGCGAGATGCCGCTCTTCGATGGGCTTGAGCAGGTAATCGATGGAGTTCACTTCGAACGCCTTGAGCGCGTACTGGTCGAACGCCGTGGTGAATACCACCAGCGGTTGCGGATCCATCATGGCAAGCATTTCGAAGCCGTTCATGCCGGGCATCTGGATGTCGAGAAAGAGCACGTCCACTTTGGTTTCGGCCAGCGCCGCGAGGGCGTCGACCGGGTCGCTGCTGGACCCCGTCACTTCCACGCGCCCGGTCTCGTCCAGCATGCGCTTCAGCCGGCGCACCGCCAGAGGCTCGTCATCCACTACAAAGGCGCGAATCATGCCAGCACTTTCCTCTGGGGGATGGCGACTCCCACCACCATTCGGCCATCGCGGCGGGCGATTTCCAGGCGGCCCTCGCCATCGAACAGGGCGGTCAAACGCTCCTGCAGATTTTCCAGCCCGTGGCCCTGCTGCAGGCTGGTGCGCTCAAACCCCGGCCCGTCGTCGCTCACTTCCACCATCAGGCTGCCCGACTCGAGGCGCGCGGACACTCCGATCTCGCCCCCGTGCCGATTGGGCGCCACGGCATGTTTGATGCTGTTTTCCACCAGCGTCTGCAGAGCCAGCGGCGGGACGTCGAGGTCCGCCAAGTCCGGTGGGACGTCGACACTGAAGCGCAGGCGGTCGCCGAAGCGCGTCTTCTCGATTTCCAGGTAATCCTCCACCACGTGTAGTTCCTGGCGCAGGGAAACGAGCCCGCGGGCGTTGTGCTCGAGCGAATAACGCAAGAGCGCCGCCAGCCGCTCCACGGTGCGCTCGGCTTTGCGCGGATCCTCGCGGATCAGCGCGCTGATGGAATTCAGGGTGTTGAAGAGAAAATGGGGGTGAATGCGCGATTCCAGCGACGAAAGGCGCGCCTGCGTGATCAACTGGCGGGCGCGCTCGTCTTCCAGCTGGCGTTGGCGCAACTCTTCGTTGGCGGCCTGCAGGCGGCCGCGGAGCACTTCCACAGAGGTGGTAGTGACGCCTAAAAGGACGGTCATGAAAAGGGCGATGCGGAATCCGACTCCGAATTCCGGCCAGAAGGTCGCCGGATTCTGCCATCCGATTGCCACGAAAATCAAATTCGCCGCGAGCGATCCTATCAAGGCCAAAATCGCCAGCGTGCCAACCAGCGAAGGAATCCACGCCCAACGCGACGACCGCCAGAGACGCCGCGCCAGGCGTTCCATCACAAACCAGGCCAGCGTGGAGATGCAGAAGCTGTAGATCAGGGAGTAGCGGTAAATGTGCACCGCGTCGTGCAAAGTGGCCTTCTCCCGAAAGAGTTCCGCGAGAATGGTAGGAATGACCGCGATGACGATACTGCCGAGCACGATCTGCCCGAGTTTGCGCAGAATTTTCATCCAGCTTACATAGTAGTAGCGTGCGCGGACGGCGGCACGGGGCGGCGACGAAAGGCGCGGATTTCCGACGAAGTGGCGGCGGATGGAGATGAAACTACTGCGTCAGGCGCAAGAGCGCGCTGGTGACCTGTTGGAAACAGCCGCTCAAGGAGGCCGAATTGTTGGTGGCGAGGCAGTACATCCCCGGCGTCTGCCCGGACTGATAGACCTTCTGCCCGGCAGGCACGTTCGGGTCAACCCCCACCGTAATGTAATCGGGATCGTTGGCGATCCGCGCCAGCCAGTCGCTATCCAGCGCCTCGGTAAGGCCGTCCGCGTAGCTGAGCCCAATCACAAACAACATGGGCTTCAAAGTCGTATCCTGGCGGATGAGCGTCGCGATATTGTCGGCCACGTTGAACGCGGCGTAACGGCCCGACGCGGGGTCCTGCATGTTCTGACCGGGATTCGAGTAATAGCCGCTTTGGGTGGGAATGCCGGTGCCCTTGGTGTTGAGTCCCGGCGGATAACCGGCGCCGGAACCTACGTTGTCCACAGGACCGACGGATGCAGGAAACGTGTTGTTGAAGTCACTGCCGATATTGAGCTGGTTGGAATTGTAGGCGCAGCCGCCGCTATTCACTGCCAGATAGTTTGTCTCCGGAAGCGCCGTAAACTGGTCGAAGTACGTGGGGCCGGCCGACCCGAGGAGGCCCGAGGAATCGTTTCCGCTCGAGGGCGGTGGCCAGCCGAGGCCCACATAAGTCTGATATACGCCCGCCCGTTGGGCCTTGTTGGTGCAGGAAGAGCCGCTGACGGGCGTCCAGTAACCGGTAAACGAGCTGGGGCGTCCGTCCGTCAGCAGTACGATCACATTCAAGGCGCCCGGCAGGTTCATCTGGTACAGGTTATACCAGGCTTGATACAGTCCTTCACCCGTGTTAGTCGAACTGTTCGCGCCGCCGGTGGCGGCGGTGCAGAATGGAATATTGGTGATGGCCGTTCCAATCGTGCTGGCTCCGCCCGACTGAAAATTCGTAGTCGGAGCGAAATCCTCGTTCCAGGTGCCGCCAAAGCTCACCATGCCGACTGTGTCGACCCCATTGACCATGTACGAGGTAGTGGAATCGGCGACAAAGGTATTCAGCGAGCTTTGAATGAGCGCCGAAGCACTCTCCGTGTAAATCGATCCCGACCGGTCGACTACGATCATCATGGCGATGTAACGGACGTTCGAGACCGCTTCCGCAGCCACCTGCGAATTGGCGATTCCCAGCACGCGCATGAAAAGCATCGGCACTCTAGCGGTGGCATTCACGGTAATGGTTTTCCCGGATGTCGAGCTGCTAGCCGAGGCAGTGTAGGTAGTTACCGTCGAGCCCATGTAGCTGGTACCGTAATTGGCATTGAAGAATTGCTGGGCGGCGGACATGATGGCATTGTATTGAGTCGTATTGGACAAATCGGTAGTGGCGTGGAGCAGATAACCGGCGCCGATGGCGGCCGAGTCGCAGGACGTCTGCAAGCGCGCTTTGACGTTGTAGACCACGCCGAAGTCGATCGCGAGACCGGCCATGGGAATCAGAACGAACGCCCCAATCAGCGCCACGTAGATAATCGCAAAACCTTTTTGGCGTTTCCTGTCTCGTCGCGTCCCTAGCATAAGAACTCCTGATGAGCCGTTAGAAGATTGCCCGGGCATACACCAGCGGCGCACCGGTAATGCCGGCGACGCTTAGGGCCGGAGTATGATCGAACATTTCAACCACGTAGACGATCTGCCCCGATGTGAGAGTCACCACGTTACTGAAGCCGTTGGCGAGCGCCCAGCTATTGCCACCCTGCGCCGCCTGACTGACGCTCGTGCTGTAGTCGTCCGATACTCCCGATATTGCCGGCGTAGTGGCAGGGAGCGTGCCGGAGGACACCGGCGTGCCAAACACGCTGGCGTTCGCGGTCACGTTGCCGATAGCGATCTGTTCGGTAAACACCGGCTGGCCCAGGTTGGGGCAGCTGGCCGTGCTGTTGAACGCCTGGCAGTCGGCGGTAGTCGCGAGCGTAATCGTAGAGAAAACCAGCGCGGCGTTCCCGGTGGAACTCAGTCCGAACTGACCGGCGAGCGACACCGCTTCGCTAGCGGCGCTTGTATTGAACTCGATCCCGCGGCTGTACATGTGCGCCAGGTCGCGAGTGATCTGATCGACTTGCTGGGCTTGTACCAGCCGAAAGCCGAAAACCAATGTGCCGATTAGGAGCGGGACCAAGAACGCCAACGACAGAGAGAACTCGATGATCGTCGCTCCGGACTGTCTGCGTCTTCTAGGACTTCTCATAAGATCATTGGTCCGTGGAATTGGTGAGGCATGGGGAAGCGCCGGAAAGGGGCTCCATCACGTCGGACGCCTCGGCAAACACGTACAAGGGGTAGTTCAGGCGCTCGAACGGTGCCATGGCGCTGTACTTATAGCCTTCGATTTTGACGTTCACGATATTCTCATACGCGTTCGTGCCCTGCCCACCGGTATTGGGATTCACGAACTGTACGTGGATCGTGGACGCTGCCGTGGTGGACTTCAGAAAGCCCAGGGCGTAATACTTCACGACGGCTTTGATGCTGTCATCCTGGCAGGGACCAACGCTGTTCTGTCCCGTAATGGCATACCGGTCACCCTCGCGAACTGCTTCCTGCAGCGTAGTGCGAACAAAGATGACCATCGACAGGTCAAGCATCATGAAGGTCATCAGCAGGAGCGGGATGATCACGAAGGTCGCTTCCACTACCTGCGAGCCGCTCTCCCGGCTCTTGCGGATTGTCCCTGTGTTGGGAGGATTCTGCTCAGCCATCCTGAAGAATTATGGGCCAGACAAGGCTGCCGGTTCATCATGCATTTGGTTATTAGAGTTTTAGTACGATCAGGTAACAGTAACCACTAACCGCTTCGTCCGGCCAGCCAACGCTTCCATGCCGGAGGCTTGGCCGCGGAAACGCCGAGCAATTCGTAAAACGGCGCCGCTTCCGCTTCCGCCAGCGGCTTGTTGCCTCGCAAGAGTTCGACCACTTCCACTAACCGGCAGAAGTGATCGATGCAGTGCCAGCATCGCGTGACGTGACGCTCCAATTCGCCGCGCCCTTGCCACGTGGTGCGGCCATCGAGCATGTCGAGGAAGAGTTTCGGCGGCAGGCATTCGGCGCCGCCGGCGGCGGCCGCCGCGCTGCCGAGCGCGCGCCCGTTTTCCGGCAGAATATTGCGGCTCCAGGAGTCGACCTTGCCGCGTATGAGATCGGCCGCCTTGCCGCGAATTCGCTCCGCGGTGGCAGGCGCCATGCGCAGCAGCACTCCGGTCTCGGCGGGCGAGTAGAGCATGGTTTCGAGCCAGGCCACCTGCTTCTCCACCAAAGTCATCGGGTCAAGGGCGGCGGATATGGTTTCCAAATCGATGGTGGACGCGGGGGCGGCGGGCGCCAACTGCTCCAGCACCTTCTGCCGCAGTTGGGCCACAAACCAGCGCTCCGGCGCCGGATCGAGCAGTTGAAACAGCGCCGATTCGGGCCGGTGAACGGCGACCAGTACGCGGTCGATGGCGGACCGGGCCGGCTCCGCAGGCCGATAGCGCTCCAGCAGCTTGCGGATGACGGGGACGTATGAGGAGACGAAAAATCGCCAGCCTTCGGCGCGGCCGGCGCGGCAATCGGCAATCATTTCATAGCAGGTGTAAATCATCTTGGCTCTACGATCATACCTGCCCAAGCTCAAGCTTCCGTGCGATGTCTCACACCTTTTGCGTTTCTGCGGCCCTTCCCTTGCCACACGATGGTTGTGGGAGTAAGCTGCGACTAGGGAGCATTTTTATGAGAATTCTTCTGCGAATCGGCTTGTTTAGCTTGCTGTCGGCCGGCCTTTCTCAAGGGCTGATGGCGCAACGCGGTGGCGGCGGACATGGCGGCGGCGGAGGAGGAGTTCGCGCCGGAGGAGGCAGCGGCGGAGGAGTTCGCGGTGGATACGGCGGCTATCGGAGCGGCGGATTTCGTGGATACGGGTCCGGTTACGGCCGGGGTTTGTACGGCGGCTACAGCTACTGGCCGGGCGGGGGTTTGGGGCTGGGATATTGGGGTTCTCCGTATTATGGCTATTGGGACGATCCCAACGCGTACGGATACTCCACCTACCCAAGCTACTCGTCGGGGTACGCGGCGCCGGTGGAATACAATCCTTCTCCGAACGTGACCGTGATCTATCCGTCGAATGCACAGCCGCAGTATTCCGCACCGCCGCAGCCGGTGGTGCGCACGTACGACCAATACGGCCAGGAAACGCCGCCCGCAGCTTCCGCTAGCGCATCGAGCGGCTCGCCGATATACCTCATCGCCACCAAAGACGAGGCGATCCGCGCGGCGGCGGCCTATTGGGTGGATGGCAGGACGCTGCATTACGTCACCCTGCAACACGAAGCGAAACAGGTGGCGCTCGATTCCGTGGACCGTGGCTTGACCATGCAGCTGAATCGCGAGCGCAACGTCGCGTTCCAATTGCCGCAGTAAGCAAGCCGGTCCGGACAGGCTGAAGCATGTCCCACAAAAACAGGGAGCGGTAATTCTTTACAAGTATTTACCGCATTCCCGTTGAATACCTCCACATCCAAAGAGTTTTGAATCCAACGTAAACCTTTTTACATCCTTTCGTTTCGTACCGTGCTTTGATTGAAACCGGAGCACCGGTCCCTTCTCCACAGCAGCGGCCGGACGTGGTACATTGTTTGACCAGTAGCGGGAGGGTTAGGCATGAAGGTGTTTCGGGCCCTTGCACCAGTTTGGTTTGCGTTCGCTTCCACAGTTCTCCACGGCCAGGACCTCGATCAAGTCAGAAAAATGGAGGCTGCCGGAGATGTCGCCGGCGCGCGCGCGGCGCTGGCGCATGCGACTGAAGGCAATCCGCGCAGCGTGGCCGCGCTTACGGCTTACGCGGAGTTTCTCCAGCGGTACGGCGACCCCGGGGCAAACGACGCGTACCACAAGCTACTAACCGCTCTCAAGCAATCCGGCGATACCGCCCGCGCCGCGGTAATCGGCCAACGGCTCGCCCTGCTCGATCTGACAGCTGGCGAGGGCCGTCCAGCCGCACCATCGAAGGATGACCAGCCGATGGCGCCCATACCGGGGCCGCTGCGGTCTTTCGCGCGCATGGTTGCGATTTCCGGAGATGCCCGTCCCAACGAGATTCTGCCGGCGCTGGCGCGCAACGTGGTGACTAACGGCTACCAGGCATCGCATAGCAACGAAGCATTGGAGCAAACCGAATACCTCAAGCTGGTCCACCGTTACCTCTCGCAGGCGCAGGAATTACAGAAACTCGCCGGCGATTCGAAGGTAATCAAGATCGACAATTGCGACTCGCCGTCGGTGGGTGAACTTCTGCGCATTCTGGGCTTTCGCATCCGCGGCGGCTGCGGTTCCGAGGTGGTGCTGGAAACCGTCAATGCCGCGCGCGCGTTCCTGACCACCGACTCCGGCTTTCCGATCAACGTGCTGGAAGAGTCGCTGCGCACCAATCGTCCGTTCGTCTACGATTACCATCCGGCCATGGCCTCGGTGTTTTTTGGACCGGAGTATTGGACCGGCGGAGTCAAAGAAAAGGATCCCGGCGATTTTATCGAAGCTTTTATTTCCGATCCGTCGCTGTGCCGCCTATACCTGGGCTTCTCCAAGCTCGATCCGGAAACCGCCGACGAATTGCGCAAGGGGATCCCGTACACGCGCGTGAAGGCGTACTCCCACGTCCTCGATTTCTTCGGCGGAATGTTCGAAATCCGCGGCGGCAAGGCCATTGTGCCCGGCGGCCCGAAAGCGGCGCCGCTGTGGGCGGAATTGGCGGGCGCGTCACCCGATCATGGAGCCGACTTCTTCGACAAGCTGATGGCCAAGGACGACGGGTGGCTTGCCAGCCTCTACGATTCCATCGCCCGCATCAATGGTCCGCTGCAGGATTACCTGCTCCAACCGGAGCGCATGAGGCGTTTCTACACCGCGGTGAAAGGACGCATCACTAGCCCCGGACCGGCACGGCCGGTTTTCCGTTCGAACACGGACATGATGCTGCTCACCACGCGGCTCCGCCTGGATGCCGACGGTAAGCCGCATGTTCCCGGCAACCTGGAAGTGTGGAAGACCCTTTTCACCAATCATCCGCAGGGGAAATATGACGGCAAACTCACGCGTCTGGCCATTACCTGGAAAGAACCCGACGATGTGATTGAGGCGCTATTCGCGCTCTGCCGTAAGACCGTGGAGAACGAGCCGCTCAAGATCTTCATGGCCGTCAGCGACCTGGATCGCAACCGCCACCAGCCTTTGCAGCCCCCCACGGTCGACCGGCTGGCGCGCGACTACCACGAGTTCGGGGCGCAGTATCCGGTTTTCGCCGAATCGCGCAGCCTCAGCGATAAGACGGTGATGCAGTTCCTGGATACCTTGGAGAGCCTCAACAAAATTCACGAGGCGGCCTTTCGGTCGGACGCCGTCGGTTCCTTCCAGGGGTTGGTAAGCCTCTGGCAAATCCTGGTGCGGCAGCGGTCCATCCCCGATAGCCAGGCCGATGCGGCGCTCTCCGCCATTGCCGGCTCGTTTGCCGCCATCCACAACAACCGCGAACTGTTCGACGCGGGCCGGGAGGATGTCAAGCGGCTCTTAGCGGCCTGCGGAGAAACCAAGGGCACAACCCAGGATGGTATGATCGCGGTGCTAAGCGGCGGCGCCCCCATTCCGCATAACGGCGATAGCGGCGAAAGCGACGCGCATCAGGAAATGTCGCAGGAAGTGCAGCGCATCCTGGAAGCGCAGCGCATCGTCTCGCTGGACACCCTGTTCGCTCT
>Ga0182018_10000593_pt1 | contig 46046 bp, 39 predicted proteins | sample 812P2MmetaG_FD_120490 | JGI IMG/M metagenome (GOLD analysis project Ga0182018, IMG submission 120490) | Permafrost microbial communities from Stordalen Mire, Sweden - 812P2M metaG | ecosystem: Environmental > Terrestrial > Soil > Wetlands > Permafrost | place: Sweden: Stordalen | collected... | reverse complement strand
GCTGATGGCGATGCGCGTGCGCGGCGAAACCGTTCCCGAAATCACCGGCGCCGTCCGCGCCATGCGTGCCCGTATGACCGCGATCGAGGCTCCGCCAGGCGCCATCGACGTCTGCGGCACCGGGGGCGACGGCGCCGGCACGCTGAACGTCTCCTCAGCCGTCACTTTCGTCGTCGCCTCCCTCGGCGTGCCCGTCGCGAAGCACGGCAATCGCGCGCTGTCCTCGCGTACCGGAGGCGCCGACGTGCTGACCGCCCTGGGCGTCAACATCGACGCCCCGATCGAGCGGCTGCCGGTGATTCTGCGAGACGCCGGCGCGGTCTTTCTGTTCGCGCCGCGCCATCATCCGTCCATGCGCCACGCCGCCGGACCGCGGGTCGAACTGGGAACTCGCACGATTTTCAACATCCTCGGTCCGCTCTCGAACCCGGCGCGGGTGAAGCGGCAATTGACCGGGGTATTCTCGCCGGACTGGACCCGTCCAATGGCGGAAACGCTCGCCGCGCTGGGTCACGAGGCCGCGTGGATCGTGCATGGCATGGGCCTTGATGAGCTGACGGTCGCGGGTGAAAATCAGGTCACAGCCTTGAAAGACGGTTCGATCCGCACCTTTTCGGTAGCACCGGAAGACGCCGGACTGGCGCGGGCCCCCGTGGCCGCGATCAAAGGCGGCGACGCGGCATTCAACGCGGACGCGCTTCTGGGCGTGCTGAGGGGCCAGACCGGCGCCTACCGCGACACCGTTCTGCTGAACGCCGCCGCCGCGCTGATTGTCGCCGGCCGGGCGGACGATCTGCGCGATGGCGTGCGTCAGGCAAGTGAAACGATTGCCTCGGGTGGGGCGTTAAACGTCCTGGAAACCATGCGACGCGTATCGACGGCGGACTGATTCCGCGGAGCCTCAATGCCCAGCGATCCGAGTGCCATTCCCGACGTTCTGCTTCGCATCTGCGCCAACACGCGCGCCGAGGTCGCGGTGCGCAAAGCGAAGACCTCGGTCGACAACCTGCGTCACACCATCGCCTCGCGCGGCGATAAGCCCCGAGGATTCGGCGCCGCGCTGAAGGATGCGACCGTGCGCGGCAAATACGGGCTGATCGCCGAAATCAAGAAGGCCTCGCCGTCGGGTGGGTTGATCCGGCCGGATTTCGATCCGGCGTCGTTGGCGCGTGCCTATCGCGACGGCGGTGCCGCGTGCCTGTCGGTGCTGACCGACGAAAAATTCTTCCAGGGCACCGCTGAGCATTTCCGCGCCGCCCGAGCCGCCGTCGCGCTGCCGGTGCTGCGCAAGGACTTCATCCTCGATCCCTGGCAGGTTTACGAAAGCCGCGCGATGGGCGCCGATTGCATCCTGTTGATCATGGCGTGCCTGACCGACAACGAGGCGCGCGAGCTGGAGGCTTACGCCCGCAACCTGCACATGGACGTCCTGGTCGAGGTGCACGACAAGCGCGAACTGGACCGTGCTCTGGGCCTCGAAACCTCGCTGATCGGTATCAATAATCGAGATTTACGCACATTGAAAACCGACCTGGCGACGACCGAGGAACTGGCGCCGCTGGTTCCCCCCGACCGGTTCCTGGTTGCCGAGAGTGGGATCCGTGACACAGACGATCTCCGCCGCCTCGCCGCGGTGGGTCCGAATTGTTACCTGGTTGGCGAAAGCCTGATGCGGCAGGATGATGTGACCGCCGCGGTGCGGGCGCTTCTGGGCGACAGCGCACCGGGGGCGTAACAACAAACTCGTCATGGCACGAACAACAATCCAGTCATGCGCGAACAACAATCCCGTGCACGGCTTGTCCGGGCCACCTGGGGCGGCACCGCGCCGCGTGCGGAGAGGACATGAGATGACCGGCGGCTTCACACATTTCGACGCAAAAGGCGACGCGGTCATGGTCGACGTGTCCGCGAAACCGGTCACCGACCGCACCGCCACCGCGCGAGCACGTGTCGTGATGGCACCCGAAACCCTGGCGATGATCGAGTCTGGTACCGCGAAGAAGGGCGACGTTCTGGGCGTGGCACGGATCGCCGGGATCATGGCGGCGAAGCGGACATCCGATCTGATCCCGCTGTGTCATCCGCTGCCAATCACCGCCGTCGTCGTCGATCTGGCGCCGGATCGTTCCGCCAATGCCATCGAGATCGCCGCCACCGTACGGACCACCGGCCAGACCGGCGTCGAAATGGAAGCGTTGACCGCCGCCAGCGTTACCGCGCTGACGGTGTATGACATGTGTAAATCCATCGATCGTGGCATGCGGATCGAGGGCTTACGGGTTGTGCACAAAGCCGGCGGGAAGTCAGGTGAGTTCACTCAGGCATGATGGCCCGTAATACCCGGCTGTGACGAACGGCCGGCACGGTTGTAGACTGGCCACACCGCTACCGTTCGAGAGTGCACACAAATGCCGCGTCCCGACATGATCTCCGTCGATGAAGCCCGTGACCGCATCCTGGCCGGACTGCATCCGATGCCGGCAGAGGTCGTGGCACTCGCCAACGCCTGGAACCGTGTGACCGCCGAGCCCGTGGTCGCCCGTCTTACCCAACCACCATCGGACGTGTCCGCCATGGACGGCTACGCATTGCGAGCCGCCGACGGTGGGTTGCGTGCTTCGCTGCGGGTGATCGGCGCCGCACCCGCGGGTCATCCGTTCGAGGGCTCCGTTGGTCCCGGCCAGACCGTCCGCCTGTTCACTGGCTCGGTCGTTCCGGCTGGCGCGGATGCGATCTTGTTGCAGGAGGATACCGAACGCGACGGCGACACCGTCGTGGTCACCGAGGCGGTCGTCGCCGGCCGTCACATCCGTCGCGCCGGGCAGGATTTTACGAATGGCGACGTGGTCATTCCGGCGGGGCGACGCCTGACCGCGCGCGACGTTGGTCTGGCCGCGGCCGCCAACCATCCGTGGCTCAACGTGCATCGCAAGCCCAGGGTAGCGATTCTGGCGACCGGGGATGAGATCGCGTTGCCGGGAGAGCCTATCCCGCCGGGCGGCATTGTCAGTTCCAACTCGCATGCTCTGGCGGCGCTGGTGCGCGCGATGGGCGGCGAGCCGGCGGTGCTGCCGGTGGCCAAGGACACCACGGAAGCGGTCGCCGCCGCCGCCGATCAGGTCGCCGGTTTCGATCTGCTGGTGACGACGGGAGGCGCATCGGTCGGCGATCACGATCTGGTGATCTCCGGCCTGCAAACCCGAGGCCTGGTCGTCGATTTCTGGCAAATCGCGATGCGGCCGGGCAAACCGTTGCTGTTCGGCAATATGGGCGCCGTGCCGGTGCTCGGGCTGCCGGGGAACCCGGTATCGGCGCTGGTCTGCTCGGCATTGTTCCTGCTGCCGGCGCTGGCGTTGATGCAGGGATTGCCGGCGGCCCCGCCACCCACGGTTTCGGCGCTGTTAGGAACGGCGCTGCAACAAAACGATCACCGGGCGGATCATTTGCGGGCGACAGTCGCGACCGATGAACAAGGCCGTTTGGTGGTGACGCCGTTCCCGGTTCAGGATTCGGCGATGCTGCGGCGGCTGGCGCTGGCGGATGCTCTGGTGCTGCGCGTGCCGCATGCGCCCGCGCTGCCGGCCGGCGCCGAGGTCACCGTCATTCGCCTGGATACACTGGGCGTTTAGAGCGGTTTCCGATCAGATCGAAATCAGCATCGTCATGGTGCTCAGAACTGCACTCCGCGAGTCAGCGCACCGTCGACGACAAGGTTCGTTCCCGTAATAAAACTGGCCGCCGGGCTTGCCAGAAACACCACGGCCCGAGCTATTTCCTCCGGCTTTCCCATCCGTCCGGTCGGGTTCAACGCCATCGCTGTTTTGAACAGGTCGGGATTGCCGTGCTCGATCTTTTCCCAGACGCCGCCGGGGAAATACGTGTTCCCCGGCGACAGCGCGTTGACCCGAATGCCGCTGCCGGCGAGTTGGTATGACAGGCCTTTCGCGTAATGGATCAGCGCCGCCTTGAACACGCCGTAGGGTCCGGCGGCGAAATCAACTTCTCGGCCGGACACCGAAGAGATCACCACGATCGAGGCGGCTTTCGATTGTTCCAGAAATGGCATCGCGGCGTTGACCGCGCGCACCGTGCCCATCATGTCGGTGTCGAATTCGGCTTGCCACGACGCCTCATCCTGACCGATCGACAGCGCGGAGACATTGGACACGACGATGTCGAAGCCACCCAGTTCCTCCGCCGCCGCGGTGATCCAGGACGTGAGTGCCGGTCCATCCGAGACGTCCACCGCGCGTCCGGTGGCTCGCACGCCGCGCGACGCCAACGCTTTCACCGCCTCGGTCACCTGTGCGGCATCGCGTGCGCAAATCGCGACATCCGCGCCTTCCGCGGCGAAATGTTCGGCGACGGCGCGACCGATGCCTCTGGTGCCACCGGTGACCAAGGCTTTCAGGCCCGCGAGACCGAGATCCATGTCGGTGTCTCCTGACTGACGATTACTTCAGATACGTTTTCGCGATGCCGGCGCCGACGGTGTATTTCGGGTCGACGAAATTGCCCAGTCGAACGCGGCCGCATTGGGAGAGCATCATGTAGGCGTCCCAGCGATCGTAGCCATACTCTGCCTCCATCCATAGCACGAGCTCGCGATAGGCGATGCGAGTGGCGTCCTCCAACGGACGGGCGCTGCCGATCGTCATGATGAAATCTTCGCGCTCCAGTCTCGGCCAGTCCAGTGTCCAGCCTTTGATGACGTCGACGCGGATGGTGGTGGTGGAGGCGTACTCGACGGCGGTCCCGCAAACCTCGCCGTCGCCCTGGCAGGCGTGCGCGTCGCCGATAAACAGGCGTGCTCCGGCCGTGCGCACCGGAAGATACGTGATGCTGCCGGGACCCATGTCCGGCAGGTCCATGTTGCCGCCATGCGAGTCCGGGGTCAGCGAATTGATCGAGTCAATCTCGGGTGAGGTGCTGAGGGTGCCGATATGCGGGCTGTACGGCAGGGTCACACGCGCGCTCCAGCGGACTTCTTTCGTGTCGACATGGATTTTGCGAGTCAGTTCCGGCAACGGCGGGTTGAGGGTGGCGGTGAGCGTGGTGCCGGTCAGGGCGCCGAAATAAGGGATCATGCAGCAGGTGCCGCAAGGGTTCTCGCCGCGCGGCAGCATGCTTTCGATGTGCACGGCCAGAGCGTCGCCAGGTTCGGCGCCCTCGATCATGATCGGGCCATTCTGCGGGTTGACGAACGGCATGCGCAACCGTTTGGTCGGCTTGTCGCGTTCGGTGCGGATGGCGCCTTCGAAGGCGTCGCGCGTTTCGATGCGGATACGATCGCCGGGTGCGACGGTGAGGACGGGATCGGAATAGGGTCCGATCGTGTAATGGAATTTGCCTTGCGCCTTTTCTGTCAGGTTATGCAAGGTTGGCTTTTTGCCCCAGCCAACACCACGCCGGGCGGCGATCGATTGGTTTGTCCATTGCACTTTCGCGGAACGCGCCATGTGTGACTGCCCCCTGACTCGTTTGGTGCCACCTCGGGAAGCCGTGCCTGGGCTTCTGCTTCGTCATCCCCCGTATCATGCACACATATGGAGGACGCGTCGATAATGTGCCGGTCGTGATGAACCGACGGGCCGGATCCGCTTTGACATCGAAAGAATACTCAGCACGGAGGAAGGCGGAGGACCACGGAACCCACGGAGTTCATGGTGACGACACTTCGTGCCCAGGAATTATGGGCGGGGATTCTTGCTCCGTGTCCTATCGTGGTTCTCATATCGGCGCGCTGAACCATCGACCCATGCCCCTCGTTCCCCGTCATGGTCCGGCTAGACCGGACCATCACTCTCACCATCGCGTTGATGCGGATGGTCCGGCCAGGCCGCACCATGACGAGGATAGTATGGAGAGTCGGATGTCACGCGCGCTGGTATCAGTCTGCTCCGTGCTTAAATTCTGACTTCGCGGAACCAATCGCCGGCGCTGGCATCAGAGCGCCGCGGGGCTCCGGTTGGACCGAAACCGATGCACCCCGTCCGCGCTGGTTTCGCGCCGCAATTCGCCGCGGCCGAGCATGTAGTTCACATGCGCGAACACCTCACCAAATGCGAAGCCGGTCTGGTGCGCGTCGAGCACGCGATCGAACAACGCCGGCACCAGATCGGCGACCGACATTGGTTGGGCTCGGCAGCCATCAGCGAGCCGGGCGCAGCGCGAGGCGTGATGCGCGATCAGTTCATCGATCCGCGCGTGCAGGCCATGAAACGGCAACCCATGCCCTGGCAGGACCAGCACGTCATGCGGCACCGTCGCGCGCAACGCCTTCAGGTCGTGCAGATAGACGCCCAGAGGATCTTCCTCCGGTTCCACCGGATGTACGCTGACGTTGGGGGAGATGCGCGCGATCACCTGATCGGCGGCGAAGAACAACCGATCCGACGATTGCAGCAGCATCGCCTGCTCCAGCGCGTGACCGCCGCCGGTCAGGATATCGAAGTCTCGCCCGCCAACCCGCCGCGTGTCGCCGTGCTTGATCCGCTCATAGGCCAGCGGCACACCCGTGGTCAGCGTCAGGTAGTTCAGTCCGCGGTCGAGCAGAACGCCAGTCAGTTCCGCCGATAGGCCGTTCGTGTGGTAAAACTCCCGATGCGCCCCATCGTACATGTCGCCCCGCCCGTGCGCCGCCATCAGGTGATACAGATACTCCGTCCGCGGCATTGCCAGTTTCAACCCGAACGATTGGTGCAGCCAGCCCGCGAGCCCGACATGGTCGGGGTGAAAATGCGTGACCAGCATCTCGCTAAGCCGCTCGCCTTTCAAAGGCCCGGTCAGGATACTGTCCCAACCCATTCGGCAGTCATCGGTGCCAAGACCGGTGTCCAGAACCAGCCAGCCGTGATCGTCCTCGATCAGATAGATGTTCACATGATTGAGCTGAAACGGTAGTTTCAAGCGAAACCACAACACGCCCGGTGCGATCTGCGTGACTTCACCTGGCGCGGGCGGGGCCGCGTGCGGAAACGTCAGAACATCAATGTCCATCGTGTGTCCTGGCTGCCCTCAGGCGGCCAGTTGCTCCGCGGTCATGCTGTCTCCGGCGACCGTGGTGCGGCGCATGTCGCGCACCTGAGTCTCATCGAATCGCGTCACCCGATGCATCGTCGAGCGATTGTCCCACATCACCATGTCGTATTGTTTCCAAACGTGTTTGTAGAGGAATTGTGGCTGCGTCGCATGCTCGGTCAGGTCGCGGATGAAAGCGCGCGCTTCGGGCACCGGCCAGCCGATGATGGTGCCGATATGCGACGACAGATACAGCGATTTGCGCCCGGTGACCGGATGCGTGCGCACCAGACTTTGGCGGACCGGTTTGAACATGGCGCGCTCGGCCTCGGTCAGGTCGGTGAAACCCAATGCGCCGCGGGAATACATCAGCGAGTGTTCGCAGATCAGGCCTTCGATTTCCGCTTTCGTGGCGTCATCCAACACATCGTAAGCGGCGCGCATGTCGGCGAATTCCGTGTGTCCGCCTTTGTCGACCGCGGTCCGGCCGGACAGGATGGAATACTTCGCCGGGATCGCCCGGAATGAACTGTCGGAGTGCCACAGCCGGTTGCCCAGATTGAACATGCGGCGACGATCGTCACGCGGCAGTGGTTTGTGGTCCACGCCCAGGTTGGAGACGTCCGCCATGAAGGCGCCGAGGCGCTGGTCTTTCGCCGCGGCGATGGTGCCCCCTTCGGTCTGCTCGAACTTACCGAAATTCAGGCTGAATGCTTTTTGCTGCTCATCGGTGACGGCCTGGCCGTGGTAAATCAGCACCGCGAACCGATCCATTCCGGCTTCCAGCGCCGCGACCTCGGCACCGTTCAGCGTGCGCGTCAGATCGACGCCGGAAACCTCGCCAGCGAAATTCGGGGTGAGGGGGCGAATGTCAATCGTCATGACGGGACCCTTGGCGCGCGTTGCGTTGATGACCCGTCATCCCCCCGCTCGACACCGGGATCAATCGCGGCACGGTGCTCACAAAGATACCTGGGTTGAGCCCACGACTGTTTGGTTGAGCGCCGGTCCCATACTCGAGGCAATACTGGCCACCTGTCGCATCTCGTAATGGCCGCCCTCGTGGTGGCCATCCACGTCTTTGGTGAGGTCGGTAAAGTCGTGGATGGCCGGGTCAGGCCCGGCCATGACGGGAAAAAAGCACCAGTCGCCAACACGATATTTAGCCGGACAGCCGTGGGTCGAGCCCGAGGATGATGACCAGGGGGTACATCGGCAATGTCAATCACGCGGCGATCCCGGCGACAGTCGTGCGGCGCATGTCGCGGACCTGCGTCTCGTCGAACCTTGTCACGCGATGCATCGTCGCGCGGTTGTCCCAGATCACCAGATCGTTGCGCCGCCAGGGATGCGAATACACGAATCGCCGCTGCGTCGCGTGCTCGTTAAGGTCGCGCAGAAACGCCCGTGCTTCCGGCACCGGCCAGCCGACGATCGTGCCGGCATGGGCGGACAGGAACAGCGACTTCCTGCCGGTCATCGGATGAGTGCGCACCAACCGATGCTGAACCGGTTTGAACATCGCGAGTTCGGTGTCGGTCAGTTCGGTAAAACCCAGAGTGCCGCGCGAGAACATCAGCGAGTGCTCGCAAACCAAATCCTCGATTTCGGCTTTCGTTTCGTCATCCAACGCGTCGTAAGCGGCGCGCATGTCGGCGAACTCGGTCCGTCCGCCGTCGTGCACCACGACCCGGCCCGACAACAACGAATACCGCGCGGTGACCGGCCGGTACGAACTGTCGGAATGCCACAGCCGATTTCCCAGATTGAACATCCGCCGCCGGTCATCGCGGGCGAGGGGCTGCTGATGCTGATCCAAATTCGACGCGTCCTGCATATCCAACGGCAACCGCCGATCCTGGGCTGTCGTGATATGTCCGCCGCCCGCCGCTTCCAGCGGACCGAACCGGCGGGAGAAAGCGCGCTGCGCGTCGTCGGTCAGTGCCTGGTCGCGGAACACCAGCACGGCGTGGCGATCCATGCCGGCTTCAACCGCCGCGACGTCCTCGTCAGAAATCGGCCGCGTGATGTCGATGCCGGAGACTTCTCCGGCGAATGTCGTGCCAATGGGGTCGATCCGCATGTCAGTCCGCCGCTGTGGGTCCCTCTATCATGGGAACTCAGGCCTGAACCTGCAACTCGCCCAGGTAGGCTTCGCGGATCATGGGGTTCTGGCGGAGTTCCTCGGCGGTGCCGGACAGCACCACCTGACCGGTTTGCAGCACATAGGCCCGATGCGCGATCGACAGCGCCATGTTGGCGTTTTGCTCGACCATGAAGATCGTGGTGCCCTGGCGGTTGATCTCCTGGATAATGTCGAAGGTCTGTTCGACGAAAATCGGTGCCAGGCCCATCGACGGCTCGTCCATGCACAACAGCCGAGGCCGTGCCATTAGCGCCCGTCCCATCGCCACCATCTGCTGTTCGCCGCCCGACAGTGTGCCCGCGATCTGACTGTGGCGTTCCTTCACGCGCGGGAACAGCGAGTAGACGCGATCCAGGTCCTGGTCGAATTCGGCGCCTCGCTTGCGCAGATAGGCACCCATTTCCAGATTCTCGAACACGGTCATCCGAGGGAACAGCCGGCGCGCTTCCAACACCGGCGCGATGCCGCGGCGGACGCGCTCGGCGGTCGGCAGGTTCTCGATCGCCTGACCGTCGTAAATCACCGTGCCGCGCGTTGGACGCACCACACCCATGATCGTCTTCATCGTGGTGGATTTGCCGGACGCGTTGCCTCCCAGCAGCGCGACGATCTCGCCTGCGTCGATGGCATAATTGACGTCCTTCAGGACGTGCAAATCGCCGTAGTGAGTATCGACATTTCTGAACTCCAGCAGCATGCTTCAATCCGCCGCCGCCGCTGGCGCCGCGAGTCCCGCCGCCGCGGCCTGGGCGTTCCGCCCGAGGTAAGCCCGCAATACTTCCTCATCCTGTCGCACTTCGGCCGGCGTGCCCTTCGCGATCACTTCGCCGTGGTCGAGCACATAAACCGTGTCAGCCAAGGTGGTGACGACATCCAGCTTGTGCTCGATCAGCAGCACGGTCAGGCCGAGGTCATTGAGGCTTTTGATTTGCTCGGCCAGTTCCAGGGTTTCCGCCGGGTTCATGCCGGCGGTCGGCTCGTCCAGCAGCAGGATGCGCGGCCGTGACGCGATGGCGCGAGCGATCTCGATCCGCCGCCGGTTGGCGTAAGATAGACCCGCGACCATCTGTCCGACTCTCGGTGTCAGCCGGTTACCGAAAATGGCGAACACTTCCATGGCCCATTCCCGCGCCGCCACTTCCTCCGCGCGACTCTTCGGCGGACGCAGAATCGCCTGCACCACACCCGTGGTCAGCCGCGAATGTTGCCCGATCAGAGCGTTCTCCATCACGGTCAGATTGGGAAACAGCCGCAGGTTCTGGAACGTGCGCGCGATGCCCCGGGTCAGGATTTCATGTGGCGGCAGCCCCATCATTTCCTCGCCGTGGAAGCGGATCGAGCCAACGCCCACATCCAGCAGGCCGGTGATCAAATTGAACAGCGTGGATTTGCCGGAGCCGTTCGGCCCGATCACCGCCACCACGCCGCCGTTCGGCACCTCAAGATTGACCTTGTTCAGCGCGGTCAGCCCACCGAACTTCACCGTCACGTCCTTGATTTCCAGTGCCAGCGCGCCGGTGCGCACGTCGCCGCCAAGGCCTTGAAGTTTCAGGTCGGTGAAGCCTCCGCGGCGAATTTCCGCATGCTGCTGATCGAAGGTCAGCGCCGCCTGCGGACGGGTCGCGGGGATCAGCCCCTGACGGCGGAACAACATCATGAAGACGAGGATGAGGCCGAAGATCAGCTCGATCGACGGCACCAGATCGACATGTCGCAGCCAGGTCCAGTCCAACATGCGGCCCGCGGCGTTGAGCCAACCGGTCAGGTCTTCCAGCCACCAGGACTGCAACAATTGCAGAATGAACGCGCCGAGTACCACGCCCCACACGCTGCCGATGCCGCCGAACACGATCATCACCAGGATCATCACCGAGACCGGGAAACCGAACATTTCCGGTGTCGCCGTCTGCAACTTGGCGACATAGAACACGCCCGTCATGCCGCCGAACGAGGCGCCGATGGCGAACGCCAGCAATTTGAATTTGGTACGATTGATGCCCATCGCGGCGGCGGCGATCTCGTCCTCACGGATCGCCATCCAGGCGCGGCCGATACGAGAATCGCGCAATCGGATGGAGATGAAGATCAGCATCGCCACCATGGCGATGGCGACGTAGTAATACGGTGTCGAATTGACCCCGAAACTCCAGCCGAACAATTTCGGCGCCGCGACGCCGTTCAGCCCGGCGGCGCCGTTGGTCAGATCGGACCAGTTGCGCACCACGATCGGCACGATCTCACCGAAGCCGAGGGTAACGATGGCGAGGTAATCGCCCCTGAGCCGCAATGTTGGCGCGCCGAACATCACGCCCCAGAACGCGGCGAACCCGGCACACAGCGGCAAGGCCAGCCAGAACGACAAGGTGAAGTGCACCACGCTGCCGTCGCCGGTGTCGGCGGCCATTTTGTGCACCAGGCCGAGCAGGCGAAACGGCTCCCAGAACGACGACCATTCCGGTTGCAACTGGAATGAACTGAGGATGCCATACGTGTAGGCGCCAATTGCGAAGAACGCCGCGTAGCCAAGATCGAGCAACCCGGCGAAACCCACCACGATGTTCAGCCCAAGCGCCAGTACCGCATAGGAAGCGGCATTCGCCATGCTGTCGATGTCGGCGTCATTGTGGTGCACGACGGGGAACAGGATCGCGGCCGCGATCAACAGGTTCAGGGCGATGCGGTTGCGCCAGGCCTCGGGGATGCGTTCGAACGGGCGGGCAATAGCGGCGGACAGGGCGTTGCTCATGATGTTTGCCGAGGCGGGAACGCGTGTCCAGGATCGCTTCCCATGCCGTCATGCTCGGGCCTGGCCCACTTCTGTCCGGTTGAGCACCGGTCGAATTTTCGAGGCAATATTGGCCGGCTGTCGCATCTCGTCATGGCCGCCCGTGTGGCGGCCATCCACGTCTTTGGCGCGGTCGGTAAAGTCGTGGATGGCCGGGCCAGGCCCGGCCATGACGGACAAAAAGCACCAGTCCTCAACACGATATTTAACCGGACAGAAGTGGGCCTGGCCCGAGCAACTCTGTTGCTCCGGACGGTCATTGAGACAGGCCTTAAATCAGACGTTGGTGTCGCGACAGATGCTCGGGTCAAGCCCGAGCATGACGGTACGTGTTGCTCCGTGCATGACGGTACGTGTTGCTCCGAGCATGACGCTGGCGGGGATGTGGACCGCATCACGATTTGGTTGGCGCCAGTTGCCCGAACAGGCCGGCCGGCTTGAACACCAGCACCAGCACGAGGATGGAGAAGATGATGACGTCGGTCCATGCGGTGGCGATGAACTGGCCGCCGAATGCCTCGATCAGGCCGATCAGCACGCCGCCGACCATGGCACCGGGGACGTTGCCGATGCCGCCCAGTACCGCCGCGGTGAAGGCTCGCAGCCCGGCGGTGAAACCGATGATGAAACTGGTGTAGTTATAGTAAAGGCCGAAGATCAGGCCGCCCGCCCCGGCCAGCGCGGAGCCGAGGAAGAACGCCGTCATGATGACCCGGTCCACGTCCACGCCCATCATGCGCGCGGCTTCGGCATCCTGGGCCGTGGCGCGCATCGCTTTGCCGATGCGGCTTTTTTGCACGAACAAATACAGGCCGCCCATCAGGACCAGCGCGATGATCCAGATCATGATCACGCGCAGATCAAGAGTCGCGCCGCCGAGGTGGTAGCGCACCGTGGGCATTGGGTTCGGAAAATTTTTTCCGTCCGCGCCGCACGTGAGCAAAATAATGTTGAACAGGATATACCCCACGCCAATGGTGGTGATCATCGCCGCCGGGCCTTTGACGCCGCGTAACGGACGCAGCGACAAACGCTCGATCGTGACGCCGATCAGGCCGGACGCGCCCATGGTGACGGCGAATGTGATCAGCAACACGCCCACCAATGGCACACCGGTCAGGATCACGTCCTGACCGGCGAGGCCAAACAGTTGCAGCACCCCCATGGCGATGAACGAGCCCACCATGAAGACGTTGAAGTGGGAAAAGTTGATCAGCTCCAGAATGCCGTAAACCAAGGTGAACCCGAGCGCGAGCAATGAATACATCGCACCCAGGCTCAGGCCGTTGATGGTCTGCTGGAGCAGAAGGTCGAACAGTGTCATCGAGGCGGACCCGCCGCCGGCTTAAACCTGTGGCGCCACCTCGATGTAGTGGTACTGCGCCGAGACGTCGTCCGGTTTGCCGTTCAGGTCCTTCTTGATCTGGAACACGCTGACGGTGCGGTCGGCGAGATCGCCGTTGGCGTCGAACGAGACGACGCCCTGGATCGTATGCACCTTGGCGGACTGGATCGCGTCACGCACGGCGCTACGCTCGACCGGTTTGCCGGTCGCCGCGACTCGTTTCACAGCATCAATGATCACCAGCGTCGCGTCGTACGCGGTGATGGCATAGTCGGTCGGCGCGAAACCCCAGCGGGCGGTGTATTCCTTTACGAAGGTCTTGGCCTTGCTGTCGTCGGTCAGATGCGGGGAAGCGATCGTGGCATACCAGCCTTCCGCCGCCGGAAATCCAACACCGGTGAGGAAGGTCGCGCCATAGACGCCATCACCACCGGCTTTGATCATGGCCGGAACGATGTCGTAGGCCTGCTTGGCGAGTTTGGTGCCCGCCTGGCCGACCCCGCCATAGTAAAGCGCATCAGGATTGAGCGCCTTGATCTTGGTCAGCACCGTCGTGTAGTCGGCCGCCTTCGGATCGAGGCGATCGCGGCCAAGCACCTTGACGCCCTTCTTTTCGATCTGCCCCTGGTAGGCGTCCGCCAGACCCACGCCATAGGCGCCACTGTCGTCAAGAATATAAACCGATTTGATCTTCAGCTTTTCGGCCATGAAGTTGGCCATGTTCGGCCCCTGGAACGCGTCGGTGGTCACCGTCCGGAAATAGATCGGCTTGCCGGCGGGCCGGTATTGTTCGGCGAATTTCGGGCTGGTGATGTCGGGGTTGGTTGAACTCGGCGTGATGGTCGCGAGGTCGCCCTGGCTGAGGATTGGCGCCATCGCCTTGCCCGCGCCGCTCATTTCCGGGCCAACGGCGGCGACGATGTCCTGATCGGACACCATCTTGCGGGCGTTGGTGGCGGCCTGCGCCGGATCGTACTGGCCCGCGGTGGCGGTGCCGTCGTCCAGCGTCGACAACTCGAACGTGTAGCCCTTGACGGCATGGTCCTTGTTGGCTTCGTCGATGGCCATGACGATGCCGTTCTTGATACGGATCGAATTTTCTGAATCCGCGCCGGTGAGCGAGAGGTCGGCACCGACCTTGACGACCTTGTCCGCCGCCCATGCCGGGCGGCCCAAAGCGGCGGTGGCGGCGGTTCCGGCAAGCAAACGGGCGGTGTCGCGACGTGTGATCATTTTAGACTCCCTGCTCATCGAGCTTTATTGGTGGCAGCCCGCGACGGCGGACCGGGCCAGGCGAACAAAGCACAGATTTGACCGGACCGCGCCTCCGAGGCAAGCGGGGTAGCCGTCCGGTGACTTCCTGGTATGCAAGACGCGGGCCGTTCAGCGGCGCGAAACGCCCGTCCGCGCCCCGTTTACTCCGCCGCGATCGCCTCCTGGGCCACGGTTGGCGCGGTGCCGGCGACGGTGGTGCGCCGCATATCGCGGACCAGCGACGCGTCAAAGCGCCGAACGCGATGCATCGTGCAGCGGTTGTCCCACATCACGAGGTCGAACGGGCGCCAGAGATGCGTGTAAACGAATTGCCGCTGTGTGGCGTGCTCGGTCAGATCGCGGATGTAGGCGCGAGCCTCCGGGACCGGCCAGCCGATGATCTTGCCGATGTGCGAGGCGAGGTAAATCGACTTCCGGCCGCTGAGTGGATGCGTTCGCGTCAGGATCTGCCTGACTGGTCGCATCGTGGCGCGTTCGGCGTCGGTCAGATCGTCGAACCCGAGCAGCTCGCGCGAGTAGATCAGCGAATGCTCGCAGATCAGGTCGCCGGTCTCGGCCTTTGTCTCGTCATCCAGGGTGTCGTAAGCGGCGCGCATGTCGGCGAACTCGGTCTCGCCGCCCTGGTCCACGACAACGCGACCTGACAGTAACGAATACGCCGCGGGGATCGGTTTGAACGAGCTGTCCGAATGCCAGATCTGATTGCCGAGGCTGTACAATCGGCGCCGGTTGTCGCGCGCCAGAATGGTATTGTCCTTGTCGAGGTTCGACACATCGGCGAAGGCGGGATGCAGCCGCTGCTCGCCGGGTTTGCTGATACCGGTGCCGCGGGTTTCTTCCAGTTCGCCGAAGTAACGGCTGAATGTCAGTTGCTGCTCGTCGGTGACGCGCTGATCGCGGAACACCAGAATGGCGTGTTTCGCGATCGCGTTCTCGATCGCCTCGACATCCTCGCGCGCCAGCGGTTGGGTAAGGTCGACGCCGCTGACCTCGCCCACGAACAGGTCATGCAGGGGGCGGACGCTGATCGGCATGGATTATTCCGCCGCCATCGCGTGTTTGACTTCCAGGCCGACGCCCTTGATCGAGGTCCGGCGCAGGTCGCGCACTTCTTTCAGGTCGTCGAACCTGGTCGCGCGGTGCATGACGGTGCGATTGTCCCACATGACCATGTCGCCGACCCGCCACACGTGGCTGTAGACGAATTGAGGTTGCGTCGCATGTTCGGTCAGATCGCGGATGAAGGCGCGGGCCTCGGGTACCGGCCAGCCAACGATGCCGCCGATATGCGAGGACAGATACAGCGACTTGCGTCCGGTTTTCGGATGAGTGATCACCAGCCGGTGCGGAACCGGTTTCAGATGTTCCTCATGCCCGGCGTTGTAGTCGCCGAAGCCAATTTGTTCGCGGGAGAAAACGATCGAATGTTCGCAGACAATGTCTTCGACTTCCGCCTTCTCCATCGGGCTGAGCGCGTCATAGGCGGCACGCATGTCGGCGAATTGCGTGTCGGCTTTTCTGGGGAGGATACGGGCGTGCAATAATGTGTATCCGGCGCCGATCGCCCGGAACGATGCGTCGGAATGCCACAGCCGGTTCGCCAGAGCGTACATTCGCCGCTTATCATCACGCGCGCGCAACCGTGTCGTGTCGGCACCGTTATAGTTGGAGATGTCGCCCAGTTCGAGTTGCTGGAACCGGCGCTCCTCGGGTTTGGCCATCTGACCGGCCAGAGTGATCTCCAGCTCGCCGAAGTTGGCGGTGAAAGTGACCTGTTGCTCGTCGGTCAGGGGTTGATCGGGGAAGGTCAGCACCGCGTACTGATCCATTCCAAGCTCGATCCCTGCGACCTCGCCGCTGGTCAAGGGCTTGCAAATGTCGATGCCTGTGACCTCGCCAACGAAGCCGTTCTGAACCGCGCGAATGTTCATTGTCGTTCTCCCGTCCTTCAGGCTGCTTGCTGGATCTGCGCGACGGTGACGCCATCGCCGCGAATGGTGGTGCGCCGCATGTCGCGGACGTCGGTCAGGTCGTTATAGCGCCGGGCGCGATGCATCGTGGTCCGGTTGTCCCAGATGATGAAGTCCCATTGCCGCCAGACATGGGAATACACAAAGCGGCGTTGCACCGCGTGCTCGGTCAGATCGCGAATGAACATCCGCGCTTCCGGTACCGGCCAGCCGACGATCGCGCCGATATGCGCGGACAGATACAGCGACTTTCGCCCGGTGCTTGTATCGTGACGCACCAGACGATGCCGGACCGGTTTCAGTTTGAGTTGGTTCTCTTCGCCGTAATCGACTTTGAGAAAGCCGATTTGTTCGCGCGAAAAGGCGTTGGAGTGTTCGGTGACCAGGTCCTCGATCTCGGTCTTCGTTGCGTCGTCCAGGGCGTCATAAGCGTCGCGCATGTCGGCGAATTCGGTATTGCCGCCGGTTCCGGGTACGGTCCGTGCCGACAGTAACGAATACTTCGCCGGTATTGCCCGGAATGATGCATCCGAATGCCACAGCCGGTTGCCCAGAGCGGTCAGGCGCATCCGATCCGACGCGGCGCGTAGCTTTCCCTGGACATCCAGATTGGAAATATCCGCCATCTCCATCTGTTTCAGCCGCCGATCCTGGGCCTTGCTCATTTCCGCGCCAGACGAGACTTCAAGTTCGCCAAAATTCCGGCTGAACGCCATTTGCGTTTCGTCATCGAAATGCTGATCGTGGAAAATCAATACGCCATACTGGTCCATGCCGGCGTCGATCGCCGTCACCTGGTCGCGGGTCAGGGGACGGGTCAGGTCAAATCCCAAAGCCTCGCCGGCGAAACCGGACAGGGTGAGGGGGCGGATGGACAAGGACATGGTCGTGCGCTCCTACCCGTCAGTATAGGTCAGCACCGGCAGGTTTCGCCAGGGGCAGCCGCGTGCGTCCCAGCACCGTCATGCTCGCCCAGCCCCGTCATGCTCGGGCTCGACCCGAGCATCAATCGCGGTACGAACGCCTGAAGGGACAATGGATTGGGGCGTGAGAGATGCCCCGGTCGAGTCCGGGCACGACGGCATCGGGAGGTTCCGGAAAATGGCGTGCGGCGGTGCTACTCCTGATCCGGTTGCTCGGCCTTGTGCGCCAGCAACGCCATCAGCCGCCGGTCGCGCCATTCCTGGCGCACCGGCGTCATATTCAACGGCAACTCGTCACGCCGTGCCTCGTGCAACCGATTGACCAGCGCTTCGTCCCAGTGCAGCGGCACAGCCTGTTGCTGCATCTTCTCGTAGAGCGGCCCGTAACGTTCACAATAATCCTTCAGCCCGCCCGGCGCGTTAAGGTCGATCGTTTCCAGCGGTCCCATGAAACTCCACCGCAGCCCGAGACCGTGTTTCACCAGCGCATCCAAATCGGCGGGCGAAATCACATCATCGGCGAGCAGCCGGAATGCTTCGGCCAGCAACGCCCCCTGCAATCGGTTCAGTGCGAACCCGTCCATTTCCTTTTTCACCGTCGCGGGAACCTGGCCGGCGCGATGCATCAGGTCGCGTGTTCGCTCCACCACCGCCGGGTCCGTCCACGGCGCTGGGCATAGTTCCACCAGCGGCACGAGATAAGGCGGGTTCACCGGATGCGCGACCAGACAGCGCCCGCGATGCTTCAACGTTTCGGTGAACGCGCTCGCCGGAATGCCGCTGGTCGAACTGGCGAGCACGACGTCCGGCTTCGCGGCGCGGTCCAGTTCGGCGAACAGCGCCTGCTTCGCCTGCACCTGCTCGGGGCCATTTTCCTGTACGTGAACGACGTCCTTTACCGATTCCCACATCGAGGTCATCGGATTGATCCGGGCCAGGACCGTGTCTGGCTCATCCGGCAGCAGTCCCGCCTGATGTAATTCCGGCAGGCGGTCAGCGATGAACAGCATCGCGGCGGTGGTCTGCCGCGGAAATGGATCCCAGAGATTCACGGAAAAGCCGGCGCGCGAGAAGACGATGGCCCAGGAACGGCCGATCAGCCCGGCTCCTATGACGGCGACTTTGGTCATGGTGGGAACTCCCGCTCGCGTTTTCGCGATGATAGCAGCGGGGAGGGCCGGTTCCAGCACCGGCTCTTGCCATGCCGCATCGCCCGCGCCACGTTGCCGGCCAATGGACGGCCAACACAGGAGGGACGCATGAGCGGCAACAAGACCAAGGTGGCGGTTCTCGACGATTGGCAAGGCGTTGCGAAGCAGAGCGCCGATTGGTTCGAACTGGAATCCCGCGCCGATGTCACAATTTTCGCGGACGCCTTCGCCGATGAGGATGAGGCGGCGGCACAGCTCGCCGATTTCGATATCGTGCTTTCGATGCGGGAACGCACGGCATTGCCGGGTTCGCTGATCAATCGGCTGCCGAAATTGCGGATGTTGGGGATAACCGGCGCGCGGAACCTGTCGCTCGATACGGCGGCCTGCACGGCCCGAGGCATTCCCGTGAGCAACACGCAAGGCGGCGGGTATACCGATTCAGCGACGGCGGAACTCGCGCTTGGTCTGCTGATCGCGGCCGCGCGGGGGATTCCAAAGGGCGACGACAATATGCGTCACGAGTTGTTCCAGATGGGTGTGCCGGTTGGCATCGGCCTCGCCGGCAAGACCATCGGAATGATCGGTCTGGGGCGTTTGGGCGGCTATCTGGCGAAGTATTGTCTCGCGCTGCGCATGAACGTGATCGCGTGGAGTCAAAATCTGACGGCGGAACGATGCAAGGAAATCGGCGCCGAACTGGTCACGAAGGACGAGCTGATGCGGCGGTCCGATGCGATATCGATCCATCTTGTGTTGTCACCGCGCAGCCGGGGCCTGGTGGGCGCCGAGGACATCGCGAAGATGAAACAAGGCGCGATCCTGATCAACACATCGCGCGGCCCGATCATTGACGAAGATGCGATGTTGGCGGCGTTGCAGGCCGGACGGATCGTCGCGGCGCTGGACGTTTACGATAAGGAACCGTTGCCCGAGGATCATCCGCTGCGGCGCCTGTCGAACACGGTGCTGATGCCGCATCTGGGCTATGGCGTGAAGGAAACCTGGGAGGGTTTTTATCCGCAGATGATCGAGAACGCGCTGGCTTTCATGGATGGGACGCCGGTGCGGGTGACCAATCCGGACGTGCTGAAGAAGTAAGGGAATGTCGCGTCCATCGACGGTCGTCATCCCCTGGCCCTCAAAACCGTCATCCCCCGACTCGATCGGGGGATCAATCGAGGCACCGTGCTTGCATTGATCCCCGGGTCAAGCCCGGGGATGGCGAAAGGAGCGGGGACGACGAAAGGGGCGGTCTACGTCGTTTCCAGCGGTACGATTCCCGGCCTTGCCTGCGCTTTATGATCTTTCAGCACCGCGTCGGTGGCCGGATCGACCTCGGTCATCACGACATCGTAACCCCAAAGGTCGGCGATGTGCTGCAGCACCATGCGGGCGTCCTTCTCCTCCAGCAGGATACGGTTCGTCGCCCGGTGTTGCACGATCAGCTTCCGGTCGCCCGCGAGATTGACGTCCACCACCTGAATATCGGGAGTGAAGTACGCGGGGTCGTAATGCCGCGCCAGCGCCCGCTTGATCGCCCGGTAGCCGCGCTCGTCGTGGATCGCCTCGACCTTCAGATGCGGATCTTCCGCGTCGTCGGTGACGTGGAACAGCCCGAACTGGCGGGTCAGCCGCGGGCTTAAATACTGCAGGATGAAGCTTTCATCGCGGTAGTTAGCCCAGACGTCCCGCAGCACATTCATATGATCGCGGCAGCCGGCGATGCTGGGGAAATACTCGTGATCCTCTTCCTTCGGTTCGTCACAGATCCGCTCGATATCTTTCATCATCGCGAAACCGAGAGCGTACGGATTGAACCCGGAATAGCGCGGATCGTCGAAGTCGGGCTGGAACACGACGTTGGTGTGGGACTTCAGAAATTCCATCAAAGCGCCGTCGTTGATCTGCCCTTTTTCATGCAGCCGGTTCATGATCTGGTAGTGCACGTATGTCGCGCAGCCCTCGTTCATCACCTTGGTCTGAGTCTGCGGGTAAAAATATTGCGCGATGATCCGCACAATGCGCAACAGCTCGCGCTGCCATGCCTGCAACCGGGGCGCGGACTTCTCCAGGAAATACAAAATATTCTCTTGCGGCAGCTCCAGCAGAGCACGCCTGCGCTCCAGTGCGGTCGGATCATGGCGGCCGCCGTCATTGCCCGGCACGGTGCGCCACAAATCGTTGAATACCCGTTCGTCGTGTTCGCGCCGTTCGCGTTCGCGCTTTTCTTCCGTACGCAGATCGGTGGCACGCCGGCGCGGATATTTGTGCACACCGTGACTCATCAGCGCGTGCGCCGCGTCGAGCAGGCGTTCCACCTCGGACGCGCCGTATTGTTCCTCGCACTTCATCACGTAATCGCGGGCGAACTCCAGGTAGTCCAGAATGCCGTCCGCGTCGGTCCACTGTTTGAAGACGTAATTATTTTTGAAAAAGTGATTATGCCCGAACGCCGCGTGCGCGATGACCAGCGTCTGCATCGTCGCGGTGTTTTCTTCCATGATGTAGCTGATGACCGGATTCGAATTGATCACGATCTCATAGGCCAGCCCCTGCATACCGGCGCGGTACAGCGCTTCGTTGCGAGCGAATTGCTTGCCAAATGACCAATGCTTATAAAACAGCGGCATGCCGATTGAGGAATAGGCATCCAGCATTTGCTCTGTGCTGATGACCTCGATCTGATTCGGATAGACGTTCAGGCCGAGTTCGTTGACCGCGATCTCCTCGACCGCGTCGTTGATCCGTTGAATGGTGGAAAAATCCCAGTCCGCGGTGTCGAACAGCAGGCGGTCGTTTTTGATCAGCGTGCTCATGCCTCGACCTCCGCGCCGGTCTTTTTGGCGAACAATTCCCGGAACACCGGATAGATATCCCTTCGATGGCCGACCTTGCGCATGGCCATCGGCGCGCCATTCTTGATCAGGCTGGTATAGGTTTGCCACAAATCGCTGTCGCGGCGAATGAAGCCGGGCGGGAAGTGTTCCGCGTCGCGGCCGACTTCCAAATAGGCATAGTACTGACAGATCGGCAGGATGTCGTTGGTCAACAAACCAGCGGTGCGATCATTATCGCTGGCCGTGTTATCGCCGTCGGAGGCCTGCGCGGCATAAATGTTCCAGGAGTCCGGATCGTACCGCTCCGACACCACTTTCGCCATTTCTTCCAGCGCGGTGGACACGACGGTGCCGCCGGTTTCCGGGCTGTTGAAGAACGTGTCCTCATCAACCTCGGACGCTTCGTGCGTGTGGCGGATGAACACCACGTCGACATTCTTGTAGCGGCGCTTCAGGAAGATATAGAGCAAGATGTAGAATCGCTTGGCGAGATCCTTCATGTGCTCGGTCATCGAGCCGGAGACATCCATCAGGCAGAACATCACCGCCTGCGCCACTGGCCGCGGGATCGGATCGAACCGTTTGTAGCGAACATCCAGCGGATCGATATACGGGATCAGCCCCGTACGGCGCTCCTTGCGCGCGAGTTCGGCTTTCAGTTCGGCGACGCGCTTTTCCTGCTCCGGGTCGCGCTCCAGCGCCTCGATTTCCGCGCGCAGAGCCTCCAGCTCCTCCGGCCGCGGCCGTTTCAGCGCGATCCGGCGCGACAGCGAGTTCCGCACCGTGCGATTCAACGCCAGATTGGCGGGCGATCCGGTGACCGAGTAACCGGCGCGGTGCCAACTGACCGCGTCGGCGCTGGCGACCTTGCGTTTGGCCAGATCGGGCAGTTCCAGGTCTTCCAGGAACAGATCGACGAATTCGTCGCGCGACAGAGCGAAGCGGAAATCGTCTTCTCCGTCGCCGTCAGGACTGCCTTCCGACCCGCCGCCACCTTCGCCACCTCGCGGCCGCGGGATGGTGTCGCCGGTGACATACTCCTTGTTGCCAGGCAGCAGGTGATCGCGGAGTCCGCCATGCGAACTGCGGCGGAACTGCGGTTCGTGCACGCCTTGGGCGGGCAGCACCACCTCACCGCCGTCGTCGGCGTCCTTGATGCTGCCTTTGGCGGTGCTCTCATGCACCGCCTTCCGGATTTGCGATTTCGCCCGCCGCATGAAGCGCTGCCGGTTGGCGAGATTTTTCCCGCTCGGGTTCAGGCGTCGGTCGACAATATACATATCAGATGACCATCCGTGCCCCTGCGAGTGTCATGCCCGACTATCCCGCCTGTTTCACACGCATATACCATTCGACCAGCCGACGCACCTGACGTTCCGTGTAACCGCGCGTCATCATGCGGTTTACGAACTCAGTGTGCTTCTTTTCGGTATCGCCATCTTTTTTCGAACCGAAGCTGATCACCGGCAGCAGTTCCTCGACCTGGCTGAACATCCGCTTCTCGATCACCTCGCGGATCTTTTCGTAGCTTGTCCAGGTTGGATTCCTGCCCGCGTTGTTGGCCCGCGCGCGCAGGCTGAATTTCACGACCTCATTGCGAAAATCTTTCGGATTGGCGATGCCGGCCGGCTTTTCGACTTTCGTCAATTCTTGATTGAGCAACTCGCGGTTGAGCAATTGCCCGGTATCCGGATCCTTGAAGTCGATGTCCTCGATCCATGCGTCGGCATAGGACACGTAGCGGTCGAACAGATTCTGCCCATAGTCGTGATACGATTCCAGATACGCCTTCTGGATTTCATTGCCGATGAACTCCGCATAGCGTGGCGCGAGTTCCGCCTTGATGAACTCCAGATAACGTTTCTCGGTATCTTGCGGCAGTTGATCGCGGCGGATCGACTGTTCCAGCACGTACATCAGATGCACCGGATCGGCCGCGACCTCGGTCGTGTCATGATTGAACGTCCCGGCCAGAACTTTGAACGCGAAGCGGGTCGAGGCGCCATCCATACCCTCTTCAACCCCGGCGGAGTCCTTATACTCCTGCAGGCTGCGCGCGCGCGGATCGGTCTCTTTCAGGCTTTCGCCGTCATAGACCCGCATCTTGGCGAAGATCGTCGAGTTCTCATGCCGTTTCAGCCGCGACAGCACGGTAAACCGAGCCAGCATCTCGAACGTCGCTGGCGCGCAGGCCGCCGCGCCCAGTTCGGAGCGCGAGACGAGCTTCTCGTAGATCTTCTGCTCCTCGGTCACCCGCAGGCAGTACGGCACCTTGATGACGTAAATGCGGTCGATGAAGGCTTCGTTGTTGCGGTTGTTTTTGAACGTCTGCCACTCCGACTCGTTGGAGTGCGCCAGCACGATGCCGGAAAACGGAATGGCACCGATGTTCTCGGTGCCGATGTAATTGCCTTCCTGCGTCGCCGTCAGCAGTGGATGCAGCATCTTGATCGGCGCCTTGAACATCTCGACGAACTCGAGCAGTCCCTGGTTGGCGCGATTGAGCCCGCCAGAATAGCTGTAAGCGTCCGGGTCGTTCTGCGCGTGCATCTCCAGCTTGCGGATGTCGACCTTACCGACGAGAGAAGAAATGTCCTGATTGTTCTCGTCGCCCGGTTCGGTCTTGGACACGCCAATCTGGCGCAGCCGCGAGGGCAGCATCTTCTGCACCCGGAACTTCGAAATATCGCCGTTGAATTCATCCAGCCGCTTCAGGCACCACGGGCTCATCAGCCCGTTCAGCCGGCGGCGAGGGACGCCGTAGCGTTCTTCCAGCATGCCGCCCATCCGCTCCGGATCGAACAGGCCAAGCGGGCTTTCGAACACTGGGCTCAGGTCATTGCCGGCCTTCAGGACATAGATCGGATGGACTTCCATCAGCGCTTTCAGGCGCTCGGCCAGCGACGACTTGCCGCCGCCGACCGGGCCCAGAAGGTACATGATCTGCTTCCGCTCTTCCAATCCCTGAGCGGCATGACGCAGGAAGCCGACGATCCGTTCGATCGTCTCCTCCATCCCGTAGAATTCGCTGAATGACGGGTAAAGGCGGATGGTCCGGTTCATGAAAATCCGGCCCATGCGGGCGTCCTTCGAGGTATCCACCATCTGCGGCTCGCCGATCGCGGCCAACAGGCGCTCGGTCGCCGTGGCGTATTTCATCGGGTCGTCGCGGCAGCCTTCGAGAAATTCTGAAAGTGTCATCTCGCCTTCGCGGTGCTGATCGTAACCGCGGGCATAGACTGAAAAAATGTCTTCAACGGTCTGCACTGGCCGCTCCATTTTGCTAACTGGGTGAAGCTACGCACCGCCCCCGGCGGGATTGGGGCACATGGCCCCATGCAAGAGTTGGGCTAATGTAGCGCACGGACGGCTTCCTCGGTGAAAGATTTTTCGTGGGGCCGGTTTTGCGCTGACGGTTTCATGAATCTTGTCCGAACATGGTACATCGACAGTACGCCGGGCCTGTACGCTGGCGTGGTGAACCACTCACCGCGAACGCGGCCCGAGGTTAGACACATCCCTGGCCTGACACGATGACGCCGACTCGACCCATCCCGAGTCTGGCCCGGAAAAGTCAGCATAGTGCGGAGCGGTCCGAAGGAGTTCAAGATATATCGTCGATGGTTACAAAGCATTTTTGTGGACAACTCACGCGATCGATTCGCGTTCCGCCGAACGTCACGTAGATGGTTATGGAGTCGCCTGTATGCCACATGCGCGTCCCTCCCGCTTCGAGGAGTCAAAACCAGGCGACACCTCGGGCTGCCATAGCCTACAGATGCATGATTAACAAAAGGTTAATAAAATAGTTAATTTTACTAACATACGACGGTGCCGCGAAAGCTGGCAAACGCCGTCAGCCGGACCAATTATTCACCACGCCGGGAACTGTCCAATAAGTCTATGATTTTGTTTTCATCTTCTGGCGCGGTCGGCGGCGGCCCGGAGCCCAGAAAATGGATCGTGCGGCGCATTTGCTCGACATAGCGCCGGCAGGCCGCGCACAGAAACAGGTGAAGCCGCGCCGCGAACCGGGTACTGGGCGGCAAAGTGCCCTCAAGATACGGCGTCACCAGTTCTGACAGGTCGCGGCATTTCAGCATGGTGTTTCCATTTTCATCGACCTGACCCGATAATGTCCACCGTGCGATCCCGCGATCGCGCCACCGTGCGTCGTCATGCGCGCCCGGCGGCGGACCAACAAAGGGGCCAGGCCGGCGGATGGCGACGAGCGAGTTTGACGATCCGTTGTTTCTCGCACGCCTGCGCCAGGGCGAAACCGCGGCGTATCGTCAATTGGTCCGCCGCTTCCATGCCTCTTTGGTGCGCTTCGCCGCTTCCATCATCGGCAGTCACGCCCAGGCGGAGGAGGTCGTGCAGGATGCATGGCTGGCGGTTTACTCGGGGGTGGATCGGTTTGAGGAGCGGTCGAGCCTCGTCACGTGGATTTTTTCCATTGTCGCGAACCGGTCCCGCACCCGTGTCACGCGCGAGGGCCGTCTGGTCGGGTTGAGCGCGCTGATGGACGGCACGCCTCCCGGAGGCCGCGGCGTCCCGCTCAGCGAATTCAAACCGGACGGGCATTGGGTGGAAACGCCCAGATTGTGGGACGAACTCGATCCGGAGCGCATCGTCGGGGGACGGCAACTGTGGGACCACGTCCAGGCGGTGGTCGATCAGCTTCCGTCCGGACAACGCGCCGTCATCCTGCTGCGCGACATGGAGGGAAGGGACGCGGCGGAGACCTGCGCGCTGCTCGACATCTCCGCCGAGAACCAGAGGGTTTTGTTGCACCGGGCCCGCTGCCGGATCCGCCTGGAGATCGATCGGCTGGCCGGTACCGATCCGGCGAGCCGTCCGCTGGAGCGTCAGGCCGATCGCCAGCCGCCTGCGCGGCGCTCTCGCGGGCTCGCCTGCCTGGCTCATGTCCTGGCGGGTTTCCTTCGGCCCAACAATCCGATGGTTACCGCCTTTGCGTCGGCGCGGTAGGACAGCAGAATAAAGACCGCGCACAGCCACACCGTGCAGGCTTCCTTGAACAGCGCGCCGCCGTCGTGGTACGGATCGATCCCAAGCGGGCTGACCACGTGGAAGAAGATCGCGCCCGACATCACGCCCAAAGCGAGGGCCGCGCCCCACATCCTCGTATACGGAATGACCACCAATACTGACGCGGCGATTTCCATACTGGCGACGAACAATCGGAACGGCTTCTCGTAGCCGGGAATGAACAGCCAATCCGACAGCACGGTAAACAACCAGACCGAGCCCGGGTTCCCGGTCAGTTTGTATTGCTCGTACCAAAGCAGGATACCGGCGATATAAAACGCGGCGGGCCAGGTGAGCAGTCGGTGAACGCGGGCCATGCTTGTCTCCAATGCTTCTGAAGGATGGACAAAGCAGGCGGCCGGACGTTACAGCGGTCAGCGGATTTCGGGGACCGGCTTCCGTCAGGAGTGGGGTTCGGCCAATCCGCATCGATCAAACGGGAGTCAAAGAATGAAACGGCGTCACCTTCTCACCGCGAGCACCGCTTTGTTGGCCAGCCCGCTCGGAATGCCATTCCTGTCGGCGCGCGCGGCGGATACGCCGGGCGTGACAGCGACCGAGATCAAGATTGGTCACACCATCGCCTACAGCGGCCCGGCGTCGGCTTACGGCGTGATCGGTAAGACGCACACCGCGTTCTGGAACGTCGTGAACGAGCAAGGCGGCGTCGCCGGCCGCAAGATCAATTTCATCTCGCTCGACGATGGTTACACGCCGTCGAAAACGGTGGAGCAGGTGCGGCGCCTGGTGGAGCAGGACCAGGTCGCGTTGCTGTTCAATACTTTGGGTACGCCCACCAACTCGGCGATTCAGCGTTACGTCAATCAAAAGAAAGTGCCCCATCTGTTCCTGGCGACCGGCGCCGACAAGTGGGGCGATTACGAGCACTTCCCCTGGACCATGGGCTACCAACCCAGCTATCGGACCGAGGCGCAGATTTATACGAAGTACATGCTGCAACAGAAGCCTGACTCGAAGATCGCGATCCTCTACCAGAACGACGACTTCGGTAAGGATTATCCGGCCGGCGTGAAGGACGTGCTTGGCGACAAATACGACGCGAAGACGGTGCTGGCGTCGTACGAAACGACCGACGCGACGATCGACAGTCAGATTACCTCGTTGCAGGCCTCCGGCGCCGAGGTTTTGCTGGTTGCCGCGATTCCGAAATTCGCCGCTCAGGCGATCAAAAAGGTGCACGATCTGGGTTGGAAGCCGCTGTTCGTGCTGACCAACGTCTCGAACTCGGTGGGCGCGGTGATCACACCGGCTGGCTCGGAAAACGCCCTGGGCATCATCACCACGATCTATATGAAGGATCCGACCGATCATCATTGGGACGACGACGCCGGAATGAAAGAGTGGCGCGATTTCATGGCGAAGAACATGCCGGGCGCCGACCTGACCGATCTGGGCCATGTCTATGCCTATGGCGTCGCCACCACGATGTTGAAAACGCTGCGGCAATGCGGTCAGGATTGCTCCCGCGAGAACATCATGAAGCAGGCCGCCGATCTGAAGAACGTGGAAGTGCCGGTATTGCTGCCAGGCATCAAGGTCAACACCAGTCCGACCAACTTCCATCCTCTCAAAGCCATGCAACTCGTGAAATGGGACGGCAAAACCTGGGCTCCGTTCGGCGACATCATTCAGGGTGTGTGATCCGAACGCGATGTGAGCGCATAAACGATCGATGCGCGTCGCGCTGATCGTTCCAGCGCCATTCGACACGGTCTCCGGCGGTTATGGCTACGACCGCCGGATCGTTTCCGGCCTGCGTGCGTCGGGTCACGTGGTTGACGTCGTCGAACTGGACGGCGCGTTCCCGGTGGTTGACGACCGCGCGCACGACTCCGCCCATGCCGCCTGGAATTGTTTGCACGAAGGCACGAAACCGGTGATCGACGGGCTGGCGTTGCCGGCGTTTGCCGCGGACGCGATTTCCGCGCGCGCTACCACGGGGCTGATTCACCACCCCGTGTCGCTGGAAACCGGGCTGAGCGAGACCGATCGCGCGGCTCTGGACGGCATCGAGCGGCTTCTGTTTCCGTGCCTCAGCCGATTGATCGTCACCAGCGAGACCACCGCCGAAACCGTCGCGGCGCACTTTCATATCCCGCGCGAGCGTATCCACATTGTCGTTCCCGGCACTGACGACGCGCCGCGATGTCCCGGTTCCGCCGAACCGCGCTGTCAGATTCTGACGATCGGCACGTTGATCCCGCGCAAAGGGCACGACGTGCTGTTGCGCGCACTGGCTCTTCTGTCCGATCTCGACTGGCATCTGACGATCGTTGGCTCTCCGGATCGTGATCCGGCGCACGCGCGGGCACTCGACGCTCTGGCCGGAGAACTCGGCATCGCGCGGCGCGTGCGTTTCGTTGGCGAACTGGTTGACGGCGCGCTCGAAAGCGTCTGGCGCGGAGCCGACATTTTCGCGCTCGCGACCTGGTATGAGGGCTACGGCATGGTGATCGCGGAAGCGCTGAAGCGCGGTCTGCCGGTCGTGGTCACCGCCGGTGGCGCGGTTGGCGCACTGTTCGAACCGGAAGCCGGTTTCGTTTGTCCGGTTGGCGATCACGCCGCGGTCTCGCGAACATTGCGCCGTCTTATCACTGACCGCGAACAGCGGCATCGCATGGCCGAGCGGGCCTGGCAGTCGGGTCAAACCCTGCCATCATGGCAAGCCCAGGCTGCCGCGTTCGCGAATGTGTTGGGGTCATCGACGAGGGAGGACTGACCGATGTTGCTTGGCGCCATCGCCGACGATTTCACCGGAGCGACCGATCTTTGCTCCATGTTGGTGCGTGGAGGAATGCGCACGGTGCAATTGATCGGCACGCCTTCCGCCGGCGACGCGGTCCCAGACGTGGACGCGGTCGTGGTGGCGATCAAGTCCCGCACGGCGCCGGTGAAATGGGCGGTGGATCAAAGCCTGGCGGCGCTGGACTGGTTGCGCGGCGCCGGCGCGCGGCAGTTCTTTTTCAAGTATTGCTCGACCTTCGACAGTACCGATCAGGGCAATATTGGACCGGTTTCGGATGCCCTGATCCACGCGCTTGGCTGCGGCTTCTCACTGCATTGCCCGGCGTTTCCGACCAACGGAAGGACGGTTTATCTTGGCCATTTGTTCGTTGGCGGCGTCCTGTTGAACGAAAGCGGCATGCAACACCATCCGCTGACGCCGATGACCGACGCCAATCTGGTGCGCGTGCTGTCGCGGCAAACCGACGGTACCGTCGGCCTCGTTGCTTTCCCGACGGTCGAGCAGGGAAGTAACGCGATCCGCGACGCCATGACCAGATTGAAGGAACAGGGCCGCCGCCACGCCATCATCGACGCGGTGACCGACGTTCATCTGGTCGCGATCGGCGAGGCCGCCGAGCACCACGCGCTGCTGGGTGGCGGCTCCGGTGTCGCGATGGGCCTGCCAGGCAATTTCCGCCGGGCCGGTCTGTTGACGTCGGCCGATGATGCCGCGTCGTTGCTCGATGTCCCTGGACCGGCCGCCGTGCTGTCCGGTTCATGCTCGCGTGCCACGTTGGCGCAACTGGGGTTCGCGCGGTCGCATTTGCCGGTGTACGAACTCGATCCGCTCGCCATGCCGGACGCGGGCACACTGGCCGAGGCGGCGCTGGCATGGGCCAGCGAAAAGATCGGCGCCAACCCCTTCGTGATCGCCGCGTCCGCGCCGCCCGACCGGGTCGCCGCGACACAGGCGGCTTTGGGCGGCCCGGAAAAAGCCGGTGCTTTGCTGGAGGATGCGATGGCGCGCATCGCCGAGGGACTGGTATCGCGCGGTGTCCGCCGCATGGTGGTGGCCGGAGGTGAAACCGCCGGCGCGGTCGCGACAAGGCTTGGCGTGAAACGGTTGCGCATCGGCGCGGAGATCGATCCTGGGGTACCCTGGACTCATGCGTCCGGCGATGGCGTGGATTTGTTGCTGGCGCTGAAGTCGGGAAATTTCGGCGCGACCGATTTCTTTCCGAAGGCGTTTCAGATGCTGGACGGAGAGCGGCGATGAATGAAGTTCAGTCTCGCGACCTGATGACCGAGCTCGCGGCGTCGCTGTTCGCGCGCGGTTTCTCCGTTGGGAGTGCCGGCAATATCAGTATGCGTGTGGACGATGGTTACCTGATCACGCCGACCAATTCGAGTCTTGGCCGGCTCGATCCGGCGCGGATCGCGAAACTGGATCGTGACTTTCATCACATATCCGGCGATCAACCATCGAAGGAAGTCTTCATGCACCGTGCGTTCTACGTCACGCGCGCTGAGGCGGGTGCGATTGTGCATTTGCACTCCACGCTGGCGACCGCCGTGGCGTGTTTGCCCGATGTCAATGAGGATAATCCGATTCCACCGCTGACACCTTATTTCGTGATGCGAATCGGGCGCCATATGCCGGTCATCCCGTATTTCCGTCCCGGCGATCCGGCGATGGAACCGGCGATTAAAGCCGCCGCGCCCAACGCGCGCGCGGTCTTGCTGGCCAATCATGGGCCAGTTGTTTCGGGCAAGACTTTGTTGGATGCGGTATACGCGGCGGAGGAACTGGAAGAGGCCGCGAAGCTGTTCCTGACGTTACGCGGCAGTACGCCGCGGATACTGACGCCGGAGCAGGTGGATGAACTGCTGGAGACGTTCGGCTAGCGCCGCGACGTCTCCAGGCAATTCAACGAACGACTACGAGCTGACCGATTCGGAATCCATCGGTGCCGACATCGCGGGAGCAGCCTTCTTCCGCGCTTTCCGAGCCGCCTTCTTCTTCGGCGCGGCCTTCTTCGCGGCTTTCTTCACACCAGCCTTGCGGCCGGCCTTCTTCGCGGCGGCTTTCTTAGGGGCTGCCTTTTTCGCGCCCTTACGTCCTGCCTTCTTCACACCAGCCTTGCGGCCGGCCTTCTTCGCGGCTGCTTTCTTCTTCGGCCCGGCCTTGCGACCGGCTTTCTTGGCTGCTGCCTTCTTCGGAGCGGCCTTCTTCGCGGCTTTGCGAGCCTTCTTTGGCGCGGCTTTGCGTCCGGCCTTTTTCTTGGCTGCCTTTTTCACACCGGCGCGCATCGCCAGTGCCTGAGCGCGCGGTGTCTCTTCGAGTATGATTTCGTCGCTGTTCACGCCTGGAAACTCCCTGTTGCCGGTGTCATGGCCGGATGGCCGTCGTAACCGGTGTCGTTACAAAACCGAAAGGAATTCGGATCGCGATAGCCAGCGATCCGGGTCGAGGCCCGCATCACACGAGGCGTTTTCAAACACGGGATCGTTGTGTTTGACCGTCGTTTCGTTTTCAGGACCAGACGATTGTCCATCGAAGTCCTTACACTCCAGACTTTGCGAATCGGGGTACGAATCGATTCCACTTGACCCAATTTTGCTTCTCAACAATCTGGCGTCCCGCTGTCAACGTTAAATTAACGAAAGTGCAAAAAAAAACCGCCGCGGTGTGGTGCCGCGGCGGCATCGTATCCGTTCGGTATGGTTCCGTCAGTGGCGTTTGTCGATCGGTACGAACTTCAGATTCTCCGGTCCGATGTAGTTCGCGGTCGGCCTGATCAGCTTGTTGTCGATGCGTTGTTCGATCACGTGCGCGCCCCAACCGGAGGTGCGCGCGATCACGAAAAGCGGCGTGAACATTGAGGTTGGCACACCCAACAGGTGGTACGAGATGGCGCTGAACCAGTCCAGATTGGCGAACATTTTCTTGGCGTCCGCCATCGTCGCCTCGATCCGATCGGCGATGTTGAACAGCCGCATGTCGCCCGCCTGCTCCGACAAACGCCGCGCCACGTTCTTGATCACCTCGTTGCGCGGGTCGGCGATCGTATAGACCGCGTGGCCGAATCCGATGACCACCTCGCGGTTGTCGACTCGCCTGCGGATGTCGGCCTCGGCCTCGTCCGGCGACGCGTAGCGATTCTGGATTTCGAAAGAGACCTCGTTGGCGCCACCATGTTTCGGACCCCGCAACGCGCCGATGCCGGCCGTCAGAGCCGAGTACATGTCCGCGCCGGTGCCCGCGACCACGCGGCAGGTGAAGGTGGAAGCGTTAAACTCATGCTCGGCGTACAGGATCAGCGAGGTGTGCATCGCGCGCACGAACTCGGCGCTCGGTTCTTTGCCGTGCAGCAGATGCAGGAAGTGACCGCCGATCGAGTCGTCATCGGTCTCGACGTCGATTCGCTTGCCGTTATGCGCGTAATGGAACCAATACAGCAGCATCGAACCGAGGTTGGCCATCAGCCGGTCGATGATGTCGCGCGCGCCGGGAACGTTCTGATCGTCCTTTTCCGGCAGCACGCAGCCCATCGCCGACACGCCAGTGCGCATCACATCCATCGGATGCGACGCGGCCGGCAATGCCTCCAGCGACGCTTTCACCGCCGCCGGCAGGCCGCGTAACGAGATCAGCTTCGCCTTGTAGTTCCGCAGCTCCGCCGACGTCGGCAGTTTTCCGTGCACGATGAGATAGGCGATTTCCTCGAACTCGCAGACATCGGCGACGTCGAGGATGTCGTAGCCGCGATAGTGCAGGTCGTTGCCCGAGCGGCCGACTGTGCACAAAGCGGTGTTCCCGGCGACGATGCCGGACAGGCCGACTCCCTTTTTCGCCCGGTTGGGTAACGCGGTTTCGCTCATGGGTCAGCTCCTTGTTCGGGAAGTGTTGGGTTCAGGGAAGGGTGGACCTCAGATGATTCCCGGTTTGCCGGCCGCCAGCGTGCCCGCGGGCAGGGCCACATTCAACTGATGCAGTTCACCAGCCTTCAGATTGGCGACCGACTGAGCAGCCTCCAGAAACCGGTTGGCCTCGCGCGTGCTGACGATGCCGTCCGTCAGCGTCAGGAACTTTCCGATGTAGTCCTGGCGGCCGAACGGCTTCGCGCCCAGGGGATGGGCGTTGGCGACGGCGAGTTCGTCGACGAGTTTGGTGCCGTCACGCAGGAAGATCTCGGCCCGTCCACCAAACGACAACTCGTTCGGATCGATCGAGTGGTAGCGGCGGGTCCATTCCGGATCCTCGACCGTCTCGATCTTGTGCCACAGACGAACGGTGTCGGCGCGGTTGGCGCGTTTCGGAGTGTAACTGTCGACGTGGTGCCATTTGCCGTCCTGCAACGCCACGGCGAAAATATACATGATCGAATGGTCCAGCGTTTCGCGGCTGGCTTTCGGATCCATCTTCTGTGGGTCGTTGGCGCCGGTGCCGATCACGTAATGGGTGTGATGGCTGGTGTGAATAACGACTTTCTCGATTTGTTCTAAATCGGTAATTTTCTCGCGCATGCGGAACGCGAGGTCGATCAACGCCTGCGACTGATACTCGGCGCTGTGTTCCTTTGTGTAGCTGTCCAGTATCGCCCGCTTGCGTTCACCCGGTGCCGGCAGCGGGACGTGGTACTCCGCCTTCGGTCCATCCAGGATCCAGGCGATCACGCTGTCCTCGCCTTCATAGATTGGTGACGGCGCGCCTTCGCCACGCATCACGCGATCCACTGCTTCGACCGCCAGCTTGCCGGAATGCGCCGGGGCATAGGCTTTCCACGAACTGATCTGGCCCTTGCGAGACTGCCGCGTTGTGAAACTGACGTGCACCGCCTGCTGCACCGCCTGATAGATCACCTCCTGCTTCAGGCCCAGCAATGTTCCGATCCCAGCCGCCTGCGCCGGGCAGACGTGGCCGATGTGATCGATCTTGTGCTGGTGCAATGAGATCGCACGCACGAGGTTGATCAGGATTTCGTAACCCGTCGCGATGCCGCGAACCAGGTCGCGTCCGGATTTCCCGGTGGTCTGCGCGACCGCGAGAATCGGCGGGATGTTGTCGCCGGGATGCGAATAATCGGCGGCGAGAAACGTGTCGTGCATATCCAGTTCGCGCACCGCGGTGCCGTTCGCCCATGCCGCCCACTCGGGCGATACACGTTTGCCGGACGCCACACCGAACACCGTCGCGCCATTCTTGTTCGGCCGCGCCAGTGCCATGTCGCGCGCCGAAACGACCGAATGGCGGTTGATCGCGGCGATCGCCACGGCCGCGTTGTCGATGATGCGATTGGCGATCATCTCCGTCACGTCCTTGTCGACCGCCACTTTGTCGGCCGCCACACCGGCGATTTTCCAGGCGAGCTGGTCTTCGCGTTTCAGTTCGTCCCTGGATGGGTGTACCCTGACGTCGTGTATGATCATTCGTTCCTCCGTACTGGGCTTCTACACGCGCGACGCCAGATGGACAGCGTCTCCGTTCCCGCCCAATCTGGTCCGCGTTGTCTGGCCCGCCCATTGTGGCCCACGTTGTCTCTCTCGTGCTTCCTACGTTCGCGCCTCATCCTGGGCAAGCACCACCATCGCACCGAAGGATGCATATATATAAGTGTCAACTCCATTCGACAGGGTAATCACCGGCACAGTCGTCACCACCGACGCGATTCTGCGCGAGGGCTACGTCGCGGTGCGCGGTGAAACCATCGCCGCGATCGGTCAGGGCGCGCCACCGCCGGCCGCGGCGACGATCTCCCACGGCGACAATCTCATACTGCCAGGACTTGTCGATGGGCACATGCACACTTCGTCCTCGACCGGTTGGCCGGGGATCGAGACGGCGTCGCGAAGTGCCTCCGCCGGTGGCGTGACGACGTGCTGCGACATGCCCTACGACGTGCCGCACCCGGTCACCGACGCCGCGTTGTTGCGCGACAAGATCGGCTGGGTCGAGCGCACCTCGCATGTCGACATGGCGCTCTACGGCACCATCACCAAGACCGGTGGTGTTCACGCGATTCCCGAACTGGCGGCGGGCGGAATTTCGGCGTTCAAGCTGTCGACCTATGAATATGACGCGGTGCGGTTCCCACGCATCGACCATCCGACGATGCTGGCCGCGTTCCACGAAATCGCGAAGACCGGTCTGCCCTGTGCGATTCACAACGAAGATCAGGAGCTGGTGGAGAAACTCACCGCCGAGGCGCGCGCATCCGGCCGCACCGATCCGATCATGCATTGCCGCACGCGTCCGCCTTTGGCCGAGTCGATGGCCGATCTGGAGATTTTCGAAATGGCGCTGGAGACCGGCGCGCATGTTCACATCGCGCATTCCTCCATCGCCCGCGGCTTCGCTCTCGCCGAACAGTTTTCCCGAATCGGCGCGAAGACCACGGCCGAGGCATGCATTCACTATCTGTGCATGACTGAGGACGACATCGTCCGGCTGAAAGGCTTTGGCAAATGCAATCCACCGTTCCGTACCGCGGCCGAGGTCGAGCGGATGTGGGAGTGTCTGCTGGCTGACAAGATTGCCTATATATCTACAGATCACGCGCCATGGCCGCGCGAACGCAAGACCGGCGATGACATCTTCGCCTGTGGCGCCGGCCTGACGGGCCTGCAGAGTTACGCGCCGCTGATGTTCTCGTTGCTGGAGGAGCGTGGGCTGTCACCGACTCTGATGGCGACGTACTGTGCTGAACGCAGCGCGAAGCTGCACGGGATCTGGCCGAAGAAGGGCGCGATCCGAGTTGGTTCCGACGCCGATCTGGTCGTGCTGGAGCGTGGCGATTTCAGCTTCGATGAGAATTCCTTGGTGGATCGGCCGGAAATGAACTGGTCGCCGTATCACGGACGGAAGATGCGGGCGCGGGTCGTGGCGACATGGTTGCGCGGCCGGATGATCTGGGATGGGACGTCGGTTCTGTCTCAACCGGGCGATGGCCGATTCGTGGCGCGACAGTCCGAGTAATCCAGGGAACGTTCAACGGACCGTGCGTTCTGCACGGTCAGTCAATTCACCGAGGACGCCGAGGAAGCTGAGCACGCGGAGGACATGCGATCCGTGCTGATGCGTCGTCGCCATACTCCGCGACCTCAGCTTACTCCGCTTCCTCGGTGATTTTTGGGATGCATGATGCGCCGGGGAATTATCCACGACCCGCCTGGCTGGATCCCAACTCACCCCACGACCGCGATCTGCTCGCGCCGCAACTGAACCGACAATTCGTCCAGTGATTCCCCAACCCGATCCAGCATCTCGTCGATCTCCTCGACCGAAATGACCAGCGGCGGACTGAAGCACAGCGAGTCGTTGGCGACGGAGCGCAAGATAACGCCATTCGCCTCACAGAGTTGCATCCACCTGGTGCCGATTTTCTCGCGGGGATCGAAGTTGCCGTGGCTCGCCTTATCCGCGACGAGTTCCACCGCGGCGATCAGCCCGGTACCGCGAACCTCGCCCACCATCGGATGATCGGCGAAACGCCGGCGGAGTTCCTTCTGCAGATGTGGGCCGACCTGACCCACATGTGCGCCAATATTCATGTCGTCGTAGATTTTCAGCGTCTCGATCGCCACCGCGGCCGGCACCGGATGGCCGGAGTAAGTGAAACCGTGCCCGAACGTGCCAATCTCATTGCTTTCCTTGGCGAGAGCGTCGAACACGCGTTGGTTCACCATGACCGCGCTGATCGGCAAATACGACGCCGACAGCGCCTTGGCGCAAACCAGAATGTCGGGTGAGATGTCCAATGTCTGGCTGCCCCAGTAATTCCCGGTGCGCCAGAACCCGCAGATCACCTCATCGACCACCAGCAGCACGTCATACTTGCGCAGCACCGCCTGAATCTTCGGGAAATATCCCTTGGGCGGAACGATCACTCCGCCCGCGCCCATGATCGGCTCCGCCCACATCGCGGCGACCGTGTCGGGCCCTTCCTTCAGGATCAGTTTCTCCAGCTCATCGGCAAGCCGTGTGGCGAAGTCTTCCTCAGATTCACCCGCGTTCGCCCCGTGATAGTGATGCGGCGTCAGCGTGTGCACGAAGCCCGGCAGCGGCAGATCGAAGCTGCGGTGATTGATCGGCAGACCGGTCAGCGACGCGGACCCGATGGTGATTCCGTGATAACCTTTCAGCCGCCCGATGATCTTTTTCTTGTTCGGCCGGCCGAGAGCGTTGTTCAAATACCAGACCATCTTGATCGCCGAGTCGTTGGCCTCGGAACCGGAGTTGGCGAAGAACACCTTGCTCATCGGTACTGGCGCACGCTCGATCAGCATCTCCGCGAGGTCGATCATCGGCTCGTGCGATTTCGCGGCGAAGGCGTGATAGAACGGCAGCTTGCGCATTTGCGTCATCGCCGCCTGCACCAGGCGTTCGTTATCGAAGCCGAGCGCCGCGCACCACAATCCGGCGACACCCTCGATGTATTGTTTGCCCGCGTCGTCCCAGACGCGCACGCCCTTGCCATGCGATACGACAACCGGCCCGGTCTCAAGATGCGTTTTCAGGTCGGTGTAGGGATGCAGCACATTGGCCACGTCGCGCGCGGCGGCTGAGTTGGCGCCGAAAGGTGGGGGCGGGGCCATGGGGAAATGCTCCTTCGCTTGATCGCCGATGTTAGCCCGCCCTTCGCTGAAAGGCCACCACCTGGCCTATGTCGTGATGCGATGCTAAGAGCAACGGGTTCAGGACTGACACATGATCCACGCACCGACGTCATCCCCCACCAGCAACGTCATCCCCCGACCTGATCGGGGGATGACGTTGCTGGTGGGGGATGACGTTGAGAGGCAAGTGCCGCGACTTAAACACGGCTGCTGACAGGAGGAACAATCATGCCGGTCGATCCACAAATTCAGGCGCTGCTCGAGTTGCGGGCGAAGTTGCCGCCATTGCATACACTCTCAGTCGCGGATGCGCGGCTACAGATGGCGGCGCGGGACATCCCCGGACTGCGCAAGCCGGACGTGGGATCCGTTGTGAACCGCGATATGCAAGGCCCAGGGGGCTCGCTGCCGCTGCGCGTTTATATGCCGAAAGGTGAGGGGCCGTTTCCGCTGATGGTGTTCTTCCACGGCAGCGGCTTCGTGGTCTGCGATCTCGATACGCATGACGGCATGTGCCGCAATCTGTGCGCCGGCGCCCATTGCGTCGTCGTTTCGGTCGATTACCGCCTCGCGCCCGAGCACAAATTTCCCGCCGCGCCCGACGATTGCCTCGCCGCGACACGATGGGTGGCGGAGAACGCATCCGGGCTGAATGGCGATGCCGGCCGGATCATGGTGGCGGGCGACAGTGCCGGCGGCAACCTCGCCGCCGTCACCGCTTTGCGTATCCGTGATGAAGGGGGACCAAAACTGATCGGCCAGATGCTGATCTATCCGGTGACCGATTATTACCAGCCCGGCGCGCCGTCGATGACCGAAAACGCTGAGGGCTACGGCCTGACCCGTGACGGCATGATCTGGTTCTGGAACCATTACGTCCGCTCGCCCGGCGACGGGGTGCATCCGCACGCGTCCCCGTTGCGCGCGGCGACATTGGCCGGACTGCCGCCCGCGTTGGTGGCGACCGCGCAATACGACCCGTTGCGTGACGAAGGCGAGTTCTATGCCGAGGCGCTGCGAAAAGTTGGTGTCCCGGTCGAAATGAAACGCTGGGACGGCATGAACCACGGTTTCTTCTTCTTTCCCGGCATTGTCGACAAAGCCACCCGGGCCACCGACGAAGCCTGCGACTGGGCGCGCCGCGTGTTCGGCAACTGAGGCGGGGACGCTTGCGCTCTCGCGTCGCCGCGGGCCAGGGTGGGCGCGAAATCAGGGAGGAAGCGATGAATCTGTTCAATCTCGCCGGTAAGGTCGCCGTCGTCACCGGCGGAAACGGTGGCATCGGACTGGCGATGGCCGAGGGCATCGCCTCGCTTGGCGCCAACGTCGTGATCGCCGGCCGCGACGTCGCCAAGGCGATGACGGCGCTCGCCGCTCTGCGGGCCTTGGATGTGAAGGCGGAATTCGTGTCGGCCGATGTCACGAAGAAATCGGAGTGCGTGGGACTGATCTCCCAGGCGGAAAATCTGTTCGGCCGGGTGGACATCCTGGTGAACAATGCTGGCACCTCGGTCCGCAAAATGCCCCAGGACTTCACCGAGGAAGAGTGGCACCACGTCATGGACACCAACCTGACCAGCGCGTTCCTGTGCTCGCAGGCGGCGTATCACGCGATGAAGAAGGTTGGCGGCGGCAAGATGATCAATATCGGCTCGATGATGTCGCTGTTCGGCGCGCCCTACGCCACGCCGTATGCCAGCTCCAAAGGCGGCATCGTCCAGATGACCCGAGCCCTCGCCACCGCCTGGGCAAAGGACAACATCCAGGTCAACGCCGTGCTGCCGGGTTGGATCGATACCGATCTGACGCGGCGGGCCCGACAGCAGGTGAACGGGTTGCAGGAAAGTGTGGAGAAGCGCACGCCCGAGGGAAGGTGGGGCACGCCGCGCGACATGTCTGGGGTCGCCGCATTCCTGGCCAGTGAGGCATCGAATTTCGTGACCGGGACGGCGATTCCGGTCGATGGGGGATTTTCGATCGCGATGTGACGCCGGGAATGGCGCCGATCCCGATAAATCTCGCGGCGGCTGAAGATCCGTCGTGTGAAGTCCGGAGAACCCCAACGGCATCCGGGACCGTTGGGGTTCTGTCCGCGACAACGCCACGTCACTCGGCAAGGCGCCCCAAAAACTTTTCAGCCTTCCAGGCGCCGTCACGAACTGCCCGAGCTCCGTTTTCGAAGCTCTGAAAGCCGCGCCCAGCCTCGTTGTAGCTACGAGCCGACTCCTGATACGCGCGTTGCGCGGCTTGTTGCTGAGCTCGCTGAGAAACCTGAGCGTTCGCACCCGCGGAACTCAGAGCGAGTAAACCGAATGCAAGTGCAAATATACCGTTCTTGCCAGACATGAGTGGTCTCCTTCAGGTTCGGAACCATGGGCGCCCGTTTGACTTCGAGCTGACCCGCGAGCCACCATTGGCTCGGTGGCCACAATCTGGGTGTTCCGGAATGACAATCAAATACAATCGATCGGGAGGCGGCTCGTTCTGTGGGGAACAATACTGAACTATGGCAGGCCCTGATCGATGGTGGTAAGCCTCCCAAAATGTGGGAACCTTCCATCAGGGGCGCTCAGTGAGTCGAGAACTGCACTGTCTGAACGCGCTCCGTGAGGGGAGGGCACTGTTTTTCCATTCCATCATGTCGCATGCACGTCAGAATGCGTGCCAGCCGCCTGGGAAGGCAGCCGATGACATCGACTTGCTGTTGAGCGAGAATACCTATCAGGTCGCGGCTTTTTACTACATGGTTGAAGAACGCCACCTATCTGAGCGATCGGTCATTCGCGGGTGCTTGCAAAGGCACAACGAAGATATGACCGCTCTGCTGGCGGACAGGGCGAAGAGCAGGCTGATGGGTTTGCCGCCGCAACGCGTCAGGGGGGCGATTTTCCAGCCGCATCAAATCGAAAAGGTTGTTCAGAATGTTGAAGTGATTGATGGAAAATCCCGTCTGCGGCTCGATCAGTCGGACCTCGGCCGGCTATTGATTGAGGTGATGTCGGCTGAGACATGTCGGAAAGTGATCATCGGATTGAGTAATGCCGGCCTTCTCAGCCGCATCAATATCGGTTCTGTAATGATAATTTCCACCGGAGTGCTCGAGTCGTATTTTCGCCGGCACCTTCAGCACATCGTCCAACTCCTGGACAGCGGAGCCAACAAGTGACAGTTCACGGAATTGCATCCAAAGCGCTACTTGTTTGCCTGTTGGTCAGTGCCGGCGTGGTGGCGCCGGTCCTGGCAACCGCGCAACAAACAATCGCGCCACCGCCCGTCATGATGCTCCCGACTCCAAGCGTCCCGATCGCTCCACTCGTCTCGCCGCTACCGCCCGTAAGTCTGTCTCCCCAGTTGCAGTTGTCGCCACCGCCGTCAAATTCATTGACCCCGAATGCCAGCTCGCCAGCGAAAAGTGTAAACCCCCTGGGCGAAAACAGTTTAGGCGGCCGTTGGGGGACGCCGCAGAAATAGGCTCGATCAGGTCAAGCCCATCCCATCGACCGTTCCACCGCCTTCGCCCACGCCTTGGTCAGTAACTCCCGCCGCTCCGCCTCCATCTCCGGCCGCCACGTTTCCGCCACCTCCCAGTTCGCCCGCAAATCGTCCAGGCCGTTCCAGTACCCAACCGCCAGGCCCGCCGCATAAGCCGCGCCCAGCGCGGTCGTCTCCAGCACGCGAGGCCGCACCACCGGCACGTTCAGCATGTCCGCCTGAAACCGCATCAGCATCTGGTTGACCACCATCCCGCCATCGACCCGCAGCGATCGCATCGGAATTCCGGAGTCCTGTTGCATCGCCCCAACGACTTCCATGGTCTGATAGGCGACAGCCTCCAGCGCCGCGCGCGCGATATGGCCGGCCGTGGCGAAACGAGTCAGCCCCGCGATGATCCCGCGCGAATCCGCTCGCCAGTGTGGCGCGTAAAGTCCGGAAAACGCCGGCACGAAATACACGTCGCCATTGTCCGGGACCGACCCCGCCAAAGCCTCGATCTCCGAACTGGACTTGATAATCCCCAGATTGTCTCGCAGCCATTGCACGATCGCCCCCGCCATCGCGACCGAGCCCTCCAGCGCGTAAGTCGCGGGCGCATCGCCCAGTTTGGCCGCCACGGTGGTCAGCAACCCGTGTTTCGACGACATCGGCGAATTACCAGTGTGCATCAGCAGAAAACACCCGGTGCCGTAGGTGTTCTTCGCCTCGCCCGGCTCGAAGCAGGCCTGCCCCATCAGGGCCGCCTGCTGATCGCCCAGAATGCCCGCGACCGGAACGCCCTCCAGCACGCCGTTCCCCATGCCATAAACCGACGACGACGCGACGATCCGCGGCAGCACCGAACGAGGGATACCGAACGCGCTCAGCAGCGTATCGTCCCACTCCAGACTGGCCAAATTCATCAGTTGCGTGCGGCTCGCGTTGGTCACGTCGGTGACGTGCAAACCGGTCAGGTGCCACATCAGCCACGCGTCGATCGTGCCGAACGCCAGATCGCCATCGCGGGCGCCGGGAACATTGTCCAACAGCCAACGTAATTTCAAACCCGAGAAATAACTCGCCAGCGGCAAACCGGTTCGCTCGCGAAACCGGTCCTGACCGCTATCCCGGGAAAGTTCGGCGACCATCGGTTCGACCCGCGTATCCTGCCAGACCAGCGCGTTGTGCACTGGCCGCCCGCTCCGGCGATCCCACAGCACGGTCGTTTCCCGCTGGTTGGTGATCCCCACCGCGGCGAGGTCGGACGTCGTCAGTGACGCCCCCCGCAACGCCTCCTCGATGACGGCGCGGACACAAGACAGGATTTCGTCGGGATCGTGCTCGACCCAACCGGGCTGAGGAAAAATCTGCCGATGCTCCCGTTGCGCCATCGCCACGGTATGTCCAACCCGGTCGAACACGATGAAGCGGCTGGAGGTCGTACCCTGATCGATCGCACCCACATACCGCGTCATCCGCCCTCCTGGTTTTACAGGCGCAGCGCCATGGTCACCTCGTCGCCGCGCGCGTCCTCCGCCACGAAACCCAGTTCCCGCACCAAACGCAACATCCTTGTGTTGTCGCGCAGGATGGAGCCGACGAGGCGGGCCAGGCCACGTTGCCGCGCGACCTCGATGATTCTGTGCATCATGGCGGTGCCGAGCCCGATGCCATGCAGATCGCTGCGCACCAGAATGGCGAATTCGGCGCTCCTCCGATCCGGCTCGGCGTGCATGCGCACGACGCCCAGTGGCAGTTCGTCGCCATCGCGGAAACCGATCAGTGCCATTTCGCGGTCGTAATCGATTTGCGTCAGCCGCATCAACAACACGCCGGACAGCTCCCGCACCGAGCCGTGGTAACGCATCCGCACGTCTTCCGGCGAGATCACGCCATGGAAGCGCTGCAGCAACGTGGCGTCGTCGGGCCGGATTGGCCGCAGATGCGCCACGGTGCCGTCGCGCAATACGAGGTCGCTTTCCAGCTCCCTGGGATACGGCACGATCGCCGACGGCATGCGCACCGCCGGATCGCCCAGTTTGACGCGGGCATCGACGGCGATCACGCCTGCCGCATCGGCCAGGATCGGATTGATGTCGAGTTCGATAACCTCAGGATGATCCAGCACAAGTCGCGACACCGACACCAACGCCGCCGCCAGCGCGTCAAGGTTCACCGGCGGCCGGCCGCGGAAGCCGCGCAGCAATCGCGAGATTCGCGTCCGCTCGATCATTTCGCGCGCGAGCACAAGATCCAGAGGCGGCAACGCCAGTGTCGTATCGCTGATCGCTTCGACTCCAACGCCGCCCTGACCGAACAAAATCACCGGCCCGAATGTGGCATCGACGCTGGCGCCGATGATCAGTTCGAAGGCGCCAGGCCGTTGCGCCATCGCCTCCACGGTGAAGCCCTCGACACCTTCGATCCGTTCCAGCATCGACTCGGCGGCGGCCCGAACAGCGTCGGGGCCGGACAGGTCCAGCACGACCCCGCCAACGTCGGATTTGTGCAGCACCGTGCTGGATCGGATCTTTAACGCAACGGATCCGCCCATTTCCTCGGCGGCGCGTCCGGCCTCCTCGGGCGTCGTCACGGACAGCAGCGGCACGACCGGAACACCATGCGCCGCGATAAGCTGTTTGGCGTCGGCGGAATCCATCCAGGGCCCTTTCGCGGCGGCGATCAATCGTGCCGCCTTCGCCGCGTCCGTCACCGGTTCAGCCCCTTCACCCTGAGCCGGCACGCGCAGCATCAGGCGTTGATTGCGGGCGAACTCGGCCAGTTCGGCGCAGCCGGCGATGGCGCTTTCGATGGTCGTGAAGGATGGAATGCCGGCCTCGGTAAACCGGCCGCGGATGGCCTCTCCGTCCTGCGTCGTCAGCCAGCACGCGGCCAGATTTGGCGGCGCGTATCCCGGCCGCCGGGACCACGCGGCCAGCACGCCGTCCTCGGCCTCGCGCGGGGAGGCGACGCCTGTCGGACAATTCAGTGCCAGGACCGTATCGACACCGGGATCGGTCAGCAGCGCCGCCAATGCGGTTTCATAACGTTTCGCGTCGGCGTCGCCGATGATGTCGACCGGATTGGCGCGCGACCAGGTTGGCGGCAGGCCGGCATCCAATGCCGCCATGGTCGCGGGCGACAACTCGGCCATTGTGCCGCCTGTATCGATCCAGGCGTCGGTTGCCAGCACGCCAAAACCGCCCCCGTTGGTCAGGATCGCCAGCCGCTCGCCACGTCGCGGACTGGTGGAGCGAGACAACGTCTCCGCCGCCGAAAACAGATCGCCAAGCCCACGCACGCGTAACAAACCAGCGCGGCGGAACGCGGCATCGTACACCGCGTCCGATCCCGCCAGCGCGCCGGTGTGCGACCGAGCGGCCGCCGCGGCTGCCGGATGGCGTCCCGACTTCACCACGATCACCGGCTTGGAGCGCGCGGCGGCGCGGGCAGCGCTCATGAATTTCCGCGCCGACGTGACGCTTTCGACATAAAGCAGCACCGCCTTGGTCGCCGCGTCGGTGGCCACGTAATCCAGCATGTCGCCGAAATCGACGTCGGTCATGTCGCCAAGCGAAACCAGATACCGGAAGCCGATCGCGTTGGAAAAAGCCCAGTCCATGAGGGTTGAGGCGATGGCGCCGGACTGAGTGAAGCAGGCGATGCCGCCGTCTCGTGCCGGCATCGAACTGAAACTGGCGTTGACGTGCGCTCCAGGCGCGACCATCCCCAGGCAGTTCGGACCGATGATGCGCAAATTCGCCGGCCGCGCGGCGTCGAGCATGGCGTTGCGCAGCCGCATTCCTTCCTCGGCGCCACCTTCGCCAAATCCGGCGGTGATGACGACCGCGCCGGCGCAGCCCCGCGCCGCCAGTTGCGCGATCAGCCCAGGAATGGTGTCTGGCGGGGTGGCGATGACAGCGAGGTCGGGGTCTGCCGGCAGGCTCGCGACGTCAGGCCAGACGCGCAGCCCATCGATCTCGGTTTCGCGAGGATTGACCGGCATTAGCGTGCCGGTAAACCCGGCCGCCCGCATATTCGCCAGAACGATATGCCCCACGGCCCTGGGCCGGGGAGAGGCGCCAATCACCGCCACACGGCGCGGCGCCAGAACACGATCGAGATTGCGGATTGTCATGGTGTCACCTCAACGCGTGACATGACCCCCCATGGCCGCCTTCGATACGGGCGGCTTCCGGCGAAGGCAAGTGAAACATCGTCGACGCCCAGGCTGGACCGCCCGGGTTGGTTCGGCCCAAACTGAGGCGAACAACGAGGGAGACCGATCATGGCGGGACGTTTCGCCGAACGCGTGGCCGTGATCACCGGCGGCGTATCCGGCATCGGCGCGGGCATCGCCGCCCGGCTGGCCGCCGAGGGCGCGCGGCTGAGCCTGTGGGACATGGACGAAGCCGGCCTCGCGCGGTCGAATTCGGCGCACACCGTCACGCTGGACGTGACCGACGCCGACGCGGTGCATCGCGCCGCCTCGGCCACCGTCGACGCGCTGGGAAGAATCGACATTCTGGTTACCTCCGCCGGGATCACCGGTCCGAACATGCCGACCTGGGATTATCCGGTCGCGGCGTGGGACAAAGTGATCGATGTCAATCTCAAGGGTGTTTTTTACTGCAATCGAGCCGTCGTGCCGTTCATGCGAGCACAAAACAGTGGACGCATCGTTAACATCGCCTCGATCGC